>Ga0206118_100180_pt1 | contig 61853 bp, 56 predicted proteins | sample 3A20Ametagenome_FD_177999 | JGI IMG/M metagenome (GOLD analysis project Ga0206118, IMG submission 177999) | Enriched microbial communities from leaf-cutter ant dump, University of Wisconsin, Madison, United States - 3A20A | ecosystem: Environmental > Terrestrial > Nest > Insects nest > Nest dump... | reverse complement strand
CCGAAGGCCAGTCGTTTGACCATCCAAAGGCGTTCAAGCAACACGAGGAGAAGCTCGCCCTCTGGCAGCGTCGCTTGTCGCGCCGCACCCCAGGGGGAGCCAACTATCAGAAAGCCAAAAGAAAAGTTGCCCGCATTCACGAGAAAATCGCGAACATTCGAAATCACTTTCTACACCATTTGTCTACGAAGCTGATCCGCGAAAATCAAGCGATCAGTATCGAAGACTTGAGCATCAGCAGTATGCGCCAAAACCGTAAGTTGGCCAAGTCAATCAGCGATGCGTCCTGGGGCGAGTTTGTGCGGCAGCTGACGTACAAAGCGTTGTGGTACGGACGCACGCTGAAGAAAGCGGACACGTATGCGCCAACGAGTCAAAGGTGCCACGTATGCGGTGAAATTGACAAGGCTGTTAAAAACCTAAGCGTACGAACGTGGCAATGCCGATCGTGCGACGCGGTGCATGATCGCGACGAGAATGCCGCCAAGAACATCTTGCTCCTGACAAACGAATAGAAGCTTCCAGGTCAACAAGAACTGCGGGAACCGCAGGGATCGCTTGCTCAACTTCACTTCGGATGAGGTGCGGGCGTCGTTCGGGAGGACGTGAGGAGATAGTACCGTGCGGCGTGCTAAAGGTGGGGAGACGGTTGGGGAGCGCCACTAGCAGCGCCGCCCAGCCGTGGAGGGGCTGGGTCGACACTCTGCCGCAACGGCGTTAAGCCGATTTGATGCGGGAGAAGAAGCCGGAGATGGCCATCTCGGCGGCTCCCATCATGGCGGAGCGTTCTCCGAGCTCGGCGAAGAGGAGCTGCACTTTGCGCAAGTGGAAGCCGAGCGCGCGCTGGACGACGGTCTGGCGCAGCGAGTTCTCCAGCCAAGGACGGGCCTGGCTCATCCGGTTGCCGATGATGACGGCGTCCGGGTTGAAGACGTTGACGATGTTCGCGATCCCGATGCCCAAATACTCGCCGATGCCGGCGAATAACTCCAGGACGTCCTGCCTTCCGGAGTCCGCCGCGGAGAGCAGCTCTTCGAGATCGCCGAATCCGAGCGAAGACGCCTGCTTCAGCAGCGCTTGTTCCGAAGCGTACAGCTCCCAGCAGCCCCGATTACCGCAGGTGCAGCTTAGGCCGTGAGCTTCGATGGACAGGTGTCCCATTTCTCCGGAATATCCCGCCGAGCCTTTGTACAACGATTTATGCAAAATGAGCCCCGTGCCGATCCCGATGCCGACGCTGACGTAGACGAGATTGGCGATGCTGCGGCCGGCTCCATATTTCTGCTCCCCAAGGGCGCCCGCATTCGCTTCGTTGTCGATGGTGACGTGCAGGCCGAACCGTTCGGACAACATCCGCTGCAGAGGGACGTCCCGCCATTGCAGGTTCGGGGCGAATAATATCGTGCCGTTCTCGTCGACGATGCCGGGCACGCCGACCCCGATGCCGACGATGCCGTACGGACTGGCCGGGGCTTCGGCGATCAGAGCCTCGATGCATCCGCACAGCTGCTCGAATGCCGCTCCCGGCTCCGAATCGCGAAGGGAGGATGTTCTCTCGGCTACAATCTCGCCTCGCATGTCGACGAGCGCACCCCGAATATAGTTAACGCCCAGATCGATTCCGATCGCATAGCCGGAAGTGGCGACGAATTCGAGCATAACCGGCTTGCGTCCGCCGCTCGACTGGCCCGTTCCGATCTCGCGTACGAGCGATCCGTCGATCAGATCCTGCACTAAGCTGGAGACGGTCGCCTTGTTCAGGCCCGATTGCTCCGAGATTTGCGCGCGGGACAGGGGAGCCCCCCGCAAAATGCACTCCAGCACGATGGCCGTATTGATTCGTTTAATAAGCGCTTGATCGCCCGTTGGTGTCGTCATAGCGGAACAGAGGCTCCTTAGCTTCGAATAATCTGCTGCTTGATTTGTTTATTTGCAGGAGAGCCGGGTCTCGTCCGACTTTCTCTTCTATTATATCATAACAAAACCAATGAAACTTAGTTTATTGAATAGACAAACTAAGTTCAAGGTGATATGCTGAGATCAGATTATAAACTGATACCGCTTTCAAGGAGGCCATCATCCGTTATGAGCAAATTCCCTAACGTTCCCAAGATCCAGTACGAAGGACGCGATTCGAAAAATCCGTTCGCGTTCCGCCACTACAACCCGCAAGAAGTCGTGCTCGGCAAGACGATGGAGGAGCATCTGCGCTTCGCTGTCGCTTACTGGCACACGTTCAACGCCAACGGCAGCGATCCGTTCGGCGCCGGCACGGCGGTTCGGAGCTGGGATTCGCTTGCTCCGCTGGACAAGGCGAAAGCCCGCGTAGAAGCCAACTTCGAGCTGCTCGAGAAACTGAACGTTCCGTTCTACGCATTCCACGACGCGGACATCGCTCCGGAGGGCGCAACGCTGGCCGAGACGAACAAAAACCTGGACGTCATCGTCGCCATGCTGAAAGACTATCAGAAGTCGACCGGCAAGAAGCTGCTCTGGAACACGGTGAACCTGTTCACGAACCCTCGGTACGTTCATGGCGCCAGCACGACGAACAACGCGGAAGTGTTCGCGTACGCGGCGGCAACGTTGAAAAAGGGACTCGAAGTCGGCAAGGAGCTCGGAGCCGAGAACTACGTCTTCTGGGGCGGCCGTGAAGGCTACGAATCGCTGCTGAACACGGACATGAAGCTGGAGCTCGACAATCTGGCCCGCTTCCTCCATCTGGCGGTAGATTACGCGAAGGAGATCGGCTTCGACGCCCAATTCCTGATCGAGCCTAAGCCGAAGGAGCCGTCCAAGCATCAGTACGATTTCGACGCGGCTACGGCAATCGCGTTCTTGCAAACCTACGGCTTGAAAGACAGCTTCAAGCTGAACATCGAAGCCAACCACGCGACGCTGGCCGGTCATACGTTCGAGCATGAGCTCCGCGTAGCCCGCATTAACGGCATGCTCGGCTCCATCGACGCGAACCAGGGCGACTTGCTGCTCGGCTGGGATACGGACGAATTCCCGACCGATCTCGTCTCCACGTCGCTGGCGATGTACGAGATTCTGAAGAACGACGGCCTGGGCCGCGGCGGCGTCAACTTCGACGCGAAGGTACGCCGTTCGTCCTTCGAGGACGAGGATTTGTTCCTCGCCCACATCGCCGGTATGGACACGTACGCTCGCGGTCTGAAAGCGGCGGCCAAGCTGATCGAGGAGCGCGTGATCGACGACATCGTGGCCAAGCGCTACGCCAGCTTCGGCGATGGCATCGGCGCCGACATCGTATCCGGCAAGGCAACGCTGAAGTCGCTGGAAGCGTACGCGCTGCAAGCGAAGCCGATCCGCAACGAATCCGCTCGTCTGGAGCAGATCAAGGCGAACCTGAACGACATTATTTTCGGCGTATAACGAAGGAGACCTCTCCATGAAATATGTCATTGGCGTAGATTTGGGAACGAGCGCGGTCAAGACGCTGCTCGTCGGTCAGGACGGCGTCGTGCACGCCGAAGCGACCCGCGAATATCCGCTCTATCACGATACAGCCGGGTGGAGCGAGCAGGACCCGGAGGATTGGGTGACGGGAACGACGGCTGCTCTGCGCGAGCTGCTCGACGGCTCCTCCGTAAGCCCGGAAGACGTCGAGGGGATCAGCTTCTCCGGGCAAATGCACGGGCTTGTCCTGCTCGACGCGGACGGCAAGCCGGTGCGCAGGGCGATTCTGTGGAACGATACGCGCACGACCGAGCAATGTCGCGAGATTGAACGGACATTGGGTGACAAGCTGCTGTCCGTTACCCGCAATCCCGCGTTGGAAGGGTTCACGCTGCCCAAGATTCTCTGGGTCAAGCAGCATGAGCCGGAAGCTTTCGCGAAGGCGGCCGGTTTCCTGCTGCCGAAGGACTATGTGCGGCTGCGCCTTACCGGCGAGAAGCATATGGACTTGTCGGATGCGGCGGGAACGCTGATGCTCGACGTTGCGGGCCGGGACTGGAGCGCGGACGTGCTGGGCGCGTTCGCGATTCCGGCGGGCTTCTGCCCGCCGCTCGTCGAAGCGGGAGCGCTTGTCGGCGGGCTGACCGCCGAAGCGGCGGGCGCGACCGGGCTGCGACAGGAGACGAAGGTGTTCGCGGGAGGCGCGGACAACGCCTGCGGAGCGATCGGGGCGGGTATTCTGTCGCCCGGCCTGACGTTGTGCAGCATCGGAACGTCGGGCGTCGTCCTGACGTACGAAGAGGATGCTTCCGCCGACTACCGCGGGAAGGTGCACTTCTTCAATCACGGCAAGCCGGACGCCTTCTATGCGATGGGCGTTACGCTTGCGGCAGGCTATTCGCTAAGCTGGTTCCGCAACACGTTCGCCAAGGGCGAGACGTACGACGCGCTGCTGCAAGGCGCCGAGGACATTCCGGCCGGCTCCAACGGCCTGCTGTTCACGCCATACATCGTCGGAGAACGGACGCCGCATGCGGACGCGCAAATCCGCGGCAGCTTCGTCGGCGTGGATGGAAGCCATACGCGAGCGCATTTCGCCCGGGCGGTCATGGAGGGGATTACGTTCTCCCTGAACGAATCGATCGAGATGTTCCGCGCTGCAGGCAAGCAGGTCGACAAAGTCGTCTCGATCGGCGGCGGAGCGAAAAATCCGCTCTGGCTGCAAATGCAGGCCGACATTTTCCAAGCCGACGTAGTCGCGCTCGAGAACGAGCAGGGGCCCGGACTCGGCGCGGCGATGCTGGCCGCGGTCGGCTGCGGCTGGTTCCCGTCGCTGGACGCCTGCGGAGAGACGTTCGTTAAGCACGCTCGCATCTACCGTCCCGACGAAGCGGCGAGCGCCCGCTACGGGCAGCTGTTCGAGATCTACCGCCAAGTATACGGACAAACGGCGGGCATCAACCACGCGCTGTACGCTTTTCGAAACTAGCGTAATCGGATAGAATAAAAGTTAGGGCAAGGGATGCCTCCCTTTCCTTCGAGAGCCTTCGCAATTCCCGGCCGGTAAACGGGAGAAGGCTCTCTTGGCGTTGCCGGGAAACTTCCGGGAAACGAAATTCGTATAGTATATAGCATTGTATCATCTAAATAAACGAAGAAATCGGAGCGGAGGAAGATTGTTGGCTACGGACGAGGCGGCGAACATGACGAACGAGGAGCACATGGAGAGCGAACAGAACGAACCAGGCAGTCCCTCTCTGCTGCGGGCGGTCATCGAAGAGGCGGGCTACGAATCGGGACATCCGATCGTCCGGAATATCGTTCTCGATGTGCGTTCGGGCGAGCGGGTCGGGCTGATCGGGCCGAACGGCGCAGGGAAAAGCACGTTGATGAAGGGGCTGCTCGGACAGCTTCCCCATTGGAAGGCGAAGGTAGCGTGGCGGGGCGATGAGGAACAGGCGACCCGGGAGGACGGCTTCTTCTCAAAAATCGCATATATTCCCGAGCAGCCGATCGTATACGAGAGGCTGACGCTATGGGAGCATCTCGTGCTTGCCGCAGCTTCCGTCGGCTTGTCCGAGGACGAGCTGAGCGAACGGGCGGACAAGCTGCTGCGCCGCTTCCGTCTGAGCGGATTCCGGCATCATTACCCGGTGAAGTTCTCCAAAGGCATGCAGCAGAAAACGATGCTGATCGTCGCCTTCCTGCTGAAGCCCGACTTGTACTTGGTGGACGAGCCGTTCATCGGGCTCGACCCGGGCGCGGTGTTGGAGTTGCTCGACGCGCTGGAGGAGGAGCGGAGCCGGGGAGCGGCGGTGCTCATGACGACGCACGTTCTGGATTCGGCAGAAAGAATGTGCGACCGATTCGTGCTCGTAAGCGACGGAGGAGCGGCGGCATCGGGCACGCTGGAGGAGATCGCCAAGCAGGCGGGTCTCGGCCCGGACGCCCGGTTGTTCGACTGCTTCCATCGACTTACCTGGCGTGACGACGAGGTGGAAGCATGACGCAGTCCGACTCGGCAGCGAATCGTCCCGGTCGTTCCCGTTCCGTCGGAAGCTTCACTCCGCCAAGGCTGTTCGCGGCTCGGACAGCCGCTTTCTGGACGACGATCTGGAAGTGCTGGAAGCTCGTGCTGGACTGGACGGTATGTCTCTACGTCGTGCTTCCGGGAGCTTTCATCGCCGTCGGAACTTACAGGGATTTCATGCGGGAGCCTCCCCCGGGGCTGGCGGAGTTTCCGCTGTATCCGATTGTGCTGGCGCTCGCCTTGATGCAGCTTGCGGGGAAGTATCGGACGTTCGCCGAAAGCGGGGACGGTCTGTTCCTTCATCGCAATCCCCGATGGAGACGGGGATTCGCAGCGATGGGCTTCGCGTACGGAGGCGCGGTCAGATTGCTCGTCACGTCCATAGTTGCCCTGGCGCTGTCCCCGGTGCTGCTTCCCGTGTTCGGACTGTCTGCCGCTTCTCTGGCCGCTCTCGTCGCCTATTACGCGGCAGCGGGGCTGTTCTGGGCCATGCTGCGGGATCGCGTCTCTCTGAGCTGGAAAGGGTGGCGCAGATGGGCGGCTATTCTGCCAGCGGGCGCGGCATTCGTTCTCGGCGCGGCCGTGCTGGCGGAGAGGGGGGCGAATAGCCCGGGCAGCGCGCTGCTGTTCGGGACGGCGTTCTTCGCCGCGGCATTCGCGGTTCTGCTCCTGCGGATACGCAAGAAGGGGACACTGCTGTACGAAATCACGGTGGAAAACGAAAGCTACGCTTCGCTCGTAAGCTGGATTCTGATGGATACGATGGAGAAAAAGCCGCTCCCGCGGCAGCGCAAGCCGATTCTGTTCGCGCGCTCCCAACCGCTTCTCCCGCACAGGGACAACGTCGCGGACCGGCTGGCGGACAACTGGATGAAGTCGGTGCTGCGCCGTCCAGACCTGGTGAAGCAGCTCTTCTATACGCTGGGAGTAGGAGCGGCCGCGCTCGTCTTGCCGCCGATCCCCTTCGCGATCCTCGTCTGGCTCGGTCTCCCGTTCCTCGTAGTGGCGACGCTGCGGCGCTATTGGAGGCAGTGGTTGTCCGAGCCGTATCTCTCGTTGTTCGTCTGGTCCGACCAAGCGGAGACGGAGGCTTCCCGCAAAGCGACGGCATGGCTGGCGCTGCCGCTGGTTCTGCTGTGGGCGCTGCTGATCGGCGTCCGAATCGGACTGGCATACGGAGGCATCGCCTGGATCGCGGTCGCCGCCGTTCCCGCAGCCGGATATTTCTGGCTTAGAGCGGCGAACGATATTCTCATCTCGTTCTCGGCGTCGCGCCGCAAGCAGGAATAAGCGGCCCATAATCTGGGATAACCTAACCGGAAGCGACGAGACTATGAACGAGGAGAGGATGAACGCGAATGAATCATGCCGCGCTGCTGTTTCAATTTCCGGAAGACTCCCAGGCCCGGCTGGCCGCCGAGACGCTGGACGAGCTCGGTTACGAACCGCAATTGCATGAGGGAGGAAGGCTGCACATTCACGTACAGAACGAGGATCTGACTTCGGCGCTGGAGATCGTGCAATGCTACTCGGGCCATCTGCTGGAGCACGCGCCGGCGGAGGCGGTGGTCGTTACCGATTTCGCGTACGGGATGGACGATATCCCGATTCCCGCGCATACGGTGAACGAGGATTGGGTCGACGGTTATCGCCAAAGCGCGGAAGAGAGCGCCCAGGACGATTTGGCCTATCCGACCGACGACGGCTCGTACGACCGCTTCGATGCGACGTAGACGCAAGGAAAATCAACAGGGGCAAGCGCGCCGGTTTCCCGGTGAACGCTTGCCCCTTCGCTTTTTGCCGCGAGCGGCTCACTCGGCCGCATGCATTCCCGCCGTATACCCCGTCGAGAAAGCCGCCGTAATGTTGTAGCCGCCCGTGTAGCCGTGGATGTCCAGCACCTCTCCGCAGAAGTACAGCCCCTTCATCAGCTTCGATTCCATCGTCTTCGGGTCGATCTCCTTCAAGTTGACGCCGCCGCCCGTCACGAAGGCGTCCTCGATCGACAGCGTGCCGTACACCCGGATCGGGAACCGCTTGATCAGCCCGGCGAGACGGCTCCACGCCTGGCGCGGCACGTTGTCGTAAGTGACCGTCTCCGCCAGATCGGCTCCGCGCAGCAGCGGGGGGATCATTTTCTCGGGGAGACAGGCTTTCAGCACGTTCTTGGCCGCCTTCTTCGGCTCCAGCTCGGCGAGCTTCAGCGTCTCGCTGTACACCTCGTCGGGACTCTTGTCCGGCATCAGGTCGATCGCGACTTCGACGTTGCCCTCTCCCGAGGCCTTGAGCGCCTTGACGACGAACTGGCTGCACCGCAGCGCAATCGGGCCCGACAGGCCGAAATGCGTGAAGATCATGTCCCCGCGATGCTCGACGACCCGCTTGCCCTTCGCGTTCCATACCGACAGAGCGACATCTCTGAGGCTTAACCCTTGAAGCTCCTTGCTCGTAATAAAAGGTTCGTTGGACGTCAGCGGCACCTCAGTCGGGAACAGCTCGGTAATCGTGTGCCCCGCTTTCTCCGCCCAGGCGTAACCGTCTCCTGTAGAGCCCGTCTGCGGCACCGATTTGCCTCCCGACGCGACGATGACGGAGCGGCAGCCCAGCGTCTCTCCCGAGCGCAGCCGCACGCCCGCGACTCGTCCGTCTTCGTACAGTACGGTGTCCACGGGAGCGTTCACGCGAATGTCGACGCCTTGCTTGCGCACCTGGCCGACCAGAGTGTCCACGACCGTCTTGGCTCTGTCGGTTACGGGAAACATGCGGCCGTTGTCTTCTTCTTTCAGCCGAATGCCCAAATTTTCGAAAAAAGCGATAATGTCCTTGTTGTTGAAATGGGCCAAGGAGCTGTGCAGGAACCGGCCGTTGCCGGGAATGTGCCGAATCAGCTCGTCGAGATCCTTGTTGTTCGTCACGTTACATCTTCCGCCGCCGGATATGCCGAGCTTGCGCCCCAGCTTGTCCCCTTTGTCGAGCAGCAGGACGCTTGCGCGCCGTTTGCTTGCGGCGATGGCGGCCATAAGTCCGGCGGAGCCTCCGCCAATGACGATCACGTCGTAGTTCATGTTCGTTCTCCTGACTTGCGTTGATATAGATCAAGTGTATCATCGGAAATGGCGAACGCAAAATCGGATTTTCGTGTCAGGAAAGTTCATAAAATATTGGGTAAATGTTAATATAATTAAATACCTTATATTGTAACCCATGGAGAGATGTGCTTTAATCTAAGTGATTCGTCTAGAAAATCGTCTAGTAAATTGTCTTTACGATTAGTATGGATAAGAATGGATACGAATAGGTAGAGGCCGATCCGTCGCTACGGGAGGTTCGCTGGATGTGGAAAGAATCGTTGCTGCAGATCCTGATTGCATTTCTTCCCGTTTTTATGTTCATGGTCTGGTACGACAAGCCGGAGAGAACCGGCTATTCGCACATTTTCATCGGAATTTGCTGCGGACTGGCCATGCTCTTGAACATGAACTTTACGACAGTGAACAACCACGGAGTCCACTTTGACCTGCGCCACGTTCCGTTTCTGATCGGTTCGATCTATGGCGGCGTCCCGATCGCTTTCGGGCTGCTGGTTTTATATATCGTTACGCGCCTTGGGGAGATCGCTTACCGGTGGGAGTACTTCGTGTTTATCGGTTTCCTGGCGGCTTACGTTCCCTTGCTGTTCTCGAGGATTCCCGGGTACGGCTCCCGCCATCGCAGAGGAAAGCTTAAGCTTATCCTCTATTTATGCTTGTTTCTCTCGTTATTCCAGATGGCGTCCTACCTCGTCGGCATGCCGGGAAGCTTTCTGGACAACCTGCCCGAGATCGCGGGCGTGCTGGTCGCCTTCGTATCCGTCTTCGTCGCCGTGACGGTGCTGAGCGCCCATTTCATCGAATTGAGCTTCGAGAGAATTCAGCTCCAGTTGCAATTGCACGACGTATCGTTGAAATATCGCAAAGAGATGCGCAGGCTGCAGCAATTCATCGACAACTCGCCGCTTATGGTCATGTTTTTCGATACCCAGGGAAAAATTACGCACGTGAACGATATGACGTTGACCCTCGCCGCCCCGCTCGGGAGGAACGATCTGCTGCAGAGGAAGTTCTCGCTGCTTCTCGAACGATTGGACACGAAGCTGGACTATGATCCCGTGGAACGGATATTGCAGGGCGAAGAGAAGCTGACGGATATTCTCAGGCTGAACGACCGCATGTTCTATACGATCTACTGCTCGATCAAGGACATGCCCTCCCAGGGAACGGACGGGGTGCTGTTCATCGGCCACGACGTCACCGAGCTTCATCGGCTGAAGGACGAGGTCGACAGAATGGAGAGGCTGAGCCTGGTCGGACAGATGGCGGCGAGCATCACGCACGAGATCCGCAATCCGCTGGCGGTGATCCGCGGATTCGTGCAGCTGCTTAACGAGCGCAGCCCGGCGGAGCAGAAAACGTATTTCCGCATCGTATTGGAAGAGCTGGACCGCACCAACGCGATCATCAACGATTTTCTGTCGCTGGCGCAGAACCGCATCGTCGAGAAGGAGCCTTCCAACCTGAACGAGCTGTTGGGCGATCTCCTTCCTCTGATCTGGGCGGACGCCAACATGCGGGGACAAATTATCGATCTGCGAACGGACGACAGTCTGGAGCCGATTCCGGTGAACAGCAAAGAGATGAAGCAGCTTGTGCTTAACTTGTCCCGCAACGGCATGGAGGCGATGAACGACAAGGGCGTGCTGAGAATCGAGACGCTGAATCTCCCGGACGCGGTGCAGCTGCGCGTCAGCGACAACGGCGTCGGCATTCCGCCGGAGAAGCTGAATCGGCTGTTCGAGCCATTCTTCACGACGAAGACGAACGGAACCGGCCTCGGTCTGGCGCTGTGCCTGAGCATCGTGGAGCGTCACCATGGCAAAATCCACGTGGAATCGACGGTCGGCGAAGGAACGACCTTCATCGTCTCGTTCGCGAAGTCCGCGAGCTGAGGCTGGCCGCGAGCGGATAACCGCCGCCGTTTCGGTTACACTACGGAGGAAACGACCAGACAAGGAGGATGTTTCCATGCCCAGAAACGAAGGATCGTCGAAGTCCGGACGGTCGGCCGAAGATCGCAGCAGCAAGAGCAAAGCTTCTCCGCTATCCCCCGCCTTCGACAAGAAACTCGACGGTCCCAACCGTCCCTCGACCTGATCATGGGCGGCAACGGGAGGAAGGACAAGCCCTATGCGGGAGCCATTCCCACGCCGGGGCGCGACGATCCGGAATTGGACCCGTTCGAGATCGAGTTCCGGCCGGAGTTCCGCCAAGGCAGGGGGCCGAGGGAGCCGTTCGTGAACGAGCACGGCGTCGTGATCGGAGACCACGATTACGAGTCGGAGCAATCCCCCCTGGAGCAGTGGAGCGCGGAGACGGACCCGTCCGTCATGGCGGGGGAGCAGTGGGTGCATCCTTACAAGGATATCGGGTTTCTGACAAGCGAAAATCGCGATTTGTTCGAGAAAGGAGTCCCTTACTCCCGGCCGTTCGCCCATCCGACGCATGCTACCGGTGCGGCGATCGACGAAGACGAGGATACCGGTTATCCGGTGCCGGAGGTGCTGGACGAGCCCTGAGCCCCGCCCGCTGCGAAGCGCCGATCGAAGCAAGGTGCGCCTGCGGGCCCAAGAGCTTTGACGGAGCTTGCGGCAGCGCGGTATAATAAAACTCAGCGGAACGTGCATGCCGCCAATTTCTCGTTGGGAAAGAGAGGCGCCTTATTATGTCGATGTCTTTCGAAAGATATATGCTGGATATGATTCAACCGATGCGCGACGACTTGACGCGGATCGGCATTCAGGAGCTGAGAACTCCGGAGGAAGTGGAAGAGAACCTTCCCGGGGCTGCCGGCACGGCGCTTGTCGTCGTGAACTCCGTGTGCGGATGTGCCGCGGGACAATGCCGTCCGGGAGTCGCCGAAGCACTGCAGCACGACGCCGTGCCCGATCATCTGTTCACGGTGTTCGCGGGACAGGACAAGGAAGCGACGGCGAAAGCGCGGGAGTATTTCCTGCCGTACCCGCCATCCTCTCCTTCGATCGCGCTGATGAAAGACGGGGAGCTCGTGCACTTCATCGAGCGGCATCAGATTGAGAATCGCAGCGCGGCGGAGATCGCGGCCGATTTGACCGATGCCTTCGACCGTTATTGCCGGTAAGAAAGCCGTTCCCGGAGGCAGAGGCCGCTCGTGCCCGAGCCGCCGGGATATTTTTTGCGATTAAGGAGGTTGGCGCAAGATGACGACGCTTCAGCAAGAGATTATCGAGAAGCTTGGCGTTAAGCCGACGATCGACGTCGACGAAGAGATCAGGCGGAGAGTTCAGTTCTTGAAAGACTACGTCGTGCAGGCCGGAGCGACCGGGCTGCTGATCGCGATCAGCGGCGGGGTGGACAGCGCGGTGGCGACCGGACTGTGCAAGCTCGCAACGGACGAATTGTCGCGGGAGACGGGCAAGGAATACATAACGCTGGGCGTGTTCCAGCCTTACGGCGAGCAAGAGGATATTCATCACAGCTACGAAGTGGCCGAAGCGTTCAAGCTGACGCATAAAGTCGAGACGAACATCGAGGATGCGGTCGACGAGATCGCGCTGGAAACGGAGCATGCGTTCAAAGCGCTGCAGATCCACCGTCATATGAGCCGGGGCGGCAAGGGGAACGTCAAAGCCCGTACGAGAATGGTCGTGCAATACGCGCTCGCCTTCGATCTGAACCTGCTCGTCGTAGGCACGGATCACGCTTCCGAGGCGCTTACGGGCTTCTTCACGAAGTGGGGAGACGGCGCCGTCGACATTACCCCGCTCAGCACGCTGAACAAGCGTCAAATCCGGGAGCTGGCCCGTCGCCTTGGCGTGCCCGCCAGCGTCGTCGACAAGGCTCCGACCGCGGGACTGTGGGAAGGCCAGACCGACGAGGGAGAGCTGGGGGTCACTTACGACGACAACAGCGCTTATCTGGAGGGCAAGGATGTCGACCCGCAAGCCAAGGAAAACCTTGAGCAGCGCTACTTGCGCACGCAGCATAAGCGCCAGCCGATTCCGGGGATCTGACCGAGCGGCATGATCGTCGGAATCGGTCTGGATGTCGTGGAGACGGCGCGGATGGCGAACATTCTCGCGGGGCGCAGCGGGTCTAGGTTTATCGACAGGGTGCTGACGCCAGCGGAGCGGGAAGTCTGGGAAGCTCTGCCGCCCCGGCGGGCGTTGGAATACGCCAGCGGCAGATTCGCCGCCAAGGAAGCGGTCGTGAAGGCGCTGGGATGCGGAATCGGAGCAACGGTGGGGTTCCGGGATATCGAGGTGATCGCCGACGAGCTTGGCAAGCCCGTGTGCAGGCTGTCCTCCGCCGCGATCGCGCGTCTCGGTTGGGAAGATCCGAATTATCGGCTGCATATCGCGATTACGCACGAACGCGCGCTCGCGGCGGCTACCGCCCTAATCGAAAAGCTATGAGCGACACCAGTCCGGTAGCACGTTTCTGCCGGGCTGTTATTTATTGGGTTGGCGATTATGATATGGTAATTTACGCTTCGCTGATGGTGACGTATAATGGAATAATGTTAATGGGATGAAATTTAATTTTATCCGGATAATGGGGCATTGATGATGAGAACGAATTATATCACGATTATGATGAAGCATTTCGAACAGATGAATCTCGAGGTGGCCGCCGCGGCGGAGACGGTGCTGGACGCTTCGTCTTTGAAGGACAAGGACACCGTATACGACTGCCATCGCTTCTTGTTCGTCAGATCTTCGGGCGAAGGCAAGCTGATCGCCCAGAACAAAGAGATTCCGCTGGAGAGCGGCAAGCTGTTTATTTTATTGGCGGGCATGCCGCATCGCATCGTGCTGGAGCCGGGCGAGTCGACGACGCTGCAATGGTGCCATTTTCGCAGCAGCTACGAGGATCGGGACTTGTACCGGGCGCTGCAGATTCCGTTTCATATCCGGGTGGAAGACGAGGAGGCGGTATCGGGGCTCTTCGTCCGCCTGTTCGAGGAGCTGGCGCGCAACGGCTTGACCTCCAAGCTTAGGATCAAGGCGGCGATGCTGGAGTTGATCAGCTATTATTTGGACAGCCTCTCGCTGATCGACAACACGGCTCCCACCGACGATCTGCAGAAGATCGATATGGTGCTGAAGTACATCGACGAGCATCTCGCGGACAACATTACGGTCGAGAACATGGCCAAGCAGGTCTACTTGCATCCGAATTATTTTATCGTGTTTTTCAAGGGAATTCTCGGCTATTCGCCGATTCAGTACGTGAATCTCAGACGGATGGAGATCGCCAAGGGCCTGCTTCTGAAGCCTGACAGCAACGTATCCTCGGTCGCCGGGCAGGTCGGCATGCAAATCTATTACTTCTCCAGAATGTTCAAGGCGCATACGGGATTGACGCCAAGCCGCTTCCGCAAGCAGGCGGCGTTCATCGCGGCTTCGTCCGGAGAGGACAGCAACGAGAGGGAAGAGGGGAAATCGCGTTGACGGTAACGGACGACAAACAGTATTTCGGCGAAGGCTTGCTGCGGTGGTATCGCAAAGTGCGGCGCGATCTGCCCTGGAGAAGAAGCCGGGATCCTTATCATATTTGGGTGTCCGAAATTATGCTGCAGCAGACTCGCGTGGATACGGTCATTCCGTATTTCAACCGGTTCGTGGACCGCTTTCCGACGCTTCGCCATCTGGCTGAGGCGCCGGAGGACGACGTGCTGAAGCATTGGGAAGGATTGGGCTACTATTCCAGGGCGCGCAATCTGCAAGCGGCCGCTCGCGAGGTGGCCGAGCGCTACGGGGGAGAAGTTCCCAGGAGCAAGGCGGAGGTGTCCGCGCTGAAAGGCGTCGGCCCGTATACGACGGGCGCCATTCTCAGCATTGCCTACGATCAGCCGGAGCCGGCCGTGGACGGCAATGTGATGAGGGTGCTGTCCCGCTATTTCTGTCTCGAGGACGACATCGCCCGCCCGGCGACGCGGATCGGGATGGAAGGTCTGGCACAGTCGCTTATTCCGGAAGGCCAGGCCGCCGACTTCAATCAGGCGCTGATGGAGCTGGGGGCGATGGTGTGCACGCCGAAATCTCCGTCCTGCCCGGAGTGTCCCGTGGGCGAGAGATGCGAGGGCCGGCTTCAGGGCAAGGAGCGGGAGCTCCCGGTGAAGACGAAGGCCAAGAAGGCGAGACCGGTGTTCCGCTGGGCCGCTCTGATCGAGGGGAGCGGAGCGTTCGCCGGCAAGGTGCTCGTTCGGCAGCGGCCGGAGACGGGACTGTTGGCGCAAATGTGGGAGCTTCCGCACATCGAAGTGCCTGACGAGGACGCGTGGACTCGACCGGAGGAAGGGGCGGCGCTGTTGGAGACGGCCCTTGCGGAGGACGGAGTCCTCGTGAAGGCGGCATCCGGAGAGGTCGTCGGAGAGGCGCAGCACATTTTCACCCATCTCGTCTGGAAAATCAAAGTGCTGGGCGCCTCGGCGCTGGAGGAGCAATACGTGGCCGACAGGACCGGCTACCGCTGGGTCGGCCCGGAAGAGTTCGAGAACTACGCGTGGCCGAATGTGTTTCGCAAATTGTTAACGGAATATTTCCTTCTTACTCTGCGACGATAAGCCGGGCTGCCAAGCCAGGCCTCGCGGAGGCTCGCCAAGGCGCGTTTTGCGCCTTGGCTTTTTTGCGTCCAGCCCGCACGTCCGCCGTCCAAACAATTTCTTAACAACTATCCGATTCGGTTAGCGAAAAACATATCTGTCTCATATTCAGTAAGCACAAGATTTAATAATTCCGCCTTACAGTAAAGGAAGATGAGGAACGTATCAGACGCATGCAAGGAGGCGGCCGTCAGTTTATGCAAGCTGACATCATAGAGTGAGGAGGCATGAGGTGAAGCTTATTCAGTTTTACAGACAGCTTTTCCTGGAGGCGATCAGCATCTACGAGCCGGTGTGGGATGAAGAGGCGGTGTCGTTCGGTTATCGTTGGCACAAGCGGAATTACCCTTTGAGAGAGCAATTTCAAATCAGGGACATGGATCCCGAATATCCGGCGCTAATGTATTCGCTGATCTTGCCGGAGGCTTATCTGGAAACGACGATTTACGAGGAAATCAAAAGATACCCTTCCAAATACGAGCTGTCCATCGTTATTCTGAACCGCCAAGTGTGGCTTAACGCGACGCTTCAGACGGACAAGCTCCAGGATTCCCTGATGGGATTTCTCTACCAGTCGCGCGGGGAGTTAATGAACATATTGGATTGCATCATTCGGCTGCCGGCGGAGACCGAGGTTTGACGGATCGGTCATCTGCGGCAGAACACTTAAAGGAGACGTGGCTTGGAACATGAACATTCGAACGAAGCTGTTAACCGGATTCGGAATCGTACTTATTCTTCTCTTGACGGTAGGGGCCGTATCGGTCACCCAGATGTCGTCGTTAAAGGGCTCCATCTCGGAGATTAAGGACGAGTGGATGCCAAGCACGTACAAGCTGTCCCAATTGCGAGGAGATTTTAACGGAATAAGCGGACAGCTGCTGTTAATGAAATTCGAGACGGACGAGAAGACGAGGAACTCCATGATCGCGGCGGTGAAAGGTTCGATGGACAGCTTCCGCGCGGGAATGCAAGAGTATCAAACCTTGATTGTCGAGGCGGAAGAGCAGGCGAAGTACGACGATGTTCGCGAGAAGACGGAACGATTCTTCGTCACGGTGGAACAGATGGTCGGCGATGCGGAGCGGGAAGGCGCGAATACCGATCTGACTCTCATCCGGGAAGTGCTGCCGCTCGTGCAGACGATCCGGTCGGACATGAACGAATGGATCGGGTACATCGTGCAGGGATCGGACGAGAAGATCGCGGACACCTTCGAGTCGAACCGCGTAGGAACGATAGCCGTCATCGTGCTGGGTTCACTCGCGCTCGCACTTGGCGTTGCTCTATCCTTGTTCCTCTCGTCCAGGCTCGTTCGTTCCATCAAGTCGGTCGTGCACGTCGCTACCCGCGCCGCTCAAGGCGATCTGACGGAACAGGCGGAGTCGCTCACGAAGGACGAGGTCGGCGTTCTGGCAGGGGCGTTTAATGAGATGATGGGCAATTTGCGATCGCTGATCGGGCATACGCTCGGTTCGGCGCAGAGCGTCGCCGCCGCCGCGCAGGAAATTTCCGCGACGACGGAGGAGATCGCCAGAGGCAGTACGGACCAGGCGGAATCGGCCCAGACGATCAACGAGCTCGTCCAGGAAATGTCCAGAGCGGTCGCCGCCGTCGCATCGAACGCGAGCTCGGTTGCGGAGTTGTCCGACCGCGCCAGACGCGGGGCGGAGGAAGGCGGGGAAGCGATCGAAGCTTCGCTGCACAGCATGGACAGATTGTCCGAACAGATGCGTCTGCTGGAGCAGGATTCTCAGCAGATCGGCCAGATTATCGAAGTCATCGACGAAATCGCCGAGCAGACGAATCTGCTGGCGTTGAACGCGGCGATCGAAGCGGCCAGGGCCGGCGATCAAGGAAGAGGCTTCGCGGTCGTCGCCGACGAGGTTCGCAAGCTCGCGGAACGGAGCGGGGAAGCGACGAAGCAGATTGCGTCGATCATTATAGGAATGCAGCGGAATACCGACCAGAGCGTCAAAGCGGTGGAAGAGGCGGCCGGATTGTCGGCGGAGACAGGCCGGACGTTCGAACGCATCGTCGGCATGGTGACGGAGACGGCGGGGCAAGTGTCCGAGATCGCGGCGTCCAGCGAGCAGCAGGCGGCGCAGTCCGACGAGGTTCTGCGCGCGGTCGAATTGATCGCGGCGGCCAGCCAGCAGTCCGCGGCCGCGGCGGAAGAGGCGGCGAGCTCGTCCAATTCGCTGGCCCGCCTGTCCGAGAAGTTGAACGAGAACGTGTCGATTTTCAGAGTGTAGGAGAGAGGAAGCGCCATGAAAAACTATATCGTCTTGGGCCTGAACGGGGAAAAATACGCGCTGTCGATCTCGGAGATTCAGGAGATCATCAAGGTGCAGCCGATTACGGAGGTGCCGTGCGACAAGCCCTTCGTCAAAGGAGTCATCAACTTGCGCGGCAGAATCGTTCCCGTGATCGGGCTAAGCGCCCGGTTCGGGGTGGAGGAAGCCGAGCAGGGAGCCTCCGCGCGCATCGTCATCGTGAGCTCGGAAGCGGACGATATCGGAATAGGCGTGGACAGCGTCGATCAAGTGGCGTCCTTCGACGAGATTCTGCCCCCGGCGACGGATAATTCCGCGGTCGCGTCGCGCGACTATCTGTCGGGCATCGGCAAGCTGGGCGACCGGCTGGTCAGCATCTTGGATTTGAAAGCCGTGCTAGGCTTAAGAGGGGAGCTGTAATCGGAATGGACCACTTCGCTTCGACCTATTTGAGCGTCTTCCTGGACGAGCTGGAAGAGCAGCTTCTGACGCTTGACCACTCCATTCTCGAGCTGGAGAGCGGCGGCAATCAACTGGATACGATTCAGAAAATATTCCGCGCCGCGCATACGTTAAAAGGTTCTTCGGCGGCGATGGGCTTCCACCAGATGAAGGAAGTGACGCATAGGGTGGAGAGCGTATTCGACCTGCTGCGGCAGGACAGACTGTCGCTGAGCTCCACGCTCATCAACACGCTGTTCGATAGCATCGACTATTTGAAAGTGCAGCGCGAAGCGTTGCGGCAGGGGCAGTCGGAAGAGCAACCGCACGGAACGCTGCTTATCGCTTTGAACGATTGCTTGTCGGGCCGCCCGGCCGCATCGGCCGGAAAAGAAGAGACCGACGGATTGCCGGAGTTGAACGGCTGCGAGGGCACGGAGTCCGGATGGGCTCAGAACGAGCTGGAAGAGATGGCGCGCAAGAGGGAGGAAGGCGTACCGCTCTACCTGGTGTCGGTGACGTTGACGGCAGGTGCGGATATGCCGACGGTGCGCGCCATGCTCGTGCATCGCACGCTCAGCGAGACCGGCGAAGTGATCGCTCTGAAGCCGTCGCTGGCCGATTGGGAGAACGAGGAACTGCTGCTGTCCGGCCCGATCTCGTACGTGATCGCTTCCGGGCATCCGCCCGAAACGATCGGAAGCAATGTGCTGCAGCTGTCGCAAATTAACGACGTTAACGTGCAACTGATCGAGTCGTTCCCTCAGCCGGGCAGGGATCGCGGCCGGACGAAGGCCGAAGCTCTCTTGAACGAGCTGACGGCTCCGGTCGCCGCTTCTGTCGCTGTGCTCGACGCGGCTCCGGTTTCCGCATCGGCTTTCGCTTCGGTCCCGGCTGCATCTGCCCAGACGGCTGCGCCGGATGCGGTTGCATCCGTTTCGTCGGCATCGCTTCCGTCGGCCCCCGCGGGCAAGCTGGAAGCAAGCTCGGAAGGCAAAACGTCGATTCAGCAGACGGTTCGCGTAGACGTGAAGCGGCTGGAGCATCTGCTTAACCTGGTCGGGGAGCTGATCATCGACAACACCCGGCTGCAAGAGGTTCGCAGGAAGCTGGGCGAGCGCGCCAAGCAGGACCAGGACGTCGCGACGCTGGGAGAAGTGACGGATCATCTGAACCGCGTCATCGCCGAGCTTCAGGAGGGGATGATGAAAACCCGGATGCTGCCGATCGAGCAGCTGTTCAACCGGTTCCCGAGGCTGGTCAGGGATCTGTCCCAGCAGGCGGGCAAGGAGATTCAGTTCACGATCGAGGGCAAGGAGACGGAGCTCGATCGGACGCTCATCGAGGAGATCGGCGATCCGCTCATTCATATTTTGCGCAACGCGGCCGATCACGGGATCGAGTCGCCCGACGAGCGCGAGAAGCTGGGCAAGCCGCGCAAAGGGCAGCTGCTGCTCCAGGCGAACCACCAGGAGAATGCGATCGTCATTCGCGTGAAGGACGACGGCCGCGGCATCGATTCGGAGAAGGTCAAGCGCAAAGCCGTCCATAAAGGCTTCATCACCGAGCAGGAAGCCGCGAGGCTGTCGGACAAGGAGCTTATCGCGCTTATTTTCCACTCGGGAATGTCTACCGCGGAGCAAGTGACCGAGCTGTCCGGACGGGGAGTCGGCATGGACATCGTGCGAACGCAGATCGAGAAGCTGAACGGGCTGATCGACATCGATACGACGCTTGGCCAAGGGACGGAAATTACGATCAAGCTGCCGCTGACGCTGGCCATTACGCGGTCGCTGCTCGTCGAGCTGGGCAAACATACCGTCGCGATTCCGCTCGTCCACGTGCTGGAGACGTTCCAATTGTCCTCCGCGAACATTCAGAGCGTTCACGGCAAAGAAATTTGCACGGTCAGAGGGGACATTTTCCCGCTTGTCAGACTGCACGGCAAGCTGCGCACGGAGCCCGCGCGCGCGGGCAAGGGATATGCGGTCATGATCGGGGCGGCGGAGCGGCGCGTATGTCTGTACGTGGACCGGCTTGTGGCCAACCAGGAGATCGTCATGAAGCCGTTGTCCGCTTATCTGGGACAGGTTCCATATGTGTCGGGGTCTTCGATTCTGGGCAATGGCAGCATTGCTTACATACTGGACGTGAACGCCGTTGTCCGCGATGCGGGAACGGTGACCGATCCCGGACGGGCCGGCAGGCATGCGGTCAAATCCGTTCATACCGAGAAACGGGTCACGTTCATGCTGGGCGACCAGCACTATGCGCTCGACATTGGGCAGGTTAAGGAGATCATTCGTGTGCCCGCCCTGTCGCAAGTGGCGTCGACGTCGCCGGAGATGCTCGGCATGTTCAACCTGAGAGGCTCGCTGCTGCCGGTCGTGGATCTGGCGCAATGTCTTGGTCTCTCCCCGCTGCCGATCGGGGAAGAATCCCGGGTCATCGTCATGAGGGAAGGCGGAAGCGATATCGGGGTGCTCGTGGATTCCGTAACGGAAGTGTTCAATATGCCCGACAGCGAAGTCGAGACGACCCCCGCGGCGATCGCGAATGTCGCATCCGAATTTATCCGGGGCATCCACAAGCGCGGAGACGAGCTGACGGTGCTGCTGAGAACGGACAAGCTACTGGCGGCCAGCGGTTTCTGCATCGCTTAATCGAACAATATCGAAGGAGTGCTTGACGAACGGACGGTTTCAAGCCACTCTAGTAAGAGACAACCGACAAGGGGGGAACTGCTTGATTCAAGTCAGCGATTCGAGGCTCAAGCAACTGAAGTACATCGGCATCTCGGAGGAAGATCTGGCATTACTAAAGTCTAAGGAAGCTCAGTTCGCGGAGATTACGAACCAAGTGGTGGACGAGCTCTACGCGAAAATCACCGAACAGCCGGAGCTGCTGAGACTGATCAACGGACACAGCACGATCGAGCGGCTCAAGGAGACGCAGCGCTGGTACTTCCAATCGATGACGGCCGGCGAGATCGACGAGGCTTTCTTCAGCAAGAGGCTGTATATCGGCAAAGTTCATTCGAAGATCGGCTTAACGACGAATTGGTATCTCGGTACTTATATTTTATATTTGGATTTGGCGACAAAGCATCTGAAGCGGGTCGATCCGGAAGATTGGGTCAAGTCGGTTCATTCGCTGAGCAAAATGTTCAACCTCGATTCCCAGATCGTGCTCGAAGCCTACGAAGAAGACGAGAAAGCGAAAATCGAGAGGCTGGTGGAATCGCGCCAATATATGCTGACCAAGGTCAGCTCGGTCGTACAGGAGCTGTCCTCGATGATGGTGCAGCTAAGCGCCAGCAGCAATCTCGTCGCGTCGAACGCTTCGCATACGGCGTCCGTTCAGGAGAATTCCCACGCGAAGGTGCGGGAGCTGGCGGGCAGCATCGACGAGATCAGCCAGCTCGGAACGACGATGCGGGAGATTTCCGACCAGTCGCATCTCATCGGTCTGAACGCGGCGCTGGAAGCGGCGCGCGCCGGAGAAGCCGGTCTCGGCTTCGAAGTCGTCGCCAACGAAATCCGCAAGCTGGCCATGAGCTCCAAGCAGTCGCTGGTCGCGATCCAGAGCAAGCTGAAGGAAATCCGCTCCTCTCTCGATGAAGTCAAGCACGGCAGCGAGGAGACGGTGCGCTTCTCGCGGGAACAGGCGGCAAGCTCACAGGAGCTGTCCTCGTTCGTGCACATGATCGATACGGTGACGGCGGATTTGAACGGATTGCTGGAAGAGGACGCCGTTCATTAAAAAAGGTACGACTGACCCATTCGCATACACGAGGGTAGCGAACCCCCAGATGGGGAGACTTTTGCAACGTGAACAGAGAGCGATGTTCTAAAGATCCGGTTAACGTCTCCCAAATGGCGCTCAAACGGAGGACGATGTTCTAAAGAATCGGGTAACGTCTCTCCAATGGTGCTCAAACGGAGAGCGATGTTCTAAAGAATCGGGTAACGTCTCCCAAATGGCGCTCAAACGGAGAGCGATGTTCTAAAGATCCGGGTAACGTCTCCCCAATGGTGCTCAAACGAAGAGCGATGTTCTAAAGAATCGGTTATCATCTCTCCAACCACGCGCTAACGAAGATTGTTGCTTGAAAGAATCGCACATTGGCACACGTGTGAGGTCGTGACGAAAAGTTTTTTAGCCTGGCACGCAGATGTGAGTCAGTTGGTCAGCCGTAGAAAAAAAACGCATGACTCTCCGAAACGGAGGTCATGCGCTTTTGTGCATGTCGATTACTTCGCGGAATCGTAGCTCGCGCCGACTGCGTTCCAGTCCACGACGTTCCAGAAAGCGGCGATGTAATCCGGGCGCTTGTTCTGATATTTCAGATAGTAAGCGTGCTCCCATACGTCCAGTCCGAGCAGCGGCTTGTCGCCTTCCATAATCGGGCTGTCTTGGTTAGGCAGGCTGTATACTTTCAGCTTGCCGTCTTGGCCGAGCGCGAGCCATGCCCAGCCGGAGCCGAAGCGGGTCGTCGCGGCAGCCGCGAACGTTTCCTTGAATTTATCGAATCCGCCCAGCTCGGCGTCGATCGCCGCGGCCAGAGCGCCGGTCGGTTGTCCGCCGCCGCTTGGGCTGATCGTTGCCCAGAACAGGCTGTGGTTGGCGTGTCCGCCGCCGTTGTTGCGAACCGCGGTGCGGATGCTTTCCGGAACGGCGTTCAGGTCGGAGATCAGCTCTTCAACGCTCTTGCTTTCCAGCTCTGGAGCGGATTTCAAAGCGTTGTTCAGGTTCGTTACGTAAGTGTTGTGGTGACGGCCGTGATGGATCTCCATCGTCGTTGCGTCGATGTGCGGCTCAAGCGCGTTAGTCGCGTAAGGAAGTGCCGGTAATTCGTGTGCCATGGTCAATTACCTCCTAAAATGGGATTGCGATATGTAGCCTAATCGCTCACAGTCTTTATTATCCAATATCCTTCCGATTAAATCAACATAAATGTATAAAAAGTCTTGAGAAGGACGAAGAAGGGAGCCGGAAGGGAGTCGGCGGCGACCTGCAACCTCCTCATTATGCCCTTTTCGATCCCGATTATTCGCCGTAAATGGCGAAAAACAGTCTAATTTGGCAGTTTTGAAGAATAAATAGGTGTGTATCTCGTTAATTAAGCGTTTTCATCTCGTTATCTAGCAGTTTTACAAAAAAAATTTAGCTTATTTTAAGAAAAGAACTAGAATTTTCGCCAATTTGTCGTAAAATGAAGAGACCGTTAACTGGATGTAAAACTGAATGCTCGGAGGATAAGACAGCATGCAGATTCGTTCTTTCCAATTGTCAGACTACAGGTTGGTCGCGGAGCTTCTGGAAGAGGTATTATCGGAAGAATGCTGCGAAGAGACGATGGGAGCTTTCGCCCGCCAATTGTCCTGGGACAGCGAATTGGTGCTCGTGGCGGAATCGGCCGGAAACATCGTCGGCGTATTGATCGGAACGATTGACCATCACAAGGGGTATGTCTATCGCATTGCGGTTCGGGATCAGTTCAGACGCCAGGGCGTCGGACGGCAGCTTGTTTCTCATATGAGCAACCGGTTCAGGCAGCGCAACGTATTGAAGGTGTTGGTCGCGGAGGACAAGCACAACGAGTTGCTTCGCCCTTTCTACGATTCGCTCGGACTCATGTCTGTCAATACCGTTCAGTTAACACAGCCGCTTGCAATCGTAGCGGGCTGATCGAGCGGAGGTTCACGGAAAGCATATCTTTAACGCCATTGCTTTTGGCGGGGAGATATGCTTTTCTTATATTACACGCATCGCGCGGGCAGATTCGGAGCTGCTCGATCAACCAGAACCGCAGGGAGGGACGAGCCATGACGGAAAGCGCGGACGGGCAATATTCGAAGTGCGTGATCAAGAGCTTTAAGCATGACGGTTCCTTGCATCGGGTATGGCTCGAGAATTGGCAAGTTCCCGCGAATCGGCTGCATGCGGGGCTGGATCCCCGCAAGGCATGGGTATTGATCAACGAACATACGACGGTTCAGGAATCGAACGGGCGAGAATGGTCGAGCCGCGTTCCCGCCGTCACTTATTTTCTCCCCGAACGCTGGTATAACGTCGTCGCGCTGCTGGAGGAGGAAGGCGTTCGCTACTATTGCAATTTGGCTTCTCCTCCTTACAGGTACGGAGACGTGCTGACTTATATCGATTACGATCTGGATATCGTCGTGCTGCGGGACGGAACGGCGACGGAGCTGGACCGCGACGAGTATGAGGCCCACAAAGCTTCTTACCGTTACGGAGCGGCGGTGGAGGAGCGGATAGAGTCGGAGCTGCGAGCGCTCCGCGCGGATATTGGAGCGGGAGCTTTTCCTTTCGACGATGCCGCGGCCCGCTTCTATTACGAGCAGTGGAAAAAGCAGATGAACGCAGAAGGAGGAGAACAGGCGACATGACGGAAGGAATGGATACGGGAGTTCCCGAAGGAAGAAGCCGCTCGGCTTCCAAAGTTCAGAAAGCTCCCAAAGCGCAGAAGTCCCAAGACAGGGGACCGCTGTTGACCGGATGGCGCAAGGAGCTGTGGGACTGGGCGAAGGCGCTCATCATCGCGGCGGCGATCGTGCTGCTGCTCAAGGCGTTCGTCTTCCAGCTGTCGACGGTAAAGAAAATATCGATGGAGCCGACCCTTCATGAGGACGAATGGCTGTTCGTGAACAAGATCGCCTTGCGGCTCGGAAGTCTGGAGCGCGGAGACGTCGTTATTTTCAAAGATCCGAGCGGGAGCGAGGAAGGCAAAGAATACTTGGTCAAACGGATCATCGGCGTTCCCGGGGACCAAGTGGAAGTTCGCGACGGGGAGCTCTATATTAATGGAGAGCTGAAGGTGGAGCCGTATACGGATTCGAAGATCGAGGACGGGAACTTCGGGCCGACGACGGTCAGCTCAGGCCACTATTTCGTGATGGGGGATAACCGTCATCGGAATGCGAGCAAGGACAGCAGAGCCTTCAAAGAAGTGTCCGAAGAGCTCGTCGAGGGTCGGGCGGACCTGATCGTATGGCCGATTACCCGAATCAAGAAGCTGTGAGCGATTGCGCATGAACAGAGATTATCGTTATTGGAAGCAATTAAAGGAAGAGCTGCTCGAGGCGGCGCCCGGACTGGGCATCGACAAGCTGGGCGTCACGACGGCAGAGCCCTTCCACGAGTTGAAGGAGCGGCTGATCCGCCACCGCGAGCGGGGACACGAATCCGGCTTCGAGGAGCCGGATCTCGACTTGAGGACGGATCCTTCGCTGCATATGCCGGAAGCGAAGTCGATTATCGCGATCGCGGTCGCTTATCCGTCGAAGCTGAAGAACGCTCCCGTATCGGAGCCTGGGCGCAGGCGCGGCATTTTGGCACGTTCCGCATGGGGCGAAGATTACCATCAGGCGCTCAGGAGGCGGATGGCGAATCTGTCCGAATGGATTCTGGAACGGGTGCCGGATGCCAAGCTGCTGTCGATGGTCGATACCGGCGCGCTGTCGGACCGGGCCGTGGCCGAACGGGCCGGCATCGGCTGGAGCGGCAAAAACTGCGCGGTGCTGTCTCCGGAGCTGGGATCGTGGATATACTTGGGCGAAATTATTACCAGCCTGCCTCTGCCTCCCGACGGTGCCTTGCCGGACGATTGCGGCGAATGCACGCTGTGCATCGACGCCTGCCCGACGGGAGCGCTCGTCGGCCCCGGTCAACTGAACGCCCAGCGCTGCATCTCCTTCATTACCCAAACCAAGGGATTCGTGGACGACGAGATGAAGCTTAAGATCGGCAACCGCTTGTACGGTTGCGATACGTGTCAGATCGTCTGCCCGGTTAACCGCAAAGTCGACATTCGTCATCATGTCGAGCTGCTGCCCGATCCCGAAGTGGTCAAGCCTCTGCTCCGTCCGCTGCTGTCGATGGGCAATCGGGAATTCAAGGAGAAGTTCGGCTCCAGTTCGGCGGCGTGGAGGGGACGCAAGCCGATTCAACGCAACGCGCTGATCGGATTGGGCAATTTCCGCGACGCGGAGTCCGTGCCGGACATTGTGGCCGTCCTGCGCAACGATCCCCGTCCGGAGCTGAGGGAGTCCGCCGCTTGGGCGCTCGGGCGCATCGCTACTCCCGAAGCGCTGGAAGGACTGCGTGAGGCGCGCGAAGGAGAAGAGAGCGTCGAAGTGCTGGGCGCAATCGACAGAGCGCTCGAACAACAGAGCGGCTAATAGATTATTTCCGAGGAAATGAGAGGCATTTCATCCTTAGTGGGTTCATTTCCTCTTCTTTTTTGCCGAAATAGTGTTGAGAGGTTGTTCAAAAAGTCCAATTTTGATCACGAAGCGGTCCGGGAAGCGGATTCGACGTCGAATCTTGAATTCAGCCGGTTCTTCCGGTGCTCACGTAGCTCCCACTACGCTCCGCTCCTCATCTCCGGTCTTCATCCAACCTTCTTGGTGCTGAAAACCGGACTTTTTGAACACGTACTTAATTGCATCAAGGATAAACATCGAGATCGAGGCAGGAGAGAAAACGATATGAAATTAGTCGACATAGAAACGGTAGAACCGGGACAAATATTGGGCAAGACGATTTTTTCCTCGAACGGAGCCGTGCTGCTCTCGACCGGCGTACAGCTTACCGTGTATATGATTAGCACCCTTAAACGACTGGGCGTCACGACGATCTATATCGACGATCCGATGTTTCGCGATATTTCGCACGATGAACTGTTGTCGGAAGAGACGAAACGGGCCGTCATCCACCAGATGTCGGAAACGTTCGAACAGCTTCGCTCGGGCAAAAACTTCAGTTCGAAGGCGATCGGACAGACGGTCGACGATCTGCTGGAGGACGTGATGAAAAATCAGAACCTCATGATTCAGTTGTCGGACATACGCACCGCCGACAACGCCATGTTCCTTCACGCGATGAACGTCTGCATGATGGCTTCGCTGGTCGGCCTGAACATGGGGCTCAACATGATTCAGCTCAAGGAGCTGGCGGTCGGAGCGCTGCTGCACGATATCGGCAAGCTGGGCGCTCCGGAAGTTCAGGAAGGGCGCATGCACCACGCCTGGCGCGGATTCGACTTGCTGAAGAACAAGAGGGAGTACAGTCTGCTTATCGCGCACGTCGCCTTCCAGCATCACGAGGCGATTGACGGAAGCGGCGCCCCGCGCGGTCTTACCGGGGAGGACATTCATACGTACGCGAAAATTACGGCGGCGGCCAATCTGTACGACAATCTGATCTACCCGTCCGGCGACGAAGCACCGCTGATGCCGCATGAAGCCTGCGAACGCTTGAACGCCTATTCGGGAACGCTGCTGGATCACGAGGTGCTCGTCCACTTTATGCGCATCGTCTCGATCTACCCTAACGGCATATCGGTCAGGCTGTCCACCCGTCAGACGGGCGTCGTCGTCGGACAGCACCGGGGACTGCCGGGAAGGCCCGTCGTCCGCATTATCGACAAGGACGGAGACGTGGCGGTCGGTTACAGCGAGATCGATCTGGCGCAGCATCCGACCGTATTCATCGATTCCGTGCTGTCTTGATTGCGGGGATGCGGATAGGCTTGCCAAGGGTTTGCAAGCGATGGTTTGCGCACGCTGTTCGGCCATGCTATCATAGTACAACAGCCCTGCTCAGCGCATTGCGGCGTTCGCGGGGTTTTATTTTATGAAATTCGGAGGGTGTATCGGCAAATGTGGTCCTATATTATTCCGATCGTGACGTTAATCGTCGGTTTGATCGTCGGTTTCATCATCGGGGTGTTCTACCTGCGCTCGCAGATGACCAAGATGCAAAATAATCCCGAAATGCTGCAGAAAATGGCCAAGCAGATGGGATATAACATGAACAGCCAGCAGCTCGCGAAAGCGCAGCAAATGATGAAAAATCAAAATTCCGGCGGCAAGGCGAACCAAGGCGGAAACCAGAACCGCAACAATCCGAAGTTCCGCAGATAGTAGGGAGGCGTTGTCATGGCGGGAGCCAAAGATTACTCTAACGCGCAAGTCGGCCAGAACCGCGAGCAGCTTGAATTCCATGTACGGGAAATATTGAAATTGATCGGCGAAAACGTCGAGCGCGAAGGCTTGCTGGAAACTCCGGCTCGCGTCACGCGGATGTACGAGGAAATTTTCGCAGGTTATGCGGTCGATCCCAGAGACGTACTCGGCGTTACTTTCGACGAGCAGCACGAGGAACTGGTGATCGTCAAGGATATCGTCTATTACAGCCAGTGCGAGCATCATATGGCGCCCTTCTTCGGCAAGGCGCATATCGGCTATATTCCCAGCGGCAAGATCGCGGGTCTGAGCAAGCTCGCAAGGCTTGTCGAAGCGATCTCCAGAAGGCTGCAAGTCCAGGAGAGAATTACTTCGCAGATCGCGGACATCTTGGAAGAGGTGCTTAAGCCGCACGGCGTCATGGTCGTCGTCGAAGGCGAGCATCTGTGCATGTGCGCGCGCGGCGTGAAGAAACCCGGCAGCAAGACGGTTACGTCTGCGGTTCGCGGGGAATTCCGCAAAAGCCCGGCGCTTCGTTCGGAATTTCTGGAGTTGCTCAACAGATAAGAATACGACGCACCAACGCCTGCGAGCGATCGCAGGCGTTTTTGTTCTGCCACTGCTCAATTGACATACAGCCTTCGACAGATCCTATTCTGGAGTGCCGATGTGCGATTCTTTAGAACAACACCTCTAGTTTGAGCCATGGGGAAGACGTTACACGATTTCTTAGAACAACGTCCCCCGTTCGACCGCTAATCGGGAGACGTTACACGATTTCTTAGAACAACGCCCCCCGTTCGACCGCTAATCCGGAGACGTTACACGATTTCTTAGAACAACGCCCCCCGTTCGACCGCCAATCGGGAGACGTTACACGATTTCTTAGAACAACGCCCCCCGTTCGACCGCCAATCGGGAGACGTTACACGATTTCTTAGAACAATCCCCCCCTTGTTTGAGCACCATGGGAGACGTTAAACGACTATTTAGAACAACTCGCTTTGCGAAGAACTTCAATGTTACGAGTCCATGTACGCGAATTGGTCAGCCGTAGTTTTTTGTGATTCTGAATCACCTCCGACAAAAACTCGATTTTGCGTCTAGAGGACGCCAAAAGCGTTTTTGCTTGCTGCCGCCAATCCAAGCTCCCTGCATCGATTCGCGAAAATGTCGGGAGCGCGCGGCACGCCCGGGCTACAGACAACGACAAAAAAGATCAAGCGCGACGACCGGAAGAAACGCAAGATCAAACGACGAGGGAAAAAGCGACAATTGGAGATGTAGGGAGAAAATAGGAGGCATAATGGATGTTTATTGTTAGACCTTAGCGTATATGGCAAATATAGATTTGAGGGTGGGCTTAGTATTGGGTATGCTGAAATCGATGTCGGACAATTTCTGTTATACGACATTCTAGAGGAGGATCAGTTCATGAATACCACGACGTTGACGGCGCAGGCTGCAAGTTCTATGAAAGGTTCCGGCGCTTATGCCAATGGAACGAATATCGGCGACGATCAGATCGTTGAAATGTTTCTTGCCGTATGCGGTTACTCTCCTCATACGCTTCGCAATTACAGCAGGGCTATCAAAACGTTCAGAACCTTCGTCTCGCATATGTCGCTTCGGGAAGTCACCTGGAGAGAAATAGAAGCCTACAAGTTGGGCCTGATTTGCGGAGCCGCCAGTTTTCGCAATAAACCTCTGGCCCCCGCAAGCGTCGCCGCGCTGATCGCTCCGCTTAAGTCATTGTACAAATGGGGAAGCGATGCCAACGTCGGTCTCCTCCCTTATAATCCGACAAGCTCTATCCGTCTTCCGCAAGTGCGCGTCACCAGTCGCAAGCATTATTTGACCAAGGGAGAGGTCGGCAGTTTGTTGAATCAGCTGCAATGCCAAAGTTTCCGCAATTACTTGATCGGACTGTCGCTCGTTACGTTGGGACTTCGGGTCTCGGAGCTAGTCGCCGTGCAGTGGAGGGACTTCCATTCCGATCCGCTTGAGAAATCCGTCTGGCTGCACGTAAAGAACGGAAAGGGAGGCAAGAGCAGAGACGTCAAGGTTCCGGCAAGCCTCTGGTCTATTTTTCAGAACTATCGCGGCATGATCGGGAAGCGCAACTCCGAGCAAGATCCGACGGCGCCCGTGTTCCCAATCACGGCAAGGCAAATCGAACGCATCATCCGCGATGCGGGCAAACAAAGCATCCGCTCGAAAAAACCGACGCCGCATTGGCTAAGACATACGAACGCAACGCTGGCGCTGCTTAAAGGAGCGACCTTGCAGCAGGTCCAAGAAACGCTTGGCCATACTCACATCAATACGACGCAGCGCTATTTGCATACCGTCGAACTGATTAACAAAGCGGCTCCCGATTTTGTTGAAGAAACTTTGTCTGAATTTTTGACATATTAACGCAGTTTGGATTAAAAAGGAAGAAAAGGCAAAATGAAGCGTTGTGGATTTGAGCGAATTAGCCTAATATTTGAAGTGTCGCCAGATAAATTATGGGAATTACAGGTCCTTAAGACCTGGTTCGAATGTCGTATAACAGAAATTGTCCGACATCGGCATAGTGGGTAACGTCCAATATATCGGCTAGACATGGCGAACATTGAATCGGGGCAGGTGCATAAAGGTGATAGGAGCCATGAGAGCAGTAGGAGAATTTCCCCATCATTTCGATCATCCCTCTGATATTTCGGAGATGATGAAGCTGTTGCGGTACAAGCACGAGGAAACGTATCATCACTGCGTTCGTGTCGCCCTGCTAAGCGAGAAGGCGGCTTTGGCGATGCGGTTGGATGCGGCAAGTACGCAGAAGCTGGTGAGAGGCTGCTTCATCCACGATCTCGGCAAATTGCTCATTCCGAACGCGATTCTGGATTCCGTCAAGCCGCTGACGGAGGAGCAGTGGGCCCTGATCAAACGCCATCCGGAGTACGGTTCCGATATTTTGAAAGACAAAGGAGAGCGGGATGCCGATCTGGTGCGCCTGGTGCTGCACCACCACGAGAGGTGGGACGGCAAAGGTTATCCTTACGGACTTGCGGGGGAACAAATTCCGCTGTTCGCGAGAATCTGCTCGGTCGTCGACGCCTTCGACACGATGATGTCTCCGCGACCGTATCGTCGCCGCAAGACGCTGGAGGAGGCGACGGAGGAGCTGCTGAGGAACGCCGGAACCCAATTCGATGCCGCGGTCGTGCACGCTTTCGTTCCCATGGCGAGCGAAGTGACTCCGCTCTATTTTTCGATATATGACAGGGAAGATTAGTCGTTCCGCCAGATGTTCGTGCAAACGCCGGAACGCTTGAGAGTTCGTCCGAAACGACTTCGGACAAAAGACCATAAGAAGAAAGCCAAAATGGCTCTGTCTGCGCAGGCGGGTTTTCGATTAAGATGTGGGTAAGCGCTTAAATCGCAACTTAATTGGAGGAATTATCGATATGGCAAGCTCGTCCAAAATCCGCATCGGCCTGATCGGCGCAGGCAATATCGGCAACGTTCATCTTCAGGAATTCGGCAAGCTCGGCGAGGAATGCGAGTTCGTCGCCATTACGGACGTCTATCTTCCGCTTGCGGAGCAAAGGGCCAAGCAGTACGGAATCCCGGTCGTCTCCCCTTCCCCGGAAGAGCTGATTCGCAGGGATGACGTGGACGCGGTCATCGTCGCCGTTCCCAACCAGGCTCACGCGCCTCTGACGATTCTGGCGCTGGAGAGCGGCAAGCACGTGCTCGTCGAGAAGCCGATGGGACTGGACTCCGCCGCCGCCAAGGATATCGTCCGGGCGCAGAAGCGCACGGGCAAGACCGTAATGGTCGCGCATCAGATGCGCTGGGAACCGCTCGCTCTGAAGGTGAAGGAGCAGGTGGAGCGGGGAGAACTGGGCAACATCTATACGGCCAAGACCGGCTGGTATCGCCGCAAAGGCATTCCGGGATGGGGAACGTGGTTTACCCAGCATAATCAGTCCGGAGGCGGTCCTCTGATCGATATCGGCGTGCACATGCTGGATCTGGCGTTCTTCCTGATGGGAGAGCCGAAGCCGGTATCGGTATACGGCTCTACTTACGCGGAGTTCGGCCCAAGGAAGAAAGGCATCGGAACTTGGGGCAAACCGGACTGGAACGGAACCTACGACGTAGAGGATCTGGCCACGGCGATCATTAAAATGGACAACGGAACTTCGCTTACGCTGGAGGTCAGCTGGGCGGTCCATATGGACACCGACAGCGCTCCGTTCCTTCATCTGATGGGGTCCGACGGAGGCATCGCGCTGCGCGGAGGGGAAGGCAAGTTCTTGACCGAGCGATTCGATCAGACGGTCGATCTGCCGCTCGCCGCCCCGACGGACGACGAAGGAGCCCGCGTACGCCTAAGCCGTCATTTCCTCGATTGCATCCGTACGGGCGCGCAGCCGTGGACGGCTGCGGAGACAGGCCTGCGCAGCAACCTGATCATCGACGCGATCTATGAATCTTCCCGCACGGGCGGCGAAGTGAAGTTGGATTGGAGCTTGTAAGCAACGGAAAGCCCTCGGACCGAATACGGTTCGAGGGCTTTTTTTCATTCCTATCAGGGGCGTGCCGGGACGCGGGGTTTAAAAAAGGGAGGAATGCCAAAGAATAACACTTACATTTTCAACAAGTCTTATTTGTAGAATGGCGGTGAGAGGAATCATGTTCCTGTTCGGGAGGAGGAAAAGAAGGCGATCTTCCGGGGATAACGGGGAACGTCCCCGTATACCCGCCGAGAAGCTGAACGACGCCGCCGTCGACGGAGATCTGGAACGCGTCGTCAGGCAGATTCGCGGCGTCCTCGGGGAGAACGACGATTTTACGATCCGCCGGTTTCTAGTATTCGGACGGTATCCTGCGGCGATGTTTTTTTACCCCAATATGATCGACATGACGACGTTGAACTCGGAAATTCTTAAGCCGCTGATGTACGGGCCGCCGCATGCGGAACGGCTTCCCGAAGAGGGAGAGCAGCTGTGGGATTTCCTTCTGGGCTCGACGCTGTACCATAGCGACGTTCGGTCGGAGACGCTCGTCGCCAAAGTCGTCTCCGACGTGCTGCGAGGGCAGACGGCCGTCATCATCGAAGGCGTGGGCAAAGCGCTGCTGTTCGGCACCCGCGCCATCGACAAGCGATCCATCGATCAGCCCGCCACGGAGCAGGTCATTCGCGGACCGCGCGAAGGCTTCATCGAACTGCTGTCCACGAACATCTCCTTGATCCGTTACCGTCTCCAGACTCCGGATCTGCGCGTGAAGACGATGGAGATCGGCCGGAGGTCGCAGTCGAAGGTGGCGATCTGCTACATGAACGGCATTACGAATCCGGAGCTCGTGAAGGAAATTACGAGTCGGCTGGATCTGATCGACGTCGACGCGATTCTGGATTCGGGTTATCTGGAGCAATTCATCGAAGACAACCAGATGTCCCCGTTCCCTCAGGTTCAGTACACGGAAAGGCCGGACAAGGTCGTCGCGAATCTGCTGGAGGGCCGCGTGGCGCTAATCGTGGACGGGTCGCCTCTGGCGCTGGTCGTGCCGACCGTCTTCAGCCAGTTCTATCAGACGGTGGAGGATTACACCGAGCGGTTCCTGATGATGAGCGCCATCCGCTGGGCCAGGCTGATCGCGCTCGTGTTTTCCCTTGTCTTCCCGTCGCTGTACGTGGCGATCATCTCGTTTAATCCCGAGCTGATTCCGACGGAGTTCGCGGTGGCCGTGGCGGGTGGCCGGGCGGGAGTGCCGTTTCCGGCGATCGTGGAAGTGCTGGTGATGGAAGTGTCGATGGAGGTGCTGAGGGAAGCGACGATTCGGCTGCCGCAGCAGGTCGGCGGGGCGTTATCGATCGTCGGCGTGCTCGTCATCGGCCAAGCCGCGGTCGCGGCCGGCTTCGCCAGCCCGATTACCGTCGTCATCATCGCCCTCACGACGATCGGCTCCTTCGCCACTCCGGCTTATAACGCCGCGTTGGCCCTGCGGCTGCTGCGATTTCCGCTGATCGTGCTGGCGGGCATATTCGGCTTGTACGGCGTCATGATCGGCCTTATTCTGATCGCCAACCATCTGCTGTCGCTCAAGTCGTTCGGCGTCCCGTATTTGAGCCCGCTCGTCCCCGGGAGCGCGAAGGGGATCAAGGATTTATTCCTCCGCGGCCCGTTCTGGTGGATGAGCACGCGGCCGGATTTTCTGTATCCGGGCGACAAGACCCGTATCAGCGACAAGACGGTCCAAGAGCTGAAGGAGCCTCCCAACAACGTGCTGGAGCCCGCGAATATGGAGAACACAGGAAAGAGGTGAGTGCGCATGAAGCAAGCGAAGCATATTACAACGGTGCAGGTTGCCGCGATTATGTCAAGCACGATTATCGGCGTCGGCGTGCTGCCGATTCCGCTGTTCGCCGTCAGAGGGGCGGATTCGGGCGCTCCCCTCGTCACGCTGCTGGGAGGCATTGTCGCTTTCGTCGGATTGTTTCTGATTACCCGGCTCGGCATGCGCTTTCCCGACCAGTCGATCGTTCAGTACGGCGAGGTCGTGATCGGCAAGTGGCTGTCCTGGATCGGCAGCATCGGCGTCATCGGCTTCTTCGCAATCCTGACGTCGCTGACGGCGCGGGAGTTCGGAGAGGTGGTCATTACGTCGGTATTGACCGAGACGCCGCTGGAGGTGACGGTCATCGTCATGCTTATGCTGGCCGCGATCTCCACTCGCAACGACATTACGACGTTTGCGTACATCCACTTGTTTTATTTTCCGCTGCTGCTCGGACCGGCTCTGCTGATCGTCGCTCTATCGCTCAAGAACGCCGACTTGATCAACTTGCAGCCGATCTGGGGCAATTCCCATGACGGCATGCTGGCCAGCGTGCTGACGATTGCTTCGCTGTTCCAAGGTTCGTTCATCATTACGTCGGTCATTCCGGCGATGCGCGAGCCGAAGAAAGCGTTGACGGCCAGCGTGATCGGACTCGTCATTGCGGGCGGACTGTACGTGACGATCGTCGCGGCGACCGTCGGCGTATTCGGCTCGGAGGAGACGAAAAATCTGCTCTGGCCGACGCTGGAGCTGGCCAAGGCGACGTCGCTGCCCGCCAACGTGCTGGAGAGGCTCGATGCCGCTTTTCTGGCGGTGTGGGTGACTGCGGTGTTTACGACGCTGTTTTCGAGCTATTATCTGGCGGTCAAGGAGCTGAGCAAGCTGTTTCGTCTGCAGGACCACAAGCTGTTCTCCTTTTTCCTGCTTCCGGCGGTGTTTTCCATGGCGATGGTGCCCTATAACATTTTACATATGTACGAGATTATCCAGAATGTAGGCCGCATCGGATTGTTCGTGACGATCGCTTACCCGGGGCTGCTGCTTGTCGTCGCCATTCTTCGGAAGAAGAGAGGAGAGCCGAGTGAGAAGCGGTCAGCGGGTTAAAAGGCTGCTGTTGTCGGCGTTCGCGGTCGCTCTCGTCCTGCTGCTGACGGGCTGCTGGGATCGTATGGAGATCGAGGAACGGGCCATCGTGCTGGGCGTATCCGTGGACAACGCGCCGCCCGGAGTGGCCAAGGAAGAGGAAGAGATTTCGCACACGGCCGAAGGGTTTCCGGTTCCCGACGTCAACATGATTCGCGTTACCGTGCAGATCGCGCTGCCGGGCAAAATCCCGCTCGGTCCGGGCGAGAGCGGCGGAGGGGGCAAAGGCTCGGAACAGACGGTGTGGGTCGTCGGCACGGAAGGGCATACGGTCGACGATGCAATCATGAATCTTCAACAGCAAATCTCCGGCAGGCTCTTCTTCGGCCATCTGCGCGTCATCGTCGTATCGGAGGACGTCGCGCGCCTCGGCATGCAAAATATTAACGACTATTTTCACCGCAATCCCGAAGTTCGAAGAATGGCTTGGATGATGATCAGCAAAGGAAGCGCGGAGCAGGTGATGCGCGCTTCGCCGGAGCTGGAGCGGGTGCCGGCGCTGTACCTCATGTCGACGATGGACAACGCGGTGAAGCTCGGCAAGTTCCCGGAAAACTACGTCGGCATGTATTGGAGCAATTCGGCCAAGCAAGGCCAAGAAGGCTATCTCCCCTACGTAGAGCTGAAGAAGATGCAAAATATCGAAGTGAAGGGAATGGCGTACTTCAAGGACGACAAGCTGCAGGGAACGACCAAGCCTTTCCAAGTGGCCGCCTATATGTCGATCAAAGGGATGAATCCGGCGGGGTACAGAGGCGTGGTCAAAATCGGCGGGGTGGCGGACAGCGTCATGATCTATGCGACGTCTCGCAGATCCACCATCAAGGTCCGGCTGCAGGATGGGGAGCCGATCGTAAGCGTGGCGATCTTCACGGAGGTCAATCTGGAAGAGAAAATCAACGACCAGTTTACGATCAACGATTCCGCCTCTTTGGTCCAGATCGAAGAACAGAACAAAAGGTCTCTGCTCCGGGCGACGGAAGCCATGATCCGGCAAATGCAGGAGAAAGGCTCCGATATCTTCGGGTTCGGCGAATATGTACGGGCGAAAAAGCCGGGTTATTGGAACGCCCGCATCGGATCGAAGGACAAGTGGCAGAGAGTGTTCAAGGAGCTTCGCGTCGAAGTAGAGGTAGATTCGAAAATACGCAGGATCGGCATGAAGGCGAAGTAATCGGAAAGGAGGGAGTTGGAAAATGAGAGGCGGCGGTTATACAGGATCGCTCGGGTACATTGTCCCGCTGTGCTTGATTACGGGGGCGTTTCTCCTCCGGTGGGAGGTCGTCATGTATCAGAAAACGAAGCAGAAGCGCGAAAAAAAATTCGCAAGGACGCTCGGGTGGATTAACGTCATCGCGGGAATCGGCATGTACGCGGGCAACTGGATTGTAAGCAAGCTGATGTAATCGACGAAGGGCTGTCCCGCAGCCTGCCAGGCATCTCGATGACCCGAGCTGCCTGGCTTGGGGGAAGCCCTTCGTTCTCGTACAGGGTTTAATTGTTCAATAAGGAACCCACTTAACCGTGCGGGCCGTGGCGAACCGTTCCGCGACGTAAGGCCAGTTGACGACGTTCCACCAGTCTTTGACGTAAGCGGCGCGGTCGTTCTGATGCTTGAGATAATAGGCGTGTTCCCAGACGTCGAGCGGAAGCAGCGGAATGACGTCCCATTGGGACAGGTTCTGATGCTTCTCGGCGGTCAGAATTTCGAGTCTGCGGCTGCGGGGACTCCATACGAGAATGGCCCAGCCGCCTCCTTCGACCTTGCCGGCCGCTTCCGAGAACTGCTTCTTAAACGCGTCGTAGCTGCCGAAGCTGCGGTTGATCTCGTCCAGCAGAGCCCCGGTCGGCTTGCCTCCGCCTTGAGGAGACATGACGTTCCAGAACAGCGTATGCAGGTAATGTCCCGCACCGTTAAAGGCAAGCTCTCTCTCCCAATGCTTCACGAGGTCGAAGTTGCCGGTGCGGCGCGCCTCCTCCAGCTTTTTCTCCGCTGTGTTGAGGCCTTCGACGTAGCTGAGATGGTGCTTGTCATGGTGAATGCGCATCGTCTTCTCGTCGATGTAGGGCTCCAAGGCGTTGTAGGCGTACGGGAGCGGGGGGAGGGTATGTCCGCCGATCGGAACGGATTGTTCAGCAGCGGCAGGCGGAGAGGCAGGCGCAGGCGACGCAGAAGCGGCGGGGGAGACGGCAGCCAGACGGGCTTCGTCCGCATTCAGCGCGCCGGACAATCTCAGCTGGTTCAGCCCCTCTTCGCCGAAGTCGAGCTGCCGCTCCAAAAAGGCGAACACGGAATGCGAAGGCTGCGCGTTCCCGACGGCCTCGCTATGTTGGCGAAGCAGCAGCAATTGGCGGCCGAATTCCTTGGATTGCTTCAGCGCTTCCTCGAGCAGTTCGGGGCTAAGCGCGTTGCGATCGTCTTCGGCGTCTGCCGCCGGTTCGGCGAGCTGCTTGTTCAGCCGCTGCGCGTATTCCCGGGTTTGATCGAAGACGTTCTCCCATTCGCCGAGCCAGCTTGCGTAGACGGGCTCCAGCCCGGGCAGGGCGGAGCGGATGGACGAAGCGTTCTCCCGCTCGCGGGCTTTCCAGATGGCGATCTCCTCCGTGAGCCGGAGCGGATCGATTAAACCGTATTCGGATCGGATGATGGGCATGATTTGTCAGCCTCCCCTATTCGCTTGTATCCGAAGCAAGCTTCGTACAAACGTATGCGGGAGGCGTCTGAATCATGCCTGCTTGCGAACGCTTTCCAGAAACGCGGCGGTTCGGGCCACGTATTCTTCCGTGTGCGTGCGGTAGATCATTTCGTGTATCGCTCCGGGAACGATCCATAGCCGGGACAGGTCGTTCGTCTGCGCCTGGGCGACGTTCTCCGCGATGGAGAACGGGGCTTTGTCGTCGGCCGTGCCGTGGATCAGGAAGATCGGGAAAGCATAATCCGTCGCTTGCGCTTCGGCGGCGGGCACGTCGTCCAGCGAGACTCCTCCCATCAGCGGAAGGAACAGGCGAAGCAGGGAAATCGTCGGATACTGCGGGAGATGGATATAATGACTAATGTTCGCGTAGACGGTGTTCTCGTCGGGCAGGAAGGTGCTGTCCAGAATCATCGCGTCGACCCGCTCGGACTGCAGAGCCGCCTGAAGCGCCGTGCCGGCTCCCATCGAGAAGCCCCAGACGATCAGCTCGTCGCTGCCTTGCGCACGGGCATACTGCAGCGCGCCCCTTAACTGCTGGGATTCGGAGATCCCGCCGGTCGCGGGAGACGGATTAAGCGGATTGGCGTAACCGTAGTCGAACATCAGGACGTTATACTGCATGCCGTTGAGGAAGCCCGCGAGATCGTACATCGGAACCCACGGCTCTTCGCGGTTCGTTCCATACCCGTGGCTCAGCACGACCGTCTTGCGGCTGTCGCCGGCGGGAATCCACCAGCCCTCGACCTGGGAAGCGCCGTCCGCGCTCGGGAAGACGACGTCGGAATAGGCAAGGCTCTTGGCGAGCATCGGGTTCGAGCCGATCGATGCGATCGGAGGATAGGAGAAGAGATACGCGGCATAAGCATGGAAAGCGACGAACAATCCCGCCATCAGGCAGGAGAGTGCAACGAATAGATTAAGCGCAATGCGGCTCAGCTTGAACGAGGCCGCGTGATTATAGGAGGAGACGGAAGTGGAGATGACCGTATCCGATCCCGCGTAAGGAAGTGAAGTAGACAATGAGGTCATGGGGATCGCCTCGCTTTGCGCGTTCTGAGATTCTTCTAATTTTAATCGTAGAAAAAGCGGCAATCAGCGTCAATGCGTAACGGAGAGTTGTAAATGAGACGTAATCAAATTGTAATAAAGCGCTTCCAATATTTACGGAAATGCAAGTTTGAGTTATAGTGGATGTAACAGGGTTTCATAGAGTGAAACGGATGATAGGAGGGACACTGGCATGGAAGAGGAGAAAAAGACGGTTCGTGCCGTGGAGAGAGCGCTTGACGTGCTGCTTTGTTTCGCCTCGGGCCATGAGTGGGGACTTACTGAAATCGCGGGCAAGGTCGGTCTTCATAAGAGCACGATTCATCGGCTGCTCGCGACTCTGGAGGATAGGGGCTTCGTTACGCGCGATCCTTCGACGGAGAAGTACCGCCTGGGGCTCAGCATTCTCGAATTGTCCGCGCACTTGTCGCGGTCGGACGATCCTTCCGTCATGCTGCTTCCCGAGATGGAGAGGCTGAGGGATCAGCTTAACGAGACGATCAGCCTCTACGTGCGGGATAGGACGGAGCGGGTCAGAATACAGGCGGTGCAGAGCATGCAGGCCATTCGCAGAGTCGCGACGGTAGGCGCGCGGCTTCCGCTGTCCGTGGGAGCTTCGAGCAAAGTGCTGCTCGCCTTCGCCGATCCCGCCGTGAGGAGCGCGGTGCTGACGGACCCGGCCTGGCCCGCGCAGCTCGACCGGGAGGCGTTCGCGAAGCAGCTGGACGAGATTCTCGCCGCCGGTTACGCGACCAGCTTCGAAGAGCGCGAGCCCGGCGCTGCGGCGGTGGCCGCTCCGATCTTCAACCGGTCCGGGAAGCTCGTGGCGGCGCTGTCTGTCTCGGGGCCGTCGAACCGGCTGACGCCGGATCGGATGCACGAGTTCGCTCCCGCCATCGTCGAGTCGGCGCATCGCATGGGGACGATGCTGGGGTAGTTATGCGACAAGGGTTGCCCGATTTGAGGGCAACCCTTGTTTTTATTTGCTGTTGATCCGCTCCTGAACCCGCTTGGGGGCGACGGAGGAGGCTTTGGAGCCGAGCTGTTTCCAGTAGATCTTGTAGTGAGACTTGGCGGCCGATCGCTGTCCGAGCGCCCATTCGACGTCGGCCAGATTGAGATAGGCGACGGTGCGGGAAGGGACGAGCTTGACGACGTTGGCCAGCACGGGCTTTGCTTTCTTGTTCTGCCCGGTCAAGGACAGGAAGTAGCCGTAATCGTTCAGAATGCCGACATAAGCGCCCAAGGTTAGCCGGGAATCGGCGTCGAAGGCGTCCGCAAAACCGACGATATCTTCTTTGGTCAGCTTGCCTTCCGCATAATCCCATGTGCCGAACGCTTCGCTGTATTGTTCAAGGCCGTATTCGAGATAGGCTACCGCCTTCTTGTTATCCTTGGCCTTATGCGCTTGCAGAGCTTTCTGATGAGCCAGCTTCAGCGTCGGAGCGGCCAGCGTGTAGCTCTCTTCGTAAGCTCCGGGATACATGGGGTATTCGAACGAAGCCAGTTCGATCAGTCCGTCCAGGTCCTTCGCTTTCAGCAGGTCGGCCTTCTCCATGTAGTAGTTGGCGGTCGGATCGTCGTACTCGTGGCTGATGACGTAGAACCGGTCGCCGGCCCATTCAAGCTCCACTACGGACTCGAAGGCTCGGAACGGCATCTGGGTCCAGACGTAAATCCGGTTGTCTTCCGTGGAGAAGTCCAGCTTGGCGGTGTTCAGGAACATGTCGCCGGTCTCGCTGCTTGCGGCGCGGTCCAGCAGCACGATTTTCGTGGCATCCTCGTTCGTGGCCACCAGTACGAGCTCGATCCATTCATAATTATAGATGAAAGAAATAAATTGCCTCGTATAGCCTTTAGGATAATTGCCCAAGTCTACTTCGTAGAAGCTCTCTTCCGTGACGGCTTCCGCTTCTTCTGCGCTCAGCTCCAGATTGTCCGCGACGAACGGCCATATCCGCTCGTACAGCTTCGTTCCATCCTTCAGCTCGATCAGGCTGGCAGGCGCGAAAGCGGCGTTGCCGTCCGCGGCTTCCGCATAGGGAGTCTGCGGGACTCCAGCGAACGCGAACAGCGTCAAGGCTGCGATCAGGAACCATTTTCGCCAACTTCTCATACGTTACCCCTTTTCTTTTCATTTTCCGACCGGTTCATCGGGTTTCGGGTCCAGCTTCTTCAGGAATTCCACCGCTTCTTGCAGCGTAGAGACTTTGATGAGCTTAGGCTTCAGCTTCAGCTTGTCGACAGTCTCCTGTGCGAGCGTCCAGTTCGATTCGTTCTGCGCGTTGTAGGGGACGAGGAAATAATCGGCATTCTCCCTGTCCGCGGCCATCAGCTTATAGTTGATGCCTCCGATCAGACCTACCGTTCCGTCTGCGCTGATCGTCCCCGTGCCTGCGATTCTGTATCCCCGGGTCAGATCCTCTCCGGTCAGCTGGGCGATGATCTCCAGCGTCATCATGAGGCCTGCGGAAGGACCGCCGGTATCCGCGAAGTCGAATTTGACCGGATCGGGAGCAGTGACCTTAAGCACCGTCTCGTTCCGGAAGCCTATGCCGGTCCGGTTGTCCGGAGCCATCGTAATCAGCGGCACGTTCGTTTCGAACTTCTCTTTACCTCTCGTGCCCGATACTTTGACCTCGTCTCCGGATTTTTTCCCCGTTAAGTAGTCGGAAAGCTCCTTCGCGGAAGGGACGTCTTGGCCGTCCACCTTCGTGATGATATCGCCTTCCTGCAGACCATGCTCTCTCGCTTTGGATTCGGGCAGCAGCGTGACGACGATGACTCCCTGCGGCTGGACGTCGATCGGTTTGCCCATCGTGGTGTAAGCGGCCAATAGCGCGTTGGCTTCGGAGCTGTCCCGCATGTAGGAGAGAAGGTTGCGATAAGCGGTCAGATTGGTGGCGCCTCCGGTCGCCGTCTCCTCCGACTTGACTTCCATGCGAGGATTGAATCTGGCGTACAGAATGGAGAAAATGTTCGGGTTCGAGTAGGTGGAGACGGTCGTAAACAGAAGCGCGCCTTTCTCCTCGAGCTCGTGGCCGGTCTCGACCCGGGGATGCACAGGCTCCGCGGATCCGGGTCCGTACAGCATGTAGGGCCAAGGCTTAATGTACGCATAGAACAACAAAAAAAGGACGGCCAGTAAGATGAGGGCAGTCCGGTATTTTCGTAGCCAAGAGGATTGCTTGTAGGTGTCCAAACCGGATTCGCCTCCGTTTGTAAGCTTGACGCGCTCCAGGCGCAATGAGAATATTATAACGCATATGAGGCACAAGTAACAAAATTTAGTATAAGAAAGCCTGTCGCGACCGCGTATTGGTTCGGGAAAGCGAGTTGAGCTTTTTTTCGTCAACCGTACATGATATGATTCTGGTGAGACCGATTGAGGAGTGGGCAAAATGTCTGAAAAGCAACTGCAACGTTATGTTCTTACGGATGAACTTTATACGATTTTGAAGAAGCAAATCTTGTCTCATACGATGCCTGCTGGCGATAAGATTAATATTGATAAACTGACACGAGACTTGGGCGTAAGCAATATCCCCATTCGAGAGTCGCTCTTTCGCCTTGCCTCGGAGGGGTTTGTCACGATTGTACCCTTCAAGGGCATGTTCGTGGCTGAAATGAATTTAACGGATATCGATGAGATTTTTGAAATCCGCAGTCAGCTTGAAGGGCTGGCCATACGGAAAGCGACCCAGCATATTCCTGAAGCCAAGCTCAAAGACATTCTCAATGCCTTGAAGCATGGAGAAGAAGGCGTTCCTCAGAATAACGACGAAGATGCGATCTCGATTATGAATCACGATCTGCATGGTACGATTTTAATGTATGCGAACAATGAAAATTTAAAGCAGATGGTCACTTCTATTATAGAACGTATTCACCGGTATCTTAATTTGAATCACTATCGCATCGAGCTGGAAGAAGAGAAGAAGGAGCATGAAAGGATCGTTCAGGCTCTGCTGCTCCGAGATGTTGAACAAGCTGCGGAAGCCATGGCGATTCATTTGAAAAATGCGCACAAAAGACTTAGAGATAATTTCGATTGATCTCTTTACACCAATAATCGTGTATGATAAATTATTATCGTACACGATTTAGTAATCGCTTTCATTTAGGGGGATTCGATGTGGTTGCTCTTGCAAACAGTACGTGGATAAAGAACATTTACCGGCATTGGCAGCTTTATTTGATCGTGGCTTTGCCCGCTGTATTTCTGATTACGTTTAATTACGTACCGCTGTTTGGCGCACTAATCGCATTTAAGGAGTACAACCCGATTCAAGGTATTTGGAACAGCCCCTGGGTGGGAATGAAGCAATTCGACTTGTTTTTCAATTCTCCCTTTTTCTGGCCGATCCTAAGAAATACCTTAATGCTCAGCGTCTATGCGCTATGCGTCGGGATGCCGGCCGCCATCATTCTTGCCCTTTGCCTGAATGAAGTTACAAATCAGCGCTTCAAGAAAGTCGTTCAGATGGTCACGTATGCGCCTTACTTTATTTCGACAGTCGTACTCGTCGGCATGATTAATATTATATTGTCCCCCTCTACGGGCCTATACGGCCAAATATCCAAGCTGTTCGGAATAACGCCGAGTCTGGACTTGTTCGGAGATCCTCAAATATTCTCGTCTCTCTATGTATGGTCGGGCGTATGGCAGGAAACCGGATATAGCGCGGTTATTTTTTTAGCGGCCTTGGCCGGCGTGAATCCCGAGCTGCATGAGGCGGCGAAAATCGACGGAGCCTCAAGACTGCAGAAAATATGGAATATCGATCTGCCGACCATTCGTCCAACCATTATCGTACTCCTGATTTTATCGGTAGGAGGATTGCTCAGCATCGGCTTCGAGAAGGTCTACCTGCTGCAGAACATCATGAATCTCAGCCATTCCGAGATTATCTCGACTTATGTCTATAAGGTTGGTCTGATTAACACGAACTACAGCTTCGGGGTAGCCGTCGGACTGTTTAATTCAGTCGTCGGATTTATCCTGATCGTAACGACCAATCTGCTAAGCCGAAAATTTTCGGACTCTAGTCTGTTCTGAGGAGGAATAACCGTTGTGAATGAGGCGACTGTAATCAAAGAACCCTACGGCGATCGGGTGATGATGCTCGGTATCTATATTTTCTTATCCATCGTGTTCGTCGCGATCGCATACCCGCTCTTATATATTGTCAGCTCGTCCTTTAGTTCCTCGTCCGCCGTGCTGGCGGGCAAAGTGTGGCTGTGGCCGGTCGAACCCACCTTGTACGGCTATGAGGCGGTGTTCCAGTATCCGCAAATTTGGAACGGCTATCTGAATTCCATTCTATACACGGCGCTGGGCTCTTTAATCAGCGTCACGTTAACGGTAATGATGGCCTATCCGATCTCGCGCAAAACGTTTACCGGTCGCCGGCTTCTCTTGTGGCTGCTGCTGTTCGCCATGCTGTTTAACGGGGGACTCATTCCCTATTTCCTGGTGGTCAAAAATTTGCAGCTCATAGACACACTGTGGGTCATGATCCTGCCGTCGGCGCTTAATATTTTCTCGGTTTTAGTGGCCCGATCCTTTTTCCAAACCTCCATTCCCAACGAATTGTACGAAGCTGCGCAAATCGATGGATGCAGCGATACTCGGTTTTTGCTGCGGATCGTCATTTCTCTCTCGAAGCCGGTCATTGCCGTGCTGTTGCTATGGTCGGCCGTAAGCAATTGGAACTCTTATTTCAATGCGCTGATTTTTTTGAACAGCGAGAGCAGATATCCGCTGCAACTGGTGTTGCGTGAAATTCTGGTCAATAACAACATCAGTATGACCAATATGTCGTTGACTGCGGAGCAGCTCAAAAGATTCGAGGACATGCGCACGTTGCTCAAATATTCCGTGATCGTCGTGGCCAGTATTCCGATTCTGCTGCTGTATCCGTTTATTCAAAAACACTTTGTGAAGGGAGTGATGGTAGGTTCAATTAAAGAATAAATGAAACCGCTTTGAAGGAAAGCCATGCATGCGCTTTTGGAAATGAGCAGGACTGCAACGGAAAGTCTCACATCATTTTCTATGGAGGGGTTCAAATGAGAGTTAACAAAAAAGGGTACTTCATCGTATTGCTAGGCATTATGCTCGCGCTGTCTGCATGCTCTGGCGGAAAAAGCGGCGCCGAAAGTCCAGGCCCGGCGCAGAGCGGCGCCCCGAAGACCGGTACAGCGAACGACGATCAAGTCGTGGACATTACGTTCTTCGCTTCGCCGTCGGGGAATGTCATCGATCTGGAAACCAACTGGTTCACCCAGTATGTGCGGGACGAATTTAAATTAAACGTTAAATTCAATGTAGCGCCATCCAGTGACAAGTTAACGAAGCAACAGCTTCTTCTTTCGAGCGGCACCTACCCCGAAGTATTCTGGAATGGGGAGTTCTCTCCGTCCGACATTCTTAAATTGTCCAAGCAAGGAATCGTCGTCGCGCTTAACGACTACATTGACGAGTATGCTCCGAATTTGAAGAAGGCAATTGAAACCGCTCCGGGTCTCAAAGAGGCGATCGTCGCTCCGGACGGGAATATCTACGGGTTGACCTTCTATAACGCGTGTACGCACTGCAACTGGGGATCGAAGTTTTGGATCAATACCGAGCTGCTCGAAAAGCACAACCTGTCCGCGCCGACGACGACCGAGGAATTCGAGAACGTGCTGCAGGTGTTCAAGGATAATGGATATATTCCGTTAACGGGAACATCCGACGGCTTCGATCCGACGATTTTTCTCATGAATGCCTTCGTGTACAACAACGGCTCGGATTACTTCGAGATCAAGGATGGACAAGTCAAATACGCGCCGGTCGAAGAAGGCTGGAGACAAGGTCTGGCGTATATGAACCGGTTGTACAACAAAGGCTTGATCGACAAGCAAGCATTCAGCCAGAAATCCGATGTACTCAAACAGTTGGTTTCGCAGAACAAGGTCGGCGTCGTACCCTACTTGTATAGTGCAGGATTCATTGATACGACGCACGAAAAATATAGCAATTGGCAGACGATCGCTCCGCTGAAAGGTCCTGAGGGCATTCAATATGCGGCGTTCAGCGGCAACTCTCCAAGAAACATGACTTTCATTGCGACGAATAATGCGACCGAAGACCAGCTGATCAGACTCATGAAGCTCATCAATTTCATCTACACGCCGGAAGGCACGCAGACGCTGAACTACGGTCCGGAAGGAAAATATTGGACAAAGGCAACGCCGGATGTGAAAGGGTTGAACGGGGAGCAGGGATTATTCGTTACCCAGTCGGATGCATTCTATTCCGCTAACGCGAAGCAAAATGAAGGCTGGGACCAAATGGGGCCGAATTTCCAGGATACGATATGGCGCAATGGTTTCGTGCAAGCGAATCCGCCGTTCTCCCAGGATGGCCTCGAATCTCTGCTGATGCTCGAAACGATGTCTAACTATGCCGGGAAGCAGCCTGAATATGTATATCCTGGAGCGGTATGGATGGATTCGGAGGATCATCAGCAATATTCGTTGCTGAAGACGAACATCGAAAACTATGTCAAACAATCGATGGCGCAATTTATTACCGGCTCCAAGTCGACGGACAAGGATTGGGATGCCTATTTGAAAGGCTTTGAGCAATTGGATTTGTCCAAATACCTGGAGCTTGCGCAAAAAGCGATGAAGGAGCCGTTCGATACTTCGGCTTACAAGTCCGATCCGCGGACGGTGGAATTCCTTTCTTCGCTTAAGTAATCCATTTGAGGTTTCGAGGTGAGCATATCGCATGAGCCGGACTACTCTTAAGGTCGGACTGGTTGACGGGCCTTCCTATCAACCGCTCTACCGAAGCTTTGCTGAATTCAGCGAGCGAACCGGAATCGAAATTCAAATCGTATTCCAAGGCACGCATCCCGATCTGAATCGATTTGTGCAAAAGACGTTTGAATCGGGCGAAAATGCTTTCGATTTGTTGTCCACCCATACGAAATACGTACCGTCTCAAGCGCGGTATCTGCTCCCGTTAAACGAGGCCTTCTCGACGGAAGAGCTGGGGGATTTCTCCCCCGCTCTTCTGGAGCTGGCTCGTTACAACTCAACATTAATGAGCATACCGCGAAATTTCGATGCCCGCTTGTTGTTCTATCGAGCGGATCGCTTGGCGGAGCTGGCCATCGAGGTTCCGCGTACCTGGCGCGAATTGAGCGAGGCAGCGCAGCAGTTGCAAGCGGCAGGGTATACGGGCTTCGTCTATCCGGGCAAGGAGTCAGGGTTGTTCGGTACGTTTTTTGAACTGCTGATCGGTGAGGGCGGTCGGTTGTTCGACGAGCATCTCCAACCCGCTTTTTACAGTCGTTCGGGCATGGAGGCGCTTCGCTGGCTCAAGGAATTGTATCGGAAGAAACTCACGCCGGAAGATCTCCCCGACTATCACTACGACGAAGTTTCGGCTAGCTTCAGAAGCGGCGACAGCACGATGACAACGGATTGGCCGGGTTATTGGGGACTGCTCAACGACAATGCTTGCGTCGTGCACGACAAATTCGGAGTCGCGTTGACGCCTGCGAGCGAGAGAGGCAAACGCGCCGTCTATTGCGGCAGTCACTCATTCGCCGTGACGGCGGCATCTGAGCGCCGGGATGAGGCGATCGAGCTGCTCAAGTTTATTACTTCACCCCAGATTCAGGCGATCGATGCGGCGAATGGACATGTCCCCGTCCGCATCTCTGTAATGGATAGGATCAAGCAGGCGGCGAAGGACCATCCGCTCGAATCGCGGAGATGGGCTTTGTTGGAAGAGACGATGGATACCAGCGTCATCATTCCTCCTAAATTTGCGGAATATCCCGAAACCGAAGATATCCTATGGCAGTCTCTCCGTCGTTGCATCATCGGTTCATTGACCGAGGAACAGGCATTGTCGGAAGCGGCGTCGGCCATAAGCAAAATCGTCAGTAAATATCGCCCATAATGCGAAAGACGGATGGATTGGAAGGAGGCGCAGCATGCTGCTGGAAAATAAAGTTTGTATCGTCACGGGCGGTGGCTCGGGCATCGGGGAGGTGACAGCGAAACGATTCGCTTCCGAAGGCGCTGAAGTCATTATTGCGGATATTGCCGAAAGCGATGGCCTACGCGTGGCGCAGGAAATCAAGGAGGCGTACGGCCCGGACAAAGCGATCGCTTATCCTGCGGATGTATCTTCGGAAAAAGCGGTGCGACACCTGGTAGAAAACGTGATCGCACAAAAGCAAAAAATCGACGTTCTGTGCAACAATGCCGCTACGATTCTGCCCAAGGAATTGGAAGAGGTAACAGAGCCCGAATGGACGAAGGTCATGGACGTCAATCTGAAAAGCGCCTATTTGATGACGAAGTTTACGATTGCTTATTTGCGCCAAACCAAAGGAGCGATTGTGAACATGGCATCGCTTAACGGACTTGTTGGACAGCGGAAAAATCCGGTTTACGCATCCGCCAAGGGCGGCATGATTGCGATGACGAAAGCACTTGCCTTGGATTATGCGGCCGATGGCGTGAGGGTCAATTGTATTTGTCCGGCGGGCGTATCGACGCCCTTGCTGGAACAATGGGTATTGCAGCAAGCCGATCCCAATCATGTGCGCCAACTGCTGAACGATATGCATCCGTTAGGGAGACCGGCGGAGTCGGAGGAAATCGCCGATGCCGCCCTGTTTCTGGCGTCGAGACTTTCGCGATTTATAACCGGGGTAGCGCTGCCTGTCGACGGGGGCGCTTCGTTGGGATACTAAAGATCACTGGAAGTTGGAGGAGAGCTATATGAGAATTATTAAAGTAGAAACTTTTATTTTACACGTTCCGATCACCCCTCCAATTACGGACGCGATTAATGCGGCATCTCATTGGGGCGTTACGGGCGTTCGAATATTTACGGACGAGAATATTACCGGCTACGGATATACAGGCACGTGCGCCAAAGGCGACGAGATGATCGTCGATACGATCGATCGTTACTATGCCCCTATTCTCATAGGCAAGGATCCGTTCATGGTGAAGCAATTGTGGGATGAGATGCGGTACGGAGCCATGCATTGGATCGGCAGGGCAGGGGTCACCCATATGGCGCAAGCGGCGGTGGACATCGCATTGTGGGACATCATGGCCAAGGCGTCTAACCAGCCATTATGGAAATATTTAGGCGGACATAAATCGGAGAAAATCAAAGCCTACAACACGAATGGCGGATGGCTGAACTGGACGAAGGACAGATTGATCAAAGATATGACGGAAATATTGGAGCAGGGCTTTACCGCCGTCAAGATGAAGGTGGGCAGGACCGATCCGCGCGAAGATTTCGACAGGGTTCAAGCTGTGCGCAGAGCGATCGGCGACGATGTCGGCCTCATGATCGACGTCAACCAGCAATGGAATATTACCACCGCGATGACGTGGGGTAAAAAGCTGGAGCAATTCGATCTGATGTGGTTGGAGGAGCCACTCAATCCGGACGATATCATGAATCATCGCAGATTGGCGGACGAGCTTAATGTGCCGATTGCGCTAGGGGAGCATGTGTACACCAAATATGCTTTTCGCGATTATATTCATCAGGGTGCCGTCGAGTACGTGCAGGCGGACGTTACCCGGGTGGCCGGAGTAACAGAGTGGTTGCAGGTTGCTTCGCTAGCAGCGGCTTACGACCTGCCGTTGTGCCCGCATGTCGGCGATATGGGGCAGATTCATCAGCACCTTGTTGCGGCAACTCCGAATGCGATTTTGCTCGAATACATCCCTTGGATCAGGCATATTTTCGTGGAGCCTGCGACCGTCGTAGACGGTTACTACGTTCTACCGCAATTGCCGGGCGCTTCGACTGAAATAATTCCCAGTTATTTTGAACAGTACAGAGTAAGATAGGTGTCGAACCTGGATTATGCATTGATATGTGCGATAATTTCGATAAACACAATACGACTTTGCGGGAGGCTTATTCATGAGAGCGACACATCCAGATGCACAATGGTTCGGCGATGCGCGCTTCGGCGTGTTCATTCATTGGGGGCCTTATGCGCTTAGAGAAATCGAGGCGTCTTGGCCGTTAATGACGCACAGCAAACAACACATCAGCGCGGATGAGTATGAGAGGCTTGCAGATGAATTCAACCCCGACCAATACGATCCCAAGCAATGGGCTAAGGCGATTAAGGAGTCGGGAGCCAAATATGCGGTGCTGACGGCCAAGCATCACGACGGTTTCTGCTTGTTCGACACGAAAACGACGGACTACAATTCCGTGCAAAGAGGACCGAAGCGCGATCTTGTCGCGCCTTACGTGGAGGCCATCAGAGAGGTCGGGTTGAAGGTAGGCTTGTATTTTACGACGATCGATTGGTACGATCCCGATTTCGCGACGATTCCGATCAGTCCGCACATTCAATCTCCTAAGCCAAACGTATATGACCCGAACAGATGGTGGGAGTTCCACAAGCGCTTCGTTGAGCAGCTGCGAGAATTACTCACGAACTATGGCCAAATCGATCTCGTTTGGTTTGATGTTCCCGGTTTCGGGGCAGACCGCTGGCGGAGTCATGAAGTGAAGCAGATGATGCGCAATTTACAGCCGCATATTATTATTAACGATCGGCTTCCGGACGCGGGAGACTATGCGACGCCGGAGCAGTTCGTTCCTACCGTTCCGCCCCAAGGTTGGTGGGAAACTTGCATGACCATGAACAACCAATGGGCTTACCATTCCGATCCTGCGGGGTATAAGAGCGAAGTTGCGTTGCTGGAAACGCTGCTTGAAGTGACGGTTAAAGAAGGCAATCTGCTGCTGAATGTCGGACCGCGCCCGGACGGTTCCTGGCCGGAGGAAGCCGCTGTCCGACTCAAGCGCATCGGAGAGTGGCTCGAGCATTCGGGAGAAGGCATCTACGGGACGAGAAGCGTGCCGGAGCATCATCCGACCAGCTATTATGGACCGATGACGCGCAAGGACAACACCTTATATTTGCATGTTCGGGATATTCCCCGATTCCCGATCGAGGTTCGCGATATTAGCGGCATAGTGAAGAATGTAAGGCTGGTGCGAACCGGTGAAGCTCTGCCCTATGAAGTTCAAAAAGTACACGGCTTCTGGGGCGGGTTGAACGGAACGCATACCGTGAATCGAATCCAAATTCAACTGGACGCGGCGAAGTGCGACGAATGGAATACCGTCGTCGCGATCGATTTCGAAGCCGTGCCGGAATGGCCGCGGAATCCTCACCCCTAAGTTAAAACCCCGTTCATGCCTGCAGAGGGCATGAACGGGGTTCTTTATTGCGCGGCCTCGGAAACCGAAATCGCTCTTGCTTATACATTCATGCGGTCAGCGACTAGTTATTGCTGGCCATCATCTGGCGCAGCACCGTTTGAAGAATGCCGCTGTTGCGGTAGTAGTCGACGTCGACCATCGAATCCAGACGCACGATCACGTCGAACGCGAAAGTCGTTCCGTCTTCGCGAGTCGCGGTGACGGTAACCGTCTGGCCCGGAGTCACGTCGTTGGACAGGCCGGAGATGTCGAACGTCTCGCGGCCGGTGATGCCGAGCGACTTCCAGCTTTGTCCCGCAGGGAACTGCAGCGGAAGAACGCCCATGCCGACGAGGTTGGAACGGTGAATCCGCTCGAAGCTTTCGGCGATGACGGCTTTGACGCCGAGCAGGAACGTGCCTTTGGCTGCCCAGTCGCGGGAGCTTCCGGTGCCGTACTCTTTGCCCGCGATAACGATCAGGTTCGTGCCGCTGTCCTGATACTTCATCGAAGCGTCATAGATGGACATGACTTCGTCCGTAGGCAGGTAAGTCGTAACGCCGCCTTCCGTGCCCGGAGCGACTTGGTTCCGGATGCGGATGTTGGCGAACGTGCCTCTCATCATCACTTCGTGATGACCGCGGCGGGAGCCGTAGGAGTTGAAGTCTTTTCTCTCTACGCCGTGCTCGAGCAAGTATTTGCCCGCAGGGCTGTCGGCTTTGATGTTGCCCGCCGGAGAGATGTGGTCCGTCGTAACGGAATCGCCCATCAGCGCCATGACGCGAGCGGCTTTGACGTCTTGAATGTCGCCGGCTTCCGGAGCGAGGTCCGTGAAGAACGGCGGGTTGGCGATATAAGTGGACTTCTCGTCCCACTCGTACAGTTCGCCTTGAGGAACCGGGATTTGGTTCCATTGCTCGTTCTGCGTAAACACGTTCTTGTATTTAGCGCGGAACATATCCGGGTTGAGCGAAGCGGCAACCGCTTGTTGGATTTCCTCGTTCGTCGGCCAGATGTCCTTCAGGTACACCGGCTTGTTGTCGTTGTCGTAGCCGATCGGCTCCTTCGTCAAGTCGACGTTGACGTTGCCGGCCAGCGCGTAAGCGACGACGAGCGGAGGGGAAGCCAGGTAGTTCGCTTTGACTTGCGCGTGAACGCGTCCTTCGAAGTTGCGGTTACCGGACAGAACGGCGGCAACGGTCAAATCGTTGTCTGCGATCGCGGCGCTGACTTCGTCCGGCAGCGGGCCGGAGTTGCCGATACAGGTCGCGCAGCCGTAGCCTGCGACGTAGAAGCCGAGCTTCTCCAGGTAAGGCAGCAGGCCGGCGTTGGTCAAGTACTCGGTAACGACAAGGGAACCCGGAGTAAGGGAGCTCTTGACGTATTCAGGCTTCGTCAAGCCGCGCTCGACGGCTTTCTTGGCGACGAGGCCCGCGCCGATCATAACGCTCGGGTTGGACGTGTTCGTACAGCTCGTAATGGCCGCAATGACGACGGCGCCCGTGCTGAGCTCGCTCTTCTTGCCGTTCGGGTGGTTGACGGCTGCCTTCTGCTCGATCTGAGCGTCGGACAGGCCGAAGCCGCCTTTCTCGATCGGCGTGCGGATGCTCTCGTTGAACGATTGCTTCATCGCCGTCAGTTCTACGCGGTCTTGCGGACGCTTAGGTCCGGCCAAGCTCGGCACGATCGTGGACAGGTCGAGCTCCAGTACTTCGGTGAAGACCGGATCCGGCGTGTCGTCGGTGCGGAACATGCCTTGCGCTTTGTAGTAGTTTTCGACGAGCGCGATTTGATCTTCTTCGCGTCCGGTCAGTCTCAGGTAGTTCAGAGTCTCGCTGTCTACCGGGAAGAAACCGATCGTAGCGCCGTATTCCGGAGCCATGTTGGCGACCGTCGCGCGGTCCGCGAGGCTGATGTTGGACAAGCCGGAGCCGAAGAACTCGACGAACTTGCCGACAACGCCTTTTTTACGAAGAATCTGGGTAACGGTCAGGGCAAGGTCGGTCGCCGTTGCGCCTTCCGCGAGTCTGCCCGTCAGCTTGAAGCCGACGACTTCAGGCATAACGAAGTAGAGCGGCTGGCCGAGCATGCCGGCTTCCGCCTCGATGCCGCCGACGCCCCAGCCCACGATGCCCAGACCGTTGATCATCGTCGTGTGGGAGTCGGTTCCGACGAGCGAGTCCGGATAGACGTCGGTTACGCCGTCTTTGGTTTTCGTAGCGGCAACGGATGCTAGGTACTCCAGGTTGACTTGGTGAACGATCCCCGTCGCCGGTGGAACGGCGCGGAAGTTATCGAACGCCGTTTGCGCCCAGCGAAGGAAGCGGTAGCGTTCTTCGTTGCGCTCGAATTCGACGTCCATGTTGTATTGCAGGGCGTCCGGGCTTCCGAAAGCGTCGACCATGACGGAGTGGTCGATAACGAGATCGACCGGCACGAGCGGGTTGATGCGCTTCGGATCGCCGCCTGCTTGTTTAACGGTTTCGCGCATGGCCGCCAAGTCGACGACTACGGGAACGCCGGTGAAGTCTTGAAGAACGATACGAGCGGGGATAAAAGGAATTTCCTTGTCCTCGCGGCCTTCCGTCCACGTAGCCAATTGCTTGACATGCTCTTCCGTGATGCCGCGGCCGTCGAATTGGCGAACCGCCGCTTCGAGCAGCACCTTGATGGAGAACGGAAGCTTGGAGACCGGGCCGGCGCCTTGTTCTTCCAAGGCCGGCAGGCTGAAGTAACGGTAGGATTTGCCGGATGACTGCAGCTGAGCTTGTGCTTGATAAGGGATTTTAGACAACTGTGAAACCTCCTTGATTCGAATCTGTAAGGCAGTCCGTATTTTTGCGCAATCGCGGGTCCAATTGAGAATGAGTTTCATTCTATGAAACGCGATTTCAAAAATACTCTATGAATCCAGTATACCTTGTCGAGGCGGCTCCGTAAAGTCATTTCAGTCCATCTTGAAGCGATTTCACGGAGGAATCCGCAAAAGCGCATGTCGTGTGCCGACAGGGCAGAGAGATGCCCGGACGTCCCCGAATCGAACTTCTATAGAATGCCTCATTTGAGTTCCGGCCATCCGAAGCGGGCCTCGTGCCTGAGCGCGAAACAAGCTGTCGGAAGGGCGGAGGTGGACCGTGGGTAGAAAGACGGCAGAGCTGTAATAATTCGGGGTTTGGAGGACGTGGCTGGATTGATGGCAGGGCTGGATTAATTGGGCGTTCGGAGGGCTCGGACGGCACGACTGGATTAATTGGGCATTCGGGAATGCGGCTGGATTGATGGCAGGGTTGGATTAATTCGATGTTCGGGGGCGCTGGGCGGCATGGAATGATTTTTTCCGGCATAGGATGAAGTGGCGCAATCTGACGACGGCTTGTCGAGAAATCGGATTCGGAGGTGATCTCCATGCCCGGCGAGAATACGGATTGGAAGCAGGCTCTGTTCGAATACGTCAATGCGATCAACGAGGCGGCCCTGAGCACGGATTCCCGCAAGCTGCGGGACATTCCGGACAGGGAGCATCGGGAACGGCTGAACGAGCGGGTGCTGCTGGCTGCACGCAGAGATGCGGGATGGGCAATTCGGACGGCGCGCAGCGAAATGAGGGTGAGAATCGAGCGCTACCAGGCGACGCGCGGCGAAGTCGCCGCGGATCTGTCGATCCACCTCGTGCGCCTGATGGAGCAGCGGAATCAGGTATGGTCGGAGGAGCGAGTGGAAAGGGAGAGGCTTCGTTTTATAAGAGTCGGCAGAGTGTGGCGTCTCGAGACGGTAAGGCCGCTGCCTGGAGAAAGACCGGGAGAGCTGGCGGCGGAGGAACTGGACGAAGTTCATGATCCCTGGGACGGAGAGAAGAGGACGCCGGTTCCATCCGCGCCTTTCATGAACCCGAACACGATGTATGGCTTCAAGTCGAAGGTGTATGCGGGGGCATACGCGCTGGGCGACGACGGCTGGGGATATGGGGCAGTCGGACGGGGAGTTCCTTATTTACGGGAAGAAGCGGTCGCGTACGCCGAGAGATGGTGGAACGAGCCTAATCCCGCTTACGAGAATTTCGAGGTCAACTGCACGAATTACGTCTCCCAGTGTCTCTTTGCAGGGGGCGCGCCGATGAATTATACTGGGAGAAGGTCTTCGGGCTGGTGGTACAAGGGCTACTCCGGCAAGGAAGAATTGTGGAGCTTCAGTTGGGCGGTCGCGGCCGGATTGCAGCAATATTTGGCGACTCCGCGCGGCTCCGGGCTCAGGGCGGAAGCCGTATACGAGCCGCAGCAGCTTAAGCTCGGCGACGTCATCTGCTACGATTGGGAAGGCAACGGCCGAGTCGGCCACAATACGATCGTCACAGCGTTTACGCCCGACGGTATGCCTCTGGTGAACGCGAACACGGTAAGCAGCCGACACCGTTACTGGGACTACAAGGATTCGTACGCTTGGACGGATAAAACCCGTTATTATTTTTATCACATTGCCGATGAATTTTGACGAACAGAAAAGCCGGGTTTGCGCGGGGAGGCTGGGCTTCCGCTTCGATTGCGGAATTTGCCGAGGGCGCAAACGCCGATAAGCCGGAGGTATTCGAAGCTATGGGGAACAAAATACGCGTCGGACTCGTGTACGGGGGGCGTTCGGGCGAACACCAGGTGTCGCTGCAGACGGCCCTTGCCGTATTGAAGGCGTTCGACTACGACAAGTACGAACTGATTCCTTTCTATATTACGCCTAAAGGCCAGTGGAGATCGGGACCGCTGCTCAGCGCGCCTCCGTCTGCGGTGGCGGAGCTGCAATTTGCTCCCGTGGGGGATGCGTCGGCTGAGAGCGAGGAGGCGGGCGGCACGCTTGCGCTGCTGCCGGTGCTGCAGGGAATGTCGGAGAAAGTGCTGACGGAGGGCTCGCCGGTCAGCGACGGCAAGGCGATCGACGTGATGCTGCCGCTGCTGCACGGAACGTTCGGCGAGGACGGAACGATCCAAGGATTGTTCGAAATGGCGGGCTTGCCTTACGTAGGGGCGGGCGTTCTGGCCTCCTCCGTCGGAATGGACAAGGTCGCGATGAAGACGATGTTCGCACAAGCGGGACTGCCGCAAGTGGGCTATCGGCATTTGATCCGTTTTCAATGGAACAAGGATCGGGAAGCGGTGCTGGCGAACATCGAGGAACTCGGCTATCCGTGCTTCGTCAAGCCGGCTAACCTCGGGTCCAGCGTGGGCGTGTCCAAAGCGCGCAATCGCGAGGAGCTGGCCGCGGCGATCGAGGAAGCGCTGCGGTTCGATCGCAAGGTGATCGTCGAAGAGTTCGTCGACGCGCGCGAGATCGAAGTGAGCGTGCTTGGCAACGACGATCCGCGGGCTTCGGTTCCGGGCGAGATCGTCAGCTCGAACGAATTCTACGATTATAAAGCGAAATATATCGACGGCAAATCGATCATGGTCATCCCGGCGGAAATTCCGCAGGAGACGGCGGAAGCGGTGCGCGACATGGCGCTGCGCGCGTTCCGCTCGATCGACGGCTCCGGCCTGTGCCGTGCGGACTTCTTCCTGCGGCGCAGCGACGGCCAGCTGTTCATCAACGAGGTGAACACGCTGCCGGGCTTTACCCCTTACAGCATGTACCCGCAAATGTGGAAAGAGTCGGGAGTCTCTTATCGCGAGCTGCTCGACACGCTGATCCAGCTTGCGCTGGAGCGCTTCGAGGAGCGTCAGTCCATCGACTACGGCGGCGGGGAGTAGCAGATTTCGAAGGCAGAGTGAGCTTCGGAAGCGGAGAGCGAACTTCGGAAGCGGAGAGTGAGTTGCGGAGGGCAGCTAGCGAGCTTTGGAGGCAGGGAATGGGTTACGGAAGGCAACTAGCGAGCTTCAAAGGCAGAGAGTGGGTTACGGAAGGCAACTAGCGAGCTTCGAAGGCAGGGAATGGGCTCTGGCAGGCAGCGAACGGGTCTCGTTCGCTGCCTTTGCTGTGGGTGTGACGTATTGGCGCGCCGGGAGGCACTAATGGGCCAGTCCGGCAGGGGAGTCGGGCAATAAGCACGCCGGGCGGCACTAATGGGCCGGTCTGGCCGGGGAGCCGAGCGATAAGCACGTCGGGCGGCGCTAATGGGCCGGCCCGGCCGGGGAGTCTGGCGATAAGCACGCCGGGCGGCACTAATGGGCCGGTCTGGCCGGGGAGCCGAGCGATAAGCACGTCGGGCGGCACTAACGGGCCGGTCCGCCCCGGGAGCCTGGCCATAAGCACGCCGGGCGGCACTAATGGGCCGGCCCGGCCGGGGAGCCGGGCGATAAGCACGCCGGGCGGCACTAATGGGCCGGCCCGCCCCGGGAGCCTGGCCATAAGCGCGCCAGGCGGCACTAATGGGCCGGCGCGGTCGGGGAGCTGTGCAATAAGCACGCATTACGACACAACGCGCCTAAACTAGGCTCAACTCACAAGTCGCGGCCCCGACTACCTAGCTTGTAGCTTCTAATGCGTTGCTTTCCGCTGGCAGGCTCCAGCCAGCCTTCCTTTACCAGTTCATCGATCTGTTCGCTTACGAAGGTGCGTTTCTTGCCCAAGCATTCACAGGCCATCGCATTCGTGATCGGAGTAACGGATCGTACGGCCAGGCGGACGATTTCCCGTTGGTAGAGGGGGAGCGCGAGCAAATCTGGCCGTTCCTCTCCGTACCATTGTTCCATCATACGGCGGATATGTTGTTGAGCGGAGAGCGGATCCTCCTTCAGCTTGTCAATGGAAAAACGCAATATGTTCCAATGGGCAAGTTCGACTTCGTTCTGCCGATCCAATCCTCGCGAGAACGTATCGCGGTCGGCGTCGCGAGCATGCGATCCGAAGCTGTCGGCTTCGAGGCACGTTGGCTTGGGCGAGCGAATGTAGGCAAAATCCAAATAATAATACTTGCCGTCGGGGGCGACAATCTCATACTCCGGATAGAGGAAATCCAGGTTTTCGACGACTGGCCACCAGGCTTGCTGAAGGAGCAGCTTCTCTCCAAAGCCATGACGCGTTCTGAGTCTTCGCAGTCTCTCTCCGCGACTTTCGCTAATATGCTTGGCCAGCCAAGCGCTATATTCTGTTTCGAACCGATCGTTCACGACTATCCGCTCCTCGTCAAAAAAATAACCGCCCCAATCCACGAAGGATTAGAGCGGTGTGCTTCACACGCGTATGCCTCCATTTTAACCCAGTTGGAATGAATTGTCACTCATGTTAGTAGAACTTCATTATCCACATGTGGAAAAGATGCTGCGCGAACCGAGATTACAGAGTTATTTTCAACAAAAGTGGATAACCTGGGGTTTATCTGTGGAAAAAAGCCTGAATATTGTGAATAAATCGACGATTATTGTGGGTAAAGTCTGACGGCTGCATCGATGGGGATTATACACAAGTGGATAACCGGTGCGGCCTCGAATGCCCAATGCGAAGGTTTGATGGCACCTCGCAGACGCACACCTCTTTTCGGCCGTTCCCTTTCCCTGAATCCCATCCGGAGGGTATAATGAATGTCAGGAAAAGCGCGCGAGCAGCCGCGAAGCGGAGACAGACGCGCTAACGAGTCAGGAGGGAACGCCATGGGTTTTCAAACGGAGTTCAATTCGGTGTGTAAATTCAAATCCGATCAGGAATTATATGAGCTGCTGGAATACGGACGCGGCAAAATGGTCAAAAAGCAGTTCCGCGTGTTCCCGACAGGGCAGAAAGTCATCGCCTATACGCCGGATAACCAAGCGGTGGCCATCGTGCGCATAGTGGCGTCGATCGCCGAGATCAACTTCCAGGGGGAAGAAGTGACGCAGGTGGAGATGGAGCTTGTTCGCCGTTTGACCGAGGAGGAAGCAAGAGTCCAGACCGCGCTCGCACATGAAATGTTCTTCGGAGAGCAATCCTAGAACCCTCAAGTCTATTCCGGGGGTGTGAACGAGCATGATCGTCCGTTTCGGTTACGTTGCGATGTCCGTGCATCTGGAGAACGCCTCTCCTTCGAGAACGATGACGATGGCGAGCTTCTCCAAGCTGGCGGACCGGGAAGCGGGTCTGCGCAGGCTCGAGAAGATCGCCGAGGAAAATTTGCGCAACACGCTGAGACTGCTGAAGCATAACCGATACTTGGGAGTTCACGTGTACCGGATGACCTCGAAGCTCATTCCGCTCGCTACACACGAGGACTTACGGGATTGGGACCCGTACCCCGCTCTGGCGACGTCGTTCGCGGAGGTCGGGGATTTCGTGCGCGAGCATGAGATGCGGGTGTCTTTTCATCCGGATCATTTTACGGTGTTGAATACGCCGCGCAAGGAAGTGTTCCAGAAGTCGGTCAACGATCTGGATCATCATGTGCGGATGCTTGAAGCGATGGGACTGGACGGCCGGGCGCTGAACAATATCCACGTCGGCGGCAGCTATGGAGACAAAGATACGGCGGGAAAACGGTTCGTCGAGCAATTTCGTCTTATCGAGCCGAGAATCACCAACCGCGTCACGCTGGAAAACGACGACAAAACGTTCACGGCCGAGGAGACGCTGGCCATCGCCGAGGAAGTCGGCGTGCCGATGGTGCTCGACATTCATCACGATGCGGTGAACCGGGGCGGAGAGACGACCGTGGAGCTCTGGCCGAGAATTATGCGCACATGGGATCGGCTCGAATGGAACGTCGTTCATGCTGCGGATGCTGCCTTGAAGCTTCCTCCGAAAATTCACGTCTCAAGCCCCAAAAGCGCCTCCGATCCTCGCGGTCACGCCGATTACGTCGAGCCGGAGCATCTGCTTGAGTTTCTATACGGTATTGCCGGGACAACGTCGGCCCTGGACGTCATGATCGAAGCAAAGAAGAAGGATGACGCGCTGCTGCGGTTGATGGAGCATTTTCGCTCGTTGGAAGCGGATGGACAATCTGTTCGCGTGCTCGACGGAGGCACCGTAGAGTTCCGGGCATGATCGTGCGGCTTAAGCATTCCGCTCGCGTATTTTCAATATTGCAATCCCCTTGGAAATAAGGTACGTTGGAAAATGAAGGATGCCTGTCCGTCCGCAGGGTAACGAAGAGGCGTTCTTACTTGCGAAGAGGGGGATTTCCGCGAAATGAACGGTTTGCTTGAGGGGAAAAATATCGTGGTCATGGGCGTCGCCAACGAGCGCAGCATTGCCTGGGCCATCGCGCAAGCGCTTGCATCGCAAGGAGCCAGACTGATTTTTACATACGAGAACGAACGGGTGGAAGAGCGGGTCAAAAAGCTGTCGGGCACGATCGAAGGCTCCTTGACGCTGCAATGCAACGTGTCTTCCGATGAGGAGATCGAGGGGCTGGCGGCGAAGCTGAAGGAAGAGGTCGGCGTCGTTCACGGCTTGGCTCATTGCATCGCCTTCGCGAAGGCGGAAGAGCTGGACGGCTTGTACGTCAACACGTCGCGCGCCGGATTCGCTCTTGCGCACGACGTCAGCGTCTACTCGCTGACTGCGGTGGCGCAGAGACTGTACCCGCTCATGACCGAAGGCGGCAGCGTCGTTACGCTGACTTATCTCGGTGCGGAGCGCACGCTTCAGAACTACAACGTCATGGGCGTCGCCAAAGCGGCTCTGGAGGCGTCGGTACGTTATCTGGCCAGCGATCTCGGACCGAGCGGCATTCGGGTGAATGCGATCTCGGCAGGTCCGATCCGCACGCTCGCGGCCAAAGGAATCGCAGGCTTCAACACGATTCTGAAGCACGTCGAAGAGAAGGCGCCTCTGCGCCGCAACACGGAAGCCGCGGACGTCGGCGATGCTGCGCTGTTCCTCATGAGCCCGTGGGCGCGAGGCGTTACCGGAGAAGTCATTCACGTCGACAATGGGTATAATATTGTAGGCTGAGTTGGCCTCGACCGGGAAGGACGGATACAACTAATCCGTTCTTCTTTTTTGTGCGCCACGCATGGCGATTAACTAGGCGGTGAAAGTCCGCTGTGGGGGCTTGTAGTTGCCAACCACTAGCCAAGAGCGAGTTGTCCACCGCGAGGTGGAATCTGAAGGAAGCTGGAGGCA
>Ga0206118_100179_pt1 | contig 62135 bp, 60 predicted proteins | sample 3A20Ametagenome_FD_177999 | JGI IMG/M metagenome (GOLD analysis project Ga0206118, IMG submission 177999) | Enriched microbial communities from leaf-cutter ant dump, University of Wisconsin, Madison, United States - 3A20A | ecosystem: Environmental > Terrestrial > Nest > Insects nest > Nest dump... | reverse complement strand
AGTTACGCACGCCAGGCGGGCTTATCCGCCTGGGTCGAGCCCGGATGCGAGAGTTACGCACGCCAGGCGGGCTTATTCGCCTGGGCTGAGCCCGGATGCGAGAGTTACGCACGCCAGGCGGGCTTATTCGCCTGGGCTGAGCCCGGATGCGAGAGTTACGCACGCCAGGCGGGCTTATCCGCCTGGGTCGAGCCCGGATGCGAGAGTTACGCACGCCAGGCGGGCTTATTGGCCATGTAGTGACAGACCGTTTTAGCGCATGCGCTCTGGTACGCCCTTACTTATGAGACAACTCCTTCGTTCAATTCGCGTAATGGAACAGATGAGCCTTCACCTTTTCGACTTCCGCAGGCGTGCGGTGCACGCTGACGACCTCGTTTACGTCGAATTTGTTCCCGTCCGGGTCGTAGAAAACGAAGTTAATCCCGCAGCTGTCCCGGTCCGCAAGGTCCTCTACCTTCACGCCGTTCGATTGCAGACGGTCGTACAGACGCTCGATCTCCCGCACCTCGAACGTAAACCGGAACATCTCATAACCTGCTTTGTTCGGGAACTGGTTATCGATGTCCCCTTCCGTCTCTACCAGGTGCAGCCACTGGCCGTCCGCAAGCTTCAGAATCGCCTGGGATTCCGCCGGGTTGAACGGCACCGCGTACTCCAGTCCGAAATTGTGCTGCCACCACTCCGCGGACTTTACAGGTTGTCTTACCGGCACGTACACCGAACAAACTCCTTTCAAGCCATTGGCCGACCATTCGCTTGATCCGTCCGACATTCTGATCATCCCTTCTCGTTTGAATTCCCCTCACGTCCGAATAAACGCGCGAAACGAAAAAAATCAAACAGGAGCGTGAAAAATTATTTTTGCGTGACCTGAAACCGGTTGCCGTCCGGGTCCGTGAACGTAAAGTGCAGCCTTCCGTCGGCCTGCCTCAATCCGGATAAGCGTATTCCGACTCTGGACAATCCGAGGTACGCCTTGATCATGCTCTCGGGATCGCGTCTGCGAAACGCATCGACTAACGCATCGAACCGAATGGGATCTGGAAGAGAGAAGGCGGGAACGAATTGGCCCGAAGAGACGTCTTGAGCCATGCTCCTCAGTCTCCGGCGAGCGCGCCCGAGAGCGACTTGAACTGCTCCGTCTCTCATTCCGATAAGGTCCGCCGTTTCCTTGGCCGTAAAATCGAAAACGTCCATAAGCAGCAAAATAACGGCAAGCCTGGACGGCAATCGCTCGGCCAGCATCTCCAACAGCTCCCTGGTGGACAGGGAGACATCCGAAATACCCGCTTCCTCGTCTGGAATCAACGGGACCGTCCGAACCCGCCGCTTCCTTCGGCTATCGATCCAGGTATTTCGGACGATACGATAAAGAAAGGCCTTCGTAATCGGCCTATCCGGTTGTTTACTTAGCGCCTGGTCGAATTTGAGCCACGCCTCTTGCGCTAGATCCTCGGCATCCTGCGGGTTGCCCGCGATCCGAATGCTGTAACGTGATATTATCGGCTGCCAGTCCATCCTTCTTCTTTCTGCAAGCGCGGACGAATTTCCTTTTTTCAAAGATAGATCGTCTCGGCAAGCCGCACTCCGCCTTCCAGCGGCACTTCCGCCTAACGGAAGATCTCCCGAACCTTGTCGGCAACCGAGTGAAGAGGCTGTCCGATCAGCTTAAACAAGTCGTCGGATACGAACTTCATATCCGAGTACGGCAGCATTCGGTAGATGTCATTTTGATAGTCCGGGTCTCTGCGATGAACGACCGTTCGGCCCGTCGCTTCGGTGATCGCCCTTGCCAGCTCATCCAGACTCCAAGTCCGTCTCGGGGTCAGCTCGTAGGTCTGGTACTCGTGCCCTTCTTCCGTAAGGACGGTTGCAGCCGCGAGAGCCAGATCGTGCCGAGAGGCCGTATTAAAGCTCCAATCGCCGGGAGGGCTGACCAGAACCCCGCTTGCAGCCGCTTCCCGAATGCCCAGAAAACGAACGATATCCATGTAATAGGCATTCCGCAGAAAGGTGTAAGGGATGCCCGATCCCCTTATGGCCTCCTCCGTCTCCCCGTGAAGCTTGTGAACGGGCAGCCTCCCCCTCTCCAACGCACAGATGCTGGTGTAGACGATGTGCCGGATGCCGGCTTGGCGGGCTGCCCCGATCACGGAAAGATGCTGGCGAAGGCGGACGGTCTCGTCCGTGGACGGAGAAGATACCATCAGCAGTTTGTCGGCGCCGCGAAAAGACGACTCCAAGGATGCCGGAACGTCGTAGTCCCCATAACGGACGTCCAGTCCGGAAGCCCTCCATTCCTCCGCGGCGGAAGGCTGTCTGACGCTTGCGATCAGCTGCTGCGCTTGGCGGCGCAGCAGCAAGTGCTTCAGAATCAAACCTCCCAATTTACCCGTCGAACCCGTCAAGGCGATTTTCATGGATAAAACCTCCCATTCAACTAGTTAAATATTTAACCATATAGGCGTGAAGAAGCAGCTACTCTACTCCTTCTTCTGCCGCAATCTGCGCAAGAGCGACATCAGCAGCTTTAGCTCGTCCTCGTTCAAGCCGTTCATCCGCTCGGAGACGATGGTCCGGTTGCCCGGCAGTACGTCCAGCAACAGGTTCTCGCCGTTCTCGGTTAACAAGATTCTGCGCTTGCGCCCGTCTTGCGGGTCCGCAGCGCTTCGGATAAAGCCCTGCTGCTCCAACGGAACGAGCAGAACGCTAATGTTGGCCTTCGTCACTCCGATTTTTACAGCCAGGACGGAGGGAAGAATCGAGCCTCCTGCCTTGGCGATTTCGACTAGAATGCGGATTCTCGCTCCATTCAGTCCGAGCGAGGACCAATACTTCTCCGACACGCCGACGAGCTCTGCCGTCGTCTCCACGATAGCGAAGAAAGCTTCCACCTCCAGCGGCTGCCTGGACACGTAACGCTGAAGAACATCCATTTTATCGATCTCCCGCATATTGTTTAATGTTTAACTATTTTCAGTTTATAGCGGCCTGCTTGAGTTTGTCAAATTGATTATTTTCCATATTTTTAAAAATTATGTTGGAATTTCATTTTATATCATGATAGCATTCGAACTGCATCCGATACTATTCAGAAATGGAGATTGAATCATGCAGCTTACAATCGAAACTCTTCCGCCCTATCGCATTGCCTACGTACGTCAGGTCGGCCCTTACGGTCCCGCCAATGCTCAAGTCATGGAGAAGTTAAAGAAGTGGGCCGGGGAAAGGAATTTGCTTACGGATTCGGCCATTCTGTTCGGCATTCCGCAGGATCACCCCGCTATAACTCCGCCTGAACGCTGCAGATACGATGCGTGCATCGTCCTGTCCGAAGCGGAGCCGATCGATGATGCGGTTAGCGAAGGCCTCTTCCCCGGAGGAAGCTATGCGGTATGCAGAATCGAACATACGGCGGAGGCGATTGAGAAAGCATGGACCGCTATCTTCCCGGCTTTGCAGAGCGGGGGTTATCAGATGGACGACAAACCGATTGTCGAAAGGTACACCGGCGAGCTGCTTAGAGACGAGCTTTGCGAACTGTGCGTGCCTATCCAGCCTCTGTCGTAGAAACGGATGCCCGCCGTCAATGGCTCCTCGCACCGAGATAGACAGCGAAAGCCGCCCAACCCGGATACGGGAAAGGCGGCTTTCGGTTTAACGCTTAGATTAGCTTAGCTCGGCAACACTAGCGGCTACCTGCTCTATCTGGCTCTTACTCAGCGATTCGTCGCTCGAGCTGATCGTAACGGTGCGATCGCCCGCCTTAAAGCTGAGCATCGGCGTATCGGACGGGGTGTACCATTTGCCCTGTACGCCGTTGGAGAGGATAACCGTCGTCCCTTCGTACTCGTAGGAATAGTCTCTCGGCGATACGTTGACGAGCATGTGATCGAACACCAGGTTAACCCCGTCGCCCGTGGCGACCGCTTTCTGATAAACGTCGCCGCTGGCCATCCGAGTCGGCGCATACGCCGTCTCGAACCCTTCGAACGCGGAGAACGCTTCAAGGATCTCCTTGATTTGAGCGTCGCTGTACGACACTTCCACCCCTTCTCCGGCGACCGGCGCCGTGTCCGGAGCTTTCGTCTCGATTGCCGTGCTCTCTCCGGGGTAAACCCCGTTGCGGAGCAAGCTCGTGCCCGCATACGCGCCTGCCGCCCCTACTACGGTCAGTCCAACTACCATCAGCGTTACAACGGATTTTCTCATCTTTGTTTTCATCTGTATCCTCTTCTCCTTTGTTATAGCAGGTTTGATAATCCCACTATAAAGCGGAGTTATTTCAAAGAAATATCCGTGTTGTATCGAATTTGTATCCTGTTCGATTTTTTTCAAAATAAGCAATTTTGCTTCGGTTAATTTCTATTTTTTCGAATCCGCTGCGCCTATATGATAAGTAAAAACAAAAAGCGCCCATGAAGAGCGCGGGGAGATAAGCTGAATTGAAACCTCTCGTTCAACTGCTGCATTTCGGGTACCACCAGGCGATGAGCTGCATTTTCCCGGTGGCGATCTTCGGAACTCTAGCGCTGTCTAACGCAGTGCAAGTGCCGTTCATCCCTCGTTACGACGCCATTCTGCTCGTCTTGCTCGGCGTGCAGTATCTCATGTACCGAAGCGGATTGGAGACGCGCGATGAAATCAAAGTGATCTGTCTGTTCCACCTGATCGGCTTGGCGCTTGAGTTATACAAGGTCAATATGGGGTCGTGGTCGTACCCCGAGCCGGCGTATACGATGCTGTTCGGCGTCCCGCTCTACAGCGGTTTTATGTATGCCAGCGTGGCAAGCTTCATGTGCCAGGTGTGGCGGAGACTGCGGATGGACATGACGGGCTGGCCCGGATTTCTGCCTTCGATGCTGCTGGGCGGGGCCATCTACTTGAACTTTTTCACCCATCATTTTATTCCCGATTTTCGTTGGGGGCTGACGGGCCTCGTGCTTATCGTATTCTGGAAAACGCGGATCATCTACCGGGTGCGGAGCGCCACCTATAGAATGCCCTTGACGCTTGCTTTTATCATTGTCGGTTTCTTCATCTGGCTGGCCGAAAATATCTCCACGTTCTTCAACGCCTGGAAGTACCCTGACCAGCACCAAGCTTGGCGGCTGGTCAGCTTCAGCAAAATCAGTTCGTGGTTCCTTCTGGTCATCATCAGCGTCATCATCGTGGCCCAGCTTAAGTACGTTAAGGCGAATCGGACATCGAACCGATCGTAACGAGCGAATGAGGATGGCAGCTTGCGATCGTTAGTTCAGATAATCGTTCAGTCGGCTCCAGCTTACCCCGGCATTTCCTCCAGTAGCGCGCCCAGCCGGTCGAGATTCTGCTCATTGCCTTCTACGCAGTACGGCTTGGCTTGCTCATACTCCTCCGCAAGCTTGAATTGCTGGCGGAAAACGACGCGGGTGCGCCCTCCCAAATCCTCGAAGGTGGCCGTTACCCGGAATTCGTGGCCGGTCAGATGATTAAGCACGATCCTCTCCAGAGGGACGATCTCGACAAAGACGTTGCGGTTCGGATAATCCGTGCCGTCCGGTCCGTGCATGGTGTATCGCCACGCGCCTCCAGGCTTAATGTCGCACTCGTGGAACGTATTCGTGAACCCGTGCGGTCCCCACCAGCGAGCCAGCAGCTCGGGGGTTGTCCACGCTCGGAACGCCTGCTCCACCGGAGCTTCGAATACGCGCGCGGCTGCAATTTCATTCTCGCCTTCCGTCACTGGCCTTCCTCCCCCGCCAGCACTTTGCCCAACGTATCCAGCATAAGGCCGGTGCCGTGTTCGCGTACTTCCGGCGTATCGTGTCCGTCGAAGAAGGCTCCCTGTTCGGTGAAAATCAACTTCGTGCCTTCCTGCACCGGAATCAGTTCGACCGTCGTAATCGAGACGGAGATGCGCACAGCGTCCGCATCCAGCGTGTACGTGAATACGATGCGTTGGTCCGGCACAAGCTCCTGATAGACGGCGTCGAACGTGAAGACCGGACCTTCCGGCGGTCCGCCGCTGCTGTACTCGCGCCCGCCGACCCGAAAGTCCAGAGTCTCCGGCGGCGAGAACCACTTGGCCTTGATGCCGACGTCGGCCCACGCTTGATACACCCGATCCGGCGATACCGGGTACGTCCGCTCGATCACGAAAGTCGCATGTTTAACAAATCGTTCACTCATTCATTTTCCTCCTCATGTGTGGACCTTCCGCTCTCTTCGGCCAGAAGGCCTCCCAAAGAATCCAAATATCGTCCCCAGCTCGCCTGCCTCTCGATGACCGGCTTCTCCAGTTCCATCCTCATCGCCTGGAGAAGACTTGTGAAATCCTCCACAGTCAACGGCGCTTTGCCTTGCATCCGCTTCGAGACGTGTCCCAGCTGCTCCAACCTTTTTTGCTGCAAGCTGATCTGCTCTTTGATCCGGTCGATCTGCAGTTCGACGATCTCCAGCGGAGTGATCCGTCCCTCGGTCAACACCGACGCGATCTCCTCGAGCGACAATCCCAGCTCCTTAAGCGATACGATCTGGTGCAAGCGGGCCAAGTCCGATTCGTTGTACAGTCTGTGCCCCGACTCCGTCTGCCCCGACGGAGAGAATAAACCGATCTGATCGTAGAACCTCAAGGTTCGTACGGTTAAGCCCGTCAGACGGGCGAGATCCCCGACCTTCCAATGCTTCTTCATTGATCATCTCCGCTCTTTGGCGCATGCGATTTACCGGTAGCTTCATTATAAAACCTTACGCAACGTAAGGTTCAAGCATTAAATTTTCCGCATGCCGAACTCCCGCCTAAAGCCGCAACATGGTTGATAGCCAATAGGGTACCACATCCTTCCACCTACGGTATAATATCCGAAAATGAACCCGCTCCCCGGTTACGACAATATATAGATGAATGGCCATTCAGGAGGGAGAAGTTACTTGGAAAGCGATGAGTTGATCGAGCTCGTGAAACTGCATGGCAAGTCGATATACGGGTTCTGCTGCAAGCTGACAGGAAACAGAGCGGATGCGGACGATTTGTATCAGGAAACTTTTCTGAAGGCCGTGGAGCTGCGCTTTAAGATGGATGCTTCCCGCAATCCGAAATCATTTCTCATATCGATTGCCGTTCTGCTGCACAAAAATCATCGACGCAAGCTTGCGTGGAGGCAAAGAATCGCCCCTACAGCCGAGCTTGGCGAGGCGGCGGATCGGTTCGCCTCCCTCGCAAGCGGAGCAACACCGGAGGATGCCCTGCTGTCGCTTGAGCTGCGCACGATGATTAGGGAGGCCGCTCACCGGCTGAACGATAAGCTGAAGCTTCCCCTCTATATGCACTATACAGCCGACATGACGATCGAGGAGATTGCTTCTGTGCTGAGAATTCCACCCGGGACCGTGAAGAGCAGGCTGCATAAGGCTCGCGAGAACATGAGAAAGGTATTGGAGGTTGATTCCCTATGAAAGATGCGGATTGGGATCGATTGCTTAGACAATCTTTGGCTTCCGAGGCAGAGCCCAACGAAGAGTTGAATGCAAGTCTTGTCCGTCAATTAAAGGAGCGTAATGAAATGAAGCCTAAATATAAGAAGAGATTATCCGTAGGGCTGTTAGCTGCCGTATTATTGGTGGTCCTGTCCGTATCGGCCTACGCGGCAAACCAGCTATTCAGCGCCAAGCAGGTCGCGGAGCGACTGGGAGACCGGATGCTGGCCGAAGCGTTCGAAAGCAAGGACGCGGTTCAGATCAATCAATCAAAGGCGTCTGGAGACTACCGTTTTACGCTTCATGGCCTTGTGTCGGGAGCAGGTCTTAGCGAATTCAGCCCGTCTTCAGAGGAGCTCTCCCTCGACAGGATGTATGCGGTCGTATCGATTGCCAGACAGGATGGCAAGCCGATGCCGAATACCGCCGATGACGAATACGGGCTGGATCCGTTCTTCGTATCCCCGTTGATTAAAGGCCAGAAGCCATGGCAGGTTAACATCTTCACGATGAACGGCGGTTACGGCGAGACGGTTGTAGACGGCGTGACGTACAGAATGATTGAGTGCGATCAGGTGGAAATCTTTGCGGACAGAGGCGTGTACCTGGCGATCGCCAGCGGCACCGCATTCTTCAGCAACAACGCGTTCGGCTATGACGAAGGGACCGGCGAAATCTATGCCAAGGAAGACTATTCGGGGGCCTCGCTGCTGTTCGATCTGCCTCTCGACGCGGCCAAAGCGAACCCTGCCCAGGCAGAGGCTTATTTGGACGCCTTGTTGAATCCATCGCCTGCGCCGGATTCGGGGGATAACGAACGCTCCGACGATACGGTAGAAGACAAAGGCATAGCTCTGATCCAGAACGTACAAGCCAAGATGCGGGCCGGCGAGAGCATCGGAGAGACGATTCCCGAGTCGATCCAAGAAACGACCGCCGCCGATTCAGGAAAAATCAAGTATTCCTACGACGGCTGGAACGTAACGATCTCACCTGACGAATATTTCACCGAAGGGCAAGTCGGATTTTCAGAGCAATTCTCCATCGGCGGGAAAGACGATGTCTACAGGGCGCTGCTGTTCCACAAGGACGAGAACGGCGTCATTACCGGCAGAATCGTTATTCTGGATTAATTCTTTCGCCGCGGGCGAGCCGAAAATGCCCCTATACGATTGGCAAGCGGACAAGCTTGCTGTCGTATGGGGGCATTTTCTAGAAGTTCTCTGCGGGCAGAAGAAAATCGATCATTTCCCTATTGATCACGTCCGCTTTTTCACTGTTCATCGTATGTCCGGCATCCTCGATAATCTTATAAGAAAGCCGATATTGATCATAGAATTTCAGCATGGATGATTTTTGTCAATCGCCGACTGTGACATTCGCCCATACGCGGAATAGATTATTCAGAACGACATAATAACGGTTCTCAAGGAGAATAGGACATGGGAAATAAACCGATTCTTTGGAAGCCCTCGATTAAGCGCAATCTCGTTCTGAAGAGCTCCAATCGACTTCCCAAAGGGCCCTTAAATTTATTCGCGCGTTTTATCAGTCCGAATCCCATTACGTCGATTAATCCGGTAGAGCGATTCCCTCACATTGATCGGAGCGCTTTCCTTAGCCCGTTTACGAGCGTGATCGGGGACGTAACGATCGGCAAAAATGTATTCGTCGCTCCCAGCGCTACGCTTCGGGCAGACGAGGGGACGCCGTTCTTTATCGGTGCCAGCTCGAATATTCAAGACGGCGCGATCTTGCATGGATTAGCTCATGAACGCATTCCTGTCGGGAACAAAAGCTACTCGATTTACGTCGGCACGGGCGTCTCCATCACCCACGGGGCTATCGTCCATGGCCCATGCGTTCTGGGGGACAACGTATTCGTTGGGTTCAAATCGATCGTCTTCAATGCGATCGTAGGCCGGGGCTCCTACATCTCCATGGACGCCATCGTAACGAACGGCGTTCGAGTCGCCGCCAATCGGTTCGTGCCTCCGGGCGCTCATATCGATACGCAAGCCAAAGCCGACAAGCTCGGCAGAGTGCCGAGAAACAGCCGTGAGTTCGCGCGCGAGGTGCGCCGCGTCAACCGGGAGTTCCCTCCCTCCTATCACGCCTTGTTCGGTCCTTGTCGCTGTTCGTGCGGAGTCTCTTATGATCGAAAGTGTCTGATCAAATGACGGAACGGGCGGTTACGGAGAAGCTTCCGTTCGATCACGGTATTCCTGAGGGGTCATCCCATATTGCTTCTTGAACACGCGAGTAAAGTAGCCGGCATGCTGATAGCCCGTGCCCGCAGCAATCTCATATATTTTATAGGCGCTGTGCTTCAGCAGGTAAGCAGCCTTCTCCATGCGAGTCTCAAGTAAATAATCGCTTAAGTTCGTCTTGGTCTCCAGCTTGAACACCTTCGAGATATAGACGGGGTGGAAATGGACGTGGTCGGCGATCGACTGAAGGGATATATCCTCCGCCAGATGCTCCTGAATATAAGCTTTCACATCCGCGACAAGCGCGGCTCTCATCGTCCGCTTCTCGTCATCGTGCTGCCTGCTGATTTTGTTTATTACCTCAACGGCCCACTGGCGCAAGCTCTCGATCGTTCGGAAGGGCCGTCTCTCTTCCATAAAAGCGTAATGCTCCCCGAGCATCTCCGGGAGCTGTTTCCCGTTCCGGTGTGAAATATAGGAGAATGCGTTGGACAAGTTATAGAATACTTCCTGCAGATGCTCCTGCGAATGCGCCCAAGTCGTCCGCAGTTCGCCAAACACTTCTTCAATCCGCGCGGCGGCCGCTTCCCAACGTCCTTCTTCTAACAGATGAAGAAGCAGCGGCGGCTCGTACAGGCTCTTGAGCGCCATCATCGGGCTCAAGGTGTCCGTCAGGGACAGAAACAACCCTTGATCGGCGCCGAAGCGCGTGCGTATGGCTGACAGGGCATCTTTATGCAGATCCGAAATTTGCATGGGGAACCGCCCCGCTTGGCTGATGACGATCGACACGTTCCCTCGCAGAAATAGTTCAACATTATCCTGAATTTGAATCGCAAGCATCTCCAGACGCCGGCGCAATATCTGCGGGTCCGCGTCCCCTTCCGCCCGGATCGCCGTCGGATGGGGGGCGATCACGAAGATCAAGTGCTCGTGCCGGTCTTTGCCGAGCCAGAACACGTAATGCTCCGACAGAATCTCTTCGGCAATATTGCCGACGGAATACCGCATCAGGGAAAGTTCGAAATCGCTCAGATGACCGAAAGCCGATTCCAGTCGGATTAACATGAGCGAAATTTCCTGCCCCTCGGCGAAGGGAATATCCAACAATTTCATCCGTTCCGTCAACAGATCCGGCACGAGGAGCTTGTTTGACAGCATATCGTGCAGCAGGGCTTCCCGCAGCAGCGGCATATTCGCCCGCAAGGTCTGCTCCGCGCGGTCCTGCGAAGCAATCCGCTCCCATTCCTGATGAATCTGATGCACGATCTCTCTAAGCTTCTCGATCAGATCGCCATCGCTGACAGGCTTCAGAAGGTAAGCGCTGGCATGCAATTGTATCGCATCCTGTGCGTAGGCGAATTCCGCGTAACCCGACAATACGATCGATCTCGTCTTCTTCGAAAGCAGCTTTAGCCGCTTCAACAAAGCTATGCCATCCATCCCGGGCATGCGAATATCCGTGATGACAATGTGGATCGGGGAGGCTTCGGCCAGCTTCAGCGCTTCTTCGCCGGAATAGGCTTTGAATACGCCGTGAATTCCCAGATCCGACCACGGAATCGTAGCCGCCAACGTATCCACTACACTGCTCTCGTCGTCCACGATCATCGCATTCATTTTCCATCACCCGTCTGTGTATTCTTGGAGGTTATCTCTCTTCTTCGCGATCGTCAACCGTCCACAACGCCTCTACTCGCAGTCCGCCCAACCCGGAACGGGAAATGCGCAATCCCGCATCCGTTCCATAGAGGTGAAGCAGCCTCTGGTGCACGTTCCATAATCCGCACCCGATCGCATCGCTTTCCTTCTTATCCAGACTCGATACCAGCTGCTGCAAGGGCCCCTCTTCCATTCCCGGGCCGTTGTCTTCCACGACGATTCGATATTGCACGCCTTCCCGGAAACCCGTAACGTTCACGACGGCTTCTCCCTGCTTCAGTTCGACGCCATGAACGATGGCATTCTCGACCAACGGCTGAATGAGCAGTCTCGGGAGCCGAAGCTCCAGCATCTCTTCGGGGATATCCAGCTTGTACTTCAACCGCTTCAAGCGCAAGTTCTGAATGAGCAGATAATTGCCGATCAGCTGCATTTCTTCCCCGACGGACGCCATCGACTGATCCAATCTGGTGGAATACCGGTAATATTCGCCCAGATTCAGGGACATCGCGATGACCGCATCGTGATCCCCGATCGCCGCCATATTCTTGATAAAAAATAAGGAGTTATACAAAAAATGCGGATTGATCTGCGATTGCAGCTGCTTAAGGGAAGCTTCCCGTGTCCTTAGCTTTTCCTCGTAGACATGTTCAATCAGCTTCTGAATGCGGGCGGCCATATCGTTGAATCTGCTGAACAGCAGATCGAAGTCCTTGCTATTGCCGGTCTGCAGGCGAATGACGTATTGCCCCTCGGCCACCATCTCGGTACTCTTGATCAGCTTGCGTATCGGCATCTGGACATTGCGATACAGCAAGAACGCCGCAAATACGCTCAGCGTCAGCAGCATGGCCAGGGAAAAATAGAAGAGGTTCCGGCTGGAAATGACCGGTCTCCAAATTTGCTTTAAGGCCACATAATCGACGAAATACCAGTCCAGGCTTCTCGATCGAACGTAATTGACCAAGTACGAATCGTCGCCAACCGCGACAACGGCATTCCCGATCTCGCTCAACGGTTCGGAGTCCAAATATTCGACAATCCGCTGCACCTTGGCCTCGTCGGCGAATCTGCCCGCAATCGGATTATAGCCTTTGTAATAGAGGAAGCTGTGTCCCTTGTCGTCATGCTTAAACTGATTCAGCATGTTGACGAGATTCTCGTCCGAGAATTCCACTTCGATGGCATAGTTGGCCTTATCCGCATCCGAATAGGCGATTCCCGGCTCCAGCGCGTGTCTCACGAACACGTCCCGGGAAGCCCTGCCCGTCGTTCGACGCTCATGGGACCAGTCTTGCGAGAACGGCTTGCCCTGCAAATCGCTTGCGCTAATAAAATAATCCGTAGAAATGGTCTTGTTCAGATGCGGATAGTATACGGTCAGATTATTGATCCAGCTATTGCTTGCGCTCTGCAGGATCAGACTGTCCAATATAGCCGTCTCCTGCTTGACTTGATCCAGAGTCGTCGCGGCGTCCGGAGACAGGCCGTAATTCTTCACCCCCGGATCGCGGCTGACAATGACGGCCAACATCGATAACTGATTCAACGTGAGCTCGACCTGGCTCATCAGAAACTGCAGCTTGTTCAGGCTGGAGCTCTTGATCTCGTCTTTGATGACCTGGGTGCTGGTATTGTACAGGTAGGTGTACAGGAATAATATGGGGACGAGCAGCATGATAATGATGAGAAGCACTTTGCGAAAAATATTCATTCTTCTTAACATGGACTTGCACCTCACTCATGCTGCTCGATTCCGTTCTGCAGGAGGTTAACCCTTGACTGCGCCCGCGGCGAGACCGCCCGTAATATAACGCTGCGCAATCAACGCGATCAGGAGCACCGGCAGGGTAATGATGCAAGACGCCGCCATCAATCCGCCCCAGTTAACTTCAGCATAGGACAAGAAGTTAAAAACGGCAAGCGGAAGCGTCTTCGTCTTGTCTCCGGCCAGAATGAGCGAAAACATGAAGTTGTTCCACGAGAAGATGAGGGACAACAACGATGACGATACGATTCCCGCACCGGAGATCGGCAGCACGATCCGCAGGAATACGCCCAGCTTGCTGCTGCCGTCGATGAGGCCCGATTCCTCGATCTCTTGAGGCAGGCTTTCGAAATACGAGATCATAATCCAGATGACGAACGGCAAGCCGACCAGCATATGACTCAATATTAAGGCGGTATACGTATCGACCAGGCGAAGATTCGAGAAAAGAATAAACCAGGGGATCAGAAAGGTGATTCCCGGAATAATCCGTGCAATCAGCACGATGGAGCCGAGCCTGTGAAGCTGATAACGCGCAATGGCGTATGCGGCGGGCAGACCGAGAATGAGTGCTCCGATCGTCGAACCGACCGCTACGACGAGACTGTTCCAAATAAATTTAAGGAAAGCGTATTGGCCGAACACTTGCACGTAGTTGTCCCCGGTGGGCTTAAACCAAAATATATTGTGGGTAGACATAATCTGGGCCTGATTCTTGAAGGAGGCCAGCACCATCCAGACGAACGGGAAAGAGAATAAAATAATAACGAACCAGGTCAACAGTGTGAGGAACAAATTGCCGATTCTGCTTTTGCCGATCATCTGTGAAGTCCCTCCATCCTTTTGCGAATGCCCAACACGGCAAGGATCAGACTAAATACGATGAGGAAGAACACCACAATGAGCGCCGAAGCCAGTCCCAGCTTGAAGTATTGGAAGCCCAGCACATAGCCGTAAAGGTTCAACGTCTCCGAAGCATAGTTAGGCCCTCCTTGCGTAGTGGCATAAATAATGTCGAACGTCTTCAACGAATCGATGAGACGAAGAAGTCCGGCAGCCAATATCGTCGGAATGAGCAGCGGAAGCGTGATATAGCGGAACTTCTGGAAGCCGTTCGCGCCATCCACGTCCGCCGCCTCATAGGGTTCCGACGGCAAGGTAGCCAATCCCGCCATCACGATCAGGGCGATCATCGGCGTCCACTCCCATACGTCGATAATGACGAGAGACATCATCGCTTGGGAGGGAGAAGCCAACCAATCCATGGGCTTCAATCCGAACATTTTCAACAGCTCGTTCGCCGATCCGATCGTCGGCTCGTAGATCAACTGCCAGACCAGCCCCATAGCCACAGGAGTGGCGACCATCGGCAGCAGCATTAAGGTCCGGGCAATGGATTTGCCTCTAATTTTGCGAAAGAACAGCAACGCTACGGCGACGCCCAGCACGGTCTGCAGCACGACGGTCGAGAGGGTAAACACGACCGTGACCTCAACCGAATTCCAGAAGCGGGCATCCTTGAACAACGTCGCGTAATTTTCCCCTCCCACCCATTTCGGGGCAACGACAGAGGACATGCTCCATTCATGAAAGCTGATCCAAATCGTATAAAAAATTGGAAATGCCATCATGAGTACAACGAAAATAACGGAAGGAAGCGTGAAAACCCACTTCAAGTTCCGATCCAGCCATCTGTAGCTCATGCGATTCTCACCTTTCTCCTAGTCAAAACGGGGTATGCATCTTCTTCCGATACGTGGATTTCGAAGCTTCGTCTTCGCTCTCCGGAAGATACATACCCCTTCTCTGTCTCGATGATGCTTGCTTTTTGTCCCTTATTTTCTTTCTTTGTCCATGAGCGCCTGCAAATCTTGATTCGCTTTATCCGCCGCGGCTTGTACGTTCTCGCCCAATATGGCTTTGACGATCGCGTCTCCTACGATATCGCGCGCTTCGCCCACATTGATGACTTTCGGACGATCGTGACCTACGCCAAGCTGGTTGGACTGCTTCAACACTTCGTACAATTGCTCCGGAATATCGGTGTTGGCGGTCGCATTCTCCCATGCGGACGCTCTTGCGCCGACATTGCCTTCGTTCTGAAGCTTCAACACCATTTCCTTGCTGGTTGCCCACTTCATGAATTCCCATGCAGCGTCTTTATTTTTGGAATTCTTGTTCATCGCAAGGCCCATTGGCGTAATGTTGAACGGCTTCTGGCCTTTCGGGCCGGCCGGGAGTACGGCAAAGCCGACTTTATCGGCAATCGTCGAGTTCTCGGGATCTGTCGCGTTATTATAGATGGAACTGATGTCCGTGAAGAATGCCGCTTTGCCTTGTGCGAAGATGCCCATCGCTTGCGGCCAGGCCATGTTCAATACCCCAGGTGGGCCGTAGTCTTTCAACCAGGTGCCGTAGCGCGTAATCGCGGTTACCGCTTCGGGAGAGTTGATGGTTGCCGCGTCTCCGTTCGTGAAGTCGGCCCCTTCTGCGAACAGGAAGGACGACAGTTGAGTGACAGCAGCCGCTCGTTGTCCTCTCGCTACAAATCCGTAAAATCCGTTATCCGGATCATGAAGCTTCTTGATGGCTGCGTCCAGCTCGTCCAGCGTTGCGGGAACGGCCAGGTTCTCCTTTTCCAGGATATCTTTGCGGTAGTAAAGGATTTGAGCCTCCGTGTACAGCGGAATTCCCGTCAGAACGCCGTCCACCGTCGCAGAGTTGATCGAAGATTCCGAGAAATCCGCGAAGTCGTAAGCCGGATCGCGCTTCACGTATTCGTCGAGCGGCTCCATCCACCCATTGTTGAAGAAGAGCTTGCCTTCTTGAGGCGGCCGGTACATGAATACGTCGGGAGTGGATGATTGCGTCGTGAGCTGAACGGAAATTTTCTGCGCGAACTGCTCGTCGAAGAAGCTTTGGAAATCCAGCTTGATTCCCGTTGCGGCTTCGAATTCCGGCGCCAGCTTCTTGATCGACTCGCCCCAAGGATGGCTTACCAGATAGATGTGCAGCGTCTGTCCTTCGAATGGGCGCTCTTGTCCGGCGCTCTCCGCGCTGCTTGTACTGCCAGACCCGCCATTTTTACTCGTATTGCTCGTGTTGTCGGAACATGCGGCTAGTATAGCAACGAGAAGTAACAATACCAGCTTCGTTCCGAGTCTGTGCTTCCATGCCGTCTGCATAGACTGGCCTCCTTTTTTCTTTGTGCTCCATCATCATAACGTGGGGTACGATTCAATTGAAATGTCAAACTCTGAACAACGCTTGCACTATCTTAACCATTCGATACCCGCCGGCATTCAAGAAGAAAGACCCGAGCATGCCGGAGCATGTCGAGTCTCTCTGTCGGTCGGAACCCTCTAGCCTTGATAGTCCTTCAGCTTCTCGGGATGGAGCATGATGTCGATCTGTTCGTAGACTTTGTCGGGGTTGTACAGCTCGCGCCAGCCTTCCTTGATCATCGCCTTGCGTCCATATTCGATCGCCACCAGGCAAGCGTCCGAGAACGGGTTCACCTTCTCGAACACAATGCCGAGCTGGATGTTGATATGCCCGAGCATAAAATCTTTGGCCGCCTCGTAAGGAACGCCCCTGCTTACCGCTTCTTCCATCGCTTCGCCCAATACCGTCACCATCATCGAGCTGATCGTCTCCGCCATGGTCGGCTCCAGCATCGCCATCTGCTCCACCGTAATGCGGTGGGATCGCATGACGGGCGCATACATCTCCCTGGCGACGAGCTCTCCCTTGGCATAGTCCTCTTCGGGGCCTTGCATGAGCGCACACACGATGGCTTGCTTCGCGGCTACGCCGCCGAAGAAATCGCGCTTCGCTTCGGGCGTCACCTCGTCATTGAATACCGGAGGGTGACACGGATGCGCCACGAAGTAGGTCACGTCGTCTCGCTTCGGCAGCTTTCCCAAGTAGGCAGCGGCCGGATCGAGCACCATCAGCACCGCTCCCGCCTTCATGTCCGGTACGACGGAGGCGGACACTTGGCCGATCGCCACATCCGGAACCGCCAGAATGACGACGTCCGCCTCGCCCGCGGCTTCTTGCTGCGGCGTCGGCTCCAGGCCTCGCTGCGCCAGATTTTGTTTTCCGCGCTCGCTTACCTCTACGTAATAAACGGAATTCGAGCCCTTCATCAAGTTGTCCGTAATTCTGCAGCCCATTTTACCGCCTGCGCCGATTAATGCGATTTTTAGCATTTTGTTTGCCTCCCTTAAGTGATCACCCCTACTTTACCACCCGATATTCATTTTGTATACAATTTGTATTTACTTTGATCAACCCTTGATTTATACTCGACTCAAATCCACTTTGGAGTGTGACTGTCCATGCAGCTTGGCTTAAGCACCTATACTTTGACTTGGTCGATCGGCGTTCCCGGCTATCCGTCCCACGCGGACCCGGTCGATGCGATCGAGTTGGTCCGCATCACCCGGCAAGCCGGACTGGGTTTATTGCAGATCGCCGATAATCTGCCGCTCCATGCCTTCAGCGATCAAGAGCTTGCCCATCTTAGAGACGCCGCACGGGAGAACGACGTGCAGATCGAGGTCGGCACGCGCGGCACCGATCCCGCTCATCTGCTGGATTATCTGCGAATCGCCCGACGGCTGGGCGCCAAGCTGTGCCGCACCTTGATTACCCAACCGGGTATTCATACCGCACGGGAGCATCTGCAAGCCGTTCTGCCCTCTTTTCAAGAAGCAGGAGTCGTTATCGGCATTGAGAATCACGGTCTGCACACAACGCGTCAACTGGTCGACCTCTTCACAGAGCTGGACAATCCGTACGTCGGCTGCTGCATGGACACCGTCAATTCCTTCAGCGCCTTGAACAGTCCCGATGAAGTCATTCGCGATTTGACGCCTTATTTGGTGAACCTGCATATTAAAGATTTTGAAATTACCCGCGTCGACCATCAGATGGGCTTTGTCGTATTGGGTCAACCCGCCGGATATGGTAAATTAAATATACCGGAGCTCGTCGCTCGCATTGAGCGATTGCAGCGCAATCCAACCGCCATTCTGGAGCTGTGGACGCCTTATACTCGCACGATAGAGGAGACGGTCCGACTTGAACGGGAATGGCTGGAGAAGAGTCTGGCATACTTGAAATCCATCCACGGTTTTGAATAGGAGCGCCTATGTCCAATTCGTCGGTCACACTTAAGGAAAAAGCATACGAGATCATTCGCGAGCGCATTATTAGCGGAGAATTGAAGCCGGGGGACGTGCTGACCGAGCGAACGCTGGTCGAAATGCTCGGCATGAGCAGAACGCCGATCCGCGCCGCTCTGGAGCGTCTCGACGCCAACGGACTGGCGAAGTATACGCCCAACAAGGGACTTATCGTCAACGAAATGTCCTTGCAGAAAGTGATCGACCTCTACGACTTTCGCATTGCGATGGAGAGCTTCGTCGTGCGCAAATTAAGCGCGCAGCATTGGAATGAGGAAGACGTGAACTGGTTCGAGGAAAATCTGAGGCAGCAGGAGCGCTCTATGCAGGAGCAGGATTACGAGGCGTTCACGCAAGCCGATTGGCAATTCCATCGCAACCTCGCCGCCGTGCTGGGCAATGCGGAGATTCTTCAGGCGATGGATCAGCTGCAGGACAAGCTCTACTTAACGGCGCTTAAGGTGCTGCGCAAAGATCGCTCGCGCATTCAAATCTCTTATGAGGATCATGTTCGCTTGTTCCAAGAGATTCGCAGCGGCAACGCGCAGTCAGCCGTATCGGGCATGGAGAGTCATCTGGAGTACGGCAAGCAGATATTGGTCTTGTAGCGACTGCGCAGAAAATCAAAAAATCGCCCTCCGCCTGGCCTGAAAAGCCAAGCGGAGGGCGATCCGCGTTCCTGCTCTGTTACAAGATTTCGCGCAAATCCGGAACTTCGCGCAGCACGAGTTCCTTCACTTCAGCCGCGTCGTCCACGTCGAGAACGGCGGTCGCAAGGCTGCTAATGCGGTCACGGTGAAGCCGCGCCAGCAGCCAGCGGGCACGGGTTACCGCACTAGCGCTCATGCTGAACTCGTCGAGCCCCATGCCGAGCAGGATGGGGAGCGCAAGCGGGTGACCGGCCATCTCGCCGCACATGCCGACCCACTTGCCCTGTTCGTGCGCCGCGCGGATGACCCGATCGACGAGCCGCAGTACAGCGGGATGGAACGGGTCGGACAACGTCGACAGCTTCGGGTTCATCCGATCCGCCGCCATCGCATACTGCACGAGATCGTTCGTTCCGATGCTGAAGAAGTCGACCTCTCGGGCGAAGCGATCGGCCATCATCGCCGCCGCCGGAATTTCGATCATGATGCCGGTTTCCATCTCTGGATTGAAAGGGATGCCCTGCCCCGACAGCTCCCGCTTCGCTTCCTCCAATAACGCCTTCGCCGCGCGCCACTCCCGCAGCGTCGCGATCATCGGAAACATCGTCTTCACGTTGCCGTGAGCGCTCGCTCGCAGAATGGCGCGAAGCTGCGTCTTGAACATCTCCGGACGGTCCAGGCTGATCCGAATCGCCCGATAGCCAAGGAACGGGTTGTCCTCCTTCTCGAGTTCAAGCAGCGGCAGTTCCTTGTCGCCTCCGATATCCATCGTGCGGATGACGACGGGTGCTGACGCGCCGAACGTCTCGGCGACTTCCCGGTACGCTTCGTACTGCTCGTCTTCGGAAGGTAATTCGTCCCGCCCCATGTACAGAAACTCGGTACGGAACAGCCCGACGCCCTCCGCACCCTTGCGCTTCGCTTCCTTCGCATCCGCTGCGGAGCCAATGTTGGCGACCAGCTCGACCCGCACGCCGTCCGCGCTGACGGACGGGCGATCGCGGTACGCCTCGTAAGCCGCCTGTCTTCCGCTGTCCGCTGTGCGGCGGGCTTCATAGTCGGCCAGAACGGCAGCGTCCGGATCGACAAGGACGACTCCGCTCCCCCCGTCCACGACGATGAGCTGTCCGTCCCGGATGGTCATGAGATCGGCGCCGATGCCCACAACCGCCGGAAATCCGCCCGATCGGGCAATGATCGCCGAGTGGGATGTCGCGCCTCCGACAGCCGTCGCGAAGCCGGCGACGGCGGACGCGTCCAGACCTGCCGTCTCCGAAGGCGTCAGATCTTCGGCGATCAGAATCATCCGCCCTCCCGATGAAGCGCCTTCGGCTGCCCCCTTTTCTGCACCGTCAGACTGCCCGCCGCGCAGCAGCCGGGCGATCCGTCGGCCCACATCGAGCACGTCCGCGGATCGTTCTCGCAAATAGGGATCGTCCAACGCTCCGAGCACTTCCGCCACTTCCTGCGCCGTTTCGAGAATCGCGGAAGCCGCCTCGTACGATTCGACGACGATCTTCTCCCGGGCAGCGCCGACCAGCTCTTCGTCTTCCAGCAGAAACGCGTGCGCTTCGAAAATTTCGGCCTCGTGCGTCTTGCCTTCCCCGAGCAGCTTAGCCCGAATTGCTTCCAGCTCTGCAGCCGCCGACGCAACGGCCGCATCGAATTGGGCGGCCTCTGCTTCGGCCTGCGCCGGATCGATCTTGCGAATCTCGGACGATTCCGTCTCCGCGCGCAGCACCTTCGCGTAGCCGATCGCGATGCCGGAAGACGCCGGCGTTCCGTTTAACCTCGCTCCCATATCAATGGCTTTCCTTCGAGACGAGCACGGCGCCGACCGCGTCAATCGCCGCTTCGGCTCCGTCTCCTTCCGCGATGACCGCGACGCTGTCGCCCTGCTTCGCGCCGATAGACAACACCTTGACCAGGCTTTTCGCGCTAAACCGGTTGCCGTCTCTCTCCAGAAACACGTCGCCCGCGAAAGTCTTCGCCGCTTCGACGATTTTGCGCGCCGGGCGCGCGTGAATTCCTGTCGGATTTTCTACCGTGAACGTTTTTTGCATAGCTCTCGTGCCTCCCCCGCTAGGTCAAATTCTGTCCTTGATCTGATCCTTCAGACGCTCGGATTGCGTCCCGAAGATCGCCTGTACCGCGCCTTTGCCAAGCCGGATGACGCCGGATGCCCCGAGCCTCTTCAGCTCTGCGTCGTCGACCGCCGCATCGTCCTTCACGACGAGCCGCAGCCGGGTAATGCAGGCGTCTATCGTCTCGATGTTGTCCGGACCGCCAAGCGCCGCAAGCACCTGACCGGGCTTATCGTCGCTTGTGAGCGGGCTCTTCTTGCCTTCCGACGCTTGGCCGTCGATCACTAGCTCTCCGTCTTCTCGTCCTGGCGTCTTCAGGTTAAACGCGGAAATGATGATCCTGAACAACACGTAGTAGACCAGCGCGAACCCGGCGCCAATCGGAAGAATGAGCAATGGCTTCGTTGCCAGCGGATAGTTGATGGCGTAATCCAGGAACCCGGCAGAGAAACCGAAGCCGTGCTTGATTTCGAGCGTAGCCATCAACCAGCCGGAGACGCCGGCCAAGATGGCATGGACGACGTACAGAGCCGGCGCGACGAACATGAACGCGAACTCCAGCGGCTCGGTAATCCCGGTCAAGAACGAAGCGAATGCCGCTCCGACGAAGATCGAAGAGACGAGCTTGCGCTTCTCCGGCTTGGCCGAATGGATAATCGCGAATGCGGCGGCCGGCAGCGCGAACATCATCATCGGGAAGAACCCGGTCATGAACAGACCCGCCGATTTGTCCCCTGCAAAAAACCGATGCAGGTCCCCGTACACCACCTTACCCGCTTCATCGGTGAAGCTGCCGATCTGGAACCAGGCGATCGAGTTGATGACATGGTGCAGACCGAACGGAATGAGCAACCGGTTGGCGGTCATGTAGATGAAGGCTCCGATGCCGCCCAGACCGACGACCCAATTGCCGAAATCGTCCAGCGCGTTCTGCACCGGTCCCCAGATCAGACCGAACAGCAGGCCGATGACGACCATCGCGAACGAGGTGACGATCGGGACGAACCGTTTGCCCGCAAAAAATCCGAGCCAGTCGGGCAGCTTGATCTGATGGAACCGGTTGTACATGAAGGAAGCGACCAAGCCCGCCAAAATCCCTCCGAGCACGCCCATATCCAGCTTCATGTCTTTGCCGACGATGCCGGTGAACGCGACCGGTACTTTCTCCAACACGTTCAGCAGAACGAGATGCGCGATAACGGCCGCAAGCGTTGCCACGGCGTCGCCGACCATGCCGATGGCGATCCCGATGGCGAAGATCAGCGGCAAGTTGTCGAAGATGGCCGAGCCGCCGGCGGCGAGGAACGGCGCAATATAATGGTTGAGCCATTCCCCGAACGAGCCCCAACCGAAATCCTTCACGTAATCGATATTGCCGAAGCGAAGCAGCAGTGCCGCGGCCGGCAGGGCGGCGACGGGCAGCATTAACGATTTCCCTATTTTTTGCAAGAACGCCAGCATAATATTTCTCCTTCGCCTTTATTTTGCCGATTTGAGATGAACGGTCATGATCGCCGGAGCTTGCGCGACCACGTCTCCGCCGACACTGTCCACGCTTTCCGCGAGATCTTCGCTGGCGACGACGATCGGCGTCACGGCAGAGTAACCCGCCTCCCGAATGCGTTCCAGATCGACTTGGATCAGCGGTTGCCCCCGCTTCACGCTGTCGCCGGTTTTGACCAGCGGCTTGAACCCCTCGCCCTTCATTTCCACCGTGTTGATACCGACGTGAATAAGCAATTCAAGTCCGGAACCGTCCTCCACGATCACGGCATGCCCGGTATCGATCAGATGTCCGATCTTGCCGTCGAACGGAGCCATGACCACTCCCGACGTCGGCACGATAGCCGCGCCCGGTCCCATGAACCCCTGAGAGAACGCCTCGTCCGGCACTTCCGACAGCGAAACAAGCTTTCCCGTAAGCGGCGCGGCAATCTCCACCGTCTTCGCCTTCGCCTTGCCATTGCCGAATAGTTTTCCCAACATCTCGTTTATCCACCTCTCGCATGTCATTTTCAATCGTGATCGCTTATTTCTCGCAGGTCTGAACGAAACGGTTCAGCGCAAGCGCCAAATATCCCGCTTCATCCTCGATATCCCCCGCGTACCCGAGCGCCTCTGCCGCTTGGCGCATCGATTCCGAAGCAATGCCGTACTCGTTCGGATAAGTATCGCGGATATGCGTCCTGAGCGGGTTATCGGGCCTGCGGTCTTCCGCCAGCGATTCGAACGCTTCGCGCAAATGGGCGACAAGCCTGAAGTAACTCCGACTATCCCGCGCTACGACGATGCCGAGCCCTCTCTCCATCCGCTCCACCGTATCGTTAATGGCCGCCGCCAACATCGCCAGCCTGCCGACCGGCGTCGTCACGGCTGCGGAACGAACGTGCAGCGCCAGAAATCCCGTCTCGTCCTCCGGCACCTCGATGCGCAGCTTGTTCTCGATCATCTCCGCGGCGATGCCGGCGATCTCGAACTCCAGCGGGAAACCCAGCTTCGTCTCGATCAGGAACGGATTGTCGATCGCCATCCCGTTACGCAGCCGGTACACCGCGAATTGAATGTGATTCGGAAGCGCGAAGTACACTTTGGGCTGGACGGGCGTGCCCAATCGTTCCTTCATCATCTCGATGATCCGGTCCGACACTTCGATCACGTCGGGATCGAGTTCGTCGACGAGCGACTCGTACCGCTCCATCGGCTCTTCCTCGTCAAGCTTGTATCTCCGCTCGATCCGGGCGTCGTCTTTCCGGATGAACTCCGTACCCCTGCAGGCGAATCCGAGTCCCTTGCCGAACAGAACGTATTCTTTGGAGCTTACCGGATCGACCGTCAGAACGACATTGTTGCCGACGATCTTCTCCACTCGCATGCTGCCGTTCGACGTCAATCCCATCCCTCCCTGTAAGGTTAGATTGCCCAGCTGAACGACGATCACCCCGATAGCAACGAAAAAAGCCGGGAAAAGGCGCCAACCCCCTTAAGGGTCAGAACCTCTTCCCGGCTCATGCCTGCAATCGCAGTAACACGCCGATGTCTTAATCGAATTCAAATATATAAAAAGATAACGTTTTCGTCAATGGGTAACTTTTGACTTGCGCAAGCGATTATTTCCCTCGACGAACTTTAGCGCCCTTGAGTAATCGCAGCGTCAACCGTGTGTTTCAATAGCATTGCAATGGTCACGGGGCCTACTCCGGCAGGAACCGGTGTTATAGCCGACGCGTTCGTCAGGCATGCATCGAAATCCACGTCCCCAATGTTCCCTGGATTGTAGCCGGCATCCAATACGACAGCCCCCGGTTTGATCCAGTCTCCCTGAACGAACCTCGGCTTACCAACAGCGGCAACAACGATATCTGCCAACCGTATCAAATTGTCCAGATCGACCGTTTTCGAATGGCATGTTGTCACTGTCGCATCCTTATTCAGCAGCATAGCCGATACGGGTTTGCCGAGAATGGGGCTTCTGCCGATTACAACTGCATGTTTTCCTGCTATCGGAAGATTGTAATAATCCATGATGGCCATAATGGCCGCCGGGGTACAAGAAGGATATGCCGCAAACCCGAACGCGTTTTGAGCGAAGCCTTGAGTCGTTACTCCGTCTACGTCTTTGTCGATAGAGATCGCATCGAAAGCAGCTCGTTCGTTAATATGCTGAGGCACGGGGTGCTGCAACAAGATTCCATGAACCTCCGGATTTTCGTTCAGCTGCTGTATAGCTTCAATTAATTGTTCTGTCGTCGTCTCCCTGGGCAGATCGATACGCACGGATCGGATGCCCAGTCTTCTGCAAGCATTTGCTTTCATTCGCACATAAGTGGCCGAGGACGGATCGTCACCGACTAAGAGGGTCGCCAGACAAGGAACTACCCCTCCTGCGACGAGTTTCTCAATTCGGCTTGTTAGATGTGCCTTGATATACGCAGCAACCTCACTACCGTCTAGAATCAGCGGCTTGTCTTTCATGTTCATCATCCTCTCCCCTTATTGGAAACACAAAGAGGCAAGGAGATCTCTCCTTACCTCTGCCCAGGCGATCGGCCGTATGAAGTATGCGCTCCCCCGTGGTACTCCACGTTTCGCCAGTTACGCATACCGAACAATTAATTTTATTTTGCCAGAAATATGGGTTGTTGGCAACATTCATTTTGTACCCGGACCTATACCGAAGCATCCGCCTTCAACTGTCCGTTCTCCAATACTGCTCGTAAATCCGATGCAGCTTCTCCGAAGGCTGAAGACCGAGCTCTTGAAGCAGCAATGCCGTGTAGCGCTCATAGGTGCTATGAAGGGACTGCCAATCGCCCATGCTTCCGAGAGCCGTCAGCAGCAGCAGATTTGCCTCTTCGTCAAATTCATTGCGGGCTGCCAATCTTCTCGCGATTCGTGCCGCTTCCCGATACCGCTGTCGATCCATCAGCCGGTTGACGAGAGGTTTGGCGAAGGAATCGTATGCGATCCCTAACCGTTCGCGTTCGGCGGTCACCCACACGTAGGTCTTGTCCTCGAACAGCTCCCCTGCAAACCGCTTCTCCAAATCCAGGCCTTCCGCTTCGGTCGTCGTCTCGGATAAACCTTCCAGGCCTTGCTCGAATTGAATAAAATCGACGTCCATGTGATTCAAGTCTACGCGGTACTGTTCCGGCGTGGACAGGATTGCTTCTTTAAACCCATGCAACGCCAACGCCTTTCTAAGCTGGTAAACCGCTGTATTGAGATAGATTTCCGCGTTCTTAAGCGGCATGTCCGGGAAAATATCCTCTACAATGCGGGGTCTGGTTACGCTTCGGCCCCGGTGAACGAGCAAATAAGCGAATAGCTCGGCGCTTTTCTTGGACGTCCATTTGACCTCTCCCGCTTGCCGGCTGAACACCTCGAAGGAGCCCAGTCCTCGGACCGACAGGCGTTGGGGTACCTGGCCGCCCGCCGCTCCGACAGAAGCGCCTCGTCTACCCGCCGCTCTTGCGATCGTCTGCTCCAATCGTTTGCCGGAAATCGGCTTAACCATATAGTCCAGCGGATACACATCATAGGCAGGCATCGCGTATTCCGCATGGGACGTCGTAAACACGATGTCCGCGTCGGCGCATAGCGCACGCAAGCTCCGGGCCAGCTCCAACCCGTTGTCCTCGCCGATCTGGATATCCAGGAAGGCGAGATCCACGGGATTGTCCCGAACGAAATCAAGAGCTTCCGCCGCATTCCGGAAGCTCCCGGCCAGCTCTATGCCTTCCGCCTTCGACAGCAGCCGCTTCATGGCGAGCAGCATGGCAGGCTCATCGTCGACAACGAGGACTCTCATCCGTCCGTCCCGCCCCTCATCGTAAAGTGAAATACGCTGCCTTGCCCGGGTCTGCTCTCCGCCCACAGCTTCCCGCCGCTTCGCTCCACGAACTGGCGGCTGACGAGCAATCCAAGTCCTGACCCCTTCTCTCCCAAGGTGCCTGGAGACGAGTTCAACGGCTCCTCGAATAGCCGAAGAACATGCTCCTCTTCCATCCCTATCCCGTTATCGCGGACGGAGATCGTCGCCCATTCGCCGGCTACCCTGGCCTCCACGCAAACGGCTCCCTCTACCTCCGTAAATTTGATGGCGTTGGATAACAGATTGCGAAGAATCAGTCCCAGAGCTTCCCGGTCCGCGTACACGCAAGTGCCGACAGGAACCGAGCTCTTCACGCCAATACGCTTGGCCGCACTTTGAGAATGCAGCACATGGCAGCATTCCTCCACGACATCGGACAATTCCAGCCATTGCGGACGAAGCGCCATATCCTCCCGCTGGCTGCGGAACCACTCCAGCAAGTTATTCGTCATTCCCAGCGTCTGACGGACCTGCTCGCCCAGCATCCCGACGATTTCCCGATGATCGTCGTCGAGCCGGTCTCTATCCTCTTCCAACATGGCGATCAGTTGATACTGCGACGCCAGGGGGCTGCGAATATCGTGCGATACGATCGTAAACAACTGGTCCTTCAACCGGTTCAGATGCGCAATCTGCTCGAGATGCTTCTCTTTCTCCGTAATGTCTACAATGAGTGAAACGCTGCCCTGCTTACGCAAGCGATGCACGGGGTACACGTTAACGCTGTATATTTTCCTCTCCCCATCCAACCAAGCCTCAACCTCGACTCGGCCCTCTTGCATAGCTTCGCACAGCTTCCGCCACTCCGGCCACGCCCCGAGCAGTTCTTTCACGTCCCGACCGGAAATCGCCTCATGTCCCATCTCGGCGAACCACCGGGAAGCCCGCTTGTTGCTGTCGATGATCTTTCCCGAAGCATTGGCGATAACTATACTTTCCTGAAGGGTATCGAGAACGATGGTTCTGGCAAAAGGAAGAATCGCGAAGAACTTGATCCGCAGAGTAATGACCAGCATCAACGATCCCGTAAATCCGCAGTAGACCGACAGCGGAAGCAGCCAGGACGACCACTCGGGTTGCACGAGCTTGGCAATCTCCAGAATGAACGGGAATGTGCTCAGAAACAGCACCCACATCCCCGGCTTGCGAAAGTCGTTGCGGATATTCCGTATATATTGAAACAGAAAATATAGGCACGCCGCAATCACGCTGTAGCACACGAGGCCGAATGAGACGGAATAGACGGTCCTAACCGTGACCAAGTGGTCGTTAACGAGTTCGATGGATCGATAGATCACATGAAGCTCGGAATCGAACCAAGACAGCAGTGACCAGAGCACGAATATCGAGAACAGCATAACCTTCCATCTGAGCCTGAGCAGCTTCTCCCGACCGACCAAATGATAGACGAAGAGAAGAAAGAAAGGCACGATTAAATTCAGGGCTGTACTCTGAATATGGCGAAAAAACAGCTTATCCATGAGTAAGTAGCTGCTCTTCTCCATAATGATGCTGCTGGAGTAAAGCATTCGACAGATGATCACGCCGATGAGATAGCTTACTCCCCGCTCTTTTCTATACCCGTATACGAAAAATAAAATGATGCCCGATAGGACCACCGAAGCGATCATAAAGACAAGTTCTGCAGTGGGATTCATGATTTCAGTATACCTGACATTTCACCAATCGACAAAAACAAGACCGGCCTGCAACGTCATTGGGAATGACGTCAGACCGGTCTAAATCTCACGCATGATAGATTTATTGAAGCACCTTCCACAGCCTCAAGAGGACAACGGCGGCTTCAGCTCTTGTCGCGACTTCCGCAGGCGCGAATCGATTGCCCTCTCGTCCGGTCAGCACTCCGCGCTCGCGGGCCGCTTCGACATACCCTTTAGCCCACGCCGGAATGCTTGCCTCGTCGGAGAAATAGGCGTTCCCCGCTTGCCCGGCCTGCCACTTCATCGCTCTGGAGACCATCGCGGCCATCTCGGATCGATTGACCGTCTGCACCGGTCTTAAGGTACCGTCTGGGTATCCCGTCAGAACTCCCTTGGCCACTGCTGTCCGGATTGCTTGAAGCGCCCACTTCGGGGTGCTGTCCCGATCACTGAACGGCAGAGCGTCCTCCTCGTTGTCGATCTCGATCCGCAGCGCTCGAAGCAGCATAACGGCGAACTCCGTTCGCGTAACCTTGGCGTTCGGCATGAAGGCATGCGCGCTCATTCCCTCCACGATTCCCAGACCTGCCGCTTCGCAGATATTCGGCTTAGCCCAGTGCTTCTCTATATCGGCAAATAAACATCCCGGCGTCGGAGGGGCGGTACCAGCATTATTTTCTTCCGATTGATCTTCGCTCGATGATTCTCCGCCAGATGGATTCCCGCTGGATGGTTCTCCTCCGCTTCCCCCGCCCGACGAAGAAGAACGAACAACGTTCACCGTACGTACGGCATCCGTTGCCTTGTTGCCCGCTCGATCCTGTACCTGATACGTCAGTGTATAGGTGCCGACCTGATTCGCGTACACCGCCCCGCTGACGGTAATGTCGGACGTGAGGTCGCCGTCTCCTACGTCTATGGCAGTCGCACCCGGATCGGTGAAGGTACTGCCGGCTTCAATCTGCATCGGGTTTGCTCCCCGAAGCGTAAGGACGGGGGGTGTAGTATCCAGGACTTCTATACGTCGACTTGTAGAGGATTGATTTGCCAATGAATTCCTTACGACATATTCTATGTAATAGACGCCCACATGCCCGGTATCTACAGTCCCGTTAATCTCGATCTGATCGGTCAGGTCGCCGTCCCGCTCATCGCTAGCCGTTGCTCCCGGATCGGTAAACGTGTCGCCGACCTCAACCTCCATTGTAGATGAGCCGTTCAATAGCAATAGGGGAAAAAGGCTGTTGTATACTTTCACGGTGCGCGTTTTTGTCGCCGAATTGCCAACCGCATCCGTCACTTGATAGGTAAGGATATAAGTGCCCGTCTGCGAGGTGTCGACACTTCCGCTTATGACGATATCTGCGGTCACATTGCCGTCCCGATTATCGGCAGCGCTTGCCCCCGGATCGTTGAAAGTGTCGCCGAGCTGCAATTCTATCAGTTCCTCACCGCTTAACAAAATCTCCGGTGCTGTAGCATCCACGACAAACGTGAAAGGGATCTCCGGCTGATGCAGGTGTTCATTAATCGTATCTTTGCCTGTAACCGTAAGCGTATAAGTGCCCTCCGGGTAGTCGGCTTCATTGATCATAATCGAAAAATGAAAGGGTTGATTCTGTCCCGAAGCATGGGTGGCGTATACCGCCGATGTCACCGTAGCGCTCTCAGCATTCCGGATGACGTAACCGACTTCCAGGGGCTCGCCGATACTGCCATCCCGGACCGTACCGGCAAGCGTAAGCTCATTGTTGCCCGATACCGTGGAATAGGCCGCAGACAACGGATTGACCCTCACCGATGGGGCAAACGCTGTTAAGTAGGGGTAGCTCGTTCCTTCCTGAATGCCCCAGATCGCCGGATCCCACCCTATGTAAGTGGCCATCTGCCTCATATTGCCCGAACTCTCGGCTCCTGTAGCTCCCGTCTCCCCGCCAATGGTCTCAAGTCCGGGATTAGCGTCCAAATTCCAATATGAATTTATAATCGTTGTAGAGCCCACGACATTCTTCTTGCCGACCAGACCGCCGGCAGGCCCTGTTCCCGGACTCACGATTCCAGTAGAATAACTGTTTGTAATTGTTCCGCCATAAGCCTGGCCTATCAATCCGCCAATATTGCTATTACCATCGGATGTTACATGGCCGGTTGCGTAACTGTCGATAACCGTGCCACTTGATAGACTGCCAGCCAGCCCTCCGGCACTTCCGTTAGAGGTAGAAACATCGCCGGTTGCGTAGCTTTGTTTAATAATTCCACTACCACTGCCACCAACCAATCCCCCTACTTCACCGTTGCTCATAGTTAACTTGACACTCGAACTACTCACCTTAATTTGGGCGCCCGACGCCAGTTGCCCGGCTAATCCACCAGCAGCGAAAGAGCCGCCCTTTATTTCTCCGGATACCGAACTATTGCTTATCGTGCCGCCGAGGGTAAGGGCGCCAACAAGGCCGCCGACATTGGCGTTCCCCTTCGTCGATGTAATGTCCACATTCTCGAGTCTTACATTACTAATTGTAGTTGTTGATTGATGCGCACGACCGAACAGACCGATATCATCGGCATTCGAATGAATGGTCATTCCGCTAATGATGTAACCCGCTCCATCGAACGTGCCCTTAAACGGGGCACCGGCTGTTCCGATCGGCACCCAATTGCCATAGGCCGTTAGGTCAATGTCTGCCCCAAGCTTATAACTGGCCGTTAGATCTTCGCGGACGCAATCCAACTCTTCTGCCGAATGAATGATATAGGGATTCCCCGGGCTGCCATCTGTCTCGGCACTGAACGCGCAACTTGCCGCCTGAACCTTCCCCGGCCATGCCCCTATTAAAGGCAACAACGCAAGCAGAGCAATCAAAGCTATCGTCAAACTCTTTCTCATTCCCACTACCCCATTTCATTCCGATTCCGATAGTTAATCCTGTACAACTTATCAGAACGCAATGAAAGAGTAATGAAAGAAAGTCATTACTTTATTTTTCGCCACTTGAATCCGTCATCGGAAATCGCGATCTCGCTGAAAGAGTATCCGACAAACTGATTACCCGCTTTTGGCTACTCAACTTTACGGTACCGGGCCAGGAAAGTGAATATAAGCTCATCCATGAGCGGTTGGACGGCTTCCGTGTTGATTCCGTGCTGAAATAAGGCCGGCCAGGTCAGCGCGCCTTCGATCATCGCATAAAATACCCGTGCAGCAAGAACCGGATCTTCGATATGCAGCTTGTTGTCTTCGCGCGCGGCAATTAGCCATCGGATTAACGGCTCGAGAGGGGAAGCGTATTTCGCCCGGGTCTCCCTCGCATAGTCGATATCTCGAATAAACACGGAAGTAAGCACCCGCGATAATCCGAGTCGAGCGGGGCTATTGATCAGAAATAGCTCGGCATTCGCAAAAGCCGTCAACTGCTCTTCCAATGATTTCGCAGGATCGTAGTCGATTTGCTTCAGGACCTGCTGCTCCTGGAGAAGCCGGGCAACCACCCCTTGGAAGAGATTCTCCTTATTCGTAAAGTGATTGTAGACCGTGCGCTTGGACACGCCGGCGATCTCGGCGATTCGATCCATACTTGCGTTGTCGTAGCCCATTTCGGTAAATACTTGCATGGCTCCGTTAAGTATGGATTCGCGCTTTCGGCTCGTGTCTCTTTTCTTGATTGCAGGTATAGCGTCCATATCGTTAAAGTCCTCTCAAGATGAGATTGATTAAACTACACGGTTCAGTGTAATTTACTATTGACCGATGTTTAATTACACTGTAGAGTATAATTAACAATCAAGTAAAATTCAATCCTTTGCCTTAACTTCACGATGCTGTTGGGAGGGCGCGTATGAATCAGACGAGCGGCAGAACCAAGTTGTCAGGGGCTCTAGGCGCGGCTTTTGTGCTGCAAGCCGTCACGTCGCTGGTTAGCGGAGCCTTCCTGCTCAACCCGCTCGTTGATTCGGAAAGCATACGAAACACCATGCTTCGTGTCGGCAGTCATGAAGGACTCGTACAGGCCAGTATTGTCATAGACATAGTGACGGCGTTAGGAATTATATGGCTGGGAACGATGCTTTACTTCGTCGTGCGGAGACGGAACAGCCTGTTGGCGCTTGTCGCGCTAAGCTTCTACGTCTTCGAAGCCGGGATACTTGCCGTTAGTAAAGTCGCCGTCTTCGCGCTCCTGTGGATTAGCCAACAATATGCGGCAACGGGAGACCAAGGATTGGAGACGTTGGCCGAACTGGCCTTGGCCGCGAAGGATTTCACCTATCGATTGCATATTATCCCCTTTGGTCTGGGCGCCATAATCTTCTACTATTTGCTGCATAGATCCCGCATCGTACCGGCGTGGTTATCGCTATGGGGGCTGCTTACCGTCCCCCTCGTACTTGTCGGCGCTCTATGGATCATTGCCGGCTTCCCTATGCCTCCTGCATTTCTGGCGCTCGCTCTGCCGTATGTCCCCTTCGAGTTTGTTGCCGGCATTTACATCGGGATCAAAGGCTTCAAATCTACAGCTCGGAAGGAAGAGATGCCGTGAAAGCGGTCGTATGCACGAAATATGGCCCTCCGGAAGTGCTCCAACTGAGGGAAATCGCCAAGCCTTCGCCGAAACGTAATGAAGTATGCGTTAAAATACGCGCGACAGCGGTAACCGCGAGCGACGTCTACATTCGCGGCTCTCAGCTGCCGCTGCGGTTTTGGCTTCCGATGCGGCTGTTCCTGGGATTTGCCAAACCTCGAAAATCCGTTATCGGCATGGTGTTGGCCGGAGAAGTGGAATCTGTGGGAAACGACGTTAAAAGGTTTAAAGCGGGGGATCGGGTCTACGGAGTTACCGGCTTCGGACTGGGCGCTTACGCGCAGTACACCTGCATGAAAGAAACGGACTCCATGTACGGGTGTCTGTCGCTCAAGCCCGAGAATATCAGCTATGAAGAGGCGACGGCCGCCGCATATGGCGGGCTTCTGGCGCTGCAGCGGATAGAAGAAGGCCGTATCGAACGCGGACAGCGCGTTCTCGTGTACGGAGCTTCGGGAACCTCGGGGACGATGGCCGTGCAGTTGGCGAAATATTATGGCGCCGAAGTTACGGCGGTATGCGGTACGCGGAATTTGGAATTCATACAGTCGTTGGGCGCAGATCGAGTCATCGACTACACCCGAGACGATACGGCCAATCTCGCCGATCGTTACGATATGATGTTCGATATGGCCGGCAAAGCCAAAAGCTCCAAAGTCAAAGAGCAATGCAGGCAAGCGCTGCGCCCAGCGGGTAAATGCATCTCCATCGACGACGGGAAACTGGAATTGAACTCGGCACGCCTTGCCCGAATCAAAGCGTTAATCGAAGCCGGAGCCGTTCGGCCGGTCGTTGACGCGATATACCCTCTTGAGCGAATCGTCGAAGCGCATGCCTATGTCGAAACGGGACGCAAAAGAGGCGGAGTGGCCGTATCTGTGCCGCATTCCGACTCTCCTCTCGATTTTACTTAAAACGTTCCTGTACCCTGCTGATAAACATTTTTCCGGCTTGACCCAGGAACTTGTCGGATCTATACACGATACCGATATCCCGTTCAGGCGTGGGCTCAACCAAGCTTATCATATGATAGTATCGGTCATCCCAGGTTTGCAAAACCGTTCTGGGCAGAACGGTCCCGCCAATATTGTTTTTCACCAATCGCTTTAGTGAGATCATCGCGGACGTTTCGATAACGGGTTTCAGATCCAAGCCCTGATCTTCACAATACGAATTGATCAGCTTGCGGCAATGATGGTTGTTCGGAAACAACACGAGACTCAGATCCTTTAATTCTTTCAAGTAGATGTGTGAGCGTGCCGACCATTCGCTGCTTCTCGATACGGCCACTGCAAACTCCTCCGTATATAAAGGCACATGAACTAGCTTGCTGTCTTCCACAACAGGAGCTGCGGTAATGCCAATATCGATATTTCCTTCCAACACTTCCTCAACGATGCGATTGGAGTCTTGAATCAGAAGTTGAACGTTAGGAAACTTTTGATGGAATTCAATCATAACGGGTGTTAACACTTCATCCAAATCACACGGCAGCACCCCCAATACCAATCTCCCCCGCTGCATCGTGCGCAAGTCGTTAATCGCGTCATAAGCATAGTCCAAGTTTCTGAAAATTTGGTTGCACTGCTCGTATAGAATCCGTCCGGCTTCCGTGATTGCAATTCGCTTGCCCATGCGATCGAACAGCGGCGTCCCGATCTCATCCTCCAACGCTTTGATTTGCTGGCTTAAGGTCGGCTGCGCAATGTTCAGAAGTTCCGCCGCTTTCGTGAAATGCAGCTGTTCGCAAACAACCTTAAACGACTCCAGGTGCCTCAGTTCCATTTTATTTCTCCCCGATCATTCAAAATCACAATGATAATAATTCAAACTATCTATTTTTTCAATGGATTCATTTTTGATATACTTCAAATCAACGAGAGGCCTCTCCTATTAATCTGCAAAACACGGAGGTTCAAAATAAAATGAAAAGCGAGCAAAATAATCCGTTTGCCAGATTGCCTGAAGCAGCCAGCTTTCAGGTGACAAGCTCGGATATCCCTGAAAATAAAGTCTTATCCGCACCGCAGCGTTCCGGAAAATTCGGAGTAGAAGGCGGGCAGGATATTTCTCCTGAATTGAAATGGTCCGGCGCACCGGAAGGGACAAAGAGTTACGCGGTTACAGTGTATGACCCCGATGCTCCTACCGGATCTGGATTTTGGCATTGGGCTGTCTGCAATATTCCCGCTAACGTGACGCAATTGTCTTCCGGAGCAGGCAGCGAGGACGGCTCAGGTCTCCCGGACAGAGCTATCCAATTGAACAATGACGCCTCATTTGCAGGTTTTATTGGTGCCGCGCCGCCTGTTGGAGACGGACCTCACCGCTACTATTTTATTGTTCATGCTTTGGATGTTGAGGATATAGGCGTTCAGGCTAGTTCGACGCCGGCCTTTCTAGGCTTTCAAATGCTTACCCACACGTTAGGCAGGGCGGTGCTCACAGCAACGTTTGAACGATAATAAACGGTTATACTAGTTATTGATGACTTATTGCATGCATAAAATTACGCAGTTATAATAAAACTAAAGAAGGAGCCGTGCGCCAACACGACTCCAACAGCACAATAGGCCGCTTCAAAGGCGGTCGGCTTAGGGGAAAGCAATCAAAAATAGACCGCGTTCCTTCCTATCGGGGCGGTCTATTTCTTTTGGTTAATGGCTGCGACGATAGCGACGACCAAAGTCAGCAACGCAACAATTAGCGCGCCAAAACCGATCATCAACATCAGAGCATCCTTAACCTCCATGGGCATCCCTCCCTTCTGAGAGAGGTAGCCGACCGCCCTTGCAAGCCGTTCTATGTGCTTGTCCTATTATAGCATTTTTTGTAAGTTGATCGATAGACGAACAGGCTGTCTACCAAAGTAACCATAAAGTCAAACATGAAACTAAAATTAGAGCTATATTCGTATTACGATAATTTAGATACCACCTTAGAAAACATTGCTGATTCAACGTGATGAGATCAATTGTAGACAGGTATGACGAGGGCCGGAGACCGTGCACCGCTATGGTGGGGCATCTCGGCCCTTTGTATGTTACCCTATCCTTATATCCGTTCATCCGTGGAGGGCCTATGAAGCTGTTGATCGTAGAGGACGATATTGCGATATCGTATGTTATTGCGAGAGTTATGCGGGAGGAAGGGTACGAGGTTGTCGAATGCCCTAACGGAGAAGAAGGGTTGCATCATGCATTATACGGTGAGTTCGACCTGATTATTCTGGATGTTATGCTCCCCAAGGTCGATGGATTTACGTTTATCCAAGAGACCAGGAGGCGAAACGTGGATATTCCGATCCTGTGTCTGACGGCAAAAGACGGGTTAAGCGACCGGGTAGAAGGGTTAACGATCGGAGCGGACGATTATGTGACGAAGCCTTTCGAGATTCCGGAACTGCTCGTTAGAGTTAAAGTCCTGCTGCGCCGATATGGCAAGATTAATCAGGAGGAACAGCTCAGCTGCGGCCAGATTGTCGTTCACGCTAGAAACCGAGCAGTATCGGTTGCAGGAGAAGAACTCATCTTAACGGAGAAGGAATACGATCTGCTTGAGTACCTGCTCATGAACAAAGAGCAGATCGTGACGAAGGAGCAAATCTACAACCGAATCTGGGGACTTGATTCTGAAGCAGGCATCGGCATCGTCGAGCTGTATGTCCATTATCTTCGGAAGAAGCTTTCCCCATGGCAGGCGGATCAATATATTCGAACCGTAAGAGGCTTGGGGTATAGGCTCAAAATATGCGAATAGCTATTCAAAGGAAAATCAAAGGTTCATTTATTATACTCTCTTTGATATTTAGATAAGGGGGATACGATGGATGAACCTTTTACGACAGGTGTTCAAGATTACTCGGTTGACCTTGCTAACAGGGGTTGTGCTAGCTTTGTGTCTGCTGTTAACCTCCTGCGATGAGGAGCATACACCGATAGCGACACACAGTACGGTAATAACGCCGAGTGCGGAGACGATCGAGCAGGCGGAAGCTGCGGACTTGCCGTCCAACGAGATTGCGATCACCTACGAAACCACCGGTAACGTTGCAAGGGAGAAGGCCGAGCTTCTCACGACAAGATTTGGCGCAAACAGCGTGCAGTACGCCATTATCGCGGATGGCCATATCATCGTATCGGGCCAATCCGGCAAAAATGATGAGCAGGGGCAGATGCCGCTTACGAAAGACACGATGTACGGGATCGCTTCGGTGAGTAAAATGGTTACCGCGGTTGCCGTCATGCAGTTGGTTGACCAAGGGAAGATCAATCTCGATACACCGGTCGTCCAGTATATCCCCGAGTTTACGATGAAAGATGAGCGCTACAAGCAGATTACGCCTCGCATGTTGCTGAATCATTCTTCCGGTCTGAACGGATCGTCGTTCAGGAACGCCGGTTTATTAGAAGATAACGATACTTACGCCCACGACACACTATTGAAGCAACTGGCCGAACAGACCTTGAAGGCGAACCCGGGCGCTTATTCGGTTTATTGCAATGACGGATTTACGTTGGCCGAGATTCTGGTCGAGCATGTCAGCGGCATGGACTTTACCTCTTATCTCCATCGCTATATTACGGAACCTCTGGGTATGGCCAATACGAAGACACCGTTGGATGTTCTGAACACAGCGAAGATGGCGGGACTCTATTATCCTACTTACGCAGGGCAAGCTCCTAACCAAACGCTCAACACAATTGGGTCGGGAGGCATTTATTCGACGGCAGAAGATTTGGCTCGATTCTCGCAAATTTTTACGGGGGGAGCGGAACAAGTCTTGTCCGGTCAATCGGTTGCGGCGATGGCGCAAGACGAATACAAGACGCCTTTGTGGCCTGACGATGCGGATAACTCTTTGGAATACGGTCTGGGCTGGGACAGCGTCAATCTGTATCCCTTCAGCGAATATGGGATGAAGGCGCTGACCAAAGGCGGAGACACGGCATTTTATCACTCATCGCTTGTAGTGCTTCCTGAGCAGAACATAGCGGCAGCTGTCGTCACTTCCGGCGGAAGCAGTATGAACAACCAGCTTCTTGCGAACGAAATCTTGCTTCAAGCGCTGAAGGAGAAAGGAATAATTGCCGAATTCAAGCCTGAGAAGTCGTACGGCACGCCGGTAAAGGCCGATATGCCGAAGTCCATGTTGCAATATTCGGGAATCTATGGCTCGTTCGATGGAACGATGAATATCGATATTACCGAAGATGGCATCATGTCCGTTACTTCGGAGCGGATGTTCTATAATTCGGAAGATACCTACAAATATTCGGAGGACGGAACGTTTCGGAGTGTGGATGGGAATACGATGACCAGCTTCGTGACGAAGGAAAACGGCCGCACCTACTTCTGGCGCAGAGCGTATTTTTCGTTGCCGGGGCTTGGACAGACGGCTGAGTCTGTGTATTCCGGCGAGAAGCTCCAGCCCCAAGACCTTCCGGCAGAGACAATAGAAGCATGGACTCGTCGCGACGGCAAAAAATATTATTTGCTGAATGAGAAGTATACATCGCTTGTTTATTTGTTGCTGGGGCCCATTGAAGTGAATTTGTCGAAGCAGTTGCCGGGGTACGCGGCGGATAAGCGAATAACAGGCCCGAATACGGCGGTCTCCGAATTGCAAATTCCGGGAATGCATGGGAGAGACCTCACCGGGCTAACGTTTTTTACGGAGGAAGGCGTTGAGTATCTGGAACGAGACGGAAGAGTATTGGTGAGCGAGGACGGCGTGAAGCCCCTAAATATCGATAACAAACCTATCGTTACGATTCCGTCAAGCGGTTACGCGGAGTGGTACACGATCAGGGACAAAGACTGGAACAAGACCATCAAGGCGAGCATGCCCTCAAATGCCTCCTTCGCCGTTTATGACAGGAGCGGAACATGCGTCTACTTTAGCATCATCGGAGACAAGGATCAGGTCACGTTGCCTGCGGGAGGATCCATTGTTTTCGCCGGAGATGCCGGCACACAATTCGAGATTTCCGCCCTGTAAAGGAGAGCTAACCCCAGTATGATCAAACGCACGCTAGTACAAATGACGGTATGGAACAGCACGGTCGTATTTTGCTTGTTCGTCATGCTGGGTGGAGCGTTATACGGGCTGGCGCGTTATCAGATTTATTCGGACATCGACCGTCTGCTGGTGTTCCACATTGATAATATGCGACAAATTATCTTGAGTACCGGGGAGCAAATAGTTAACGTCGATTCGCAAGACCCGGAACGTTTTATCTTGGATTATTGGTGGGATTCCAACGATGTTTTGATTAAAAGCGTATATTACGAGAGAACATTCTGGGAGCTTAGTTCGATCCTCCGGGAAAAACAGAGCCACATGGGGCCCGAGTCCATCCGAATGGGGGAGAAAACCTATCGCTTCGTTAGCAGACCGTATCAAGGGAACTTGCCGGAGGTCGAGAAGCTGTCGAGCTTACCCTTGAAAACAGTTCAGCTCATGACGGAAATTACGGCGGAGGTGTACTACTTAAATCGGTTGTTATGGAGTATAGGCATCGGAATAGGTGTCGGCGCGTTATTGTCGGTCATCGCGGGTTACGTATTGGCGAGACGGGCGCTCGTTCCGATTCAGAAAGCTTGGGACAAGCAGCAGCAATTCATTGCAGATGCCTCTCACGAGTTAAGGAGCCCGCTTTCCGTCGTTCAAGGGCAAATGCAATTATTGCTGCGGCACCCCGAGCATACCATCGAGGAAGAAAGCGTTCCAATCTCGGCCGTTCTGAAAGAAACCCAAAGAATGAACAACATGGTCGGCGGGCTGCTTCTGTTGGCAAGAGGCGATTCGCATGAGGAGGTTATCCATTGCAAGCCTGTGCGGGTTGACGGGATCGTGAGAGAGCTGGCCCAAAATATTGCGCCGATCATGGACTACAAGCAACTGCGGTTGCAGACCCACATGGAAGATACGGAACTGCTTATTAATGGAGACGAGGATCGGCTTATGCAGCTGTTCATGATTGTAATGGACAATGCCATTAAATTTACGCAGGAGCACGGACAGATCGATCTTGTCTGCGTCAGACAAGGGAAATCGGTGCTGGTAACCGTCAAGGATAATGGGATGGGGATTTCGGAACGCGATTTGCCGCTCGTATTTAATCGCTTTTACAAGGGGGATACCGCTAGAGATAGAAGGGATCATGGAGCAGGCTTAGGACTGTCGATCGCACGTTGGATCGTCGAGCAGCATCAAGGTTCTATCCATATTAGCAGCGAGGCAGGTCGCGGCACTGCCGTTACGATTCGTTTTCCTCTTGTGTAGGACTTGTCTCCTTCTGGCACAGCAGCCGCTTCAAAGGCGGTCGGCTTCAGGAAAAACGGATATAGAAATAGACCGCGTTCCTTGCTATCGGGGCGGTCTATTTTTGTATTGTAAACAGCAACGAAACAAGCAGTAAACCAAAGATAGGTATGATTATAAGAGCTTCATACACTATCACAGGCATCTCTCCACAGGAGGTAGTCAACAGCCTTCGCAAGGCTCACTATGCCCACGCCGGCGTCCAATGCGGCCTCTCAGTTCACTGATCCCATCCCCGCCAGAGCTTCTAGCTCCTTAGCGGAGTCGATTAAATCTCTGTCTACTTCAGCCAGTCGGACAGCGATTTTTTTGCATTGCTCTTTTTGATCTGCCGTTAATTCACCAGTAAAGTGCAGCGCCTCTATATAGAAGGTTACCCACTTATAATTTTTCATGTCAATACTGTCCAAGCGAGCAAACCCAGTCAGTTTCTCAAGACATTCTTTCGCCAATATATTTCCAAACCTTTCGAGTTGAACAAAAACCTCCATTTCAAACCTATTAAATGTAAATAGACGCTCCATACAATAGTCTTCTTCAATAGCTTCTGACCAATATGCTATGGAATCCGCAAGCGATAAATGCATGTTCTGCTTCATCGCTTCCTCGAATCGCGCATCCGACTCTTTCAGATCAGGAAAAATGTGATAGAACAGCTCTTTATCAATCGTTTTTCTCATCACCATACTGTAGTCCACATAATCATTCCCGGTAGATGCATACGCAATAAAATTATCGGATTTGTGCAAGACATCAAACGCATTCTCTGCAATGAGCTGCTGCATCGCCTTTAATGCGCAAACATTATATCCGTTATCAATAATTGCCGCTTCGAATGCCACGACTGGATCACCGTCAACCATACCTGTCAGCTCGTCTTTGTCTAGATCCAAGGCCACATATCCGATTTGCTCGAATAAGGTGATATACTTTCCGTATTGGCCCATATGCTCTTGCCAAAATTGAAAATCAAAATCTCCGCGGTTATACTTCAACGAGATAATACGATCTCTCTCAAAATACTCTTGATTACTACTCTGATACTTACTTAATGTCTCATTGAAACGCCCCAATGTGTTCAAATATAAATAGATATTCTTATGTTCGCCAGCATATAGGCTAACGGCATATACCTCTTTATTTTCAGGGCTGTCGGCAAAGGAATGAAGAATTTGCTTACAGCCTTCGACCAATACGTTAGTAAAACTCTCTATCGTTACAATCTCCCCTTGAATGGGCGGTTTGATATCATAAATAACTTGGTTATCTCTATTTAAAATATAATACCCTTCGTTTTTAAGTGGTGTTCTCTCGTCAAGCAAGCGACCAAGCATAGAATAGTAGGTATTCACAATCTGTCTCCCCTCGAAACTAAATCTAAACTCCGTAACCTTTGTCCTACTATAGCATTTTTTGTGAAAAGAAGCGCGCACATCCGACGGGGATGGCGCGCCTTTTTCGCTCAAAGGCAACCTGCTGCAGCTCTCTCTATTTCTGTCTTGAGCGGTCCGGCGGAAGCTGCGAGCCTGCTTCCTGAATCGCCGCGATGGCGTCATCGAGAGACTTGCGGCCCCCGATCATCGCACCTGTCTCGTCGTCGATGATCCGCTGCAGTTCGTTTCTCTCGTTGGTGCCGAGCGAGAACTCCGACTGCTGCGGCATCGGCCGCAGCCGGTAGAATACCTCATACAGAGGATCCTTCGCCAATCTTCCATTTACCTGCACGGGCAGGCCGAATTCCGTTTCGGCATAAACTCCGCCCATTTTCTCCGACATGACTGTCTCGATGATCTTCCAAGCTTCATGGGGATGCCCCGACTTGGCCGGAATCGCAAACATGGAGTCCGTCTGGACTTCGCCGCCCCGACTCGGGTCCCGCGCCTGGACCGGTCCAGGCAGTACGCCCCACTCGAACTCTATTTTCTGCCGATTCAGTTGCGTTATGTAGTACTCGTCTGCGATTCTAAGCGCCGCCTTGCCTTGGGCAAACAAGTCGCGCTGACGCACCTCGTCCTGACTAATTATGCTGCCCTTTCCCTTGAAAGGTTCGGCATTGAATGTACCGTGCTCGTACGCGGCTATGACCTTAGAGATAAGGGAACGCCACGATTGACTGTCGAACGTAAGACGGTTGGCGACTTTGTCGTACATCTCAATTCCTTCGGTCCGAGCGATGAGGGACATGAGATCGAACGGCTTGGTCAATGACGGGATATTTAAGCCGCTGACGCCGTCCTCGCCCCCTGGCTGATCTACGAATAACCCGGCCAACCGCAGGATCTCGTCCCAGGTCATATCCTGATCCGGCATCGGCACACCATAGCGCTTGAACAACGTTTTATTGTAATACACCGCCGAGGCGTGAAAGAGAGGCGAAAGCCCGTACAGCTTGCCTTCCTCATTGTTCCGCACCTTGTCGAGCATTCCCTCGTACAGCGAGCCGAGGTCGAAACTGTTCAACGACGCCATGTTCTCAAGGTCGCGCAGCAATCCCGCATCCGCTGCGTATCGGTATTGCTGAGTATACAGGATAACGAGGTCCGGATTCTTGGTCTCGAACATTTCCTTGAGCGCGACTCCGATATCCATATTTGTGTTGTAATACATCGGATCGTCCATCGGTACGATCTTGAATATCGTATTCGGATAAACGGACTGTAAGGCGCTGCGGTAGAAAGCATCGAAGGTCATCTGGTTGACGCACGCAATCGTCAGTTCGGTTGGTTCTGGCGGAGGTTTAGACTTGCCGGTACAGCCGCTGAATACTGCCAGCATGCAAACCGCCAGCCCCATAGCAAGGATGCGCCCTCGCGCCCTTAACACCGCCGCCCTCATTCGCTCGCCTCCAAGACGCCGATGATCGCAGCCTGTTCCGCTTCCGCCTGCAGCCGGGCCAACGCTTCGTCAACCGTCGACTGACCGCTCACCATATCCCGCACCGCTTCGTTCGCTTTCGCCGACAGCACGCTCATCACGTGGTTGTACGCGGGCAGCTGACTACGCTTTGCTTGCTGCAGCACGGCGGACACGTCCAACTCGGACTCGTAGTACTGGCCGATTGGAGAACTTTCTCCTAGCTTCGTGTTCGGCAGAGCCGCGAGCAGCATTTGCGGCCCTCCCGTCTCGATAGCCTTATTCGACCGTTCCTTGCTTGCGAGAAAATGGATGAATTTCATCGCCTGCGATTGGTTGGCAGACTTGACGTTAATGGCATAGACCGTACCGTTAGTCAGCGAGCTAATCTTGCCCGGCGTGGCAGGAGCGCTCAGCGGAATCGTATCCCATTCGTCCTGCAGCAAGCCTTGCTGGATCGCCTCGTTCATGACGTACCATGAAAGGTACGGCTGCAGCGTCATCGCGGAGCGGCCGTTATAGAAAGGATTGCCGGCTATCGTCGCCTTTAGCGGATCGGACTCTTCGGAATGATCCGGCAGCTCATCGCTGATCCAGCCTTGGCGCAGACCTTCCGATACTTGACTCCAGATGACCTTCCAGGAGGCGCTGTCTACTTGCGGATGACCCTCCGTATCCACAATCGATAGCCCTTGGGACTGCCCAATGTCAAAGATCATTCGAAACGGATCAGGAGCAGACCCGTACGAGAAGCCATACACCGGCTTGCCCTGGTCGCTCACGCCTTCGAACCGTGCAGCCAAGCGGACAATGTCGTCCCATGTCGCACCTTTCTCGGGGAGAGGCACGCCGTTGCTCCGGAACAGTGACCGGTTGTAGATCAGCATATTCATATCGATATCATCGATAATGCCGTACATACGCCCATTACCCGCTTCCTTGACCAGATCGACCGCGGACGGGTAGAGTGCTTGGAGATCCAGCTTTTCCCGTTTAATCAGATCGTCAAGCGGAACGAGCACGCCGTCCGCGGCGAGGTCGTCAACGAATGCGAGCGGAACTCGGAGAATGTCCGCATTGGATTCGCTCACCCATTTCTTGTACGAGGCCAAGTCTTGCTTCTCTTCGTACTCATCGCTCGGTACGGCGACCTCGAACGACGCTTTCGGGTGATCGATCATATACGTAAAGCCAAACCGGGCCATAAAGCTCATTTTGTCCCCATACTGCACGGTCAGCCGAAATTCTTGCTCATCTGTTTCCGTCGCGCCAGAGCTCGGAAAGAATGCCTGGCGGTAATCCCCTGTCACCCAGACGACGGCTGCCAACAGCGTGAAAGCCGCTGCGATCGCGATGCCTCGCATGGGGCTTCTACGTTTGTTGTCCAATCGTATCCTCTCCTTCACTTGCTTCATGGACTTCGGAGAGAAGCCGCCGCTGCCGAGAGGAAGCTCATCGAGGTGCTTCTCCCATTCGGAATGATTCATGGACGCTTTCCTCCCTCGAAAGCCGCAGGCTTGCCCAGCTTGCGACTAATAGCGGCCCGCGCGCGGAAAATCCGCGACTTGACCGTCCCTTCGCTCACCTGCAGCAATTCCGCGATCTCTTTCTGCGCGAGGTGGTGATGCACGTACAGCAGCAGCGTCTCACGCAGCTTCCGCGGCAAGCTCAGCACGGCATTCCACACTTCGCGCTGCTCGAGCGACACGAACCATTGCTTCTCCGCGGAAGGATGGAACGTGCTCGTCTCGTACTCCTCCCAGACCAATTGGACGCGACGGAACCATGCGGATCTGAAGTAATCCCGAGTTGTGTTGCGGGCGATCGCGAGCAGCCACGCTTTCATCGTCATCTCGCCTCGGAACGAATAGATTGCATGGTAGGCTTTTATGAACGTTTCCTGGGCAATATCTTCGGCCAGTTCCCGGCGACGCGTCAGGCAGAATGCATAGTTCCACACATCCTTGCCGAACGTCATCATCAGCTCGTCGAGCAAGGCGTTGCGGTCGATCCCCTCGTCCATTTGCTTGATATACTCGTAATCCACTCCGGCAACCTCCTCTGACAAAACAACGTACGCGGCGCCGCAAAGTTCCCTTTTTTTCAACCGTACATAAAAAAGCCTAGGGCGTGTATGCATACTCCGAGGATAGCAGATATTGCCGAATATGAGAGCAACATTTCTAAGTCTCTCCAGTGGTATAACTGAAATGAAATAAAGGAGGAGATAACAACAATATGAAAAAATTGAATGAAAAAGTTGCTCTAGTTACAGGCGCAAGTCGGGGGATCGGACGTGCCATTGCGCTGCGCCTGGCGCAAGAAGGTGCTTTGGTAGCCGTTCATTATGGCAAAAATCAGGTCGCCGCGGATGAAGTCGTTCGCGAGATTGAGCGGGGTGGAGGGAGGGCATTCACGCTAGGGGGTGAACTTGGCGTTCCAAATGATGTACCGACTTTATATGAAGCATTGGATGAAACGTTATGGAGACTCACAGGAGACAATCACTTCGATATTCTCGTAAATAACGCTGGAGTCGGCCTATCCGCATCCATAGAAGAAACTACGGAAGAAGCCTTTAATGAAATCATGAACATTAATGTGAAAGCACCGTTCTTTCTGATTCAACAGGCTCTTCCGCGTCTGCGAGACGAAGGCCGAATTATAAATCTGTCCTCTGCTGTAACGAGAATCTCCCTGCCCGGCATTGCGGCGTACAGTATGACCAAGGGAGCACTTAATACGCTTACGCTGGCGCTATCTAACCAACTAGGCTCTCGCGGGATCACCATCAATGCTATACAACCCGGATTCGTCGCCACGGACATAAATGCCGCAATGCTGCAAGATCCTTCTGCGCATAAATTCGGTGCTGATTATTCGATCTTCGGAAGATGGGGTGAACCATTGGATATCGCTGATGTCGCAGCATTTCTGGCCTCTCCGGAAAGCCGTTGGATCACCGGCCAATGCATCGACGCAAGCGGAGGATCACATCTATAATTCTATTACAAAGGGGCTGAACCGATGGCAGATCATTTCTGCTGAGGGGGGGAAGCCCCTTTTTTCTTGCATTCCCCCCTTCTTCACCAAGTTCGCAATTAACCACTTAAACTCCTGCTTTTCCCTCTTCAACCTCGGTTTGAATAGTTCCCGGCCTCGCAGTTAACCTCGAGACGAAACCCAATCCGATGATAACCAAGAGAATAGCGAATACGGCATAAGGCAGATTAGCAGCCTTAGGTGCGTATAAACCTACATATGAAATCGCATTAAACGAAGCATGGAACAGAACAGCCAAAATAACGCTTCTGGTTCGCACATACAGCCAAGTCAAGATGGCGCTATAGCCGATCAACTCTATCGCATAGATGGCGAAGTTGCTGCCGTATTGGCCGGAGTCAGGAATAAAAAACAAAGGAATATGCCAGAGAGTCCAAGCAGTGCCAACGATCAGCGTGGAACGATAGTAACCCAGCCGTCCCAGTAAATTCGGAAGCAGCACGCCGCGCCAACCCAGCTCCTCTAACCCTCCGAAGACAATCGAACTGAATAAAGCCGGTATGAAGGTATAGGCCGCTCTTATTTCGGTGCTTCTCATCCATTCAGGTTCCAGCGTAAACCCTACGGCATATCCGAGTCCGCCCAGTAGGATCGGAAGTCCGATTGCGATCGTCAGCCATCGCCAGCCGAAGTTCAATCGAAATTGTTGGTGGTAAGACTTGAACCCGCCTTTCTCTCTGGTAAAGGCGATCGCAAGGTAAGCGCCAAGCGTAGGCCCCATCAATCCCAACAGCATCAGAATTCCCATATGATCGGAGAAATTAAGCGCGCTGTCGACCCGATTAATGTAGACAGCGTAAATAGTCCACGAGATATACGTCAGGCCGTAGGTGAAGAACAAATACAGGCTCGTTTGTTTTCTACTCATGCTGTGTTCCTCCATCATTTAGCTGCTCCAATATACTTAAGGTGTCGGTACCCCACTCGATATTCGCACGGAACGTGTAGCGGCCTTTTCTCAAACTGATTAACCAGTACACGGCGTCCGGCTCCGACTTCAATCTCTCCGGGGGGAGATGCTGCCGTTCGATATCCTCCAAATTTTTCAGCAGAGTCTCATTCCACTCGATGTACGCATGCAGAGCGGACTTCATCTTGTCGTAGTTGCCCCGGGCACTGAAAAAAATACGCAGGACGAAGGCGTCCCGCACCTTCATGGATTCCTTGAAAGAGTATTCATTCAGCCAGTTCACCAACTCCTGCAGCCCGATGTCGGTTATGGCATACTGCTTTTTACTCGGCTTGCCCTCTTGAGGGATAATCGTCGAGGTAACGCACCCATCCTTCCCCAGATCGCCAAGCTCCCGGTACACCTGGCTTTGCTGGGCATGCCACATCAAGCTGAGCGAAGTATTGAAATCGGCGCTAATCTCATACCCAGTCATCGGACCGTTCGCAAGCAATCCCAATATTCCGTGTTTTAAGGACATAGGAACCCCCATTTTCAGAGCTTTCGGCTCATTTCATATTATACATGTATAATATTACACAAGTAGAATATAATCAAGTCATTTTATTTGTACTCCAGGGGTTCCCCCCGATCCGAAACATCGATAAAACTTTTGAAATTTTTATTGACTTTTACACTAGTGTCAACCTTTAGACTAAGGTCGAAACAAATGAAGGGGGGGTATTTCAACTGTGAGGAATGATCGAAATGACAAAGCTGAAAATAAGAATGAAAAACCAGTGACTATCCTCGGGCTGGGTCCGATGGGACAGGCACTGGCTGCTGCGTTTCTGAAGAAAGGCCACCCTACGACGTTATGGAACCGCTCCACCGGTAAGGCAGATGCTCTCGTCAGCCAGGGTGCAGTGCTCGCGGATACGATTACTGACGCCATCGCTGCGAGTCCGTTGGTGATTATCTGTGTGCTGGACTACAGCGCTGTGCAGTCGATCCTCGAACCTGTGGGAGATGTTCTAAGAGGACGCGTCTTGGTAAACCTCACTACCGGTTCTCCGGTGCAGTCCCGCCAGACGGCTGCATGGGCTGCTGAGTTCGGAATCGATTATCTGGATGGGGTGATCATGACCCCTCCCCCTACCATAGGAACGCCAGAATCAGCCTTCTTGTACAGCGGACCGGAACTCGTATATAAGGCCGTATACCCATCTTTGATGAATCTGAACGGGAATGTCACCTATCTTGGAGCGGATCCTGGCCGGGCGGCGGCACATGACGTGGCCCTGTTAGACTTTTTTTGGGCGTCCATTAGCGGGTATATTCATGCTCTCGCCCTAGCCGGCGCGGAGAATATTGCTGCCCGGGATTTTGCAGTCTACGCCCGGGAAATGGTAGCCAGCATACCCGACATCATGACTGAAATAGCGAATCAAGTAGACGAAGGCAGCTACCCAGGCGACTTGTCCAACATCATCTCGGCCGAGGCTGGCATGAGGCACATTATCCATGCTTCTGAGCACCATGGTATCGACGTCAGTTTTTTAAGCTCCGCAAGAACCTTTGTCCAGCAGGCAATCGACGAGGGCTATGGAACCGATAGTATCGCGCGTGTAACTACACTGCTCAGGAAACCACTCGCCTAACTGCCGGGAGGATCCCAGTCCTGTATGGGCTGGAATCCTCTTATTTCGATGTTTTTTTCAATTTCCGTCTTTCCGTCATCCTCACGATTTGTTCATTCAATCGGTTCTTAACAACTTCCAACGCGCGAATTTGTTCATTGATTTGCTCTTCCTTCTCCTGGTAAACTTCAAGCACATCATCACATACTTCATATTCTTCGGGACCGCCTTCCTCGCATTTCAGCAAGTCCTGTATTTGCTGGATTGTTAGTCCTAAACCTAGACATATTTGGATCATTCTAATACGTTCAACGGCAGATTCCTCGAACTCCCGGTAATCATTTTCGAGTCGAACAGCGGAAAGTATTTTCTTATTCTCATAATGCCTGATGGATCGGGTACTCGCGCCGGTTCTTTTGGACAATTCACTTATTTTCATGAAAAGGCCTCCTTCTGCTGGTACAAATATTACTTTCTTCCGACGCAGCCTCTTAACTCTTAGTTCGTTACCGTAAAGATCGTATCATTGTCTTTCAGATACTGTATCCTTTCCGAATAATCTTGTTCTGCTTGAGTTTTTGTCAGGATATCACTGGAAACTAATAAATCATAAAATGACTTTAGCATCTGTTCCGATATAAGATAAGGATGCCGCTCGGAAGTAATCATCATTCTTTGTCCATCAATCAGGACAGCGGCTATTTTTTGGGGCTGAACAAGCTCAATCTGTACACCGCTGCTGTCTATGACAACATACATTTCCTTTCCATTTTCAAATGCGATATGTTTGACTTCTGCTCCGTTTGCCAAGCGACTCTGGAATTCTTTCATAGAGTAGCCCGGAATCGGATCATTTTTAAGCAGCCAGTCGGCAAAATCTTTAGCGTCAATACGATCAGTATCATATTTTTCCCAACCGGCCCCGTTGTTCTTGCGAATCTGTATGGAGTTATCCCTCGTAATGCGCAGGACCATCTCGTTGTCCACGTAAACTGCCCTATACTTTGAGGCATGAAGCTGATCCATCAGCTGCGGCACATCCGAACGGGTAAAGGTTAAATCAATCGGCATTAAAGCCGTTGAGGACTCACCTTGATACAAAGCAGGAACAGCTTCAGCTGCCGGCTCGTCACCAGAAGCCGCTCCCGTTTTGTCCAGAGCGGAAGTTGCAAACACTGTAACGGTTCCGGTCACAATCGCAATAGCGAGCAGCATCGTCGTTATAGAGACTTTCTTAATTTTCATAATCGATATAATCCTTTCTTCAATGGGGCTTTTAGAAAAATAACTGACCATTGACGACAGGCCACTTTTCTTTACTTCCATATGAACAAGTGTCCTGGCATACGCAGGCTTCATGCTTTCCCCAAATGTCCTTATGACCTTTTCATCACAGGATAGCTCGATATCACGATTAGCAAGGATGTACATGACCCACACGAGAGGGTTGAACCAATGGATGCACAAGCCGGCGGCAAGCAGCCACTTTTTGAGCGTGTCAAATCGATTGATGTGAGTGTACTCGTGGGCGAGGATAAACCTGAGTTGTTCGGTATCGGTATAGTCGATATGTTTAGGCAAGAGTATGACGGGTCGAAAAACACCATAGGTGAGCGGAGTCAAAATGAGATCTAACTGCCGAACTTGCACCTTTCGCCATAAGGGATTAGAGTCCTGCCATTTCTGGATAAAATCACTTTTAAGCGGCAGCGAGCTGAGGTACTGCTTTCGGCACCTTAAATGCGGAATAATGATAGATAAAGCACATAGAGTAAAACCAACAAGCCATACAAGCATAAAAGGCGATAGGGTTGCACTCGGCTCCAGTGGTCCGTTTGGCGTGATCATGCGATCAGTAATGAAGGGTAGGGTAACCGATTCACCATTGGAAATAGACGAACTTGGCGTTGAGGAAGTGTTCTCCTGCAAGGTGAACATCCTGCCTAAGTCGTTAACCGCCGTAAAAATACTAAATTGCGACTGAAAAGAAACGGGAACCAGTAGCCGCAATAACGCAACGCCCCAAAGAATAATAAAGGTCATTTTCGGAACTTTATGTAGCAGCACGGAACGAAAACATACAACTACAAGAATGAAGAGGGAAGCCGATAAACTCATTTCAATCAACGACATGCTCCACCTCACTCCAATCTCTCAATCAGTTGCTTTAAGCGACTAATCTCCTCAGATGTCAATCGTTTCTGGCCCAGAAGTGAAGCGATCAGCCTATCAGGAGCGCCATTATACATTTTATTGATCAGTTCCGTTGTTTCATGCTCTTGTACCTGCTCTCGCGTCACAAGCGCGCAACAAACGAAATTTGGCTCTTTGCGCTCAATCGCTCCTTTATCGAGGCACTTCTTAATAATGGTATAAGTTGTGGTCTTGCTCCATCCCACTTTTTCCTTTGTTATTTCCGCAATCCTCTTGGCAGTTGTATTACCTTCCTGCCATAAAATCTCCATAATGTTAAGCTCACTGTCAAACAGCTTTATGCTCATATGAAAGCACCTCTCGTTCGTTCTACTGCAGTAGAATAAGTTGCTTTCATTCTACTCTGGTAGAATGAAAGCGTCAAGCAGATCGTTCAGCCAAAGAGAGTCAATGGCTCAGTCACGTTGCAACCGAGATAAACCATCTGCTTGTGACGGAACAGCACGCTCGTTGACCTTGGAGCATAAAAAATACATCGCCAGGGCGCTTAGGCCTCATGGCGATGTATTCAGAACTTGTATACTGCTATGTCTAGCTTAGTCGTCCTTCATCCCCCACCACAATCGGATTGTCCTCAGATCAAACGAATCACCTCATACACAGTTTTGTAAAAACTTGATCGCATGAGATAAAAATTATAATATTAGGTTGTACAATTGAACACCTTGGGTGGGCATAGTTTCCCTTCGAAAGGAGGTGAAGCTATGGAAGTAAAAGACGCAATCCTCATCATGATCGGATTCTCAACATTTGTCATTGCTCTTTTAACATACATCGCAAATAACTACAAGAGAAAGTAAAAACCCACCCCAAGGTTCGTAGGCCAAAGGTGGGTTTTCGAGTTCCTATAGCCTAGAAGGGACATCCCATCCAAGCCAATTGTATGGCCGAGTGTTAGCGCACTCGGTCTTTCTAATGCTATTTTAGCATATGCGTTACAGGTAAGACAATTACTAAAGAACCACCTGCTTATCATATAGTTGACTTCTTGTTAATTGTTGCATACTGCTATGTCTAGCTTAGTCGTCCTTCATCCCCACCGCCGTCGGGATTGTCCTCATAGCTAATCCAATCGCTCCAGCTATAAAATCATCTTTACTTTCCGCTGAGATAAGCGGTTTATTTTTTCTTTACAGGTATCCAAATTTCTCCCGTATCATTAGTCGCCATTCCGTAGTACATTTCAAAGCTAGGACCTTCAACCTGCTCGTATTCTGAAGTCGGGAACCACTCGGAATAGATTCGTTCCCATAATCGTTGCATATCGCATTGCGGTTCTGGGAAGATCGCCCACGTTAATGCAGGGACAGAAAGCTTTGTAAATCTCTCTGGAATCTCGAGCCCCTTTGGCAAGTTATAGCACACCATATACTTGAAATTATCTCTAGTGTGATCATATAAGGCAGCATGCAACATTGTGTCTCCGAATCGCCCCAGTAGTTCGTTCATGAGATCAACACTTCCGTCTTCATCACACTTTTTCCGGAATATAGGAACTTCAGAAAAAGCTGTTTTCTGGTCTGAATTTATTAGACCGTAGACTCCAAACATTTCGAAGGACCCTCTTTGTTCAATACGGTAATTCATTTCGACATCTCCTCTAATTGAGATATGGAAGGACATTCTAGGATAGGCTTTTAGCGTAACGCCCTGATCACGCGCGGACACCGGCATAATCCCATGAAGATTCTTGAACGCACGTGCAAACGCTTCTGGCGAATCATATCCATATTTCATGGCAACCTCGATAACCTTTACATTTGTGGTCTGGAGCTCAAACGCCGCCAACGTAAGACGCCGACGCCGAATATATTCAGATAACGATACACCGGTTATAAAAGGAAACATTCTTTGAAAATGATACGTCGAGCAATAGGCTTTGCGCGCAATTTCATCATAGGAGATGCTATCCGTCAAGTTTGCTTCGATGTAATCCATGGCGCTATTCATCCTGTCCAGCCAATCCATCGTGTTCCCTCCCTTCGATATCCATCTTATTGGAGATAAATATGGAATGCCGTGCATCTACTGCACGAGAAAGTCAGTAACACGGTCGTTGACTTTCTGTTGATGAGCTACTTTGGTAAGCTAATCTGTTGACTTTTGGTTTTACGCTGGGGGTATACAAGGCTATGGTGGGGGCGTTCCGGACCTTTGTCTACCTACATAGGTACAGGAGCGTATGCCCGGTCCGTGCAGCGCTGTAAGTACCTTCAAGAATCGAGTGTTGTCCTTGTTGATTTCGAATATGCTGGAAAAACCTCCAAGGCCCTCGGGCTACATGGAGGCTTGTTTATTGTGAAGTTACTGCTATGCCTTGCTCGGTTGTTCTTCATCCCCCGTTGTTATCGGGTTGGTCGAGTAACTAATCCAATCGCTCCAGCTTCTTACTCCCCCACGAACCCCTATGCTTGAATAGTTCCGACGTCAAAAAGGAGGGGTTCCTATTAGCGCAGTAGAAGTGCCTCGGAGGACATGCTAGCGCACATGTGCAACGATCTCCGTGGGCTACGTTTGGGAGGACTTAGGGAGCAAGAAGCCCGCAAACGACGCGGCTCGGAGCACTATGCCGCCTGAACCAAGACGAGTCATCCCCCTCTGGCTGGAACAAGACGAACGAATCGCCAACAAAAGGCCAAGTGAAGCAAGGTAGCACCCGGAGGGAGAATGGGCTGGGACACTGTTGTTTGCAAGTTGTTGGCGGTTGTTTGCAAACTACCTTAAATAGTCTTTTATTCTTTTCTTGCTGAATACTGCGAAGGAATTTCTCCGGAGGAATAGTAACGGATAACTTTCCCTTTCTTCTCAGCATATTCGATTTCTTTACTTGTGCTGTTGCCTATGTACCCATCAACATCAATCACGAATATTTCGTCAGATATATCAATTTTTCTGAAATGTAAGTTTCCCAATAATTCAGCTTGTTCTTGGGTTATTTCAAATCCTTCGTTCTGTTCAAAGAAGGCGAGGCTAATAACTATGTTCCCTTGAAGCGTTAAATATGCATTTGCTTGCTCAAACTGATGCTTGAATTTTGTAGAACCGCATAAAGTTATTATCCTCATGATTATACCCTTTCTCCGTTACCCCAAATGCTTCTTGCGGTTCCTCCACGACGAAGGCTATCTTCAAACCGACCTCGCTTCCCGAGTCAAGCTGCAAAAAGTCAAGGAGAACGTCATTGGCGCTATTGTTGAACTGTCACTGTCATAGAACCGGAATAATTATAGGAACGCTTGATCGCATTCCTGATGTACGATATGATATTCTTGTACAATTGAACCTTGAGTGGGCATGGGTTCCCTTCGAAGGGAGGTGAAGCCATGGAAATAAAAGATGCAATTACGATCATGATTCTTTTTGGCACATTTATCATTGCTCTTTTAACATACATCGCAACCAACAACAAGAGAAAGTAAAAACCCACCCTATAGGTTGACCGCCGAAGGTGGGTTTTTGTGCCATTCATTTAACTTGAAGGGGCATCCCATCCAAGCCAATTGTATAGGCCGAGTGTTCACAGCACTCGGTCTTTCTTACGTCATTGTAACATATAGGGTTCAGATTCAACAACTCGACGAAAATAAATTATTTCTTGAGTAGGGTCAGGTTGTTGAGAAAACATTTTCTTCGACTCCTTGTTTACAAGCTGTTGAACGGAAAGCCCAAAGAGGGCCGCAACAGGTCACCAACCAACAACCTGTCACGGCCCCAAAACCCGCGTCCGACGCGGCCTTACGCCTTACCCTCGTCCCCCGTCGCCACCGGATTCCCCTCATAACTAATCCAATCGCTCCAGCTCCCCGCATACAGCTTCACCTTGCCAAACCCCGCGTCCCCCAACGCCAATACGTTGGGAGTCGCGGTAACCCCCGAGCCGCAGTATACGACGATCTCGTCGTCCTGCGACAAACCCGCTTCCGCGAATCGTTCGCGCTGCTCCTCCGCGGACTTCCATGTGCCGTCGGCCTTCCGGCCCTCGGCCCAGAACACATTCCTCGCGCCCGGGATATGCCCGGCCACCCGATCGATCGGCTCCGCCTCGCCGCGGTAGCGCGGCGCCTCTCGCGAATCCACCAGCACGAATCGGCCCGTGCCGAGCGATTCGCGAAACTCGTCGACCTCAATCAGCAGATTATGCTGAACGGTCGCCGTGAACCGAGCAGGAATGAGCACCCTCTGCTCGGCCGTAACCGGACAACCCGCGTTCTTCCAGGCGGCGAACCCGCCGTCCATCACGTATGCTTCCTCGTGCCCCAGATATTTCAGCAGCCACCACAGTCGCGAAGCCATCGCCCCGCCTTGATCGTCATAGGCGACGACTCTCGTCTCGTTGCTGATACCGACCTGGCCCAACCGCGCCGCCAATGTCGCCGCGTCCGGCAGCGGGTGTCGGCCTCCGTGTCCTTCCGGCTCGACCGGAGCGGACAAATCCCGCTCCAAGTCCAAATACACCGCGCCGGGAATATGCCCCTCTTCGTAAGCCTCGCGTCCGGCATCCGGCTTGCCAAGCGTAAACCTGCAATCTACGATGACCAGGTCGGATTCGTACATACGTGCAAGCACCCATTTTACGGGAACGATCGATTTCATCATTCACTGTCTCCTTTTATATGCGATATCCAATTTTTACGATATTCAATAAATCCTTTGAACTTATCATACCACGCCCAACCGCGATTTCGTTAGTTCCACGCGAGTTGGAATTCCTTCATGATGTTGTGGTTTTATTCCGCGAAGGAATAAACTTTTACACAAACATGCAATTAAAAAAAACTAAAACAAACAAAAGTAACTACAATTAAATTGTAATCGCACATTTACGAGAAGAGAGGTTGGAGACATGACAACCAAATACAAAGGAAACATTCAAGCGGTTATCTTCGATTGGGCCGGAACGATGGTCGATTACGGGTGCTTCGCGCCTCTGGTCGTCTTCGTGAACGTCTTCCGCGACAAAGGAATAGAAATTACGCCCGAAGAAGCGCGCATTCCCATGGGGATGCTTAAGCGGGATCATATTCAAGCCCTTCTGCGCATGGAGCGGATTGAAGCGTTGTGGAGAGATCGCTTCGGCCGGACGCCGACGGAGGCGGATGTAGACGAGCTGTACGCCGAGTTCGAACCGATGCTGTTCGCGGACTTGGCTGCCTATACCGATCCCGTGCCCGGTGCGTTGGAGGTCGTCGCGAAGCTGCGCGCGGACGGGTTGAAGATCGGATCGACGACGGGATATACGGCTGAAATGATGGAAGTGGTCGCCGCGGAGGCCAAGCGCAAAGGCTACGCGCCCGATACGCTCGTAACTCCCAACGACGTGGCGGCCGGGCGGCCCTATCCGTGGATGTGCTATCGCAACGCCGAGCTGCTCGGCATCCATCCGATGGCCGCGATGGTGAAAGTCGGCGATACGACGAGCGACGTGCTCGAAGGGGTCAACGCGGGAATGTGGAGCGTGGGCGTCATTAAAGGCGGCAGCGAGCTCGGCTTGTCGGAAGCCGAAGTCGCCGCGATGCCCAAGGCCGAATTGGACAAGCGAATGGAAGCAGTCGCCGAACGGTTCCGCCGGGCGGGCGCGCATTACGTCATCGAGCAGATTGCCGACTTGCCGGCCGTCATTGCAGCGATCAACGAGAAAAACGCGGCGGCGAACGAAGGAGAGAAATAAGATGAACATCGACTTGCTGGACGACAACCCGTACTTGCTGCTGACGCCGGGACCGCTTTCGACAAGCAAACGCGTGAAAGCCGCCATGTTGAAAGACTGGTGCACATGGGATAGAGATTATAACGATCTTGTCCAGGAAATCCGTTCGAGACTGGTCGCCATGGCCACGACGCAAACCGAACTGTACTCCAGCGTGCTGATGCAAGGAAGCGGCACGTTCTGCGTGGAGTCCGTCATCGGAAGCACGCTGGGACCCGGAGACAAGCTGCTCGTTATGGTCAACGGCGCTTACGGAAGTCGTATCGCTCAGATGGCAAGTGTCCTCGGCATCGATACGGTCGTCCTGGACAGCGGCGAAGTGGCCCTCCCCGATCTGCGGCGGCTTGAGGCGACGCTTCAAGCCGATGCCGCCATTACAAATGTCGCTATCGTTCACTGCGAGACGACGACCGGCATCTTGAATCCGATCGAAGAAGCCGGACGCATTGCCAAGCAATACGGCAAAGTCTTCATCGTGGACGCCATGAGCAGCTTCAGCGGCATTCCTCTGGACGTCGCCGACATCGGCATCGACTTCCTGATCAGCAGCGCCAACAAGTGCATTCAGGGCGTGCCGGGCTTCGGCTTCATCATCGCCCGGAAGGATCGCCTGCAAGAGTGCGAAGGCCGGGCCAGATCGCTGTCTCTCGACCTGTACGACCAGTGGCGCCACATGGAGGCCAACGGAGGAAAATGGAGGTACACGTCGCCGACCCACATCGTGCGCGCCTTCTACGAAGCGCTGCGCGAGCTGCAGGAAGAAGGCGGCCCGAAGGCGCGTTACGCGAGATATGCGCGGAACCAGTCGACGCTGGTTGCCGGCATGCGAACGCTCGGCTTCCGTACCCTGCTCGGGGACGAGCTGCAATCGCCGATCATTACGTCCTTCTACTTCCCGGACGACCCGTCCTTTCAATTCGAGGACTTCTATCAACGGCTGAAGGCGCGCGGATTCGTCATCTACCCGGGCAAAATTTCGCACGCCGATACGTTCCGCATCGGCAACATCGGAGAAGTCCGCGAAGAAGACATCCGCAGGCTGATCGCGGCTATAGGCTCCTGTTACACCCCTTCAATCGACTAGTGTAGGAAAGGAGACTCCCCATTGTCACTCATAGGAGAAGAACGTAAAGCGATTATTCTGGATCAGTTGAATATGGAAGGCCAAGTCCAAACGTTCGAATTGGTCAAGAAGCTTGGCGTGTCCTCCGAGACGATCCGTCGATACCTGGAGGAGCTTGAAGAAGAGAACCGGTTGAAACGCGTCTACGGCGGAGCCGTCAAAATCAATCTGAGCGCGGAGGAGCCTTCCTACTTGAAACGGGAGGTGCTCCATGCCGAGGAGAAACAGCGCATCGGCCGGGCGGCGGCTTCTCTCGTCGAGGATAACGACGTCGTCTTCATCGACGACGGCACGACGCCTCTGCAGATGATCCAGTTTCTGATGAACAAGTCGAACTTGACGGTGTTGACGATGTCTTTGCCGGCCCTGCACCAGTTGGTCGAATATAAAAACAAAGGTTTGTTCTCCGGAGATATCTACTTAATCGGCGGCAAGGTCAACGCGATGCATTCCCGGGTAACCGGCCCGATTGCGGAGAAGATCGTATCGCTGTTCCATGCGGACAAAGCCTTCATCTCTATCGACGGCATCGTGCTGAGCAAAGGCATTACCTCGTTCGACGCGGAACGGGGACAGCTCGTCTCCAGGGTGATCGAGAACGCCAAGCAGACGATCGTCATGACGGACAGCTCGAAAATCGGATTGACCCAGCTCTATCTGATGGCCGGCTGGCGCGACGTCGATATCGTGATCAGCGACGTCTCCGTTCCGAAGGGCTGGAGACAGACGTTAGACGAGATGGGCGTCGATTGGATATGGGCGCAATAAAACAAGCGGCGCCGATCCGGTGTTCCGGCGGCGCCGCTTGCTTCGACCTAATCCCGCTTAACCGGCGACAACCCCGGCCCTGGCCCGCTCCAATCCCTTAGCCGACAGCAGCGCCCATACGATGACCGCCAGCATGAGAACGGCAAAGCCCGCGAACAGCCAGCGCGTCGCCTCCATGCCGTAGTCGTCCAGGAACCAGCCGGTCAACCGAGGCATCAGCGCCCCGCCGATTCCCCCGAACGCCATCAGCAGGCTCGTCGTGCGCTCGGTCATTCCGGGCACGGCCCGGTTGGCGAAGACGAGCGCGATCGCGAACATCCCCGACATCGCCAAGCCCGCAAGGCACGTCAGCGCGAAAGTCGCCCAAGTGCCGCTGAAGCCGCCCAGTAGCAAGAAGATCAGCGCCGCCGCCAGACAGGTTACGAGCATATATACGCCGCCGCCCCATCGGTCGGCCGCTTGTCCCGACACCACTCTTCCGACCGCCATCGCTCCCCAGAACAAGCTGAGCGACAGGGATGCCGACGACTCGGACAGTCCGTTCTGGTTCACCAGAAGCGAAGGGAGATAGTGCACGAAGCTCATCTCCAGCCCGACGTAGACGGCGAAGAACACGGAGCAAGCCGCCAGCACGACCAGCGACCTTCCCCGATTCGGCATGTCTCGCAGCCCTGCCCCGGAATGCGCCGCGCTCTCGGCGGGACGGTCCAGAATCGTCGGCCAGAAGAACAACCACGCCACTAACGTGGTGAGAGCCAGCCCTCCGACAAGAGCGAACGCCATTTCCCAGTTTCCGCCGGAAATAAGCGCGGCGCCGGCGAACGGCATGAGCAGCGCGCCTACTCCGAAGAAAATTTCCACCCGACTCATCGCCACGTTGGCGTTGCCCATAGCGGAGCCTATTATGAAAGAGCCGACGACCGCTTCCGTCGTCCCGAACCCGAATCCGGCGAATGGCGCCGCCGTCAGCATCACGCTCCACGACGGTTGGAACGCGTAGATGATTTCCGCGACGGCCATGATTCCAAGCGCGCCGAGCAGCAGCGGCTTCTTGCCGATCCGCCCCATCAGCCACGGAGCAAGCGTAATGCCGACCATACCGCCCAGGAACTGATTCATGACCAGCTGTCCGCCATCCCCGTACTTGATCCCGTATGCCGCGACCATCGGCTCCATGACGGTGCCTACGACCAGTTGCCCGATCCCTACTACCAAGTATGCGATACATCCCAAGAGGACCAGTCTGCCCACGATTCGCTATCTCCTTTATCTAAGTCCAATTCCCCTATCATACCACGTTCGCCCTCATCTATAATAGAACATGGAACGGGCCCAGGAAGCCCGCGACAAGCCGGAAGGAGAGAAATGATGAGCCATCTCGCACCACCCCCGCTAACGCTGGAGCCGATGACCGAACCGGATGGACGGGAGGTATGCCGCTGGCGCTACCCCGAACCCTACCACCTGTTCAGGTGGCCGCCCTGGGACGATATGGTCAAGCAGGAACGGGAATTCGGGGATCCTCATATCCGCGCACGCCAATACTTGTCCGTAAGAACCTCCGATGACGAGCGGTTGGTCGGCTACGTGCAGCTGTTCCCGATGGAGCGAACGGTTCGGATCGGCATGGGCTTGCGTCCCGATTGCTGCGATCGGGGCTGGGGAGTTCATCTGACCCGGCTGGTCGTGCAGGAAGCAGCTCGCAGGCGGCCCGATGCGGAAATCGATCTGGAAGTGGAGAAATGGAACCGCCGCGCGATCCGGACCTACGAGAAGGCGGGATTCGTCGTCACGGATCAATACGACCGCAGAGCCACGCACGGAATCGTCAGCGTGTACTGCATGGTATGGCGGGGAATGGCATAACCGCTAAGCGCCCTTCATAGAACTATAGAGAACAACCAAGAATGAGTTTGCTCCTGTCAGGCAGTTTCACCAGAAAAGGGCGTTAAACCCCTATTAAGGAGGCTGTAACTGAATGAAGGCGCTAAACGTCATTAGCCTGATCCTTGTCATCCTGGGAGGGTTGAACTGGCTGTCGGTCGGCTTGTTCGAGTACGACGTCGTCAGTGAACTCTTCGGCGGAGCGGACGAGGTAGGCTCGAAGATCGTGTATATCATCGTCGGAATCGCGGCGCTGTACACGATCGCCCTTCTTCCGAAGGTCGCCAAGGACGACTAGAGAGAAGAACGGAACCTGGCTGCGGAATCTCCTGGCGGCATGCCGTCGGGAAGACTCCGCGGCCTCATTTTTTTCTAAGACTGACCAACGGACTCACATCTGCTTGCCAGGCTAAAAAGGTCCTTCGTCGCGACCTCACACGTGGTGCCAATGTGCGATTCTTTCGAGCAACCCTCTTCGTTTGCGCGCGATTAGGGAGACGATGCCCGAATCTTTAGAACATCGTCCTCCATTTGAGCGCCATTCGGGAGTCGTTAACCCATTCTTTAGAACATCACTCTCCGTTTGAGCGCCATTGGGGAGCCGTTAACCCATTCTTTAGAACATCGCTCTCCGTTTGAGCGCCATTGGGGAGCCGTTAACCCATTCTTTAGAACATCGCTCTCCGTTCACGTTGCAAAAACCTCTCCATCTGGCGTTTCGTTTGGCTCGTGTATGCGACTGGGTCAGCCGTAGTTTTTCTACAGCCGGTCGTAAGCCTTCGCCGATTCCACGTCCAGAGAAGTCAGTCCCCCGGAATGCCACGTCGTCAGCCGCAGCGTCACCCGCTTGTAGTCGATGCCGATCAACGGGTGATGATTGTGCTCCTCCGCGATGACCGCGACCTTACCCACGAACGCGATCGCCTCCATGAAGGACGGAAACACCCGTTTTCGGACGAGCCATTTGCCATCCTCCTCGACCTTCCACCCTTCCAGCTGCCCCAATGCTTCTTCCAGCTCTTTTTCCGTCAATAACGGTCGTTTACCCATGCTAAGCCTCCTTTGTTCTGCGGTTCTTCCCTCCCCTTTCGCCTTTCGCACGGGTCGATCTTGCGACGAATTTGCGAAAAAGAAGGTTCTCCTCTAAAGCTTTCGCCCTTCCCTGTCGATAAAACTATTATCGTGTCGGCTGTAAGTGCAAGTTCCTGTCGCATACATAACATTCTTTCATATATCGGGGTGTACGATGAAAAATTCAATCTTCATTGGTTTGGGTCTAGGTTTAGTTGCTCTTGTTTTCGGGATGTATTTGAAAGGCGCTCCGATCATCAACCTGGTCAACAATCCGGCCGCCTACATCATCATTCTTGTCGGGACCGCCGCATCCGTCTTCGTGGCCTTTCCGATGTCGGACCTCGCCAAAGTGCCCAAGCTGTTCAAGCTGATCTTCTCCGAGCCCAAGCTTATCGCTCGCGAGAGAGTCATCGAGATGTTTACGGAATGGGCGACGATTACACGCCGCGAAGGCTTGCTTGCTTTGGAAGCCCGCGTAGACGAGATCGAAGACCCCTTCTTGAAGAACGGCATGAGAATGATCATCGACGGCAACGAGCAGGATTTCGTTCGCGACGTTCTGCTGGAGGATATCTCGACGACGGAAGAGCGTCACCGCGCCGGCGCTCAGATCTTCTCCCAAGCCGGTATGTACGCTCCGACGCTCGGGGTATTGGGAGCGGTTATCGGACTGATCGCCGCGCTCGGCAACTTGGCTGACATGAACGCGCTGGCCCACGCTATTGCCGCTGCGTTTATCGCTACGCTGCTCGGGATTTTCACCGGTTATGTGTTATGGCATCCGATGTCCAACCGATTGAAGCGTCTTTCCAAGCGCGAGGTCGACTTGAAGCTGATGATGGTGGAAGGACTTCTCTCGATTCAGTCCGGCGTATCCACGATCGCCATCCAGCAGAAGCTTCTGGTGTTCCTGACTCCTACGGAGCGGTTGGCGTTCACCGAGAAGGAGGACGAACA
>Ga0206118_100178_pt1 | contig 62464 bp, 69 predicted proteins | sample 3A20Ametagenome_FD_177999 | JGI IMG/M metagenome (GOLD analysis project Ga0206118, IMG submission 177999) | Enriched microbial communities from leaf-cutter ant dump, University of Wisconsin, Madison, United States - 3A20A | ecosystem: Environmental > Terrestrial > Nest > Insects nest > Nest dump... | reverse complement strand
TATATGAATGTTTATGCACGACGTTCCGGAAGATTTTTAGGAAGATTTTATAAGGGAAATTTTATCCCTTATAAACCGAAATAGTTTTTATCCCGGATAAAAATGTTTGTTCTGGGATGACAAAATTTACTGAAGTATGATGAAAATGATCTTTATAATTTTGGATTATTAATTTTTTGTTTATATTTGTCAGAATTACTTTACTATATTTAGACAGTGGAAACATTATGTTAAATGGTAAAAATTTACAACTGTAACCATTTGTAAATGTTAGGAATCCTGAATTCTGTATTCTGCCTATAATTTATATTATGTTAAATTGTGTATATTGTTGTAATTCTGCTTTTGCTTATTCAACAATGATTTAATTCCTTTCCCGTTATCTGAATATCAGAATTTTCAGCGGTTCATTTCCTGTGCTTTTTTCAGAAATTTCAGATACTCTTTGCGTACAGATAATGGTTTTTCAATACGAAGCCGTTCTGCGTGCGTCAATAATTCCTGATAAAGATCGTAGGTCGGAACAATTGTGAGTTCAATTTTGTATTCGTTTTTATTGCCTGCCAGTACCTTTTGGGAATGATGAATCGGAAGCGATTTCACATATTTTCCCTGTTCAGGATCGAAAGAAAGAATGATTTTTTCCGTTTTTTCATTCAGTGTAGAAATAATTCCGAAAGAATTGACAAACATCTCCTCCACATCAATATTCTGTTTCCTGAAAGTTTTACCGGGAGCATTCATATCGGAAATGCGGTCTAAACCAAAGGTTTTTATGCGGAACTCTTTCCCGTTGGTTTCATTGGCGAGAAGATACCACCGATTCCGGAATTCCTTTAAAGCATAAGGTTCTAACACTCTTTTTTGAGAAGTATTTTCCCAATATTTGGTGTAATTGCAGCTGATGACTTTTGAGTTTTTAATCGCGAAAATAATTCCTTCCAGATTGTGCAAACCAGAAGCCTGCCTTTTCTCGAAAAACATAATTTTGGAATTATGTTCCGTCTGTTTATAGGCATTGATAAGCAATAAATTGTCAAAAATACTTTGGGTAGATTCATAATCTTCCTCATTCACAATCTGATACGTCATCGTGGAACGTTTGAATTTAATTTCAATCTGAAAAAGTTCCATCAATAAATTTCGGTCTCTCTTAAATGTTTTTTCACTGAAAGCCAGATCGGTATCGAAGCCTTCTTTATAGTGCAGCTCTTCTAAATGTTTTAAGATTTCTTCATAGGTTGCTCCATTTTTCCTGCTTTTCAGAAAGTTTGAAATATTCATCAGACGGAGCATTTGGTCGCGTTTTGCCATTGTTTTTTTGTTTAAAGTTATTGCAAATGTAAATAAGCAAACGGACAAAATACGGCTTTTTGAAAAATTATTTTAAAATTTTTTATTCTGTACTTCCCGGAAATTCTCCAGCAGTTTTTCGATATTCTCCTTCCCTACCGGATTTTGGCTGTGAACGGAAAATTCGGGAAGCGGAAGTTCGTTGTCCAGGCAAAATTCCACCAGCCATTTTGCACAATCGAAGCCGGTTTTTCCTTCTCCTAAATCGTGGTCAAAGGAAATAAAATCAGGCAGACCGTTTTCCTTGATGAATGCTGGGAATTCTTCATAGGAATAAACACGGTCGAAGTTTTCGGGTGTTGAGCGGAGGTCATCGAGATAGAGTTTTTTCATTGTTTTATCTTTAAAATGTTGATTTCATTTTTCAAATTCCATAAAAAACTGATGATAAACAAACAGTTCCAGCCAAATATCATCTATTGCCAGAATATCTTCTTTCTTCAAATCATTGTGAAACAATAAGCAGTGCATCAAATAACAGATATGTACATTTTTCAACGAACCTGAATGAGTGTATGGAAATTCATTCCAATTCCAATTGAGTTCATCATCAGAAAGATGAAGTATATTTTCGATTATATCCGATTTAAAAAAAGGATTTCCGGTTTTTGTATTTTTATTTTTACAAAAATTTTCATCGTTGCTGAACAGAGATAATTTCAATTCTATCTCATAATCATCAATAATTTTTTTGCTGAGCAGTTCGTCCAGTTCAGATTTCAAATTTTGATAAAATTTTCTTATCCGAATTTCTTCCTGATGAAGTCTTTTGTTTATTATCAAAAACTTTTCAAGTTGTTTGGGTGTTAATTCCATTTTTTAGTGACTTAATAATGCAAATATGAAACATCTAATGGACAAAATATGACCGTTTAAAAATTAATTTTCGATTCTCAAAAGTTTTTGAAAATCCGTTTTGCAAACGGTCGCGGTTCGTCTGTTGCGCCCTCTATTTTCGCTGAAAAATTAAACATTATGAATATAGCGATTGTAGGCGGTCGGGATTTCAGCGATTATGAACTTCTGAAAACAAAACTGACTGAATTTATCAGTGAAAATAACGAATCTGAACATTCTATTGTTTCGGGTGGTGCAAAAGGTGCGGATGCTATGGCTGAAAAATTTGCCTCTGAAATGAATCTGGAAATTATCGTTTTCAAACCGGATTATAAAAGATATGGTCGTGGTGCGACTATTGTGCGGAATACTCAGATTATTGAAAATGCTGATGTGGTTTTTGCGTTTTGGAACGGTGTATCAAAAGGAACTTTTGACAGCATTAAAAAAGCGGAAAAATCTGGGAAAAAGTTGGTTGTTGTGAGTTATTAAAAAGAGAAATGCAGGAAAAAAATCCCGCATTTTTATTATCACCTCAGTTTGAAACCAAAATTAGCAAAAACATAATTTTCATTGACTCTACTGATGTTTACATCATTTACATTATAATTTTTTTCAATCATTGCTATTATTTCTTCATCATTTAAATGCTCAATATCTTCCTTGCAGAATATAACACTGCAAGCGGAAATTTCACGAGTCATCCAAATTTCAAAAACCGCATCGTAATTTTGGAATTTAAATTCTTGTCTGAGCATTATAGCTGTTTCTTCATCTATTCCGATGTTCTTAAATTTTTCATTCATAATTTTATTTTTTAAATTAATAATGCAAAATTAAAATGCGATAAAGCCAAACCGTGTCCTTTTAGAAATTTTATAATTCAGATTGAAGATAATTTTTAATTTCAGGAAGATAATTTCGGAAATTTTCCAGACGATGAGTATCATCCACTTCGATTAATTCTATAGTATTCAGGGATTTTTCAAACAAAGGTTTTTGGTTGAGAACTTCGTCTTTCCGTGAAGCGATAATGAGCGCATTTTCCGGATTTTCGATTTTCCATAATTGAGGAATGATGTTTTCGGGAAATTCAAAATTGGCAATTCTGTCGTCGATATTCATCAATGGACTTGTCATTATAAGAACAGAATTTTTCCCTTTTTCTTTCAGGCGTTCTCTTAACTGATACGCAAAATTTGCACCTGTGGAATCTCCAACCAATATAATTTTGTCTTCGGATTCCAACATTTTTTCAGCTTCGTCGAGAAGTTGTGAAATATTGGAATCGTTTTTCCATTCGAGGCAGTCGAACCGGAACTGTTTTTTAAAATAATCTTTCAGATTAAGGTATTTTCTCGAATTGGAATCTGAACCTAAACCGTGGATATAGAGGAGTTTCATTATAAACAAGATATAATATCTTTTAATTTTTTAATAATTTTTTTCTCTGTTTCTTCTGGATTTGAAACAATACTATCACCGATATCATTGGCTTTGTATAACCAATAACGAAATTTATTATCTCCTAATTTATTTTTTCTGTTCTCAGAAAACCCTTCCTTTTCAAGTTCCTCTGTTAAAACATTTATTGAAAATACAGAATGTTTAAAATTTTTTATTCTATATCTTAACTCAAATTCATTTTTAGTCAAATTCAAAAGACCTGAACCAGAACTTTCATAATCTTCAATCTTTTCAATTTGCCAGTCTGCCATTTCAATTTTTAATTTTTCCATAAGACAATTTAAAAATTCATCTTGTCTTTTTGCTAACGCTTTTTCAAAGTTCTTGTAAATTTCTGCTGATGCCTCGAAATTTTTGTTGATTATATCAATAATTTTTTCACTCATTTCTGTATTGGTTGTTTGATTTGTTAATTTTTTAATTAAGAAAAGATATTGTTTAAGAGTTTCCCGTATAATAGGTTTATCGTACGCAAGTTTTGAACACGCTGTAATCCATTCTGTAATATGTTCTTTATATGAAATCGGTTGATATTTAGTATCCTTCGAGGTTATTTGCTGACTTTCGTCTCCTTCTAAAGTCAAATACAAAATTTTTGCTTTCGGATATTTGTTGCTGTAACGCGATAACTGATTGATTTGTTCTCCTGCATAAATTTTATTTTCGATAACCAATCCGTTTTCATTAATGTCCTTTACCACTATATCCAAACGTCCTCCTTCCGTTTTATCTTCCGAAATAAAACCTGCGTGTTCTTCTTTTACACAATTAATTGTATCTAAATTAAGTTCACATTGTTCATCTAATACAATTTTGTAAAATAATTTTAGCGGTTCAAGTCCCAAACTATGTGAACCTTTTGGATTTAACAACTCTGTAATCAATGCAGAATGTGTTCTTACTTCATCAGATTCCATATTCATAATTGAAAAAATATTGAAATTTTCTCCTGACAACTCACGTTGTTTTTCGTACATTTCAATAAGTTGCTTTATCTGATTTAAAAATTGATAATCGTAATTCATTTATTTTTTTAGTTTAAATTTTTACTGCAATAGATAATTTTCAAATAACAATATCAATTAGATAATCGCTATTAAAGCACTTAACTGATTCTCTGTCAAACTTCCGTCAATATAATATTCAACAGAGCCATGCTTGCTTTTCTCTCTGATTTCTTTTTCTTTTACGAAATACTTCACTTTTCCATAACGGCTATTTTCTTTTGCTTCTTCCCCGTCAAAATAATATTTAACGCTTCCATACCGGCTTTTTTCTTTGATTTCTTTTCCGTCAATATAAAATCTGACAGAACCGTATCTGCTTTTTTCTTTTACTTCTTTACCGTCGATATAAAATAAAACATTCCCATATCGGCTTTTCTCTTTAATTTCACTTCCGTCAATATATAGTACAGTTTTACCATATTTGCTTTTTTCTTTTATTTCACACATAATTTAAAAATTTAATTATTTTGCCTACTCTGAACGGTTTTCGGCTTTCCCGTTTTATCTTAAAAAAACAACGTGAGCAGATTCCCTTTACTTGCATCTGCGGTGGTCGAATACCGATAGCACAAAGTAAAAAGGAACGCCCACGCTTTATCGCAGGCGTTTCCACTCTTACTTTCCCGTGCTATTGAAATTTTCGACCTTTCAGATGCGGGAAGTTTTATAGCGAAACGCTGTTCTCTTTATTTTAAATTAAATCTCTGTTTGTTTCTTTATAATTTTTTGATTATTTATTCACAAAGATATAAAATAAAGACAGATGTTGATTCGCTTCTATTTAATACAAGACAAATCTATGAAGTGCATTGGTCAAGACACGACCGTTTCCAAAAAAAAATTGAATTAATTATGCTGTAAGTTTTTCAAATAGTTCCTCAGCATTTTCTTCTATGATGATTTCGTCCCAAATATTGGGGTTCAGAAATCCGGTTTCAATCATTTTGTGAAGTTGAAGAATTAAATGTTCATAAAAATTCTGACAGTTAAAGATACCGACTTTTTTATTGGTAAACTTCATTCTGTTGCTGACAATGATTTCAAACGCTTCATCCAAAGTTCCGATTCCTCCCGGAAGAATCAGAAATATATCTGAGAGTTCCAGTATTTTCTTTTTTCTTTCAAAGAGATTATCCACATAAATTTTCGTGGTCAATTCACCAGAAATCTTTTCATTATCGAGTTTTTTGTATGGCAGAACTCCTGTTATTTTCCGGTTGTGCTGTCTGAAAATTTCAGCAGCTTTCCCCATTATTCCCCTTTTGCTTCCGCCGTAAACCAAATTATAATTTTCTTTTGCAAACAAACTGACAAGTTCCGCAATCTGAGATTGTATTTCCTCTGAATTGCCGTTTCGTGAACCACAGAATATGGCGATGTTTTTCATAATTCAGAATTTATGGTACAAAAATGAGAACACTGACAGACAAACCACGTCCATCTACAAAAAATCCTTAGAAATTTCAAAAACTTATAAGGATTAATAAAAAAAACTTCCCGAAAAAATATCTCCGGGAAGTTTTATAAGTATTAAAAAGGCTGATTATTCCGCGAGAATAATTCCTTTGTTATTGTTAAACTCAATCACACCACTTTTGATTGGAAACGAAAAAACACTTTTCGATTCGTTTTCTTTGGTGAAATATTTCAAATAATTTTCGGAAACCTGACCGGTAAAAAGCTTTACCTTTCCGTTGACCAGTGAAGACACAATGGCAGCGTGATTCTTCATAATCTGGAAATCGCCGTTTTTCCCAGGAAGCAGAACGGATTCTACTTCTCCTTCAAAAATTACGGATTCAGGAGTTAATATTTTAATGTTCATATTTTACTTTTGGCTTTTGGCTAATAGCTATCAGCAATTAGCGAATTATGCGTTTTCTGCAAGCATTTTTTCTCCGGCTTCAATGGCTTCTTCAATCGTTCCTTTCAGGTTGAATGCCGCTTCCGGATATTGATCCAGCTCTCCGTCGATAATCATATTAAATCCTTTGATCGTGTCTTTAATATCCACCAACGCTCCTTTCAGACCTGTAAACTGCTCTGCAACGTGGAAAGGCTGAGAAAGGAATCTCTGAACCTTTCTTGCACGATATACCACCAATTTATCTTCTTCGGAAAGTTCTTCCATACCCAGAATTGCGATGATATCCTGAAGTGCTTTATATCTCTGAAGAATTTCTTTTACTCTTTGTGCAGTATCATAATGCTCATTTCCAAGAATTTCCGGAGTAAGGATTCTGGATGTGGAAGCCAACGGATCTACCGCAGGATAAATTCCCAATGAAGCAATTTTTCTGTCCAAAACCGTAGTTGCGTCAAGGTGAGCAAATGTTGTTGCAGGTGCCGGGTCAGTCAAGTCATCCGCAGGAACATAGATTGCCTGTACGGAAGTAATGGAACCGTTTTTAGTGGAAGTAATTCTTTCCTGCATCGCACCCATTTCGGATGCCAGAGTCGGCTGATAACCTACCGCAGAAGGCATCCTTCCCAAAAGTGCGGAAACCTCAGAACCTGCCTGTGTAAAACGGAAAATGTTGTCCACGAAGAAAAGTACGTCTCTTCCCTGTCCTTGTCCGTCTCCGTCTCTGTAATATTCAGCTAATGTAAGTCCGGAAAGTGCTACTCTTGCTCTTGCTCCCGGTGGTTCGTTCATCTGTCCGAAAACGAATGCCGCTTTTGAATCTTTCATCAATTCGGTATCCACTTTGGAAAGATCCCAGCCTCCTTCTTCCATAGAGTGCATAAAATCGTCTCCGTATTTGATAATTCCTGATTCCAGCATCTCTCTCAAAAGGTCGTTTCCTTCTCTAGTTCTTTCACCTACTCCGGCGAAAACAGAAAGTCCACCGTGTCCTTTTGCAATGTTATTGATCAGTTCCTGAATCAATACCGTTTTTCCAACTCCTGCTCCACCGAATAAACCGATTTTTCCTCCTTTTGCATAAGGCTCGATAAGGTCGATTACTTTAATTCCTGTAAAAAGAACTTCGGCAGAAGTAGAAAGCTGGTCGAATTTCGGTGCTTCTCTGTGAATCGGCAAACCGCCTTCTTTGGAAATATTCGGCATTCCATCGATAGAATCCCCAACTACGTTGAACAATCTTCCGTTTACGCCTTCACCAATCGGCATTGTAATCTGTGTTCCACTTCCGGTAACATCCTGACCTCTTTTCAAGCCGTCTGTTGCATCCATAGCGATACATCTTACTGTGTCTTCTCCGATGTGCTGTTCAACCTCAAGAACTACTTTTTCCCCGTTATCTTTTGTGATTTCGAGAGCGTCATAAATCTTTGGAAGCTCTTCTACTTCAGTGAATACCACGTCGATAACCGGACCGATAATCTGTGAAATTTTTCCTTTTATTGGGTTTGCCATTGCTAAATTTTTTCGTTGCGCAAATATAGTGAATCTTCTGAAATCTGCAACCTGCTCAAAAGAAGATTTTTATCATATTTTTTTGCTATCGGCAATCTGCTTTCGGCTGTCAGCTTTTATATTAAAATTCCCGAAAAGTTATTATTATAAACTGCATCACCCTGCATCTTGCACCTTGCATCTACCGTTTAAAGACAACCGGCAGAATCTCATTTCTATTTAAACCGAATCTCCTGATTTCCTCGCCTGAAAATTTTTGAGAATAATAGTTAATCTCCACTTCAAAGCCTGCGCTTTTCAAACGGTCGAAATAATCCATTCCGTACCAGCGGACGTGATCGTACTGCCCGAAATACTTTTGTCTTTCCTTCGGATCGGTAATGCTGAAATCTTCATAGGTTTTTTCCAGGGAATTCTTCATCGGAACCTGCAAAATTCCCCAGCCTCCTTTTTTCATCACACGGAAAATTTCGGACATCGCTTTTTTGTCATCAATAATATGTTCCAAAACGTGATTGCAGATGATTACATCAAAAGCTCCATTCTCAAAAGGCAAATCCAGAATATCCGCTTTCACATCGACAATCGGGGAAAATAAATCCGCGGAAGTGTAATCGAGATTTTTCATTTTTTTGAATCTTCTCAAAAATTCCTGTTCCGGAGCAATATGGAGTACTTTTAAATTTTGAATGAAAAAACTGGTTTCGTTTTTCAGATACAGCCACATCTGACGGTGACGTTCCAAACTTAATGTTCCGGGAGAAAGCGCATTTTCACGCTGTTTTCCGTAACCGTAAGGAAGAAATTTCCGGTACGATTTTCCGTCAATAGGATCGGTGAAATTGTTTCCTTTATAAAACTGATAAATGAGCGGTCTTGCCCAAATGCTTATACGGATAAGCAAAGGACGGGGAATTTTGTTTAATAAAAATTTTGCCGCTTTTTTCAATCGAAATGAATTAAAAACTACCAGTTATACTGAAAAGTATCTTCTTCATTGCTCTGAATTCCCAATGCTTCATATATATATCTGAATGTGGAAAGCAGAACTGGTTTTCCGTTGATGATGCACACATCGTGCTCAAAATGCGCGGAAGGCTTATTGTCGAGCGTTGTTACCGTCCAGCCGTCTTTATGAAATTTCACTTTTTCTGTTCCGACGTTTATCATTGGTTCAATAGCAAGGCAGATTCCATCTTTCAGGACTTTTCCGCTGCCTTTTCTTCCGTAATTCGGAACCTGCGGATCTTCGTGCATTTTTTTTCCCAAACCGTGACCTACCAGTTCACGAACAATACCGTAACCTTCTTTTTCGCAATACGACTGAACAGCAAAAGAAATATCTCCTACCCTTTTTCCGCGGATACACTGCTCAATTCCTTTGTATAAGGATTCTTTGGTGATTTTCAGGAGCTTTTTCTTTTCATCGGAAATTTCCCCGACTTCAAAAGTATAGGCGTGATCGCCATAAAAACCGTTCATCAAAACTCCGCAATCCACAGAGAGAATATCGCCTTCTTCCAAAGGCTTATCGTTCGGAATTCCGTGGACTACCTGTTCGTTGGGCGAAGTCTGAATGGTTTTCGGATATCCGTACATTCCCAGAAATCCCGGTTCACCTCCGTTGTCTTTGATAAACTCATAAGCCAGCTTATCCAGCTTAATGGTTTCCAATCCCGGTTTTATTTCTTTAGCAATCATTCCCAGAGTTTTGGAAACAAGCTGTGCTGATTCTCTTATTAAACGAAGTTCGTCGAGTGATTTTAGATGTATCATATTTTTTTAAAGACACAAGAAACAAGGCAAAAGAATCAAGTTTATTGTGTGGTTATTATATTTAAAGAGACAAGAAACAAGGCAAAAGAATCAGATTTGGTTTAAGAATTATCATCTTCGTCTTTTGAATTATTTAATATTGCACCGAGAATATTTTTCAGCTCGAAACTTTCCTGCAAAAGTCTGTCCAATTCGGGACTTTTTACATCATCTAAAGCTTTTATTATTCTTAACCAATAATTAGTTTCTCTTGCTTCTCTTAAAGCAATCCGAATTTTATTTTTAAAATCCTTTTTTGAGGATCCGGCTTGAGATTCTTCTTAATTTGCCCCAACCGAAGTTGCCGATTTACTGATCTGAAACCGAATCGTTTTATATTCCGTTATATCAGGCAAAGTTCTCAGGAATTTTATAGAATCAACTGCAAAATTAAAAGTTCTGCCAAGCAAATCATTCTTTCTCATATTTCTTCTCTTGTTTCTTGTTTCTTTTGCCCTGACTCTTTTTTTCCTTTACCAGAACAGTCCTTTTTTCTTTTCTTTTTTCAGTTTGGAATAGGCCAAAACTTCGCCGCCATCTACGCGGAACTCAATCCTATCGTTGATAATATTATAAATTTCGCCCCAACCCGGAAATCCTCCCAGATTACGGTCATCAATAAAAAGATCGGCATCAATTTTCCGGGATTGTGTTTCGGAATCGAAAAATTCTCCTTCAAAGCTGGAATTTACGGCATAAAATTCCACACCGTTTTTTCGGCAGAATTCTATTGCGTCCTGTAAAGATTGTCCGTGTCTGTATGTCCACAGAATCAATCGATAACCTTCGGACTGAAGCCTTTTCAAGGTTTCAAATGCAAAAGTTTTCGCTTTTCCGATTCCCGGATAGGCATCATCTACAATAGTTCCGTCAAAATCAATCGCCAGTTTCTTATTACTCTTAATCATTGTGTTTGAAATTTAAGATTTTGCAAAGATAACCAATTTCATATAAAAAAATGACTGATTTGATTCAGTCATTATTAAAAATCTGTTCGGATTTCAATGAATTAAGTTTTTAAGATTTCACCCATTTGAAAGCATACGGAAGTTCCGGAGTCTGGATTCTGTCGGTAATTCTTTGTAGACGATCAGGAAGTCTCAGGAGATAATCTCTGGCTCTGTCGGCGGAATCGTTTAAGCCTGTGATGGTTTCAATTTTCCATTCTACCAGTAGATCTTTCAGAATATTGATGTAATCCTGCGCTGTGTAAACCATACAACGCTGTGCTGCATCAGAAAAATGCTCCCATAATTCTCCTGCTTTCTGCCCGGATTCGCGCATTAAATGAGCAGGCATTACGATTTTACTTTTCATCATATTTTCAAAAGCGATCATCATCTGCGAAGGATCCATTTCGAAAATTTCGGAAACAAAATTTTTGTAGGCTTTTGCGTGTCTGGCTTCATCGGCTGCAATTACACCGCACATTTGTGCCAGCTTTTTGTTTCCGGTTTGTTTTGCTAACGTTCCTACTCTTCTGTGCGAAATATTGGTCGCTGTTTCTTGGAAACTTGTATAAACAAAGTTTTTATAGGGATCTGTTCCCGTTTCGATATCCAAACCATCGCTGATCAGATATTGCGTAGTGATTTCCATTTCGCGCATATTTACCCTGCCGCATAAATACAGATATTTCCCGAGAAGATCTCCGTGGCGGTTTTCTTCGGCAGTCCACGCTCTTGTCCATTTTGTCCAGCCGTTGTCTCTGTCCATCTGATCTACACCATCAATTGCCATAATCCAGGATTCGTAAGTTGGAAGCGCTTCTTCGGTAATACAATCGCCGATAAGGGTTACGAATAAATCATAAGGCATTTCGTGAGCAAATTCACGAAGCTCATCCAGCTCATCCTTAAAGGAATCTTTGGAGCTGTCCGGAAGAAAATCCGAAGGCTGCCAGATTTTTTCGATCGGTGTAAGATAGCTGTCGATGAAGTGATCCATCTTCCTGCCGATGATGTTCATCACTTCTATTTTGGTGAGGAGTTCTTTCATTAATTCAATATATAGTGCAAAGGTAAATAAATATTATTTAGAGCATAAGAGTTTTATAACGCAATATTTTTATTTTATAATCTATTCTTTTGTCTTAAAACAAAAGAATCAAAAATTCAAGACTGGACTTTTTTGCTAAAAAATTAAAATTTCTTTTAAGAAAATTTCCAAACTCGCACGGAAAGAAAAATTAGTTTTTTGAATAAAAATTATTGCCGTGCTCAAACAGTGGAAATTTTTAAGTAGTTATAATTAAGAAAATCAGGATGAAAGAAATTTCAATTTTTCTTCACGCAAAAAACTCCTAAGTCAAAAAAAATCTCTGTTTAATAAAATTTTCAATTTAAGAAACCAATATGTTTCCGGTCATTTTTTCAGGAATATCAATTCCCATTACTTTCAGGATTGATGGTGCAACATCACCCAGTTTTCCGGGTTTCAGATTCCAGTTTTTTTCTTTATCCATTACAATCAGCGGAACAAGATTAGTGGAATGCTGCGTATTCGGGCTTCCGTCGGGATTCATCATCACATCGGAATTTCCGTGATCGGCAAGAATAAAAACCGTGTAACCGTGCTCATAACCTGCTGTCGCAACCTGCTCAATACATTTGTCTACGGTTTCGGCAGCTTTTACGGCGGCTGAAAAAACTCCGGTATGTCCTACCATATCGGTGTTGGCAAAATTCAGGCAGATGAAATCAGCTGTTTCGTTTTCTATTTCGGGAAGAATATTTTTCGTAATATCATAAGCGGACATTTCCGGCTTCAGATCGTAGGTTGCCACATCTTTCGGACTTGGACAAAGGATTCTTTTTTCATTGAGAAAAGGATCTTCCCTTCCTCCGGAAAAGAAAAAAGTAACGTGCGGATATTTTTCGGTTTCGGCGGTGCGGATCTGGGATTTTCCGTTTCTTTCCAATACTTCGCCTAAAGTGTTGTCCAGAACTTCTTCATCGAAAACTACTTTCACATTTTTAAAATCCTTATCGTAGTTCGTCATTGTTACATAATACAAATTCAGATGGTGCATATCATAATCCGGAAAATCGGTTTGCGAAAGGACTTCCGTAATTTCCCGACCTCTGTCCGTTCTGAAATTAAAACAGAAAACCACATCTTCGCTTTGAATGGTTGCAACCGGAAGATTGCTTTCTTTCAGGCAGATAATCGGTTTTATGAATTCATCGGTAACGCCGTCGTCATAAGATTTTTGTACAGATTCCAAAATATTATGAGTTTGTACGCCGACTCCTTTTGTCATCGCATCATAAGCCAGTTTTACACGTTCCCATCTTTTATCTCTGTCCATCGCGTAATATCTTCCGGTTACGGTTGCCAGTTTTCCGACTGTTGCATTCATATGATTGAGAAGATCGCCGATAAAACCTTTTCCGGAATACGGATCGCAGTCTCTTCCGTCCGTAAAAGCGTGGACATACACTTTATCATTGAAACCGAATTCTTTGGCAGCGGTAAGCAAACCTTTAAGATGATTGATATGGGAATGCACGCCACCATCAGAGCAAAGTCCGATAAAATGGATGTTTTTATTATTTTTTAAAGCATATTCAAAAGCCTGTGTAATTACATTTTCTTTTCCGAGAGTTGCATTTTCAACCGCCATATTCAGTTTTACAAGATTCTGATACACCACTCTTCCCGCTCCCAGATTCATATGCCCGACTTCGGAATTTCCCATTTGCCCGGCAGGAAGCCCGACTGCAAGTCCGCTCGCTTCCAGTGTTGTATGCGGAAATTTTTGAAAACAGGAATCCATAAACGGTGTATTCGCCTGATCCAATGCTGAAATTTTGGGATCTGTTCCCAAACCCCAACCATCCAGAATGGCTAATATTGCTTTTTTTGACATTTTATTGTAGTTTGATTATTTAATAATTTGATACAACAAATTTACGAAATTGAATTTTCCTATTCGTACAAAAAGTATAAAATATCTGAAAAGCCTTGTCAAGGTTTGAAACCTTGACAAGGCTGATAATCAACTTATTTTTATTATGCAATACCAATTTAATTTCAAACATCTTTTATAAAATCTCCATATTCCAGATAAAACCGTTCGAAACCATCCATTTTTTCTACAAAAAATTCAAAGATTTCCTGCCACGTATTTTTATTGAAAATCGAAACATTGTGTTTTTCCACCCAGATCCGGGCGATGACTTTTCCGTTTTCCAAAGTATAAAATTCATCTTTGAAGAAATTTCCGGTATATTCTTCCAGAATATTTTCCAGCGACCAGATTTTCTCATAATACGCATTTCTGAAAAGCTCATCGTTCATTTCGATATCCAGCGAAACTTCGGCTTTTTTGTTGTCTACAAAAAATTTGAACGAAAAATCTTTGATCTTGGTATCATATAAGATCCATTTTCTGGGAAAACTTTTTCCGAAAGCCGTCCAGAATTCTTTTTTCAGTTGTTGCGCTTCCTGTTTGCTGAACATATTTTTGTTTTATGCAAAGTAAAGGATTTAGGAATTTAAATAAAAAAACCTCTCAGAATTTTGAGAGGTTTTTGTGTTAGGATATAAATCGTTAGTTATTATTTGAAAAAGAATGAAAAACCTACATTCACTCCAAAAGTATTCGCATTGTTTTTAACTTCGTATCCCATAATTTCTTCCTTGTTTGAGAACTGTGTATAAGCAAGTCCTAAATCAATGCCAGCAGATTGATTTACCATATAAGTTATACCTCCTTTTGCTCCCCAAGTTAATCCGTCTGTAGTATTACTTTCTGATGAATTATATTTAGATGTATTGGAACCGTAACCTACTCCTGCTCCCAAATATGGAATTACTTTTGAATCCGATTTAAAATAATAAGTTGCTGTAGGCATTACCAAAATAGTGCTGCTGGTTAGTTTATCTCCTTCATCTTTAGTTGTAGTGGACTGAAAACCTAAATCCAAACCAATCGCAATCTTGTTTGCCACAAAATATCCGACTGAAGGTGTAAAACTAAAAGTAGAAGTTTTCGGACCATCATAGGATTCACCGTTGGCTTTTGTTTTAGTAGTTACATTATTAAAGCCCAAAGTAGTAGAACCACCAATCACCCAAGAACCTTTTTCTGTTTGCGCATTCATCGCTCCGAAGAGTGCAACAGCACCCAATAGTAAAATTTTTTTCATAAAGTTTATTTAAAATTTAAGGCTGCAAAAATACTGTTTTCCGACAAGCTTCCAAATGATAATTATCATCAAACAAAAACCACTCGTATGAGTGGTTTTTTATAATTTAAAGAAAGCTTACTGATTATTTCCCGAAAGAATAAGCATAACCTAAGTTAACAGAACCACCATCTCCAATACCTCTGTAACTTAAATTAACTTCACTTGGTCCGAAATGATAAGCTGCTTTAGGAGCATAGTAGAAATCTCCGTCGCTTTCTCCATCAGAAAAAGCAAAACCATATCCCAAATCAACACCAAGACTGAATTCCGGTGAGAACATATATTGCGCAGAAGCAGCAATTGGAACGATATTTAAATTTTTCGCTCCTGCATCTTTCCATTCTGATTTTGGAAAATATGATTGAAATCCTGTTGCAACACCTAAATTTAAACTTTCTGCAACAGGCCAAAGATAAGAAGCATCTACACCTAAAGTAAAAGAATTAATAATATTTGCATCTCCTACCGGTAAACCAACATTAGCTCCCAATTTGAAGCCTGATTGAGCATTTACATTTATTGCTCCTAAAAGTGCGAAAGCACCTAATAACATTAATTTTTTCATAATTATAAGATTTTTAAATGTTATGCAAATATAACTTTTTTTTAATAACTAACAAATAATTCACAAAATTATTAAAACTTTGTGAATTATTTCCTTAATCATTTTATTTTAAGTAAAATTATACAAAGAAATGCAAGATGTATTGTTGGTTTAAATCATTAATAATCAAATAATTGTAATTAATTTAACAAAATTTAGTATTAAAATTTTTTATAAAGAAAAAATCTGAAAGCTTAATGTGAATAAAAACAAAAATCATCTATTTTATTGAAATATCATTGATATATTCCAAAAAAGTTCAGAAAAATTCTGAACTTTTTATTTTTTATTAATGAAAACTTACACTCTCATAATGTCCGCTTCCTTAGCCTTCACGTGTTCATCCACAAGCTTCACGTATTTATCGGTAAGCTCCTGAATATCGGCTTCCACATTTTTTACCAGGTCTTCGGAAACACCTTCCAGTTTTTTCAGCTCCTTCATTCCTTCTTGCCTTGCATTACGAATGGTAACTTTGGTTTGTTCGCCTTCGCTTTTCGCCTGTTTGGAAAGGTCTCTTCTTCTTTCTTCCGTTAACGGCGGAACATTCAGGATAATATTTTCTCCGTTGTTGGACGGCGCAAATCCCAGATTGGAAACAATAATGGCTTTTTCGATGGCGTTAATCGCGGTTCTGTCCCAAGGCTGGATAGAAATGGTCATCGCATCCGGAACCGAAATATTGGCAACCTGATTAATAGGTGTCATTGCTCCGTAATATTCCACCATTACATCCTGAACCATAGATGTTGAAGCTCTTCCCGCCCTGATTTTCTGAAAAGCGTGATCCAAATGCTTAATGGCGGCATTCATTTCATCTTTTACGGTTTCTACGATTAAATCTAATTCTTCCATTATCTTTTATTTTTTTTGTTTCAAGTTTAAAGTTTCAGGTTGTGAATGGTGCAAGATGCAGGATGCAAGGTTTAAAATCTCATATTCTCCCACTCACAAAGTCTCATAGTTCCCCAGTCAAAATTTTTACAAATCTACTAAAGTTCCTATTGCTTCTCCTTCTACTAATTTCAAAAGGTTATTTTCTTTGTTCATATCAAAAACGATGATCGGCAGCTTGTTTTCGTGGCTTAAAGTGAAAGCGGTCATATCCATAACTTTAAGGTCTTTTTCAAAAACTTCTTCAAAAGTAAGTGAATTGTATTTCACGGCATCCGCATTTTTTTCGGGATCGCTGTCGTAGATTCCGTCAACGCGCGTTCCTTTCAGAATTACATCGGCACCGATTTCTATTGCTCTCAGAGTTGCTGCTGTATCTGTTGTGAAATACGGATTTCCTGTTCCCGCTCCGAAAATTACGACTCTTCCTTTTTCCAAATGGCGCACTGCTCTTCTTTTAATAAAAGGCTCGGCTACTTTGTCCATTTCTATGGCACTTTGCAGTCTTGTTTTAATTCCCGCATCTTCCAAAGCACCTTGTAAAGCCATTCCGTTGATCACCGTTGCCAGCATTCCCATATAATCGCCCTGAACTCTGTCCATTCCTTTGGCAGCTCCGGCTAATCCTCTGAAAATATTTCCTCCGCCGATTACAATAGCTACTTCACAACCCAGATCTGTTACTTTTTTTATTTCGTCAGCATATTCTTTCAGTCGGTCGTTGTCAATTCCGTACTGGCGGTTTCCCATTAATGCTTCACCGCTTAGTTTCAGGAGGATTCTTTTATATTTCATTTCAGCTTTTTATAAAAATATTTGTGGTGCAAATATAAGGAATCACAAATAATTTCGTTAATAGAATTATATTTAAGGGGAAAAATTTTATTCCCGTTCAAAAAAAATTATTTTTGCAACGTCAAAGTTTAATTTTGAAGAAGTTTTCTGTTTTTTCTTTTCTGCTCTGCTCTCTGCTTTCCTATTCACAGGATGGGACTTCGGTATATACATTTTTGAATATTCCTGTTTCCGCAAGACAGGCGGCTCTGGGCGGTGATGCAGTTTCGGTAAGGGACGGCGATGTAGGATTTACCACCGTGAATCCCGCTTTGATGAATCTGGAGCAGGACAAAATGCTTTCTATTAATTATGCTTCCTATCTTGCCGATTCCCAATACGGAACTATAAGTTATGTAAAAGACCTGAATTACGGACATCTTTTATCCGTAAACGCAAGATTTATGGATTACGGAAAAATGCCGAGAACTGATGAAGCCGCCAATATTTCAGGAAACTTCAGTGCAATAGATGCTGCTTTCGGTTTGGGTTACGCTTATCAGTTTGAAGATGAATGGACGATTGGCGGAAATGTAAATCTGGTTACCTCAAAAATTGATAATTATACGTCAATGGCGATCTCGGGAAGCGCAGGTGTAACCTATCATTTTCCACTGACTAACGAAACGCTTTCTCTGGTTGCCCGAAATTTCGGTTATCAGATCCGTCCTTACAACGGAGTCCGTGAAAATCTGCCTTTCCGAATTGATCTGGGCTATACCAAAATTATGGATGAATTCCCATTGGCTCTTACCATTACTGCTCACGATCTGCAGAAATTCAATATTTCTCAGGATTACAATAACAACGGACAGGAAGTGAGATGGACACGCAAAATTTTCGACCATCTTTCCATTGGTGCAGAGATTTTTCCGGAGCAGGCTTTCAATATCAGATTCGGGTACAATGTAAAGCGCGGAAACGAGCTTGCTGTTGTGGATCAAAGAAGTTTTGCCGGGCTTTCCGCAGGTTTTGGAGTGAAGATTTCCTATTTCAAATTTGATTATGCGCACGTTCGTTATCACAATTCATCGAATATGAATATGTTCGGACTGACAATGGATCTGATTGAACTTGGCGGAAACAGGAGATAAATTCCATCCCGATTTTTTTCGTTTCAAAAAATTCCGCACTTTTGCGGTATGAAAAACTGGGTTATCGCTATTGACGGATATTCTTCCACCGGAAAAAGTTCCATTTCGAAAATTATTGCAAAAAAATTGGGGCTTATCCATTTGGATACCGGCGCTTTGTACCGCGGAATTACCTTTTACGCTTTAGAAAACTGTTCGGAAGATCAGCAGATCGATCTTCAGAAATTGTTTTCGGAACTTGGCAATATTCATTTAGAATTCCGGAACGAAAACGGCGAAATGATTCTTTATCTGAACGGAAAAAACATTTCCAAAGAGATCCGTGAACAAAAAATTTCCGACAATGTAAGCCTGATTGCAAAACAAAAAGAAGTGCGTGATTTCCTGCTTGGCATTCAAAGAAAAATGGCGGAAAAAGGCGGCGTAATTATGGATGGAAGAGATATCGGAACCGTAATCCTTCCGAATGCGGATATCAAATTTTTTCTGACTGCAAGCGTTGAAGAAAGAGCCAGAAGAAGATTTCTCGAACTCCGGGAACTGGGAATTGATGAAGACCTGGAAACCGTAAAACAAAACCTGATTTCCCGCGACAAAACCGACAGCGAAAGAGCAATCGCTCCATTGAAACAGGCGGAAGACGCTATTCTGATAGACAATACTCATCTTAATAAAGAAGAAATCATCAGCCTGATTCTTTTAAAAATAGAAAAATTCGGCGAAATTAAATAAATATTCTTGTCTTTTTGGTATATTAATTGTAACTTTCGTAAGCAATATTTTTAACAATTAAAACTTAAAAAAATGTCTAAAAGAAAGAATAATACAGCCGGAGTTCTGGCAGGTTTGCTCGCAGGTGCAGCAGCCGGAGTAGTTTTGGGAATGCTTTACGCTCCTGAAGAAGGTAAAGAAACCAGAAGGAAAATTAAGAAAAAAGCCGATGATATCAAAGATCAGGCAGTTGACCAATACGGGAAAGTATCGGAAAAAGCAAAGAATCAGTATCACGATGTTTCGGAAAAAGTGAAAAATCAGTATCAGAATATTTCCGGGCAGGTAAAAGAAACCGCTGAAAAAGTAGTATCTTCTGTAAAAGAAGGATACGAGAAATATAAAGATCAGGCTATTTCCAAAACTGCTGACGTTGTAAAAGACGTAGAAAGCGAACTCGACGGACTGAAATAGTTTTCCTGAAAAATAAAAAGGAACTTGTTTTAAGTTCCTTTTTTTGTAACTTTGAAATCCCTGTTATGATTGAAATTATAAAAGAATATACCACCAAAAGGCTCAAACTTTTGAAACTTGAAGCTACCGAAAAAACTTCCGTAGGTTTCGGGCTTATCGTTTTTATTATTCTCCTTTTTTCATTGGTCGCATTTTTTGTACTGATGCTTAATATTTCAATCGGGCTTCTGATCGGGCATTCTTTGGGAAATTACGGTTATGGCTTGCTGATTGTTTCCGTTTTTTATCTCATTCTTTTTATTTTGGTTCTGATCTTCAGGAAATTCATTATGAAAAGTGTTGCCAATAAAATCATTGACTTTTTAAACGAATAACGATGCCGGTAAAATATAATAATCTTAAGGAATTGCGCAGAAAAAAAGAGCTGCTGAAAGAAGACATCCACAACCTGGAAGATCTCATTACTTTTGAGAATCCGAAAGAAACACTGAGTGCCATTACCAACGGATTTACCGACCAGTATCTGAAAGAAGACATTCAGGAAGATGGAACATCCAAACTTTCACTGAATACCGGAAACATCTTTAAAGAAGTCGGCACAAAGATCAAGGACAATGTGAATAAGAATTCCGTAATGGGATTTGCAAGCAGCAGCGCCGGAAGTTCGCTCGCAGAAAACGCACTGAAAATAGGATTGGTAACCTACGCCGGAAAATTCGCAAAGAAAAACCTGGCTTCCAAAAGCTGGCAGAAAAAAGCGCTCGGACTGGCACTAATTTATGTAGCACCGATCATCCTGAAAATTATCCGTGAAAAGCTGGAACAATACCAGAAAAACAGGGCAACCTCCAGTCTGGAACAACTGATATAAAAATGACCGCAGAATTTGCGGTTATTTTTTTCATATCTGTTTTCTCAATTATAGTTTCATTATTAGCTGCCGTTTTTTCCAAATACGACAAATGCCTTATTGTCGCTTCAATCATCAAATTGCAATTTTGGGTATCATTAAAAATCAAACTAAAAAATGAAAACTCAAATTTTAAAAACAGCTGTTGTTTTTTGCTTTTTGCAGGCAAGCGCAGCATTTGCCCAACAAACTCCCGATGCCGAATTTAAACTGAACGGCAATATCCAGTATATGAAACTTACCGATGCCGGCGTTTTGCTGGTTGCAAACGGTGACGGTTTCGCAGGAATAAAGCCGGACAGCAATCAGCTTCATTTCAATTTTCAGGATTATGGAAAAGTAAAGGAAGACGAAGTGGAGCTTGTTCCCAATTCTCCTTATGTAATTATTGAGCAGGGCGGAATGTTCGGCTCGAAGAAAAGTGTTATTGATATCGTTTCGGGGAAGAAACTTTTCGCTACCGAAGAAAACGGATGGAAAATGGTTACTACATTCAATCTGATGCTTCCCCAAAACAAACTTGTTGTGGCAGGAATGAGAACGGCAAAAGATAAAAATGCGCAGGCTGTCGGCATTTACGATCTCGGAACGGGAAAAGAAGAAAAATTGTTCAATCTTCAGGATCCGGGAAAAATTTCGATGAGCATTACCACCGTTACCGGAAAACCGCTTATTGTAGGAAATATGCTTCTGGTTCCTACCAGCAAATCCACTTTAGCAATAGATATGAATACCGGAAACCAGCTTTGGGAAGCAAAAGTAGATGATATCAGCTGGCTGATTGCCGATAAAACAGGAAAAGAAATTTATGCGGTAGAACAGAAGCAAAGCGGAAATTCCAATATTTTCAAATTGAGCAATACAGGGCAGGTTCTTTGGACAAAACCTCATTCCGTAAAAGGGAAAATTTCCAATTTCCAGATCCTGCCAAACGGACTGGCAATTGTAAGCGACGTGGATAATTCCGGTAAAAAAGGAATTATGAAGCTCACCGCAGGTTCTTCAGAATCCAAAATCGCTTTTCTGAATGCTACAAACGGAGAAGATCTCTGGGAAAAAGCACCAAAAACAAAAGGTTATGTACAGCATTTTTATGTAATGGACGACGGAATACTTTTCGGAATCGGAGAAGGCGGGATCAATAAGATTTCATTCAACGGGGAAACGCTTTTCAAAAAACCTTTAAAAACGGGAGAAAATATCCATACCATGGCTTTGGTTCCGAAAGGAATGATCTACATTACCGATGAAGATGCCAATATCATCGACCTGAAAACAGGAGAATCGATTTGGGGAAAAGCCATTAATTATAAAAGAGCAAAATCTGTGGCAAGTACTTATGACGCTGCCGGAAAACGCTATCTCATCAGTACCGGCGACGAAATAAAAGCCATCGACGAAAATTCCGGAGACGTTTCTACTTTTGCCACCTACAAATTCGATGAAAAAGAAGCACCGAATACAATGAAAGCAGACAGCAACGGAATATTCATCGGTTCGGATCAGAATATGATGCTTTTTGCGGAGGACGGTTCTACTAAATATCAGCAGTATTTCCGCTCTCCGGGAAAAAGCGCGGCAGGACTGATCATCAACGGAATTGTAGGCGCAGCTTCACTGGCTGTTTCAGCAGGTGCATCGTTCCAGGCAGGAATGCATACCAATTCTATCGGGCAATATACAGCAGAAGGCGAAAGATATAAAGCTATGGGAGATAGTTTTGCCATTGTCGCAACCGCATCTTTCACGGAAATGTCAAAAAGATTCAAAGCAACTGCTGCCACTGAGAATTATCAGTTTATCCTTACTAAACTTGATGACGGAGCCGGACTGGTAAAAGTAAGCAAAATCACCGGAGAAAAAGAAAAAGAGATTGTTCTGAAAGACAAAAAACCGGAATATCAGGTAGATGAAATCACAGGTGTGCTATACTACAAAGCCAACGACAGAACCATTTACAAATACAATATGATGAAGTAAAATCCGAAATCTCCTCCTGAAGATTAATAATTCAAAGGAGGAGATTTTTAAAGAAAACCACGTGCACAACGAATATATATTATTGTTTTACAGTATTTTACTTTTGCCTTGATGCAAAAGTAACAAAAAATCAAGACTGGATTTTTTTACTAAAAAATTAAAATTTCTTTCAAGAAAATTTCCAAACTCGGGCGGAAACAAAATTTGCTATTTTAATAAAAATTTTTGCCGCCACTCAAACACTGGAAATTTTTAGATCATTATAATTAAGAATATCGGGATGAAAGAAATTTCAATTTTTCTTAACGCAAAACTCCTAAGTCGAAATTTGAACACTAACATTTTTTCGAGTAGTAAAAAAAATACAATGACCGAAAATCACGTCTTTATTCTTGCTTTTTTATTGATTGCCTTAAATGTTTATTTGGCAATCAATTTCAGTATGCTGCACAAAAAGCAGAAAAACAAAATGAAAGACCTGGAAGATATCTTTCACGAAAAAAATAATCTCCTGCAAAATAAAGAGCACCAACTGTCCGTAGAAAACGATTATCAAAAGCAGGTTTCCGATATGCGAGAAACTCTGAACCGTGAAATCTTCGAGCTTCAGAAAGATCTTTTCGAAAAAATCTCCAAAAAATAAATATTTGTTATAAAAGTTTTATTACTTTTATCATAAATAAAAAAATATGAATATTTTTATTTCATCTCCTTGTTAAATTTATTTAAAATCGTAAAAATATGATTACAAGGATTGCAGTTGCAGAAGATAATTTCCACTTGGGAAAAGCCATTGAGGAAAAGCTGTCTTTCCATGACAGCTGTAAAGTAAAATTCATTGCCGAAAACGGAAAGGAGCTTTTGGAAAGATTAGAAGAAAACCACAATGTGGATCTGATTCTGATGGACATCGAAATGCCCGAAATGAATGGAATCCGGGCAACAGAACTGGTGAAAAAAAAATATCCGCAGATCAAAATTCTGATGCTTACCGTTCTGGATAATGACGAAAATATTTTTAACGCGATAAAATCGGGAGCCGATGGCTATCTTCTGAAAGACATTCCGCATCAGGAACTTTACCGGTGTATTGAAGAAACGCTGCAAGGCGGTGCCGCAATGAGTCCGTCCATTGCTTCCAAAACCCTGAAACTTTTACGAAATCCACTTGCCGAACAGGAAATTCCAAATGCAGAAGAAGCCGCACTTTCCGAAAGGGAAATTGACGTGCTTGAACAGCTTTGCAAAGGTTTAAACTATACCAGAATTGCGGAAAATCTTTTTCTTTCGCCAAATACCGTTCGCAAGCATATTGAAAATATTTACAAAAAACTGCAAGTCCACAGCAAACTTGAAGCGATTGAAAAAGCGAAAAAAAGCAGGATAATTTAACAAAAGTTAACCATTATTAAAATGAATCTGAAACCTTTTTTTACTTTCATCATTCTGCTCTTCATTGCTCAGGTTTTCGGGCAGCCAACTCCTCAGAAAGCGGACAGTCTGCTTTCCGTTTTGTCGAAAACAAAAGATTCCGATAAAAGAGCTGCATTGTTTACGCAGCTTTCAGTCGCATTCGATACTACGGATCTGGAGAGATCTTTCAACTATGCGAAAAAAGCGCTAAACGAAGCCGAAAAAAAGAAAACCGATACCATTCTTTCCGAAGCATACAACAATCTTGCGAATGTGTATGAATACAGAAGCCTTACGGATTCTTCCCTGATCTATCACAAAAAAGCGCTTGCGCTCAGACTGAAAACCAAAAATAATATCAAGATCGGTGATTCCTACAATAATTTCGGAATCGCTTATGACAAGCTGGGAGATTTTCCGAAATCGCTGGACAATTATTTTAAGGCATTGAGATATTACGAAAAAGAAAACGATCTTGAAAAACAGGCAATGGTGCTTTCCAACATTGGAATCGTATATAAAGCCGAAAAAGAATACGAAAAAGCACTGGAATACTATCAAAAAGCAAACAAAATATATTACGATCTGAAATATGATTTTGGAATCGCAGTGTCCGAAGGAAATATTGGTGCGGTTCTGATACAGCTCAAAAAATATAATGAAGCTATTGAGTATTCGGAAAAATCAAAAAAGAGATATGAGAAAATCGGATATGATCGTTTTGTAGTATATCCTGTCTCCAATATCGCGGCTGCAAATGACAGTCTGAAAAATTACAAAAAAGCGGAACAGCTCTATCTCGAATCCGCAGAGCTGTTCAAAAAATATGAAAATACTTATGAGCTTGCCAATATGATGAAATCTTATGCTTCATCCCTGTTCAAACAGAAAAAATATAAAGAAAGTACCGATGCTTTGATTTCCGCTCTCGGATACGCCCAAAAATCCGATGCTCTGCTTCTGGAAACCGATATCAGGAAAAGCCTTGCCAAAGTATATGCCAGAACAGGAAATTTTTCCGAAGCTTTCAGGCAAATGGAATTGTATTCCAAAGGAAAAGATTCGCTTTTTCAGGAAGAAAAAACCAAAGCTGTTTTTGAGCTTGAAAAACAATACCAAACCGAAAAAAAGGAGAAAGAAATCCTGAAGCATAAAGCAGACGAAAAAAAGAAAAGCAATACTATCCGCATTCTGGCTATTTTATTAATCTCTCTGGCATTAATCGCTATCCTTGTTTACCGCACTCTTAAACTCAAAAATAAAAACCAGAAACAGGAATACGAGCTGAAAGAAGCCATCACAAAAATCGACAATCAGAACAAACTGCAGGAACAAAGATTGTCAATTTCGCGCGATCTGCATGATAATATCGGAGCACAGCTTACATTTATTATTTCTTCCGTAGATACACTGAAAGATACATTTGTTTTGAATGATGATAAAATTAACAATAAGCTCACTTCCATCAGCAGTTTTACGAAAGATACCATTGTAGAGCTCCGCGATACCATCTGGGCGATGAACCAGAGCAATATCGATTTTGAGGAAATGCGCCTGAGAATTATGAATTTCATTGAAAAAGCACAGAATTCCCACGAAAATGTTCATTTCTCCTTTGACATCGACCCTGAGCTGAAAGACCGGAAATTCACTTCTTCCGAAGGAATGAATATTTACCGGATTATACAGGAATCACTGAACAATGCGCTGAAATATTCGGAAGCAGAAAACATTTCTGTTGTGGTAAAAAAATCGGATTCGGGAGAAATTGAAATATCAGTTTCAGATGACGGAAAAGGTTTCGATAAAAATGAAATTACACCCGGAAACGGACTCCGCAATATGAAAAAACGAGCATTAGAAATCGGGAAAGATTTTATGGTTTCTTCTGAAAAAGGAAAAGGAACGAAAGTGTTTTTTGTGATGAATTAAATTTTAGCCCCAGATTATATGCCTATCACATCAAGGTAATTTAACCTTACAAAAATGAAAAAATTCTTTGTTTTTATTTATTTTATATTTTCCGCCTTACTTTATTCCCAAAGCAGGAAAACAATTGATTCTATAAGCAATATTAATGTTCAGTATATTCAGACAAATCTTGGGACTGTTATTCCGGTCCTTAAAAAAAATGTTGAAAACGCTTCAAAATCAGGCAATATAAAAGCGGAAGCAAAAAGCTGCGCTTTACTTGCGCTCGCCTATTATTATTCCGGCAATTATGATGAAAATATAGAATATGCACTTCGGGGAATCCAGCTTTTTGAAAAAATCAGGGATTATGAAAGTATTGCAAAAGAATATGGAGAACTTGGTTTCCGACTAAAAGCTACCAATCTTCCGGATGCCGAAAAATATATGCTGAAAGGGATGAAAATTTCCGAAAACAGAAAATACACAAAACCACTTTTAAGCATATACAACAACTACGGCGTAGTAAAAGATATGATGAAACAAAGCGACAGCGCATTACATTATTTCTTCCAAGGTCTGGAGCTGAATAAAAAAATGAACCTGACCAGCGGTATTCCGTATAGCCTGAATAATATCGGTGAAGCCTATATGAAACGGAATAAATTTGATCTTGCGAAAAAGTATTTTGATGAAGCTATGAAATACCGCATAAATCTGAAAGACGATTACGGAATTGCGGATAACTATGCTTACAACGGAGATCTGTATTTTCAGATGAAAAATTATCCTCTTGCCATTGAAAACTACGAAAAATCCATCCGGCTTTCGGAAAAATACAAAATTTCCAATTTGCTCCGGCACGATTACAATATGATAAGCCAATCCTACGAACTAAATAATGACCTCCCGAATGCACTGAAATATTACAAGAAAAATCAGGTTCTGAAAGACAGCATCATCAATAAGGAGACCTACGATAAAATGGCAGAACTTCAAATGAAATTCGATACTGCCGCAAAAGAAAAACAGATTCTGGAAGAAAAGATTCTCAATAAAAAAAGAATCAATACCATTAAAATTCTCGGTTTGCTGTTTGTTTCATTGTTATTGATTTCGTTTCTGACTTACCGCTCTCTTAAACTCAAAAATAAAAACCAGAAACAGGAATATGAGCTGAAAGAAGCCATCACAAAAATTGATAATCAGAATAAATTACAGGAACAAAGATTGTCAATTTCACGTGATCTGCACGATAATATCGGAGCACAGCTCACATTCATTATTTCTTCCGTGAATACGCTGAAAGATACATTTGTTTTGAATGATGATAAAATTAACAATAAACTCACTTCCATCAGCAGTTTTACGAAAGATACCATTGTAGAGCTTCGCGATACGATATGGGCGATGAATCAGACCAATATCGATTTTGAGGAAATGCGTCTGAGAATTATGAATTTTATTGAAAAAGCACAGAATTCATATGAAAATGTTCATTTCTCATTTGACATCGATCCCGAACTGAAAGACCGGAAATTCACTTCCTCCGAAGGAATGAATATTTACAGAATCATTCAGGAATCACTGAACAATGCGTTAAAATATTCGGAAGCTAAAAATATTTCTGTTGTGGTAAAAAAATCAGATTCCGGGGAAATTGAAATTTCGGTTTCGGATGACGGAAAAGGTTTCGATAAAAATGAAATTACTCCCGGAAACGGACTCCGCAATATGAAAAAACGAGCATTAGAAATCGGGAAAAATTTTACCGTTTCTTCGGAAAAAGGAAAAGGAACAAAGGTATTTTTTGTGGTGAACTAAATTCCGGATAAATCCAAATCAGGAAGCACTTCTGAAAACGGAATTTCCGGATTCAGAATTTCGAGAATTAAATTTCTTACGGAAACCAGCGATTCATTAAGATTTCCTTCGGAAAATTCCAGCGGCACTACTCCACGGCTTACCTCTGCAAAGCTCCAGATTCCGGTTTCTGCGAAATCTCCGGAAAATTCGGGAAGATGCTGCACAACATGCTGATACAGACAAAGCTGCATCGCCTGCTTGTAATTATTATTCCTGAAAAAATTTCCGGCATTTTCCTCTTTTATCCTGATTTTCAGATTCTTGGTTTTTGCGGTTTTGTAATCAATGATGCGAAGCTTTCCGTTCAGGCGGTCAATTCTGTCGATGTATCCAAAAAGCGAAACTTTATCGGTTTTATCATCATTCAGGAAAAAATCAATCCCTTCAAAATTTCTTTCCAGATCAACGATTTCCAGAGTATTTCCGGATCTTATCAGTTCCAGATCGTAATTCAGAATTTCGCCCAGAACTTTTGAAGCAATGGATTTGTGAATGAAATTCATTCCTCTTTCATAAAATTCCGGCTGATGTCTCAGTTTTTCGATAGCGTTGTTTATCGCCTCATCTTTTTGTTGAATCAGATTTTGCAAATCATTTTCTATCAGATATTTACCTTTTAATTTTTCATACAATTCCTGAAGTGCATAATGAATCATATTTCCGTAATTTCGGGACGAAAGCTCTTCTTCTATTTCGTCGGTTTCATACGTATTCAGAATCTTTGAAAAATAAAAATCCACCGGATTATAGAGATAAGTTGTAAGGTGCGAAACGGCAACACGGTTTTTCCATTCTTCTAATTTTTCCAAAACTTTCAGAGTTTTCGGAATGGTGATGATGTTCGGCTCTATCGGTTCGGAATGATTTTCAATAACGAAATGCCCGATTTTATGCGGACTTTCGATTTCCATTTGCGTGATGAAACGGCTTTTTTCGCCTGTATTCACTCCGGAACTTAACGCATTGAAAAGCAGATGAACATTCTCAGAATCCTGAATCAAACGATAAAAGTGATAAGCGTAAATGCTGTCGTTTTCAATAAAAGTATGAAGTCCGAACTGGCTTCTGACATCAAACGGAAGATACGTATTCTGCGAATTTCCGAGCGGAAGCTTGCCTTCGTTTACGGAAAACATAATCAGGTTTTTGAAATTGAGAAGCCGCGTTTCCAGCAAACCCATTACCTGCAAACCTTGCAAAGGCTCTCCCTGAAAATCAATTGTTTCCGAATTGATTAACTGCTGAATCAGAACTTCCAGAATATCGATTCCGATTTCAAATTCATAAGGTTCGATCTGATTTTGAATGATTTTAAAGCACCTTTCAAAATGCGAAATATTTTCATACAGAATATCGTCTTCCTGATTCCTGAATTTCAGATCGTTGCAGATCTCCGTAAAGATCCGGAGCAGATTCGCGGAATCCTGCTTCTGCAAAAGAGGGTAAAAGCTGAGCTCACCCAAAAGTTCATCCAGCAGATTTTTGGAAATGTAAACGATATTCCGCTCCTCTATTTTCCGTATAAAACGCGAAACCGTATTTTTGTCTTCATCCGTTTTCGGCATTTCTTCCAGAATCGGCAGAACATCGTTGTAATAATAGCTGAAATCCTTTTTCAGCAACTGTTTCTGAAGATAAAAAACCTGCTTCACCGCATTGGAAAACGAAAGATTTTTCAACGGAAACCCCATTGTGATATTCAGCGTATCAACGGAACTTAATGCTTCCAGAGAGGCAGGCAAAAGATTTTCGTCCAGCAGAACTACTGCGGTTTCGGAAAGTTCGTGAGTGTTTTCTAAAATTCCGGGAAGTAACTTGGTTTGCGAAATATTTCCGGGAACTTCATATACTTTGATGTTTTTGGATTTTTCAAAATCATTGTCAATCCATTGAAAATCCCGGCTGTCATTGAATTCTTTCCACTTTTTAATATCCCTGAGAAATTTTCCGGCTTCCTGCTTTTCATCATCAATATAATAATGGTCTCCCTGAAAATAGGTTTCGGCTTTATCCCATTGCAAAAAAGTTTTTATCAGTTTCTCTTCAACCGGAGTAAGCGCATTGAAACCGATGAAGATAAATTTCCGGTCGGTATTTTTTACAAATTCCGGAATATTTTCCCTCGTTTTTTCGCTGATCATTCCGGAAGTGGCGAGATTTTTTGCCTGCAATTCTTTTTTCAGTTCGGGAAGAAAACCGTTCATTTTCCGCCAGAAATTCAGGTTGCGTTTCCGGGCATTATTTTCATCGCCTCCTAAATTTTCGCCCCAGTTTTTGATGCGTTCTTCATCCAGCATATATTCCAGCACTTCCCTGTCGTTTTCCGTGAATTTCAGCATATCGTCCCAATCCTTCAGCAAAGTGGGAAACCATTTCAGAAAATTAGCAAAATCTTCAGCAGGATATTTTTTCCGATAGACTTCGTAAGCAAAAAGCCAGAGCGCAATTCCTTTGATCTCCTGCGATCCGGAGATATGTTTAACAAGCTCATCGATCGTGAAAAAATCCGGAAGAAAACCCGAATATCCGTTTTCCTGAAGAATTTTTTTAATGAAAACAACCGGTCGTTTTCCGGGAATTACGATAGTAATATTCTGAAAATCAGAATATTTATTTAAAATATCATCAATGCAACGGTTCAGGAATTTCATTATTCCACCACCACGGTTTTTTCGAGCCAGATATCATTACTATCGGCATCTTTTCCCTGCCAGAATTTGAAAACGTAATTTCCCGTTTCTCTCGGCTGGAAATCGATTTTCGTAGGATGAGCGCCGGAATTTCCGCAACTTCCGTCGGTTTTGAATTTGTAGGTGGAAACATACCGGTCGAAATCGTCACGCTGATAATCATAGGCATAAAATCCTTCACATCCCGAAGTGTAATCGGAATACGTGATAATGCTTTGTACAGCGAAAACCTGCATTGTATCGTTCACCAGTTTTACACTGTCGATAGCGACTCTGTTCACTTCCGTGATCTGGTCATAATCACTGTTATGATCGTTGCAGGAAGATAATGAGAAAATTAAAATTCCTGCGATTGCTGTGATAATGGTCTTTTTCATTTCTTTAATTTTTAAAATTCCCTTTTGAAAGATACACTACTTTTTTGGTATCAAAAAATTCTTCGTCAAAATAGTTTTTCAGCGAGAAGATCTCGCATTTTAGTCCGGCAAGCTCTTCCGCAAGATCACCGCCTTTCAGATACAGAACGCCGTTATGCTTCGGATTGAACTGTTCTTTTTCAAATTTTCCTTTCAGCCAGCGCAAAAATTCGGGCATCTGCGTAACGGCTCTGCTTACCACAAAATGAAATTTTTCCTTTAATTTTTCCGCTCTTCCGTGAACAGCCGTAACATTCTGCAAACCGATTCCTTCCGCAACCGCACTTACAACCGTTATTTTTTTTCCGATAGAATCGATAAGTGTAAAATGAGTTTCCGGAAACATAATCGCCAGCGGAATTCCGGGAAAACCGCCGCCTGTTCCGATATCCAGAACTTTAGTTTCGGGCGCGAATTCCATTACTTCCGCGATTCCCAAAGAATGAAGAATGTGCTTTTCATAAAGGCTGTCCATATCTTTTCGGGAGATCACATTGATTTTTTCGTTCCAGTTTTTGTACAACTCCTCCAGTTTACGAAACTGGTCTTCCTGCTTTTCGGAAATTTCCGGAAAATATTTTTTGATTAATTCTACTGACATCTTTTTTATTCCATACAAATTTAGAAAAGTTTACTATAATTTAAACAAGCTTCTATTTCCTTTGAAGAAGTTTTGTTGATGCCGCTCGCTTTGAAATTTCCGTTATTCAATTGTTTTGATCAGAGAATGGTTGGATAATTCATCAGGTTTGGAAAATTCTGTATTTTCAAGATTCCTGAAATAGGTCTTATAAGTTTTCAGTCTCTCGGAAGATGTATCTGCTTTGATATTTTTAATGATCTTACCTGCGGGGTTTTTCAGATGTAACATCAGGTTTTTTCCGTTATCTGTTATTTCCAAAGTTGAATCCGGCAATATTTCCATATTTTTTATTTCATAAGGGAAAATATTCACCTGAACATTCAAAGGTTCTGAAAAATGATAAACATACATTTTTCCTTTCCCGTTTTTATATTCCGATTTCACGAGCTGTATTCCGATGTAAAACTGATAATCCAGATCTGTGATCTCATCGGGAATTCTCGGAGCGAGCGTGAGCTGTTTTGCTGTCATATCCGGACGAATTCCGAGAAAATACTGATACCACGTTCGCAATTGTTCCGCATTCGACCACGCCTGAAGATACGTTCCCGTCAGTTTCGGCAGCGTTTGTCCTTTGTGCGGGAATGCGTCGAGATTTTCGCTTAATCCACCTGTAACACCTTTTGTAAGCGCTATCTGGTTCATATTCTTAAAAAGCCTGTAAGCAATTTCCGGCTGTTCTGCTTCAATCATTCTCTGCATCGCAATTCCGTTCAGCCAAGGCCAGATCGTTCCGTTGTGATAAGCGGCATCTTTGTGATAATCCGGTGTAAGATGAAACGGATGAAAAAGCGGATTTTTTTTGTCAAGAGTCGCAACGCCCCAAGGATAAACAAGTTCTGTCCAGGCGGTTTTCAGTGTAGAAATTTTCAGTTTTTCATCATTGATCAGATCCATTGCGAAAAGCTGGTTCGGACGGATAGAAAATTCAGGAATATTTTTGCTGTCAAGTCTGTCGGCAATAAAAGGGAATTTTGAATCTGTGAAATCTTTAGCAAAATTATTTTTCACTTTTTCGGCTACGGTTTTCCATTTTTTGCTGCTTTCGGAATCTTTCAGATAATCCGCGAAATAAACTCCGGCAAGCAGCTGCCTGTACCAAAGATCCTGAATATCATTGGCTCTGTTTCCTCTCGGCGAATACGAAACCAAATCCTGATCTCTTGCATCCATCCACGTTTCATTATCTTCGTGAAGAAGATAGCCTTTTTCGTCCGTCCAGTTTTTAAGCGAACCTTCAATACTGTTTTTCACAACGGGATATAATTCCTTGATCAGCTCTTTATCTCCTGAATATTTTACATAATTCTGAAGCTCGATCACATATCGCGGAGTTCCATCTGTTGTGTGATAATCAATGTTTTTCGGATTTACGATGTTGGGAACTCTTCCGAAAAATTTAGAGTCCGGATCTTTGTCCTGAAATTCTGAAAATGATTTGAGAATATTTTTTGTGGTTTCGAATTCTCCGCTCACCAAAACCGCACCGGGAACGGAAATAAATTCATCTCTTCCCCAGTATTCGTTAAACCACGGAAGCCCGGCATAAATTCCTTCACCCTGCTGATCGGTTACCAGTTGATCCATCGTCATTTGCAGCCAGTTCAGGAAATTTTCGAGATCTTTATCTGAAGAGGAAGTATATACTTTTCCGAGGAGCTTTTTTTCCATTCTTTCCGCCCGTTCTTTTTTCAGTTTTTCATTGTTATTCCTCAGATCTTCAATAATAGAAAGCGCTTCGGATTCCGATTTTCCGGCTGTAATAAAAAATCCGCCCGAATCTGAATTTTGGAAAACAACATTATTTTTGATTTCGATTTTTGAAGGTTTTACGGAACTTACGGCAATAATGAAATTTCCTTCCATTGATTTGAAAAATGCAGTTTCATCCGTATTTTTCAGAAAGTTTACATCCAAAAGCTGTATTCCGGTATTTTCATCCTTACCTGAAATACCCACCTCAATGCCGTTTTTATAATCGAACATCCAGAGTTCTTCTTTCAGTCCGTTCGTTTGTTCGCGAAGCATTTTGTACGGATTTACAAATACTTTTGCACCTTTATTATCAACAGGCTTATCATTGATAAAAAGCTGATAACCGTGAAAGATCCTGTTTTTAGCGATGTTCATTCCCGTAAACCAGGCGTGTTCAGGATGATTATTGATATGAGACTGCGTATAATAAAACGCCGCCTGCTTATTGGTAAAAGAAACCGGGCGGTTTTCATTTTCGGAAACTTCAATCGTCATTTTGTCTAAAAGACTGGAATATTGGGCAGAAATCTGAAGCGAAACCACCGTTCCGAAAATGGAAAATATTTTAATGATTTTAGGATTCATTCTATTATTATTTATGAAGAAAAGTTTTTTTCTTTCTTAAAAGGAGAGAGATGATTTTTGAGATTGCAATTTAATTAAAAGATTAATGCTAAAAAAATTCCCGATATATCATTTATATCAGGAATTTAATAAAATTTGCCAAGGTGCAAAACAAGGAATCTTTAAATTATTGAGCCGCTCCTCCGTTCCAGAAGAACAATATCTCTCCAGACACCATTCATTTCTGCAATTTTTTCACGGATTCCGATTTTCCGGAAACCCAGACTCTGATGAATCGAAATGCTGGCTGTATTCTCAGGAAAAATTCCTGCCTGCAAAGTCCAGAAACCGTTTTCTTCACTGTCGAGAATCAGCTTTTTCAATAATATTTTTCCCAATCCGCGATTATGAAATTCGTTATCCAGATAAATGCTGATTTCCGCAACACCTTTGAAGCATTCCCTATTGCTTACCGGTGCCAAAGCACACCATCCGATCACTTTCTCATTTTCATTTTCCATCACAAAACGAGAAACCGGAAAATGTTCCTTGTCCCATTTTTCCCAATTTGGGATTTCTTTATCAAAAGTCGCATTTCTTCCGTTAATTCCCTGCTGAAAAATTTCCAGAACGCGGTTTGCATCTTCGGGTTGCATAATTCTGATCTCGTAATTCATAAACAATTTTAAATTTTTTGATGTTCAGCTCCTTTCAGAGTTCAAAATTTTGAAAAAACTTCTTTTCCAATATATTTATTTAATTCAGAAACGAGAAATAAACTAAAGATTTTTATTGGAAAAAAACGTAATTCCGTAAGAAAAACCGATAAATAATGTTCCGTTCCTATCAAAATCCTGAACTTCCAGATTCACCTGAAATTTATTTCCTAAATGATTGGATATCGGTTCAAAAAAACCTGCGGAAATTCCGATGAATTTTGCATTTTTAGACGCTGTTCTATTGATCTGCGTTCCATAGTTTGCAGACAAAAAGATAAAATCTTCATCTTTAGGATCATTAATGAAAAAATAGGGCTGTATATTCCAGTAAATAACGTGAAAGTTGGGATCCACAAAGCTGTATCTTAAACCTGTTCCCAAAGCAAACCAATTCAAAGGCTGAAAGCCGGCTTGTGCAGAAAAACCGTAATTGAATTTTCCCGGATCCAGATTTTGCCTTTCGTATTCGCTCGTTACCTGCTTTTCTTTGATCATTGCTGCGACATCAAAACCGACATTAGCTTCAACGGTTCCGAAAAAGTTCAGTTTTTCAGGTTTTTCCTGCGAGAAAGCAAGCACCGGAATTAATAAAAGTAAGAAATAAATTTTATTCATCTGAGTTTTTTAGCTTTTTTTCGGGTATAAAACTTTGTCAAAGTACGATCACTCCGCTGAAAACTTTGACAAAGTGAAATCCTCAAAACGGAAATCATTATTCAGAAATTCCGAAGAGGCATTTTCTATGGTAAATTCCCCGATCTTTGTTCTTCGCAAATTCGTCAAATATGCTCCTACTTCCAGTTCCTGACCGATATCGTGAGCAAGGCTTCGGATATAGGTTCCTTTGGAACAGCCGACTGTAAAACGAACAAAAGGAAATTCGATTTCAATATTTTTGATATAATGAATCGTGGTTTTTCGGGGTTTCATTTCCACCTCCTCTCCTTTTCTGGCTAAATCATAAGCGCGGTTTCCGTCGATTTTTATGGCAGAAAAAACAGGCGGTTTCTGTTCGATTTCACCTACAAATTTTTCCAAAGTTTTGATTATAATATCTTTGGTAATATGCGAGAAATCTTTGTGAAGAATTTCGGGTTTTTCGGTATCGTACGATTCGGTTTGTGCACCGATTTTGATTTCGGTAAAGTATTCTTTCGGAGCATCCTGAATTTCGGGAATTTTTTTCGTGAATTTTCCGGTGCAGACAATCAGAAGTCCGGTTGCTTTCGGATCCAAAGTTCCGGCGTGTCCGATCTTAAATTTTTTCGGAAGCTCTTTAAATTCTCTTTTGAGCTTGTATTTCAATTTATTTACTGCCTGAAAACTTGTCCAGTCCAATGGTTTGTCGAGGAGAATTATTTGTCCGGAAAGGAAATCTTCTGTGGTCATATTTTGGTTTCAGTTTTCGTCTTTGCGAGGAGGAACGACGAAGCAATCTGTTTCAATAATTCAGGGATTTTCATTACGTTTCACTACATTCGCAATGACTATCACATTATTTATTCATCGAAAAATAAATCAGTAAAATAACTCCCACAATAATTCTGTACCAACCCCAAGGTTTGAAACCATATTTCATTAAAACGCCGATGAAGAATTTTATCGCGACAACCGCAACAACAAAAGCCACCGCATTTCCGACCAGAAACAGCATCAGATTATTTCCCTGCATCAGCATTTCGTAGCCTTTCTGCTCCAAACCGTTATGATTCCAATCTTTCAGAAAAATGGAATATACCGTTACCGCCAACATTGTAGGAACTGCAAGAAAAAATGAAAATTCTGCTGCTGCTTTTCTTGTGAGTTTCTGCTGCATTCCGCCGATAATAGAAGCCGCGCTTCTGCTCGTTCCCGGCATCATTGCGAGACATTGCCAGAAACCAATGGTAACAGCTGTTTTATAAGAAATATCTTTTTCGTCGTCGATTATTGGGTTTTTAAAAATCTTATCAATGAACAGCAAAATGACTCCGCCTAAAATTAAAACAATCGCAATAGGAACCGGATCTCCGAGAATGGCTTCAATTTTATCATCGAACAATTTTCCCAAAATCAAAGCAGGAATTACAGCTGCTGCGAGTTTCAGGTAAAAATTAAAATTTTTGAAATCGAAAAACTTTTTCCAATAGACAAATACTACTGCGAGAATCGCTCCGAACTGAATGGAAACCTGAAACATCTTCACAAATTCATCTTCCTGAATTCCGAAAACCGAGCTGGTAAAAATCATATGTGCAGTGGAAGAAACCGGAAGATATTCCGTAAGTCCTTCAATAATGGCAATGATGATTGCTTTGATTAAATCCATCTATTTTTTATGAGTAATAGGTAAATAAGTAATGAGTAATTTTGGAAAGTTATTTCTTTCTTTTGAGAATAGCATATGCTTCAATCGCAAATCCGGCAATGACGAGCAAAGGCGCAATCCTGATTCTCACTACTGAAAAAATGCCGTCATTCCAATAGGTCGGATCCACAACTCCATCAGGTCTTGTATTCGCTCCTGAACCCATCATCAGAACAAATCCGACGAGAATAAACGCCAGACCGATCAGCATCCATCTGAAATTTTCTTTCCCGAAATAAAATGCGTTTTCAGCAGAAATATTTTTTTCCGTTTTCCCGAACTGCTCTGTGGAAAACTGTTGCTTTTTCTTTGCCATAATTATGAATAATAAAGATCATCAACATTCGATCTCAGGAATCGCCACGTCGCGAAAACCGTGCTCAGAACCGTAATGAAAATTCCCAGAACCAAAACCCCGAGAATCAGGAAAATATACTGATTCGGATCCTGAACGAAATCAGCACCGATCTCTTTGGTAAAATAATACCAAACTCCGAACAGCACCAAAAGTCCGATCACAGCACCGAGAATTCCGAGAATTACCGCTTCGATGATAAATGGTTTCAGGATAAATCTGCGCTTCGCTCCTACTAATTGCATTGTTTTGATGATGAAACGCTTGGAGAAAATTTTCAGGCGTATCGAATTGTTAATCAGTACAATCGCTAAAATCAGAAACAATACGGAAAATCCTAAGATCCATTTCAGGATTCTTTCCAGATTATTGAAAATATCCGCAGTAAGCGACGAATTGTTTTTTACTTCCTTAATTCCTTTTACAGTCGATAACTGCTTGATAACACCGTCGATTTTTTCGGGAGCTACATATTCCGGCTGTAAAGAAACTTCCACGGAAGACGGAAAAATATTGGCTTCGAAAAGAGCCTGTCCGTCAACACCCAGACTTTTCTTTGCTTCCACCGTTGCTGCTTCCCTGGAAATGTAGGTCGCTTTTTTTACAAAAGGTAATTTCTGAATTTGGGCAAAAGCCTCTTTCTCCAGCTTATCAATTTTCGCAGAATCTTTCACATCGTAGTTTTCATCAAAAAAAGCATTGACCACAAGCTGCTCCTTGATATAATCGGAATACTTCTGTGCATTGATTAAAATCAGCCCGAAAAGCCCGACCAAAAAGAGAACCAGCGCGATACTGATGGTTACGGTAATATTGCTGGAACGCAATCTTCTTTTGTTAAAATCGTCAACCGTTTTAGCCATTAAGAAAAATTTTTCGGCTAAATTAGAAAAAATCTTCCGAAATTTGCGGATGTTTCGGAAAAACAAGTGTTAATAAAATCATAAAAAATCTTGACTGTAAAAGCAAAAAAACATCTCGGACAGCATTTCCTAAAAGACGAGAATATCGCCCGGAAAATTGTGGAAAGCCTGAGTTTTAACGGATATGAAAAAATTCTGGAAGTAGGTCCCGGAACAGGCGTTCTTACCAAATATCTTTTAGAAAAAAATCAGACTCTTTTTCTTGCGGAAATCGATCAGGAATCCATTGATTATCTGAAACAGAATTACAAAGAACTCGACGATTCCAGATTTACCGGAGATTTTCTGAAACTGGATATTGATGCCGGTTTTCCCGAACAGCTGGCAATTATCGGGAATTTTCCGTACAATATTTCGTCACAGATCTTATTTAAAATTATCGACCATTACACGCATATTCCCGAAATATGCGGAATGTTCCAGAAAGAAGTAGCGGAACGTACTGCCGCAGTTCCGAGAAATAAAGATTACGGAATTCTTTCGGTTCTGGTACAGGCATATTATGATGTAGAATATCTTTTTACGGTTTCGGAAAATGTATTCAATCCGCCTCCGAAAGTAAAATCTGGCGTTATACGATTGACGAGAAATGTAAAAAACGGACTGGGCGGAAATGAAGAGCTTTTCAAAAAAATTGTAAAAGCGGGTTTTAACCAACGGAGAAAAAAACTCTCGAATGCACTGAAAGTTCTGAATATTCCCGAACATTTAAAGAATCATCCGTTTCTGGATAAACGTGCGGAAGAGCTTTCTGTGGAGGATTTTATAGAATTTTCTAACTTATGGAGCAACACCTAAATAACCTCAAATTTATCTATGAGACATAATAATTTACAGTATCTTATTTTTGCCTTGATGTAAAAGTGACAAAAATTGTTTCCTTTTTTATTGTTTTTAATGAAGTCGGCAAACCTCGCTTTCAGCGGGTTTCTGAACGCAAAAAACTTCGAAGTCGAAAGCTGATTGCAAAAAAAAACAAAAACAACTTCTTCGTGTTTTTTTACTAAAATTTTGTATAAATCCCATCGAGCAGCATCGAAATAATTCCAATGAAAACCCACAGCCTCAATAAATTAAGCGCTAAAAAATTATAATTTCTGGAACGGTTCAAAACCAGATAAATACTCAGAATAATAATAAAAATTCCCGAAGCGAAATAGTAAGCATTAATACTGTGAAGTCCTTTGATATTTACCAAAATCATAGAGAGCAGATACAAGAATATCTGCAAGATAATCAATACAATTTCTGAAACTTTTGATCCGAAAAAATTCGGGATTGTAGTATAGCCGAAAACTTTATCAGCATTTTTGGTAAGCGTATCTTTCAGAATATCAATGATCAATAGAATCAGAAAGAGAAAAGCTGCCATTAAAAGGATCTTTACTGAAAATGTTCTGTAATACACCAGCATTCCGAAAAACGGATACAAGGTAAGCGATACGAACGTAAGGTTATTGACGATCAGAATTTTGGAAAGTTTATGACTGTAAAACCACATTCCAAACTGATAGATAAGCAGATATACAAAAACCCGCGGAGAAATCATCCACGAAATTCCGAGCGAAACGAGATTCAGGGAAAGATAAACGTACAGAAAATATTTTTGCTTCAGGAAGCTTTGGATCTTGGTACGAAAAGGTTTTGTAATCTTATCTTTTTCACGATCGTAAAACTGATTGATAATTCCGCCTGCAACAATGCTCAAAAGCGTACAGAAAATAATACCGTGAACTTTAAAGTCGAAAACGAATGTCCGCAAACTTTCTTCCTGATTGAAAAGAAAAAATGTGGAAACATACAACGCAAAAGCCAAAATCAAAACCACAAAGATCCGCGCCCCGACAAGGAAACCGACAAATTGCGAAAGACGGTACAGAACCGTTTTTGAGGGTTTTGTTGTTCCCATATTCTGACTTTTTTAAAAACCCTTTCAGAATGCAAAACTCTGAAAGGGTTATTTTATTTATATTATTAATTCAAAAAAATTAAAATCTGTAGATCACTTCTTTGTTGAAGCCTTCCAGCATCTTTTCCGCTTTTTCGTAATCTTTGGTAAAGCCTAAAATGTAACCACCACCACCGCTTCCGCAAAGTTTGAGGTAATATGCATTGGTATCCAGACCTTTTTTCCAGGCGTTGAAAAGATTTTCCGGGATCATCGGACGGAAATGTTCATAAACCCAAACCGAAAGCTTTTTCAGGTTCCTGAAAAACGGATTCATATCTTCTTTCAGGAAAGCGTCGATACATGCGTTGTTGTAACGGATAAATTCTTCTTTCAAAGTTTTGCGGAATCCTTCGGCTTTCATTTTTTCAAAGAAAATCTGGATCATGGGTCCCGTTTCGCCGACACTTCCCGAATCGATCAGGAAAATCGCTCCTTTTCCTTCCTCACCTTTCGGAATGGAAACACGGTCTACATTCTCTTTATTTTCGATAAGAATCGGAAGATTCATATAGCAGATCAGCGGATCAATTCCCGAGCTTTTTCCGTGGAAATAACTTTCCAAAAGTCCGAAAACCTTTTTCAGATTTTTCAGATCGTCTTTGGAAATGGTTTCGGGAGAATATTTTTTAAAGGAATATTTCTCGAAAATTGCCGCAACCAAAGCACCCGAACTCCCTACTCCGTATCCTTGCGGAATATTGGAATCAAAGAAAAGTCCGTTTTCGATATCTTTTTTGAATTCCTGAACGTTAATGCGGAAATTTTCAGGCAGATCCAGTTCTGAAAGATATTCGGAATATTTCTGAAGATGCCGGTTGGAATTTTTTTCAAAATCGGAATGAAGCTCTGAAAACTGCAAAGCTCCCTTATAAAAACTATACGGTAAGGTTAATCCCTGAGAGTCCTCAATAATTCCATATTCACCGAAAAGTAAAATTTTAGCGTAAAATAAAGGGTTTTTCATTTACTTCTTTAAAATTCTATACAAAGATACGAAATATTTCAATGCGTTACGCATTTAGCAAAATTTATGCCTGAATTTTGAAGATTTTTAAATTCTATTATTTTGCTTAAAAAAAATTTCATTCAAACCCAAAATCTACCATTTCATTTTAGCGTTCACAAAACGGATCAGGATCGCTCCGAGTAAAAAGAATCCTGACATCGCAATAAACGCGTATTGCATATTTCCGAATTTCTGAATGAATATACTGAAAATCAGCATTCCGCAGATAATAGCGATTTTTTCCAGGACATCATAAAAGCTGAAATAGGTTGTATTTTCCATAGAATCTTCCGGCAATAATTTGGAATATGTGGAGCGCGACATCGCCTGCAAACCTCCCATTACCAATCCAATAAGTCCTGCCAAAGCATAAAACTGATATTGCAGATTCGGGTTTTCGTTGTTCAGCGAAAATGCCGATAAACAGCAAACAATCCAAATGATAACAGCAATGGTAATCACATTTTTATTTCCGATTTTTTTGGATAACTTCGAGAAAAGATACGCTCCCAAAATCGCGATGATCTGAATGACCAGAATGGTGATAATCAGCTTGTATTTTTCATCCTGCTTCGGGAAAACCACATTGCTTCCGAAAGGCGTTGCCATCAGGAAAATCGTCTGCATTCCGACACTGTAAAAGAAAAAGCTGGAAAGGAAAAATTTCAGGTTTTTGCTGGCAAACAGCTGATTTCCGACTTTAAATAATTCTTTAAAACTTTCCTTTGCCACATCGATATAGAATGTGATATTGTCTTTCAGAACTTCCCAGAAACCACCCTGCTCTTCGTGCTTTTTGAAAATATTTTTGTAATTCAGAAGTACAAGGTCTTTCGGTAGCTTACCTTTCACATTTCCAAACTGCGGAAGATGTTTGAATGTATATTGCGAAAATCCAAACCACCACGCTCCCGTTAAAAGGAAACTTACACGAATCAAAATATTCTGGGTTTTTGAATCGGTTGTAATTCCCTGAATTAAAAACAGACAGATAATCAGCAAAACCACCGAACCTACATATCCGTAAATATAGCCTTTCGCAGAAAGCGAATCCTGCTGGTCGGGCGTTGCAATATCCGGTAAAAACGAATTATAAAACACCAGACTTCCCCAAAATCCGACACTTGCCGTAATGCTGAACAACAAGCCTAAAAAAACATTGTTCATTCCTGTAAACATCGCCAATCCCATACACGAAGTCGCTCCGAGATAACAGAAAAACTGGAGAAAGGATTTTTTGTTTCCAATGGTATCCGCTAAAGAAGATAAAAACGGTGACAGCAAGACTACAAGAAAAAACGAAATGGCATACGAAAAGCTCAATACAGCATCCGGTTCATAGTTTTCACCGAAAATTTTTATCATATAACGCACAGGAATTTCCTGCACTTCTCCTGCCGCTGCTACAAATTCCTTCTTATTGAACTGCGTTGTCAGTATCGTATAGTATATCGGAAATATTGTAGAGGTGATAACAAGGGAATACACCGAATTCGCCCAATCGTAGAAAGCCCAAGCTTTCATTATTTTCGGATTGTTCTTAATGTTCGGGTTCTGCAGATTTTCGTTTTCTGACATTCTTTTAAAATTATTTAGACAAAAATAAAAAATCCATTAAGAAAACAATACTTTTTTTGAATTCTTAATGGATTTTTAAAATTATTAAACAAAAATCCACCGTGATCACCGTGAAAACTCCGTGTTCTCTGTGGTTTTCATTTTAAATTGGAACTTACATATTTTCGATAACGATTGCAGAAGCACCGCCTCCTCCGTTACAAATTGCGGCAGCTCCGTATTTTCCGTTATTTTGTTTGAGAACATTAATCAAAGTAACGATAATTCTCGATCCGGAACTTCCAAGCGGATGTCCAAGCGCTACTGCACCACCATTTACATTTACTTTTGAAGAATCCAGTCCTAAAATTTTATTATTTGCTAAACCGACCACTGAAAACGCTTCATTAAATTCAAAGAAATCAATATCGGAAACTTCGAGGTTTGCTTTTTTTAGGGCTTTGGGTAATGCTTTTGCAGGTGCTGTGGTGAAATCTTCCGGATTCTGAGCGGCATCAGCGTATGAAATAATTTTTGCCAGAGGCTTCAATCCTAATTCTTCCATTTTTTCTTTTGACATCAGAATTAATGCGGAAGCGCCGTCATTCAGTGTAGAAGCGTTTGCTGCTGTTACCGTTCCGTTCTCTTTCTGGAAAACTGTTGGAAGTGTGGAAATACGGTTGAAATTTACGTTTTTATATTCTTCATCTTCGGAAAAAATAACCGGATCTCCCTTTCTTTGTGGGATTTCAACAGGAACAATTTCGTCTTTAAATTTTCCTTCACTCCACGCTTTCGCCGCTCTTTTATACGATTCTATTGCAAACTGATCCTGATCTTCTCTGGAAAAGCTGTAATCTTTTGCACATTTTTCGGCGCAAACTCCCATATGTACTTTGTTATAAACATCAGTAAGTCCGTCCAGAACCATTCCGTCCTGCATTTTCACATCTCCTAATTTTGTGGAAACTCTGGCATTGAAATAATGAGGAACTAAGGACATATTTTCCATTCCACCTGCAATGATTACATCAGCATCTTCCGCTTTTATTGCTTGTGCTGCCATCATTACGGCTTTCATTCCGGAAGCGCAGACTTTGTTAATGGTTGTAGAAGGCGTTTCTTTGGAAAGTCCCGCTCCAAGCGCAACCTGACGAGCCGGAGCCTGCCCTTCTCCTGCCTGCAAAACATTTCCCATATAAATTTCCTGAACAAGTTCGGGATTCAGACTGATCTTTTCCAAAGCGCCTTTTACGGCTGCTGCACCTAATTTCGGAGCAGGAACTGTGGAAAGACTTCCCATAAAACTTCCCATCGGTGTTCGTACTGCGGATACAATGAATACTTCTTTCATTTTTTTATAGTTTAAATTTTTAATTAATAAATTATTCTTTTGCCTTGATGCAAAAGAATCAAAAAATCAAGACCGGACTTTTTTGCTAAGTCAATTATTTAAATTCTAATAAATACTGATTATTATCTTGTCATAAGTTTTTATTTTATCAAAGCTCTGAATCTTTAACAATGTTTTTATTCTTCGAAAACAGTAAAATCATTGCTCCCGAAAATTCTAAAAACCAACCCCATTTCAGCTTTACCATTCCGGCTGCAAATTCTTTCCACGAACTGAAAGGTAGAAAACTGAAAAAATCGAGTGATTTGAATTTTACCGCAATAATGGTAAAAATAAAAAGCAGGATCATCAGAACAGCTGAAAATTTGATCAGAAACGGTTTGTTCTTCATAATTCCGATGATTGCAAGCAAACACAAAATCCAGCAGAAAACTGCAAGATATTTATCAATATCATAATAATTCCAGTTCCCGACTACAGGAACGTGAACCAGCGGAAGAAAACTTCCGGCTATTACTAAAATGAATGCGATAAGCTGAAAATTTCTCATAACCGTTTGGGAAAAATACGAAAAAAAACACACTCCGAAAAGTGTGCTTCCATTTGATCTATGAAGTTGATAATATGAATGTTAGAAATTCAAATCCAGAATATCGATCCCGATCTGGATTCCGTTTTTGTTGGGCAGAAGCGCATCATCATTGAAAACAGGTGTCAGATCTTTTTTGATGAACAGATTGAAACCTCCGTAGCTCACGCTGAATTTCGCGCCGAAAAGAAAAGAATTCACGCCATTATCTAAAGTATAATCATACTTTCTGAATTTTCCGTCTTCATTATAATATTTCACTTTTGCAATGCTTCTCAGGCGGATCCCTGCATACGCTCCGATTCCGATCTTAAACTGGTTTTTCTGATTATCGAGGTATCTTTTTCCCTCGTAATCCACATAAGAAGGATTCACCACCCATTGAAAATCCACCGGAAAAGTAAGATATACATTTCTGAGTTTGGAGCGTTTCACAGTTCCCTGAGTAAATTCCGAAAGGAAAATATTTTTTTCATTTTGTTCCGTAACCAAAGGCATTTTCGGCATATACGTATCATTTCTGTACGCCAGTCCGTAGCGGATAAAAAACGGACTTTCAAAACCGCCGAGCTGTCTCTCCTTTCTTGCCTGAATTTCAAAGCTGTGCGAATTTCCGATGCGCATTTTTGAAGTATTTTCAAACGGATTGAAGCTTCCCTTATTTTCCGTAAGATTCAGAAAACCGTAGCTTACCGCAAGATCGCTTTTCTTCAGATGTTTTGCAGGATTGCTGTCTTTTTTTCTTTTAATTGTAATTAATGAATTATCATTCCATTTCACACTGAAATTCACCGAATCGCTTTCTTTCCGGAATACAGAATTTTTTGCAGCCTCTTTTGTAATATTCTGAAAATTAGTGCTTTCCGAATCTACTTTTTCATTGATGATCTCTTCGTATTTTTTAGCAATTTCGGCTTTTAATGCTATTTTCTGATCATTGGTGATTTTCCCTTTTTCAAAATCAGCATCGGCAATATCCATTTCGTTGTTCATTTTGATTTTTTCGGCGGTAACGATGCTGTCGATTCTTGCTTTATAATCCTGAAGATTCTGGTCTACATCATTCTGTCCGAAAGCGAAACTGCACATCAGCAGAGAAACAGGTACAAGTAATTTTAGTTTCATTTTTTTCAATTTTTTAAGGTTACATTATATTACAAGCCAGCTTTTATTTTATTTATTTTCGTCGGAATATACAGTGATTCCGAGTATTTTTACGGATTTTGGTTTTTCGATATTTACGCCGATATCACCTAATTTCCGTGTATCGTTTCCCTGCTCTTTCAGCGATTTTCCGGCTTCTCTCTCAAACAGCAGATCTTCCGCAGTTACATATTTTACTTTTTCTTTCTTTGCAGGAATTTTCTTTTCTTCATTCACCAAATGTACCTTTCCGGATTTCGGGGAATCCTCTTTTAATGCGATTCCATTTTTTTCGGGAAACTCTGTTTTTTCGTTTTCAGATTTTATTTTTTTAATTTCCGGAATGGTTTTTTCTGAATAATCTCTAGATTCATGATCTACAATTTTTACAGATTCAGGAGCATTATTCTGAATCGAATTTTTCTGTTTCGAAACGATTTTTGACTGATTTTCTTCCGGTATTATTTTTTCGACATTTTCTTTTTGAGCAAACTGATTTTCATTAGGTTGAATCTTATTGTTCATCAACTGATTCATCAGTAAACCAACCGAAATGAAAAGCAAGATCACCGCAGCAATTTTCCAGAAATTGAATTTCCGTTCAATTTTAATTTCCGGTTTTTCCTGAACATTTTCCAGCTCAGCTTCGATTTTTTCCCAAAGGTTTTGGGAAGGCTGTTCCGAAAGATTTTCGTATCCGGTTCTGAATTTATTTTTTAATGAATTTTTCATTTTCGTTTTGATTAAAAAATTCCACGAGCCATTTTTTGGCTTTGTTCAGTTGGCTTTTGCTCGTTCCCTCGGAAATGTTGAGGATTTCTGCAATTTCCTGATGTTTCTTGTCTTCAAAAATGTAAAGATTGAAAACCAGCTTATAGCCTAAAGGCATTTGTCCAAGCACATTTTCCACATCGAAATCCGGAAAATTAGCTTCATTCTCATCTAAGATTTCGTTTCCGATTTCTTCCACATTTCCGGCATCGGAATACAGGATATTTTTATTTTTCCTGATAAAAGTAATGGAATCATTCACCACAATTTTCCTGAGCCAAAACGGAAAAGATTTCTCATCACGGCATTCCCCGATTCTGGAAAACGCCTTACAAAATGCTGTTACCAAAACATCTTCCGCATCTTCCCTGCTGTTCACATACGACTTTGCAACCGCGAGCATTCTTCCGGAAAACATTTCGTAAATGTTTTTCTGCGCAAGCCTCTCCTGTTTCAGAGCCAGAGAAAATATATGTTTAAAATCCTTTTGCATTGTTGCTTTCTACTGATAAGACGCTGATTTTTAAAAATGGTTGCCCAGAATGATAAAAAAAATTACACTTTTTTTGAAAGTGTAATTTAAGTGTTTGATAATCAGGTTAAAATTTTTGAAATTAAGTTAATGTAAAACTTTGTCAAAGTACAATCATTCTGCTGAAAACTTTGACAAAGTAATATTAATGTGAAATATTAGAAACTTCTTCCGGATTGTGTTTGTGTTTGAAGAAAATAGCAAAAAATACGGCAATCACTAAAGAATAAGCAGCAAAAGTAAGCCAGATGTCGTGCCATTCTCTCAGCATAATCGGTTTTGATAAAACATTATTCGCCAGAACTTCTACATTCTGGGAACTCAGGAAATTTCCGAAAGCGCTGTTATCCGCAGTAGTATCCAGATGCGCAGCCAAATCATTAACGTTTGTAAAAGAGCTCGTAAAATATTTATCAATCAGCCAACCGGAAGTCAGGCTTCCCAAAACAGCGCCAAATCCGTTGGTCATCATCATAAATAATCCCTGAGCCGATGAACGGATTTTGGAATCGGTATTTGTTTCCACGAAAAGCGAACCCGAAATATTGAAAAAATCGAATGCCATTCCATAAACGATACAGGAAAGTATAATAAGTGATAATCCTAAACCTGCCGGAGCTCCGAACGCAAAAAATCCAAAACGCAAAACCCATGCAAGCATAGAAATCAACATCACGGTTTTGATTCCGTATTTTTTCAGAAAGAACGGAATTGCCAGAATAAACAGCGTTTCCGAAATCTGGGAAATCGACATAATAATCGTGGAATATTTCACCACGAAAGAATCCACATACTTTGGAAAATGTTTGAATTCATCAAGATAAACATCTCCGTAAGCGTTCGTTAATTGCAATGCACCTCCCAAAAACATTGAGAAAATAAAGAACAGCGCCATTTTATAATTTTTGAAAAGCTTAAAAGCATCCAAACCTAAAATCTGTGCAAAAGAAGAATCTTTATTGATCAGCTTCTGAGGCGGACATTTCGGCAATGTAAAAGAATAAAACCCAATAAACAATGCGGCAGCTCCTGCAATATAAAACTGGAATTCACTGGCTTTGCTTCCTGAAAGATTCACAATCCACATTGCGGCAATAAAACCGATCGTTCCCCAAACTCTGATCGGTGGAAAATCTTTCACCACATCGGCTCCGCTGTTTTTTAATATCGTATAGGAAATGGAATTATTAAGGGCAATTGTAGGCATATAAAAGCACATTGCCAGAAGCATTATCCAAAAGAACATTCCCGGATCTGCGACCTGCGGAATGTAAAACAATACTGCTGCATACAAAATCTGTAAAATCCCGTAAAGGCGTTCCGCATTGATCCATCGGTCGGCAATAATTCCTGTAAGTGTAGGCATAAAAATGGAGGCAAATCCCATTGTGCTGAAAACAGCGCCAAATTTAGTTCCGTCCCAACCTCGTGTTCCGAACCAGTAATTCGCTATTGTAATAAGCCAGGCTCCCCAGACAAAAAACTGGAAAAAATTGAGAATGGTAAGACGTAGTTTAATATTCATATAGTTTATTTTTTTGATTCAATACTTTAATCAATTTTCCTTTTTCTTCTTTTGATTTCCTCCTGAATTTCCAGCGCATAATCGAAATCCTCATCTTTTACTGCCTGATCGAGAAGCATTTTCAGTTCTTCCATCGTGGTGTTGTGAAGATCATTTTCCGCAATCGGTTCTTCTTCGTTAAAAGCATTTTGAGCAGGTGCTTCCTCGATTTCCAGAAGAATTCCGGCTTCGTTGAGAACCTGCTGAGTAGTATAAATTGGCGCATCAAAACGTACTGCCATTGCCACAGCATCGGAAGTTCTGGCATCCAGAATCAGCTCTTCTCCATTGGTTTTGCTGCGGAAATTGATATTGGAGAAAAAAACACCGTCAATAATCTGATAAATCACCACCGATTCCAAATCATAGTTGGTGGATTTTACGAATTTTGTAAACAAATCGTGTGTTAAAGGACGTGGCGGCTGAATGTCTTTTTCCAAGCCTAAAGAAATGGACTGTGCTTCGAAATTCCCGATCACTACGGGAAGCTTTATATTCGTTTCTTCATCTTCAAGCAATAAGGCATACGCTCCGGATTGAGTCTGGCTGTATGAAATACCGCGAATAACTAATCTCTTATAATCCATATACAAATATAATTGTATTTTTTAATTTGAGATTTGAAATTTGAAATTTTTCAAAGAATGTTTAAATTTCATCAAAATTAATTTCCCCAACTCTAAAGGGAGTAATTTTGATAAAATTTATAAATTGCAAAAACCGGAAGCAAAACAAAAAAATCCGGCGAATGCACACCGGATTTTCGTATGTTAAGAAATATTTTTATCCTTTTAATGCTTTGATTTTTTCCGTCAATGCAGGAATGATCTGAAACGCATCGCCTACTACTCCGTAATCCGCAGATTTGAAGAAAGGCGCTTCCGGATCACTGTTGATCACTACAATGGTTTTAGAACCGTTCACACCTGCAAGATGCTGAATCGCTCCGGAAATTCCCACCGCGATATAAAGATTCGGGGAAATAGCTTTTCCGGTTTGTCCGACGTGTTCAGTATGCGGTCTCCATCCGATATCGGAAACCGGTTTTGAGCAGGCAGTTGCTGCGCCTAAAACATTCGCTAAATTTTCGATCATTCCCCAGTTTTCCGGGCCTTTCATTCCTCTTCCTGCGGAAACCACAATTTCCGCTTCTTTCAGATCCAGCTTTCCTGAAGACTGTTCGTGGGAAATTACTTTGGTATCTTCATTGGAAACCGACAGATTTTTTACTTCTTCGGAACCTGATGCCGGATTTTCCTTAACACCGAAAGCATTTTGGGAAATGGTAACAATTACTCCGCTTCCTTCCGCTTTTGCGTGCATAAAACCTTTTCCGGAGAAAGATCTTCTTTTCACCTGAAACGGGGAAATGCTTTCCGGAGCGGCAATCGCATTGGTAATTAATGAATAATTTTTATTAACCGCTAACATCGGAGCGATTGATGAAGCATCAGTTGTATGTGGAAAAACGATAATATTCCCGTCTGCAACTTGATTTACAGCTTCAGCATAAGCTTTCGGGCTGAAATTTTTAAGTCCTGCATCTTCAATTTTAATCACTTTTGATGCTCCGTATTTATACAATAAATCGGAAGAATCTGTTGGGTTTACCGTAATTGCGGTTACCGAATCTCCAGATTGGTCTGCAATTGCTTTTGCGTAAGAAACCGCTTCAAAAGCCGCTTTTTTGTAAACTCCATTTATATTTTCTGCGTAAACGAATACTGACATTTTCTGAAATATTTGAAATTAATAATTTGAGATTTGAGATTAAATTACTTTTGCTTCTTCGTGAAGTAATCTTACCAGTTCATCCAGATTATCCGGAGAAACCAATTTTACAGCTGCTCTCGGCGGAACGCTGTCAAAAGAAACACTCTGCACTTTCACTTCGGAAGAAACAGGTTCAACCACCTGAAGCGTTTTTGTACGGGCAGACATAATTCCTCTCATATTCGGAATGATCAGTTCTTTTTCATCTACTAAACCTTTTTGTCCTGCAATTACAGCCGGAAGATTTACGGAAATCGTTTCTTTTCCGCCTTCGATTTCGCGGGAAACTTTGGCTTCGGAACCTTCCACTTCCAAACCTACGGAAGCATTTACAAAAGGTTTTCCTAAAATCTGCGCCAGCATTCCCGGAACAGAACCGCCGTTGTAATCAATGGATTCTTTTCCGCAAAGAATTAAGTCGTAACCGCCGTTCTGAGCAACGGAAGCGATTTCTTTGGCGGTAGAAAAACTGTCTTTTGGCTCCATATTTACACGGATCGCATCATTCGCGCCGATTGCTAAAGCTTTTCTAATCACAGGCTCGGTTTCTGCGCTGCCAACATTTACCACCGTTACATTCGCTCCTTTTGAGGTCTGGAGCTGGATTGCTTTTGTGAGCGCAAATTCATCCAAAGGATTAATTACCCACTGGATTCCGTTTTTGTCGAAAGCAGATTTGTCTGCCGTAAAGTTGATTTTTGAAGTAGTGTCGGGAACACTGCTTATACAAACTAATATTTTCATTGGTAAAACAGTAATTTTTAATTTTCGCTAAGATACATAAAATTACTATGTATGCATAATTTTTAATTATTCGGTAAATAAGACTTTCTGGATGAACGATTTAACAGAAATCTGCTTTAATTTTCAGCTAAAATGCAAAATAAAAAAGCACCTCCGAAAAGATGCTTTTTGTAATATTTCTTTGAAAATTAATTATTTTTTCAAAACTTTCTGGATATAAACTTTTCCGTCATTCGCTTTTACTTTCAGGATATAAGTTCCTTTAGCGAATTCACCAACATTTACAGATTCGATTGATTTCAGGCTTTCAGTAGTTTTTACTTTTTTACCTGCCATATCATAAAGCTCTACAGATTCAGCTTTAAGACCATTTGCCAATCTGAAGTTCAGCACATCCTGAACCGGATTTGGGAAAATCTGAAGAACTTTAGAGTTGATCACTTCTGTAACTCCTAATGGATTTTCTCCTGTAATAGTCATTACCCATTGTGCATTCGGAAAACCGATAGCAGTTGTAGTTACAGGTGAATTAACACTACAACCTGCAGACATCAGATAAGATGGCTTTGTTTGTCCTTGTGCATTAGCACCCATATAGAATAACTGACCACTATCTTGTCCGTCGTGATATATTTCCACTACAAATGTAGAACCGGAAGGAATCACCTGTTCCAAATCAGTTCCTGTATCCACCATTCCTAAATTGTTATCCGGAGAAACCTCAACATCTACAGCATTTAATAAAGTAGTAGTTCCTGATGGATAAGTTCCGGAAGCCATTTTGTAAATGCTTACCAAGACAGGGAAAGTATCGGAAGCACTTTCCACTCCGAAAGCTACATTCGTGATTTTGTAATCATAGTTGATACTGTAATCGGATAATTTGAATGCTCTTGAATAATAGTTATCACTGGTATATGAACCATCATTCGCAGCACAAGCCACAGAAGCCTGAGATTCTACTACATTAGGAGTGTTGTTCTGGGTAATTACCTGAGCAAAAGCAGTTGTAGAAACTAAAGCAACTGCCAAAGAAGTAAAGATTTTTTTCATAATAAATAAATTTAAAAGATTAATAATTATTGGCAAATATAGTAAAAAGTAACAGTCTGCCAAAAAAAAATAAGAATTCTTCATAATTGTTAAAAGCACCTGATACCATCAGTTCAATTGTAAAGGTTAAAAAAGATAGAACTCGTGAAGAGTTCTAAAAAAATAATCGAACTGAGATTGATAATAAATCTTTCAGAGAACCCATAAAAATTTCCTCAAAATTATTTTGAGGAAATTTCATTTGAATATAAAAAGAAATTAGTTCTTATTATAAAATTAAGAAACTTCCATAATATTTTAAAACCGTATTAAATTCAGAAAACCTAAAATTTATTCGGCTGCGGTTTTGATGGTCTTATTTCTATTTTGCTCGGAAGAACACGCGGATTCATATTCAGCATATCGATGATCAAATTTCCCAAATCTTCCGGCTGGATTTTCCATTCGTCTTTTTCGGAGGGAATATTCCCGTTGAAATACGTTGCCACCGATCCCGGCATTATCGTAGAAACTTTAATATTGTGTTTCCGCAGATCGATCATCGCAGCTTGTGTAAATCCGACAACTCCGAATTTTGAAGCGTTATAACCCGAACCGTTCTCAAAAAAATTGGTTCCTGCCAAACTCGAAATTGTGATGTAATATCCTTCCGTTTTTTTGAGCGTTTCCACAGAAGCTTTTAATGTATGGAAACATCCTGTAAGATTGGTCTCGATCATCGAATTCCAGTCTTCAAAGGAAAGTTCATCGACAGGTTTGAAAATTCCCAGACCTGCATTCGCAATTACAACATCAAGATCTCCGAATTTTTCATTGATCTTTTCCACCGCATTTTTTTCATCTTCAAAATTCCTGACATCAGAACTGATCCCCAGAATATTCTCCGAAATCTTTTTAAGCTCCGAAACGGCTGCATCTACATCTTCCTGCTTTCTTCCGCTTATCGCAACATTGTAATTGTTTTTTAATAATACTTCCGCAATCCCGAAACCGATCCCTTTGGTTCCGCCTGTAATATAAACTGTTTTATTTTTCATAAGGTAAAGGTACGAAAAACGGTCGCTTATTTCAAAAGATCGGGTTCAATAGGATTGTTGTTTTTCTTTAAAGATTCTTTTACGCGGTTTTCAATATTTCTGTAGATCTGGTTCGGATCGGTCATTTCTTTTCCGTCGGATGTTTTTACTTTAATGAATGTTGTTCCTTCCGAGCTGTTCTTCATCATCATTTGTCGCAAATTTTTTGCAGGATCGTTGATATAATCTTTCCAAAGCTTTTTATATTGCTTTTCGGTAACTTCTATTTCTTTGTCTCCCAAACCCAAAACGATCATTCCGTTCGGAAGCTCAGGCTCTTTTTCTTTCGTTTGCTCAAAGCTTTTATTTCCAACCAAAGTCATTATATGAGAACCTGTCGTATCTTCCACTTTCACAATCAATCCGGGCAAACCATAAAATTTGTAGGGACCATCATTCACTGGAATATCGGTGGAAAACCACGCGATCCATTTTCTTCCGCCAAAATCTGTTGTCGCTTTTTGAGCGTTGTATTCGCCGATCTTTTCTTTATCGGGAAAAATTTTCCATTCCGGTTTTTCGTCTTCCGAAATTTTATACTGATCGGAAGAAATATTTTTATAAAGGAAAACCTTATATTCGGGATAGGATTTCGTTACGCGGAAATTCACATTCCCTGAACGGTCTTTCCTGTTGACATTGACATTTCCCAACCCTGATTTCATCTGTTTTTCTATATCAGCTTTCATAATGGAATCTGAAATAAATTTTTCGCGGCTGTAATATTCAGAGCCGGATTTTGTAACATCCAGAATCATCAGTTCGGTTTTTACATCCGCTTTGTTGGTGGAATCGGGAATGTATTTGTAATCGTAGAAAAATCTTTGATTTTGAGCATTGGCAAAAATTCCTGAAAGAATTAAAATAAATGTAAAAATTCTCATCATATTCTCATTTTTATAAAACCGCCAGAGTTTTAATGTTCCGGCGGTTTTTGTGATTATTTTTTTGTTGTAATGCGGATTTCACCGCTTTCTTTTCCGTCTTTATTATTTTTATTGACGTTTATATGATCTATATCTTCCGAATTCAGCTTATCCACTTCGGATTTGCCTACTTCTTTTCCATTGATATAATATTTAATATTTCCCGATATTTTACTATTCTCAATATTCTTACTGTTGAAATAAAATCCGTTTCCTTTCATCTCCATAACTTTCGGGAATTTATTATTCATCACAATAATTTTTCTGTTATTCCCATTAATTTTTGCTTGTTCAGCCGCTAATTCCGCTTGTTTCTTAGCAAGTTCAGCCTGTTTCTTTGCCAGCTTTTCTATTTTTTTTGCATCTTTTGCGGACAGCTGTGCTTTTCCTTTAATCGTTCTCGCTTTGGCAAAAGCTTCTTTCGCATCTTTTTCAGATTTAAAGAACAATTCAGGATGTTTTGTAAAAATATCCGTTCCGTCAAAACCATAAGCAATATTTGGCGGAAGCTGCGGATCCGGAGGTGTTACGAATTTTATTTCGGCAAGTTCTTTTACTGTATTTTTCCATTCATCGGAATTAAAATATTCCTTGTTTTTAGACATTAAATCTTTAAACTCTTTGGAATCTGTATCGAATTTCATCAGCATTTCAGGATTTGAAATAGCATCATTAAAACGATAAATGGTGATATTCTTTTTAAAATCGTCGGAATTTGCAATTTCATTGATTTTTCCGCTTAAAGAATTGATTTCATCCACTTTAGCGGAAAACTCTTTGGAATCGTGTTTCAGGTTTTTCAGGTCTGAAGATTTTTTCGCGATTTCATTGCTTAGGTCTGCAATTTTCTTGTTGTGATCTTCAAAACTCTTTGAAATTTTTGACGGAATTTCAGCTTCCGGAATCGGAACTGCTTTAGCAATTACCGTATCTTTTTTAATCTGTTCAACGGCTTTTGCAATTTCGATATTGGCAGCCTTTATCTCTTTATTTTTCGCGTTTACAAGATAAGCGAAAGCAATGGCGAAAACTAACGGCAATGCGAAAATTCTCCGCGCATAACTGAATTTTGTTTTAGGTTTTTTAAGCATTTTAAGTCTTTTTTTAAGGTTGGAACTAAGAAACGGACTGGTTGCAGGTAACATTTCTCCGGAGAAATGACTTGCCAGAAGCATCTGCGCAAATGCTTTGGTGTCCGATTGTTTTACGGCTTTTTTATCAGCCAGATATTCGTGTATTAAATGTATTTCCTTGTGAATCAGATAGAAAAAAGGATTGAACCAGAAAACGGATTTTATGATTTCGATGAGGATCTTGTCGAAAGTATGTTTCTGCTCAATGTGCACCATTTCGTGTTTCAGGATCTGTTTTCCCAAATCGGATTGAATGAGAATAGAGTTTTTCCAGAACAGGTTTCTGAAATAGGAAAACGGAGCGTTGTCCAGATTGGTATGGTAAAAATTGATTCCTTCAATTTCTTCTTTGGGAAAGCGGTTTTTTAATCTTGAAATTTTCGCGATCCCGATTGCAAATCTTGTCAGAAAAAAGACAGAAACCAATCCAAAACCGACAGCAATAGTTCTAAAATAACTGAAATCATAGCCTGATGTATTTGAGTTTGAATTTTTTAATTTATTGATTAACAAATAAATATCATTGTTTACTTCAACCGTAAAATAACTTACTTTCAGCAAAGGCAAAAGCAAGGAAACCAGCATTACCGCCAGAAGATAAAATCTGTTGTAATGATGAAAGGTCTTATCTTTTAAGAACAACCGATAGTACAAGAACATTACACCGGAAATTACAATCACTTTCCCCGAATAGAATAAAAAGGTTTCCATTAGTCTTTATTTTTAAGTTCGTTGAGGAGCATTTCCAGGTCTTCCACACTCATTTCATTTTTTTCTACTAAAAATGAAACTGCATTGGTATAAGAACCTGAAAAATAATTTTTTACCAGACTTTTTATAGATTTTCCGCTGTACTGTTCCTGAGAGATCAGCGGAAAATATTCGTGCTGTCTCCCGAAAACGTTATAATCCACAAAATTTTTTTCTTTAAGCACTTTCAGGATCGTGGAAACCGTATTGGTATGAGGTTTCGGTTCGGGAAATTCTTCAAGAATATCTTTCAGAAAACCTTTTCCGATTTTCCATACATACTGCATTACCTGTTCTTCGGCTTTTGTAAGCGACTGGATTTTCATAATCATTATTTATTAAAATGTTGATGAATATTTTTATCACTAATATTTTAGTTATACAAATGTAGAATTTATTTTTGAATATACAACTATTTTTTTAGTTATAATGAGTTGAAATATATAATCAATTGATTTTCAATGTGAAAATTTTATATTTTAAAATAGAAACTTTGTCAAAGCACAATCATTCTGCTGAAAACTTCGACAAAATAGGATTAAGAATTTCTGGAAATAGTTGCAAGATACTGATCATTTTCATCCTCAAAAACAATTTCGGATTTCCAGTTTTCAAATTCAGCGATCGATCTCATCATATTTTTATCTAAATAAAGCCAGCTGAACCAATCCGTAAATTCACCGGAATATTCGTAACTGCATTTTACTTCGCCGTAATAATGGTCGGGTATTTCGAGATCTTCATACATATAGGAAATATCGCAGGAATCAAAAATAATCTGTCCGTTTTCATTGAGCAGCGAATCTGCTTTTCTCAGAAAATTACGGAAACCGTCAATATTTTTGGAAATACCGATTCCGTTCATCATCAGAAGCAGCGTATCGAATTTCTGACCTTCATATTTGAAAAGATCTTCGCAGATCACATTTTCCACATTCCGGCTTTTCATTACTTCACAGGCTTTCGGGGAAATTTCCAGAGCGTAAACGTCCGGATTACTTTTTTGAAGTTCCAGAACGTGCGAACCTGCTGCTGCACCGATATCAAGAGTTTTTCCTTTACACAGTTTCAGCGCTTTCTTTTCCAGTTCGGGCATTTGTTTGTGATCCCGGAAATACAAGGAAACCGGCATTTCTACTTTTGGTCCGAAAGTATCGTGAACAAAAAGTTTCTTCCTTGATTTTTCAAAGAAATAATCGTGAATCGCTTTCCCCGGAAGATCTGACATATAAGAATTTTGACAAAAATAAAAAAATCGTCTCAAAAAAATTGAAACGATCTCCTTTGTAGCGGGGACACGACTCGAACGTGCGACCTCCGGGTTATGAGCCCGACGAGCTACCTACTGCTCTACCCCGCGATATTGTGGTGCAAATATACAACAATTTTTATTTTCCGCAAATATTTACGGAAAAACATTTTGTATAAACGATTTTCGTACATTTGTATATGGCAAAAATCTTAAAAATATATCCTGAAAATCCACAGGAAAACCTTATTAATGAAGTTATTAAATCTTTGGAAAATGGCGGATTGATTATTTATCCTTCCGATACGGTTTATGCTTTAGGCTGTAATATTTTCGATATAAAAGCAATGGAAAAACTGGCTCAACTGAAAAAAATAAAGCTGGAAAAAGCACGGTTTTCCATTATCTGCAACGATCTGAGTCATCTTTCAGAATTTACGCGACCGATTGAAACTTCGGTTTTCCGTTTTCTGAAAAGTCATATTCCGGGATCTTTTACTTTTATTCTGGAAGCCAATAAAAATCTTCCGCTTGCATATAAAGGTCATAAAACCGTAGGAATCCGCGTTCCCGATCATCCGGTTCCGCAGCTGATTGTGGAAAAACTGGGACATCCGATCGCTTCCACTTCCATAAAAGACGATGATGAAATTATCGAATATTCTACCGATCCCGAACTGATCGCCGAAAAATACGATCATCTTGTGGATATCGTTATTGATTCCGGTTATGGCGATAACATCGCTTCCACAATTGTAGATCTTACTTCGGGAGAACCGGAAATTCTGAGAGAAGGAAAAGGAATTTTGTAAAAAAGGAACAGGATAAAAGGAAAAATAGACAAGAATCAGATTACTTATTGCTCATTATTTATTACTCATATTTAATATTTTATGAAAATCGTTACCTCACCTGCAAAACTGATGAACACTGAAAATTCTACAGAATTTTTGAAAGCTTCTACGCCGAAGTTCATTGAAGAAGCAGCTTTTATACAATCTTTTTTAAAGGAAAAATCTCCGAAGTTTCTTCAGGAACTTATGGAAATTTCGCCCAAACTTGCCGATGAGAACTGGCAGCGAAACCAAAACTGGAAACCGAGCCCGAAACCAAAAGAAAGCTGCCCGGCAATGTTTGCGTTCGTTGGTGAAGTATACCGCGGACTGGATGCAAAAACCCTCGATAAATCTGCCGTAGATTATCTTCAAAAAAATTACAGAATTATTTCCGGATTGTACGGATTGCTGAAACCATCGGACAAAGTAATGCTTTACCGCCTGGAAATGGGCAGGAATTTTAAGTTTGATAAATATAAAAATCTGTATGATTTCTGGAGAGAGAAAGTTACAGAGCAGCTGAATTCCGAATTAAAATCCAAAGACATCATTCTGAATCTTGCAAGTACGGAATATTTCAAAGTTTTCGATAAAAAGAAGCTCAACGCTCCGGTTATCGATTTTGATTTTTATGAAATGAAATCTGGAAAACCAAAAACAATTGTAGTATACACCAAGCACGCGAGAGGTCTGGTCGTAAGATTCTGTGCCGAAACAAAAGCCAAAACTTTAAATGATGTAAAAGCCTTTAATTATGAAGGTTACAGAATCGATGAAAAACTTTCAACGGAAATGAAACTGGCTTTTACGAGATGATTTTCGAGGTGCAAGTTCGTGAATGGTGAATTTCGTTTCGCGAGTCAATAGTCAATTTTAAAATTCCCGGATTCAAATAAAATCAAACAATTTCAAACCCAATTATTTCGTGACAATTCTCGAATTCAAAAAATATTTCAAATCCGAACTTTCCGAATGGTACAGCGAATCGGAAAGCACTTTTCTGTATCAAATTTTCGCTGAAAAAATTACAGGTTTCGAGCCGAGACATCAGCGAAAATTTTCGCATCAGCAGCTTTTAATCAGCGATGAAGAAGAACTGAAAAACATTCTCGCAGAACTGAAAACCGGAAAACCGTATCAGCATATTCTGGGTGAAACGGAATTTTACGGAATGAAATTTTTCGTCAATGAAAATGTGCTGATCCCAAGACCGGAAACGGAAGAATTGCTGGAATTTACGATTAATAGGATACAAGATACAAGGCAAAAGATACAAGGTTCGGAATCCGAATTTTCTGATTCTTCCGGACTTTCGGACTTTCGGACTTTCAAAATTTTAGACATCGGAACAGGAAGCGGAATTATCCCGATTGTTTTAAAAAAATATTTTCCGGAAGCGGAAATTTCATCAATCGATATTTCGGAAAAAGCGCTTGAAATTGCCAGGAAAAACTCGGATTTTCACCAAACCGAAATCCGCTTTATCCAAAAAGATTTCCTGAATGAAAATTTGGATGAAACATTCGACATCATCATTTCCAATCCGCCATATATCGGAATTGATGAGCAAAATGAAATTGCCGGTTCGGTAAAAGAATTCGAGCCGGAAATCGCATTGTTTTCGCCTGATTCCAATTCGCTTGTTTTTTATGAAAAAATAGCAAAAGACTGCGAAAATCATCTTTCCAAAAACGGTTTCGTCTTTCTGGAAATCAATCAGAAACTGGGAAAAGAAACTTTGGAATTGTTTCAACATTTTTCCGAATCGCTTTTATTAAAGGATATTTCAGGGAATGACAGGATTGTTTTTGTGAGAAAATGATGAGATGCGCGAAAATAGGTGCAGGTTGCAAGATGCAAGTTGGTGAACGGTAAATTCAAAATTTAAGATTCAAACAAAATCAAACTACATCGAACCATTTCAAACTTCAAACTTTAAACCAAAACCTTGCAACCTGCATCTTGCAGCATATTTGCTCCGTTCCGCAAAAAAAACTATTTTTGAATAAAATCAGCTTATGCCGGATTCCCAAAATTCTATTCTCCTGAAAATCTCGAAATTCATTTCCGATTTCTTCAATCCGCTGACTTCATTTTTTATCTATTATCTTTATTTCAGCATCAAAAATTTCACAGCCAAAGAAGCCTTTTCCCGGTTTCTTCCTATTTTGCTGATTATGATTGTCCCGATTATCGGATGGATTGCCTGGAATGTAAAAAAAGGAAAATACACGAATATGGATGTTTCCAACAGAAACCAGCGGAAAAGCCTGTATTTTTTCATTGCCGGAGTTATTGCTATTTACCTGCTTTACGATTATTTTGCAAATGGTACGATTGATCTTGTAATGTTCTTCACCACCGTGCTTCTGGTTCTGATGCAGATCAGCAATTATTTCATCAAAAGTTCGATGCACACTGCGTTCAACGTATTTGTTGCTGCCTTGTTTTTTGTTCAGGATCTTACAATGGGAATGGTTTGGCTCTGCATCTCCATTTTGGTGGGAATTACAAGAATTATTCTGAAAAGACATACTCCGAAAGAAGTTCTCTCAGGATTTTGTATTGCCGCTTTGGTTTCGTTTATGTATATTTATGTTGTAATTAATAATTAGATAGTCCGGAAAGTCCGCATAAGTCGGAAAGTCCGGAAGATGATTGGGAGAATTTGTAATTTAATTTCAAACAAAACCGAACAATTTCAAACCTCGAAACCTTGCATCTTGCACCAAACCTGAAACTTTAAACTTTGAATAAATTTATGCAAATACACCACCTCACTCCTGCCGAAGAACAGCTGATGCAGCTTTTCTGGAAAATGAGATCCTTTTATCTGAAAGACGTAATGGAGCAGCATCCGGAACCGAAACCACATCAGAATACGGTTTCCACTTATCTGAAAATTCTGGTTGAAAAGAAATTTCTCACCGCCGAAAAAGAAGGTCGGGTCTTCCGTTATACCGTTGCTGTTTCTTTTGAAAATTACAGAATTTTTCTCCTTAAAAACCTGATCCTGAATTATTTCGGGAATTCTCCGGCAGAATTAATAAAAGCGATGATGGACGAAAAGCTCCTGAATTCATCAATATTATCACAGTTTTTTGAAATTAAAACCACCGTAATTCCGGTAAAGGAAGTAACGGAAAAAGAAAATCCTGTGGCAGAACTGATCCGCGAGCTTACGCAGCCGAAAAAGAAAAAAAAGAATAAGAAAAAAGGAAAGAAAAAAAAAGATTAGCTTTTCAACGTATTATTTCATAAAGATCAATCCACCTCTTTTCCTTTGGAAGCCTCCAGAATCCGGAACCAGTCTTCGGTTTCGAGAGTTATGTTGGTACTTTCTTTAAATTTCCTGATATTTTCCGTTTTCGATGTTCCCACAACGGGAAGGATCTTCGAAGGATGTTTCCGCAGAAACGCGATCAACAGCTGATTTTCTTCCGCATTGTATTTCAGGCATAATTCGTTCAGAATTTTTTTAATTCTTAGGTTCTGTTCCGAATCCGGATCGCTGAAATAGTTTCCCATCACGCTCCAAGCCATTGGTCGAAGGTTTTTCATCATCATCTGATCCAAAGTTCCGTCGGTAAAGCTTTTGGTTTCGTTTACGGAAATTTCGATCTGATTGGTTGTGAGATACGGAAAATATTTTGAAATTAAATCAAATTGTGAAACGCTGAAATTGCTCACTCCGAAATTCAGAACCTTTCCGGAGCTTCTCAGAATTCCGAAAGCAGCAGCGATCTCTTCAGGATTCATCAAAGGCGACGGACGATGAAGCAGCAAAAGATCCAGATAATCCGTTTTCAGGTTTTGCAGACTTTCATCTACCTGATTCAGAATGTAATTTTTGGAATAATCATAAGATTTTACAGCATAATTTTTCTTTTCACTGTTCATTTTAATTCCGCATTTGGAAATCAACCGGATATACTCGCGGGGAATATTCATTCCTGAAAAAGCGTTTCCGAAGAGTTCTTCCGTGGTATAACCTCCGTAAATATTAGCGTGGTCGAAAGTGTAAAAATTTTCTTCGAGGCAGCTTTCGATCATTTTCTGTGTTTCGGAAACGGAAAAATCTGCTCCCCAAATTCCCCAGCGCATCGCCCCGATAATAATTTCTGAAAAATCCATATTTCTTTTTATGAACAAAGATAAATTTAATTTCATCAAAATTAAATTCCCCGTCCCTAAAGGGTGTAATTTTGATGAAATTTTCGAGGATTTATTCCTCCCTTTAGGGACGGGGAATAGAAAAATTCTTTGAAATTTTTATTTCTGAATAAGACTTTTTTTACACC
>Ga0206118_100177_pt1 | contig 62494 bp, 57 predicted proteins | sample 3A20Ametagenome_FD_177999 | JGI IMG/M metagenome (GOLD analysis project Ga0206118, IMG submission 177999) | Enriched microbial communities from leaf-cutter ant dump, University of Wisconsin, Madison, United States - 3A20A | ecosystem: Environmental > Terrestrial > Nest > Insects nest > Nest dump... | reverse complement strand
GCGATGTGCCGGTATTTCATGCTGAAAGATCGTGCTAATCAGGTACCGGGAAAGCCTCATGCGGGGCAAGCCCCGCATCTACGGCAGCGCATCGAGTCGCGGGCAAGCCCCGCATCCATGAAGTCCACCGCTCGCCCCGGGCGTCAGCGCGGCGGCGCCATCAGTTCGCGGACGTTGAGGAAGCCGTCGCCATCGGCATCCTGCCGGGCGAAGCGCTGCAGGATCACCTGTACCCGCTGCTCGCGGGTGATCGCCTTGCCGCGTCCGCCGGGTTGTTCTTCCGGCTCCAGCACGCCGTTGCCGTCACGGTCCATGCGCTCGAAGGCGTAGAGCATCCATTGCAGATATTCGTCCGGGCCGACCCGGCCGTCGCCATCGAGGTCCATGCGCCGCAGGTAGTCGCCGGTGTCCTGCACCTGCGCCGCCGCCGGCAGCGCCAGCAGCAGCGCCAGCAGCAGCGTCAGGCCGGCGGCGAGCCGGTTCATGCGGTGGCGAGCGAATAGCCCTTCAGGCGCGCCGCGTAGGCCTGCAATGCGGCGATGCCGCTGGCCTCGGCCTCCTGGCACCACTGCTGCAGGTGCTTCAGGCGCTCGGCGGCATCGTGGGTACGTGCCTCCAGCAGCGCCGACAGGCGCGCGCGGTGTTCGACCAGCAGCTGGATGCGCGGGCGCTGCTGCACCCACCGCTGCAACTGCTCGCGGCAATCCGGCTTGAGCCAGCGGCCGTCGTTGACCAGCCCGCGCCGCAAACGGCGCGGCAGCAGCTTGCGCAGCTTGGCGCCGGCGGCGGCGGCTTCTTCGCGCAGCGCCGGGGTGAACACGTTGCGCTGGTAGTCGGTCATGGCCTGGAAGCGGTGCGACAGCAGCGCCCTGAGGGTGTCGGCGTCGGGCACGGAGATGTTCGGGCGCACGTCCATCGTCGGCGCCACCCGCAGCACCTTGGCCAGGCGCAGCGCCTGCAGCAGGCGGATGGCCTGCCAGCCGATGTCGAACTCCCAGCGCCGCATCGAGAAACGCGCCGAGCTGGGGAAGGCATGGTGGTTGTTGTGCAGCTCCTCGCCGCCGATCCAGAACGCCCACGGCGTCAGGTTGGTGGAGGTGTCGGCCGACTCGAAGTTGCGGTAGCCCCACCAGTGGCCGAGGCCGTTGACCACGCCAGCGGCCCAGAACGGGATCCACGCCATCTGGATTGCCCACAGGGCGATGCCCGGCAGGCCGAACAGCACGAAGTTCAGCGCGAACAACAGCACCGGGCCGAGGTTGGCGTGCGGGGTGTAGAGGTGGCGCTCGATCCAGTCCTCCGGCGCGCCGCGGCCGTACTGCTCGATGTCCGCGCGCTGCGCGCGGGCCTCGCGGTACAGCTCCACGCCGCGCCAGAACACGCGGCCGATGCCCTTGGTCACCGGGCTGTGCGGGTCCTCGTCGGTTTCCACCCGGGCGTGGTGCTTGCGATGGATGGCCACCCACTCGCGGGTGATCATCGAGGTGGTCAGCCAGGTCCAGAAGCGGAAGAAGTGGGCGACGAGCGGGTGGAAATCCACGCCGCGGTGCGCCTGGCTGCGGTGCAGGTACAGGGTGACCGCGAAGATGGTGAGCTGGGTGAACACCAGCAGCACCGCCAGCATGCCCCACCAGCCCAGGCCGGCGACGCCGCCGCTGAGGAAGTCGAGAAGGGTGTCGGTCATCGAGGAACTCCGGGGGGCGATCGGTGGCGGTTGAAACCGTGGGTACCCATGATGGGGGCTGGCGCGGCAAACTTCATCCCTTGCCCGCGCCGTCTTTGGTCCAATCCCCCGCCACCGTTCACATCCGAATGCTCTCCACCTCCGCCGCGCCCGCGGCCCCCCTGATCGAACTGGACCACGCCAGCGTCATCCGCGGCCAGGTCCGCGTGCTGCACGAGCTGGACCTGCGCATCGAACAGGGCCAGCACACCGCCATCCTCGGCCCCAACGGCTGCGGCAAGTCCTCCTTCATCAAGCTGATAACGCGCGAGCTGTACCCGCTGGCGCGCGCCGACGGCCACGTGCCGGTGAAGGTGCTGGGCCAGACCCGCTGGCAGGTGGACCGGCTGCGCACGCAGCTGGGCATCGTCACCGGCGACCTGTCCGGCAACCTCGCCGACATGCCGGGGCTGGGCGTGGAGGAGGCGGTGATCTCCGGCTTCTTCGCCAGCTACGTGGTGCCGGCGCACCGCGACGTCACCGACGACATGCGCCAGCGCGCGCGCCACGCGCTGGAACTGGCGCGCGCCTCGTCGCTGCTGGGCCGCAGCTACGCCGAGCTGTCGGCCGGCGAGACCCGCCGCGTGCTGATCGCCCGCGCGCTGGTCAACCAGCCGCGCGCGCTGCTGCTGGACGAACCGTCCACCGGGCTGGACCTGATCGCCCGCCAGCACCTGGTGGACAGCATGCGCCACCTCGCCCGGCAAGGCATCACCCTGGTGCTGGTCACCCACCACATCGAGGAAGTGATCCCCGAGATCCGCCGCGTGGTGCTGATGAAGGGCGGGCGCATCGTCGCCGATGGCGACCGCGACGAACTGCTGCACGCCGGGCCGCTGTCCGAGGTGTTCGGCGGCCCGATCGAGGTACGCGAGGAACAGGGCCGCCTCACCGCTTGGGCACGCGCCACCACGTAGCTGCGGGGCTTGCCCCGCAGGAAGCTTTCCCGGTGAAGCCCCCTGCGGGGCAAGCCCCGCAGCTACGAATGGCCACCCATGCGGGGCCCGCCCCCCCACCTACGGGCGGCCGGCATTGATGCGATGATGCCGCCCCGTTCCACCCTCTTTCCCGCGATGTCCCGTTCCAAGCCCCTGTTCCATGCCCTGGCGCTGTGCGCCGCACTGGCGGCCTGCTCCAGCACGCCGGCCGCCGTTTCCACCGATGCCCCGGCCCCGACCGGCTACCTGCGCGGCGACGCCCTTCCCGACAGCCTGGCGCTGAGCCCGCCGCCACCGGCAGCGGGCACGGCCTGGGCGGCGCTGGACGACGCCGTCGCCGCGCAGGCACTGACGCTGCGCGACAGCCCGCGCTTCCGCCAGGCGCACGTCGATGCCGACCTGGGCTTCCCCGACGGCGCCCAGCAGTTCAGCTGCGCGCTGGGCATCCCGGTGGACGAACGGCACACGCCGGTGCTGATGCGCCTGCTGCAGCGCAGCCTGATCGACGCCAGCGCCGCCACCCGCGCGGCCAAGACCCATTACCAGCGCCCGCGCCCGTTCATGGTCAACGGCCAGCCCACCTGCACGCCCGGACAGGAGGACCACCTGCGCGGCAGCGGTTCCTATCCTTCCGGGCATACCGCCATCGGCTGGACGTGGGCGCTGATCCTGTCCGAGATCGCCCCCGAGCGCGCCACCGCCCTGCTCCAGCGCGGCCGCAACTATGGCCACAGCCGGCTGGTCTGCAACGTGCACTGGTACAGCGACGTGCAGCAGGGCCAGGCGATGGCGGCGGCGACAGTGGCGCGGCTGCATGACGACCTGCAGTTCGGCGCCGACCTGCTGCTCGCGCAGCGCGAGGTCGAAGCCGTCCGTGCACTGGAGCTGCCATTGCCGCGCGACTGCGCCACCGAAGCCGAAGCGCTGAAAATCGAGATTCCCGAAGCGCGTTGAGGTTTACGTGTACGGGACAAGCATCACGGGGAACACCCCGCACCGGGCAAGCCCGGTGCCTACACGTAGATGCGGGGCTTGCCCCGCATGAAGCTTTCCCGGCAAAGCACCGTGCGGGGCAAGCCCCGCACCTACCGCAGGTTTCAGGCGTTATCTCGTGCGGCGACGACCGCCCTGGCGGCTAGAGTGGGGCACCCAGCTTCGTCGAGGTCTTCCATGCCTATCCCACGCTTCCGCCTGCACACACTGCTGGCCGCCACCCTGCTCGCATTCACCGCCGCCGCACAGGCGCAGCCGCGCCTGATCGGCTACGTCATGGACAGCCCGGCGCCGCTGCAACTGACGGCCACCAAGCTGGACGTGGTGAACTTCGCCTTCGCCAAGGTCGCGGCGGACGGCCGCGTGTACCTGCCCGACACGGTCGATCCGGCGCGCCTGCGCGCCGTCGTCGGCAAGCGCACGGACAACCCAGGGCTGAAGGTGCTGCTGTCCATCGGCGGCTGGGGCGCGGGCAACTTCTCCGAGGCCGCGGCTACCGTGGCGGCCCGCGCACGCTTCATCGACAGCGGCGTCGCGCTGGTGCACGAATTCGACCTCGACGGCCTGGACATCGACTGGGAGTACCCGACGCTGGGCGACGCCGACATCAGCCACGCCCCCGGCGACCGCCGCAACTTCACCCTGCTGCTGGAGCAACTGCGCGCGCGGCTGGACGGCGAGGGCAAGGGCCGGCGCCATTACCTGCTGACCATCGCCGCCGCCGAGGGCCGCTTCGCCGCGGGGCTGGAGCTGCCGCGCATCGCCCGGTCGCTGGACTGGATCAACCTGATGACCTACGACTTCCACGGCAGCCTGACCCCGACCACCGGCCACCATGCCGGCCTGTCGCGCTCGCCGCTGGCCGCACCGCAGGACCGCGACACCGAGGCGGCGGTGCGCTACTTCCTCGACGCCGGCGTGCCGGCGGACAAGATCAACGTCGGCGTGCCGTTCTACGGCCGCAGCTTCGGCGACGTGGACCCGGCCAACGACGGCCTGTACCGCAGCTTCGCCAGCGACGGCGGTTTCATCACGTGGCAGCAGATCGCCCACACCCGCCTCGGCGCGCCGGGCTGGCAGCGGCACTGGGACGACGCGGCGCAGGCGCCGTATTTGTGGAATCCATCCGAGCGCCGCTTCATCACCTACGACGACCCGCAATCGCTGGCGATCAAGGCCGGCTACGTCAAGCGCAACGGGCTGGGCGGCATCATGTACTGGGAGCAGCGCGGCGACGACAACGAGCAATTGCTGGACGTACTGCACGAGGCGCTGCACGGCGGTCGTTGAACCGTGCCGCATGCGGCCTCCGTCCTTCATTAGACTTGGCGCTCACCTCCCGCAGCAGGAACCCGCCATGAGCCAGTGGTACTTCCACAATCCCGGCCAGGCCGACCGCGTCGGTCCGCTCGACGACGAGGCCGCGCGCCGCCACGCGCAGGCGCACCGCAACGCACTGGCATGGCGCGAGGGCATGCGGGGCTGGCAGCCGGCCGCGTCGCTGCCGGAATTCGGCGGACAGGCGGCACCCCCACCGACGCCCCCGCCGGTGGGCGGGCACGGCAACCGCGCCGACGACATCGACTTCCGCATCGTCGGCCACGAGATGCAGTTCGTGGAGATCGAGCTGGACCCCGGCGAAAGCGCCATCGCCGAAGCCGGCGCGCTGATGTTCAAGGACGCGTCGGTGCAGATGGACACCGTGTTCGGCGACGGCTCGCACAGCGGCCAGGGCGGCGGCTTCATGGACAAGCTGCTGGCCGCCGGCAAGCGCGTGATCACCGGCGAGAGCCTGTTCGCCACGCTCTACACCCACGTCGGCCAGGGCAAGGCCAAGGTCGCCTTCGCCGCGCCCTACCCCGGCACGGTGATCCCGATGAAGCTGGACGAGCACGGCGGCACGCTGATCTGCCAGAAGGACAGCTTCCTGGCCGGCGCGCGCGGCGTGCAGGTGGGCGTACACCTGCAACGCAAGGTGATGACCGGGCTGTTCGGCGGCGAGGGTTTCATCATGCAGAAGCTCGAAGGCGACGGCTGGGTGTTCGTGCATGCCGGCGGCTGCGTGGTCGAGCGCGAACTGGCCGCCGGCGAGCGCATCGACGTCGATACCGGCTGCGTGGTCGCCTACCACGCCGGCGTGGACATGGACGTGCGCCGCGTGGCCGGGCTCAAGAGCATGTTCTTCGGCGGCGAGGGCGTGTTCCTGGCCACCCTCACCGGCCCCGGCAAGGTATGGCTGCAATCGCTGCCGTTCTCGCGCCTGGCCGGGCGCATGTACGCGGCCGCGCCGCAGGGGGGCGGCCAGGGCCGTGGCGAGGGCTCGGTGCTGGGCGGGCTGGGACGCATTCTGGACGGCGACAACCGGTTCTGACTGTGCTGCGAAACCTCGGTCTTTCCGGCCCCTTTCTCAGGAGGGGTCGGAAAGGCCAAGCAGCTCCAGCGTCCGCCAATCACGCTCCCCGGCAAACAGGCTTTCAAGCGCAGCGACAAAAACCGGCTCGCCGGGATCGGCAAGCGCGAACAAGGTCAGGCATGACCTGAACTTCAACGCATCCAGTTCGCCCAGCACCGCACTGGCCCCCAATGACTGGTGCGCCAGCATGGCCGCCGTGCATTCCCGCAGCCGCTGCCCGAGCAGGGCATCGGCAAGATAGGCGCGCGCCTCGGCCAAGCCGCTCAGCCCGTATCTTTCGGCATTGGCGCTGCAACCCAGCCCCTTGAGCTGGGGAAAGACGAACCAGACCCAGTGGGAACGCTTTTTGCCCGCACGCAGCTCACGCAACGCCGTTGCATACCACTGCACTTGGGCTTCCCGGAACCGGGCCAGACAAAACATGGGCGCATCCGTCATTGCAGGGACCCCGGCATCTTTGCACTGCATTGCGACATGATGCGTCGCGCCCCGAAAGACGGCACCGTACTGTGGAGGCAGTTGGCTCCGCCTGTGGCACCTCATCGCGGCTGAAACCGCTCAAGAGATTGCATCCACCTTCCTGCGACACAACTCGTCGCACGGGTGGGGATCATTCCGGGATGGTCACGCTCCCGGATTTTCTCGTGAAAGCAATGAATCGCCCCCGCCGCAATAAGGCTGCCCGAACGCCTGAGATCAACCCGCGCATTCGCCTGTGGATGCTGCGCATTTTGATGAAGCTGGGTGGACACAAGGGTGACTTCTTCTATGGCAAAAGCATCCATAACGACGACCTTGCACGGGCCGTGGGCCTGGGGCACTGGATCGACGCCGAGGAAAATTTCTCGCAAAAAAAGGTGCTGTCCGACCTGCGTCGCCTCCACCAGGAGGCCGAACAAAAGCACGCGCAAGCGCCACTACCCGCCAGCTTGGGCGGCAACCTCAACCGGCTTTCAAAGCTGGTGGAGTTGGGCGATCTCGAACGCGCCCTCCTCGAATTCGTCATCTGCCTGCACGGTGAAAAATTGCTGGAATCGGCTGCCGACTACCTTGGCAGCTTGTCCTCATCCAAGGTGCGCGGTGTGCTGGCAGCCATTCTCGACCTGCCCGAGCACGACGTTCGCCATGCCCTGCGCCCGCAGGGGCCACTTCTGCAATCCGGCTTGATTACCCTCAAAAACGGCCATGCGGACGACCTGCGCGCCAAGCTGCGCCTGCTCTCCACCGAGTTCGCCGATGCGATGTTCGTGCCGCAGTCCAACCCGCTCGACCTGCTGCGCGGTGTCATCGGCAAAGCCCGCAAGGGCTACCTGAAGCTGTCCGACTACGCGCACGTCCAACCCATGCTGGACAACGCCCAGCACTACCTGCGCCACGCGCTGGCCACCAAGGGCGTCGGCGTCAACCTGCTCATCCACGGCCAACCCGGCACCGGCAAGAGCCAGTTGGCGCGCACGCTGGCCAAGGCGCTGGGTACGGATTTGTTCGAGGTGGCCCACGAAGACGAAGATGGCGACCCGGTCGAGGGCGAGGAAAGGCTGAAATCCTTTCGCGTGGCCCAATGCTTTCTTGCCAAGCGGCGGGCGGTGATGGTGTTCGACGAGATCGAAGACGTCTTCAGCGAGCACGTCACCGGCAGCGTGGCGCAACAACGCAAGGCATGGATGAACCGGATGCTCGAAACCAACCCGGTGCCCACCCTCTGGCTGTCCAACGACATCCACAGCATGGATGCGGCCTTCATCCGCCGCTTCGACATGGTGTTTGAACTGCCGGTGCCGCCACGGCAACAGCGCGCGAAAATCCTGCGTTCGCACTGCAAGGGGCTGCTGGACGACGCGCAAATTGCCCGCATCGCCGAACTGGAACACCTCGCCCCCGCCGTCGTCACCCGCGCCAGCCACGTGGTGCGCGCCATTCGCGACGACATCGGCAAGGCCAACACCGCCAGCACGATGCAGCAGTTGATCGACAACACCTTGCAGGCGCAACGCCTGCCGGCGCTGCCACACGGCGCGGCAAACCGGCTACCCGAGGTGTACGACCCCGCCTTCATTCAAGCCGATGCCAATTTGGCCGACGTAGCCACCGGCCTGAGCAGCTCGCGCAGTGGCCGGTTCTGCCTGTACGGCCCGCCCGGCACCGGCAAAACCGCCTATGGCCGCTGGCTGGCCGAGCAACTGGACATGCCGCTGCTGGTCAAGCGCGCCTCCGATTTGATCTCCAAGTGGGTGGGAGAAAGCGAGAAGAACATGGCCGCCGCCTTCCGCAATGCCGAACGCGACGGCGCACTGCTGCTGATCGACGAAGTGGACAGCTTCCTGCAAGACCGCCGCAAGGCCCAGCGCAGTTGGGAAACCAGCATGGTCAACGAAATGCTGGTCTGCATGGAATCCTTCCCCGGCGTGTTCATTGCCTCCACCAACCTGATGGACGGGCTGGACCAGGCCGCGCTGCGCCGCTTCGACCTCAAGGTGAAGTTCGGCTTCCTGCGCCCCGAACAGGCATGGGAACTGCTGTGCCGGCACTGCACGCAACTCGGCCTGCCCGCACCGCCACCGGCCTTGCAGGCAGGCATGAAGAAACTCGACCGGCTGACACCCGGCGACTACGCCGCCGTGGCGCGCCAACACCGCTTCCGCCCACTGGCAACACCGGCCGCCGTCGTTGCAGCCCTGCACGCCGAGTGCGCGGTAAAGGAACACAGCAGCAGGCCGATAGGGTTTGTGTAGGCACGCAGACAGATCAGGGACTACCCGGCACGAAATGGAAGGCAACGATGGCCACGCGCCCCAACACCCTTGAAACCACGGTCTTCGCCATCGAGTTGCTGCGCCGGATACCGCGTGATCGCTACATCACCGCCGAAAAGCTGCACCAGCGGCTGCACCATGCCGGTATCGAGCGCGACCTGCGCAGCGTGCAGCGGCAACTCAAGCTGCTCAGCGAACACTTCGGCATTGACTGCAACGCCCGCAGCAGACCCTTTGGCTATCGCTGGCTACCAAACTCGGGGGGACTGGCCGTCTCCCATTTGAGTACGCAGGAATCGCTGCTGCTGCGGCTGGCCGAAGAGCACCTTCGGCACCTGCTGCCAACGCGGCTGATGAAATCCATGGAAGGCTTCTTCGCCCAAGCCCGCCGCAACCTGGGCCCCGATGGCAACGCCAAGCTGGAACGCGAATGGCCCGGCAAGGTGCGCGTGGTCGCCACCACCCAACCGCTGCTGCCGCCGAAGATTGCCCCCGGCGTGATGGAAGCGGTGAGCGAGGCGCTGTACAGCAACCACTGGTTGCACCTGAAGTACCGCAACTTCAAAGGCAAGCAAGGCAATCACGAGGTCATGCCGCTGGGTTTGGCCCAACAAGGCCCGCGTCTGTATCTGATCTGCCGCTTCCGCGACTACGCCAACGAACGCAGCGTGGCCCTGCACCGCATTCTCGAAGCAAAAGTCTCCACCTTGCCCTTCGAGCGCCCCGGCGAATTCGACCTGAAACGCTACGACGACGAAGGCCGCTTCGGCTTTGGCAATGGCGAGCGCATCCGCATCAGCTTCCAGATCATCCGCAAAGTCGGGCGGCAACTGATCGAAACCCCGCTTTCAGCCGACCAGGAGGTAATCGAACTGGACAACGGCTGGTTGCAAATCAGTGCGACCGTGGTGGATACCTTGATGCTGCGGTGGTGGCTGAGGGGGTTTGGAGAGGATGTTACCCAAATAGAAACACATTCAATTCGCTAATTACGCGAGCACTAACCAATTCCAGCAATGTCACCCCAAGGAGAAAAATGGAACAGTCACTTGAATACTGCTCACTTCACTATCTCAATATGTGGCTTAAGCACGATCGCATCTATCACGACGCACTGAACAACCACGGGAAAAAAGAAAAATTACTTGCCATCAAAAAGGCTGCGCAGTATTACAAAGTCTCTCGCAATCTCCCAAAAAAGCATGAAACAGGAGAGCGACTCTCCCCAGTATTAAAAGCAATAGACAAACTTACCAGCGATGATTTTGAGGGAAACAAGACAATAAAGTCGATAGAAAAAGCAAAAGAAAAAATATCGATCGCATATGGCGGCATAAATGCCCTTTCATTCTCCACCAAGATTTTATGGGTAAAAATACAAGACCCCATAGTCATCTATGACTCAAAAGCCTGCGCTGCCCTGGATATCAAAAAAGGAAGTCGCGACCTTTCGTCATTCTATGAAAAATGGCATGCAGCATATGAAAGGAAAGCAGATGAAATCGCATCTGCCTGCCAAAAATTAAGCAGAGTCGCTCCCTACTCTTACTACTACTCCCATCCCCACCCAAATGACGACTTCATCTCCACCACTTCTTACATAAAAGAAATTTCGGAGAGTCCGTGGTTCCAAAAGAGGGTTTTTGATATGCATTTGTGGCACAAAGCCCCATAAAGCGCAGCTTTAAAAATTAACTTTCTTTTGACAGCCCAAAATTGAATCAATTCACCGGAGGAACCATGAGTATTGATCGGCCTGGAAAAGCTACACGATGCCAAGGCTGCGGGAAGACTGGTGCAGACAAACGGGGCATAAACAACTGGAAGATGTGCGACAAATGCCTCTCAACCTATTGCTCTGACTGCTACATAAAAATCAAAAGGGGTGCCACCTCATGCACCAGCCATCAGCCTTGGGGTAAATGGCTAACTGCAAGTGGGACGTTCGCAACAATGAAATTCAAGTAGATGGCATGCGCCGTAGGGGCGCACTATGGTGCGCCCCTACAGTGCCGAGTGGAACAACGCACCGGTGCCCTCCACCCACCGTTCAACCAAACGCGGCACCAAGGTGGCGGCATTTCCACAGGCAAACTGAAACCGCGCCGGCATGGCTTCCGGCCTTTCCTTGGCAATCAGCACTTTTTCAGCCATGTAATGGGCAGCCTTCAATAATGACGCCGCCGGCTGCACGGTGAGCGAGGTGCCGACTACCAACACTTTCCCGGCGTCGCGCAGGTGTCGGCGGGCCACGTCCATGTTGCGGGTTTCTTCGCCAAACCAAACCACGTCCGGGCGCAGTTGGGTGCCGTCCTCGCAGCATTGGCCCATTGCGATGGGGTCGCCGCCAAGGGGGTAACGCTTCGGTTCGGCCGAGGTGCCACGCGCCCAAGCCAGTTCGCCGTGCAGGTGGATGACGTGGCTGGAGCCGGCACGCTCGTGCAGGGCATCGACGTTCTGGGTGATGACGACCACCTCGCAGGTGGCTTCCAGCGCGGCAATCGCCATGTGTGCGGCGTTGGGTTGTGCGTCCCACGCCTTGCGCCTGCGCTCGTTGTAGAAGGCCAGTACCGTTTCCGGTTGGCGCTGCCAGCCTTGCGGGCTGGCAAGTTCATGCCACGAGTGGTTGTTCCACAGGCCACCGGCATCGCGGAAGGTCGGCAGACCGCTTTCGGCGCTCAAGCCGGCCCCGGAGAAAACCACCACCTTGTTCCGCTGCATCTTCGGTTTCATGCCGGCATCAACTGTCGATGGTGGCACGGTTGTCGGGTTGCGGCAGTGCGCCATTGGCAGGCCACGGCTGCTCCTCATCCATGCGGGCCGAAAGCATCAGCGCCAACTGGATCATGCCGCCCTGTCGTTCGCTGCGCGGGCCGGGTGCGGCGAAGCGCATCGAGCCAAGCTTGGACTTGATCTGCGCCACGACGATCTGCGGCGCGCTGGCGTGGTCGGTTTCCCACTGCAAGGCCTCGCACAGGGTGTCGATGACGGGAAACCAGCCATCGCCGCAGGTGATGCGCCGCTCTGGCTCGGGATAGGCCAAGCCGTTGCGGATGGGGGCGAAGATTTGCGGCCACGTGGTGAACAGGCGCTGGACTAATTCCTCCTTCATGGTGCGGCTCCGTTGGCGGCGTTTTCCACGTGCTGGTAGATGCGCTGCGCGAAGCCGGCGATCAATTCGGCCTGATGCAAGGTGGCCAACCATTGCAGGGGAATGCCCTCCACGCCGTACAGCGCGCCGGCGATCTGCCCGGTGATGGCGGCGGTGGTGTCGGCGTCGTCGCCGAGGTTGGCGGCGGTCAGGATGGCTTGCTCGAAGCTGTCGGTGACATGCACGCACCACAGCGCGGCTTCCAGCGATTGCACCGAATAGCCACTGCCGCATATCTGCTCGCGGGCCTTGCGCCGGTAGTGGCCTTCGGCCAGTTCCCGCACCTTGGGTTCGGTGAGGTGGTGCAGACTGCCGGCCAGCAGTTCGTCCTTGTGCTTGCCGGTCAATGCGTTGCAGATGATCGCCGCCAGCAGGCGGCAGCAATCCACAGCTTCTGGGGCCGCGTGGGTGGTCAGCGAACTGCGTGCGGCATGGGCAATGGCGCTGCCGGTATCGGGGTGGAACCACAGCACCACCGGGGCCAAGCGCATCAGGGAGCCGTTGCCGGCCATCATCGGGTCGTCGGTGTCGGCCACGAGGTTGCCGTTGCGCAGGTGGAAGTACAGCGCGCCGGCCACGGTGCTGCCGATGTCGAAACATTCGCCAATCGAACTCAGGCGGCCATGTTTCCACCAACGCACGTAGCGGTGCAGTTGGTCGGCAAGGTCGAAGCCGTTGCATTCCAGCAGGCTCTCGGCGAGGCACAGGGCCATCGAGGTGTCGTCCGTCCACTGCCCCGGCTCCAGCCCGAAAGGGCCGCCGCCCAGCATGTCGGTGACGGGGGCAAAGCTGCCGCGCGGGGCAAACTCCACCGTGGTACCCACGGCATCGCCGCAGGCCAGGCCGAGCAGGCAGCCGAGGTAGCGGCGTTCCGAACTGATCATGGTGCAGTTCCTTATGATCGCGATGCATCGGAGCCATCCTGCATGGCATTGCGACGAGATGCGTCGTATCCGAATGGTGGCAATGGTTGTGGGAGCGGCTTCAGCCGCGATGAGGTTTTCCCCGAGGTGAGCCAGTGCGGGGCAAGCCCCGCACCTACGAGGCATCGGCGCATCCTGCCGGCCGTTGTTCCGCCGTTTCGGCGGCTGCGGCTATGCTGGCGCCCTTTCCCGTACCCGCATTCACCATGAAGCCGCGCAACGCCCGCCTGCTGCTGCCCCTTGCCCTGCTCGGCCTGCTGGCCGCCTGCGGCGGCGGGAACGTCAAGCCCGCCGCACCGGCGGCGACGCCGGTTGTTCCGGCCACGCCGGTCGCGCCGGTGAAGATCGGCGTGGCGCTGGGCGGCGGCGCGGCCAAGGGCTTCGCCCACATCGGCGTGATCAAGATGCTGGAGGCCAACGGCTTCGAGCCGGTGGTGGTGTCCGGCACCAGTGCCGGCAGCGTGGTCGGCGCGCTGTACGCCAGCGGCATGGACGCGTTCGAGATGCAGCAGAAGGCGGTGGCGCTGGACCAGGCCAGCATCCGCGACGTGCGCCTGTTTTCCGGCGGGCTGATCGAAGGCCGCAAGCTGCAGGACTACGTCAACGCTCAGGTCGACAACAAACCGGCCGAGCGCCTGAGCAAGCCGTTCGCGGCGGTGGCCACGCAGCTGGAGACCGGCGAGCGCGCGGTGTTCGTGCGCGGCAACGTCGGCCAGGCGGTGCGCGCATCCAGTTCGGTGCCGGGCGTGTTCGAGCCGGTCAGCATCGGTGGCAAGACCTACGTCGACGGCGGCGTGGTCAGCCCGGTGCCGGTGGACGCGGCGCGCCAGCTCGGCGCCGAGTTCGTCATCGCCGTAGACATTTCCAGCAAGGCCAGCGGCCAGCGCCCGGACAGCCTGCTGGGCACGGTCAACCAATCCATCGCGATCATGGGCCAGCGCCTGGGCGAGCAGGAGCTGGCGCGCGCCGACGTGGTGATCCGCCCGCAGGTGCTGGACATCGGCGCGGCCGATTTCGAGCAGCGCGGCCGTGCCATCCTCGAAGGCGAGAAGGCGGCGATGGGGGCGATGCCGCAGATCCGCGCCGGCGTGCAGCGCTTGCAGCAGGCGCGCCTGCAACAGCTCCGCGACGCGCAGGCCCGCGCCAGCGCCGCCGCGGCCGAGGCATACCAGCGCTGCCAGGACAGCCGTTCGCGGCTGGAGAAGCTGCGCGGCAAGGAAAAGGACTGCGCCGCGCCGGCGCGTTGATTTTCCGTAGATGCGGGGCTTGCCCCGCATGGGGTCTTCCCGGCGCTCCTCCATGCGGGGCGAGCCCCGCATCTACAGGTGCTTGATGCGCCGGCGCGCTGCAGCATGACGTTCTTCCGGCAAGTCTTCGTGCGGGGCAAGCCCTGCATCTACATCCGGCTGTATTGCACTTGCAGCCAGAGCTTGTCCGCATCCTTGGTACGCAGGTCGTCGCTGCTGCGGTAGCGGGCGGCCTTGAGCAGCACGCTCAGGCCTTTCAGCTGCGGGATGGCGCGCTCCCATGACAGGTCGAATTCGCACCCGTAACGGTAGCTGCCGCGGTCGCTGCGGAAGTCGTGGTACCACGCCTGCGCCTTGCCGCCGGCCAGCGGCAGCGCCACGCCGGCATAGGCGTCGCGCAGGCCGTCGGCCGGGGTGGTGCCGAACTGGTCGGCCCAGCCCTGGAACACATGTTTGGTGGCCAGCGGCGTCTGGAAGGCACCATTGGCGGCGGGGCCGTGGCCGGCGCCGAGCACCTCGATGCCGGCCGTGCCCTTGGCGCGGGCACCGGCGTAGCTGGCTTCGCCCAGCCAATAGCGGCTGTCCAGCGCCCACGGGTTGCCGTGGCCGTCCACCTGCCGTGCGTGTTCCAGCACGTAGCCGAGCGCGCCGCGGCCGCCCTGCAGGCGCAGGCCGGTGGTGTCGGCGGACAGGGTGCCGCGCGGTGCGGCGGCGGCCACGGCGATGTTCTCCAGGTCGAGCCGGTAGTGGTAGCCGGTGATCGCCAGCGCTTCGGCGGGCGCGAAGGTCGCCTGCAGCAGGTGGCTGTCGCCGTGGATGTTGGCCGGTGCGGTGGCACTGGACGTGGCCGGTTCGTCCGGGCCGAACACGGTATTGATGTTGGTGACGAAGGCGTAGGCCAGCTTCCATTGCGCGGTCGGCGTCCACTCGGCCAGCGCGCCGTCGTAGGTCTGTTCGTTCTGGCGCCAGCCGGAGCCGCCGACGAAGCGCTGGTTGCCGAGGTTGATGCGCTGGCGGCCGAGCTGCACGTTGCCGTGCGCACCGTCGTAGCGCAGCAGCGCCTGGTTGAGTTCGGCGCCATCCGGGTCGGCCACCGTCGGGTATTGGCCGCGGCCGTTGCGGGTGTCGTTGAAGCGCCCGCCGCCGAGGTGGGCGACGCCATCGACCTCGCCCAGCGCCGACCAGCCGTGCCAGCGCGCGCTGCGGTACCCCAGCCGCAGGCGCGCGCTGTGCGCATCGGCATCGCGGGCGATCCCGCCCTGCTCCACGTGCTCGTAGCGGTAGCGCAGGTCCAGCAGCGGCTTGCCGCCGTCATCGGCCGCGACGGCCGGCGCGGCGGCCAGCAACAGGGGCAGGACGGGGAGGAGGCGGATCGACATGGGGGTTTCTCGTTGGGGTGTGGCCGGCATGCTCCGCGCCTGCCGCCGCCGCCACCATGATGTCGATCAATCCGCGCGCCTGCTGCGGTTCAACTCCTCCCGAGCTGCGCCAGCGGCAGCGCGCGGAACTCCTTGACCGTGCGCAGCACGAAGCTGGAATTGACGTCGGCCACGCCGGCGGCGTTGAGCAGCTTGTCCAGCAGGAACGCGGAGAAGTGGTCGAGGTCGCGCACATAGACGTGCAGCAGGTAGTCCATGTCGCCGGTGAGCGCGTGGCAGGCCACCACCTCGTCCCACAGCTGCACCGCCTCGACGAAGTGGTCGATGGCCGCCTGCCCGTGCTTGGACAGCTGCACGCGCACGAACGCCTGCAGGCCCAGGCCGATCCGGCGCGGTTCCAGCCGCGCGCCGTAGCCGGCGATCACGCCCTCGGCCTCCAGCCGCTGCACCCGGCGCAGGCAGGCCGAGGGCGACAGGTTCACCCGCGTGGCCAGTTCGGCATTGGTGGCGCGGCCGTGTTGCTGGATCTCCGCCAGCAGGCGCAGATCCGTGCGGTCAAGCGCGATGGACTCCATTATTGTTGCCCCGCAACATCGAAACGACGCAATAATATTGCGCCACGGCGGCATATCGGCGCAATTTCGCACACCTGTTGCGCGGCCGGCTTCCTACCATCGGGAATCCACTCCACCGGAAGGCCCCGTCATGGACACCGCCCCGCGCCGCGTCGAACACCAACAGACCGACAAGGGTTACGTGCCGGTCTACACCACCGCCGTGATCGAGCAGCCGTGGGACGGCTACAGCGCCGACGACCATGCCACCTGGAGCACGCTGTACCGCCGCCAGCGCGAGCTGCTGGTCGGTCGCGCCTGCCGCGAGTTCCTCGACGCGCAGGACGAGATGGGCATGAGCGAGCACATGATCCCCCGCTTCGACCAGCTCAACGAGGTGCTGGGCGCGGCCACCGGCTGGACCCTGGTGGGCGTGGAAGGGCTGCTGCCGGAACTGGATTTCTTCGAGCACCTGGCGCACCGCCGCTTCCCGGTGACGTGGTGGATCCGCCGCCCCGAGCAGATCGACTACATCGCCGAACCGGACCTGTTCCACGACCTGTTCGGCCACGTGCCGCTGCTGATGAACCCGGTGTTCGCCGACTACATGGCCGCCTACGGCCGCGGCGGGGTCAAGGCGCACGCGATCGGCCCCGAAGCGTTGCAGAACCTGACCCGGCTGTACTGGTACACGGTGGAGTTCGGGCTTATGAACACCGCCGAGGGCCTGCGCATCTACGGCGCCGGCATCGTCTCGTCGAAGGGCGAATCGCTGCATTCGCTGGAATCGGCCGCGCCGAACCGGATTGGCTTCGACCTGGAGCGGATCATGCGCACCCGCTACCGCATCGACACCTTCCAGAAGACCTACTTCGTCATCGACGGCTTCGAGCAGCTGATGGCCGCCACCGCGCCGGACTTCACCCCGATCTACGCGAAGCTGGCGGCACGGGACCACGTCCCCGCCGGCGACGTGCAGGACGGCGACAACGTGTTCCAGCGCGGCAGCGGCGAAGGCTGGGCCAGCGACGGTGACGTGTGACCCGGCATCCCTTGCATCGACCCACAGTAGGTCGGGGCTACGCCCCCGACATGCGCATTCCGGCATCTCGTGCGTCGGGGACGTAGCCCCGACCTACTACTGGGCCAGCGACGGCGACGTGTAGGGCACCCCGTAGGAGCGCATCTTGGTGCGCGATGGGGCTCTACCGGGAAAGCTTCATCGCGTAACCAAGGTGCGCTCCTACCGTTCGTTCATTGCGCCCAGACGCTGTCGTTGTGGCCTTGCCGCATGCGCCTGCGGGTGTGGCGTGCCAGATGCAGCAGCACCGGCACCGCCAGCAGCGCGGTGGCGTCCACCGGCCAGCTGCCGGGGTGGCTCCACGTGCCGCCGATGTTCCAGTGGCCGGCCAAACTGGACAGGGGAATCAGCAAGGTCAACACCGCGCTGGCCACCAGCAGTTCCACCGCGCCGCGTGATGCGCCGCGCGCGAACACCCACGCCACCGCCGCCACGAACACCGCGTAGTAGATGCCGGTGTGCCACGCCTTCAGGTCGCCCACCAGCGCCGGCAACCACTTGGCTGCGGCCAACGTGGCGGAAATGCCGGCCACGCAGCCCAGCGACACGCCGACGGTCAAACAGGCCAGCGCCCATGCCGAACGCTTCTGCACCGGCGTTTCCGCGCCCTTGCGCTTGCGCCGCCGCGATTCCACCCACAGCAGGTTGCCGCTGTAGAACAGCACCGCGCCGGCCAGGCCCATCAGCAGGTACAGCCAGCGCACCGGGTTGCCGCCGAAGCTGCCGAAATGCAGGGCGAAGAAGGCGTTGACCGCCTCGTCCCAGCCTTCCATGCGGCCCGGCAGGTCGTGCGGGTCCACCTGCCCGGTGTAGGGGTCGAGGTGGGTCTGCATGTAGGTGCGCGCGCGGGTGCCGCGGCGCACGTCAAGGCCGCTCACGCTGGCCTCAACGTGGCCCTCTTGGTCACGCTGGAAACCGAAGCCGTACACCTCGAAACCCGGCAGCTGCACCTCCACCCGGCGCAGCAGTTCGGCGGCCAGCAGCACGCGCCCACCGGCGGGCGCATCTTCATGCTCGCCCCACTGAATGCCATTGGGATACACCACCGCATCCTGCGCGTCGTAGAACTGGTCGTGGAAGGCGAACACCACGCTGGTCAACGCGATGACGACGTGGAATGGCAGGCTGAACAGGCCCAGCGCGTTGTGCACGTCCAGCCACAGGCGCTTGATGTTCTTGCCGATGCGCAGCGCGAACACGTCGCGGGCGATGGTCGGCAACAGCACGATCAGGCCGGACACCAGCGCCACCGCATAGGCCAGCGCCACCGCGCCCATGATCGGCCTCGCCACCGCGTCGGGGAACGGCAGGCCGACCAGCTGGTGCAGCGTGTCCACCAGTTGCGCCACCGGCGCCTTGCGGGTCTGCTCCACCTGCAGGTTGCCGTCGGCGGCGAAGCTGGCGCCGTACTCCTTGAACTCGCGGCGGCCCTTGCCGCGCTCCTGCCAGTACACGCGCGCCGGCTGGTCGGCGGCCGGTTGCACCGAGACGAAATAACGCGCCGCCGCCTGCGGGTGCGCGGCCAGAACCGCTTCGACCAGCGCATCGGCCCGCTCCAGCGGCGGCGCCGCCGACAGCGTGGACGGCGGCGTGGCCCAGCGTTCCAGCGGCTTCTCGAACATGGTGATCGCGCCGGCATAGAAGGCGATGAACAGCATCAGCCCGCTGGCGATGCCGATCCAGATGTGCACGTCCTTGTAGACCTTGATGATGTCGCTGCGGATCTTCATGCCCTGCTCCTCACGCCATCGCCCAACGCACGCACCACAACGCGGCGAACGCCAGCGCGTTGGCCGCACCCAGCCACAACCACGCCCGCAGGCTGTCGCGGAACAGGTAGACGAAGGACAGCACCAGCGCCCACACCGGCGCCATCAGCCACATGTTGAACTGGACCTTGCCGCCGCCCCCGGCGATGCCGTCCGGCCCCAGCCACGCGAACAGGCCGGACAGCGCCAGCGCCAGGCCGAAGCCCAGCACCGCACCGGCCATCGTCTTGCCGAACCAGTGGCGGCTCTGCAGCCGCACCCGCGCGTCGTCGTTCATGCCGCCGCCCTCCGCGCACGCACGCGGGCGCGCCACGCGCCCAGGAACGGCCACAGCGACCAGAACAGCATTGCCAGCACGCTCCAGCCGGCCGCCGCCTCCACCGGCGCCAGCACCCGCAGGAACAGCGGCAACGACAGCAGCAGGCAGGCGATGCCCGGCCACCACGACCGCCGTACCGGCCACGGCCCGGCCGCGCGCAGCTGCTGCTGCGGCGAGGCCAGGTACAACAGCAGCGTGCCGGCCAGGCACGACAGCACGGCGGCGACGGCCAACCACGGGGTCATGCGATCACTCCACGGAAACGGGACGCGCGACGGAGATGCGGATGCGGCATGGTCCGGCCCCGGTCAGAAGCGGTAGCGCACGGTGGCGGTGGCGCTGCGCGGCTCGCCGCGGAAGTTGCCCCAGCCGGTGGGGCCGACGGTCTGCCAGTAGTCCTTGTCGAACAGGTTGTCCACGTTCAACGCCAGGCTCCAGCACGCGTCGAAGCGGTAGCCGGCGCGCGCATGCCACAGCGCATAGGCCGGCTGCGCGATGCCGCCACTGGCCTCGGTCTCGGTCTGCCAGCTCGCGCCGAGGCCGAACGACCAGTCCGCCGCGGCCTGCGGCCGCCAGCTGGCCCACAGCCGCAGCATCTGCTTCGGCGCCCAGGTGTTGAACGGCTGGCCCTGCAGGTCCGCGTCGCGCGAATACTCCTGCTTGTTCCACGTATAGCCGGCACTGACGTCCACCCCTTCGGCGATGCGGCCGGCGAGCGTGGCCTCGAAGCCGCGGCTGCTCACCTCGCCCTGGGCGACGTAGCAGTTGTCGCCGTTGCAGGCGCCGGGCAGCTGCGAGGCGTCGAGCTGGGCGCGGTCCTTCTGGCGGATGTCGAACACCGCGAACGAGGCATTGAGCGCGCCGTCGAACCAGTCGCCCTTGACGCCGGCTTCCAGCGCATCGCCCTGCATCGGCGGCAGCTGGCCATCGGTGCCGCGCTCGCTCTGCACCTGGAAGACGTCGGCGTAGCTGGCGTACAGCGACCAGTGCGCGTCCAGCTCGTACACCAGCCCGGCATAGCCGCCGAGGTGGGTGTCGCCGTAGTCGGAGCTGACCCAGGCGACCGGCTCCAGCTCCAGCCCGTCATCGTTCCAGCGGCTGTAGCGCAGCCCCAGCAACGCGGTCAGGCGCTGCGCCGGGCGCAGCCGCAGCACGCCGTACACGCCTTCCTGGGTGGTGGTGTAGCGGCCGCTCCAGTAGCTGTCCTGCAGCAGTTGGGTGGGGCGCGGCAACGCGTAGGGATCGAAGGCGTGCACGTCGGCGATGGCCCACGATTCGGCGAAATCCAGGCCGCTGGCGTCGGTGTTGCTGCGGTTCCAGTTGGCGCCGACGATCACGTCGTGCTGCCGGCCCCATGCCTGGAAGCCGCCCAGCACGGCCGCGTCCAGGCTCTGGTTGCCGTAGTCGCGGTATTGCAGGGTCGGGGTGATCGACCAGCCCGAACCATCGTCGGCGATCGCGCCCCAGCCGTTGCCGACCAGGTAGCGGCCGTTTTCCCTGGCGTACTGCGCCGACACCCGCAGGCGCCAGTTCTCGCCCAGCCCCTGGTCGAGCTCGGCGAACAGCTGGCGGCCCTGCGTGGTCACGTCCTGCCAGGCCGGCTCCAGCGCGGTGCGCGGCGACACATCCAGCGCGCGGCCATCTTCGTGGCGCGGCAGCCCGCTCCAGACCGGCGTGGTCTGCAGCTTCTCGTAGCTGACGCCGACGCTGAAGCGGCCGTCGTCGGAAATGTCGGTTTCCAGCACGCCGTAGCCCAGCGTGTAGCGGTAGTCGGCGCCGCGCTGGAACAGGTTCTTGTCCTCGTGCTCGACCACCGCGCGGCCGCGCAGGCTGCCCTCGGCGTTCAACGGGCCGCCGACGTCGCCCAGCACGCGGTAGCGGTTCCACGAACCGGCGGAGAACTCGGCGTTGCCGACCCATTCGGCAGTCGGATGCTTGCGCACCAGGTTGACCACGCCGCCGGGGTCGCCGGCGCCGTTGAGCAGGCCGGCCGCGCCGCGCAGCACTTCCACGCGGTCGTACATCGCCAGCCGCGGCTTGGCGCGGCCGAGCGTGGCCGGCAGGCCGTCGAGCTGGTAGTTGGTGATCTCGAAGCCGCGCGCGATGTACTGGGTGTCGATGCTGTCGTACTGGCGCAGGGCCACGCCGGGGACGAACAGGATCGCCTCGTCCAGCCCGTCGGCGGCCAGGTCGTCCAGCAGCGCGCGGGTCAGCACGCTGACCGACTGCGGCGTCTCGCGCTGGCTCACCGGCAGCTTCAGGCCGACGTTGGTGACCGGCGCGGCATAGCCCTGCACGCGCACGCCGCGCACGTCCACCGCATCCAGAGTGCGGGTGCCGTCGGCGTCGGCCGGCAGGGTTTCGGCGGAGGCGGCCGCGGGAAGGGAAACGACGATGGCCAGCGCCAGCAGGGCCGGCCGGGGGAATGCGCGCATCTCAATAGTCCTTTGCAGAGGTGGGGGCGCTGGCGTCGGCTAGCGTCATGGGGGAAGCGGAAGGCGTGTCCGCGAACAGCGCCAGCAGGCCGTCGGCGAGGGTGCCGCGCCAGTGGTACCAGTCGTGGCCGCCGGAGAATTCGCGGTGCCGCACGTCGTAGCCCCTGGCGCGCAGCACGTCGCGCAGGTGGCGGTTGCTTTCGAGGATGCCGGCCTGGCCGCGCCCGGTTTCGAAGCGGCCGGCCTCCAGCCAGAAGCGGATCGGCTGGCGCGGGGCCTCGGCGTAGCGCCGGGCCAGCCATTCGGGTTCTGCCGCGCCAGGCTGGCCCGGCGCCGCGTCCGGCGCCCACCAAAACGAACCGGACTGGCTGAGCACGTTGCCGAAATGCTGCGGGTATTGCAGCGCCACGCAGGCCGACGCCAGCCCGCCATAACTGGCCCCGGCCAGCGCGGTGCGCGACGCCGCCGGCAGCGTGCCGGCCCGGGCCTGCACCCACGGCAGCAGTTCCTGCGCAAGGAAGTCGCCGAACGCCGGGTTGCACGGCAGTTCGCGCGCGCGTGCATCCGCGTCCGGGTTGGAGACGAACACCGCCAGCACCGGCGGTAATGCACCTTCGCCGACGAGGTTGTCGAGGATGACCGGCGTGGGAATCGCGTTCTGGTAGGTGTAGCCGTCGAACACCACCAGCAGCAGGTTGCGCACATCGCCGGCACGGTAGCCGGGCGAGCGGTACAGGTGGATGTCGCGGGTGTTGCCCAATCGCGCACTGCCCAACCGATGCGCGCTGATCGTGCCGGCGGGGTGCGTGCCGGACCGCACCGCGCGCTGCGGCGGTGCGCCGGGCAGTTCCAGGATGGATTCGCGGGCGAAATCATCCGGCGCATCGGCAGGCCGGAAGCGCGGGTTCAGCGGGTCGCGCTGCACCGTGGCCAGCACCGCACGGCGCGCGGCGCGGCCCCCTTCGGGCAGCACCGGCACGTCCGGGGCGAGCTTGTAGGACATGCGGGTATCGGCCGGCACCTCGTAGGTGGCGAACCACACGTCGCTGTCACCCAGTCGTTGCAGGTCCTCGATGTCGCCGCTGGGCGCGGCGAACAGGCGCACGTTGTGGCGCGCGCCGCGCCACAGGAAGGTGGCCAGGTGCACGCCATCGACGGTTTCGACCAGCGGTGCACCCTCGCGCGCGACCTGCGCCCAGAACGCCACGGTATCGCCGCCACTGGCGAGGTGTTCGCGCAGTGCCTGCAGGCGCGGGCTGCGCGGTGGCGGCGGCGTGGTGGCGAGTTGCTGCCCGGCCATCGGCAGCACACGGGTGACGTGCAGTTCGTAGCGGGCCTTGGCACCGGCTGCACCCTGCAGACGCAGCACATGGCGGCCATCGTGGCCGGCGACGAACATGAACTCGCCGTCCTGCCACGCATCGAGCAGGCGGCGCAGCGGCCGGCCATCGGCATCGTCCAGCCACAACGCCGGCGCGGCGGCGGCGGCGCGCAGTTCGCCGACGACGTAATCGCCCGCGTGCAGGTCCAGCGCGTGGCGCGCACTCGCACCGGGCTTCAATACGCCCTGCATGGGGGGCATGGCGCTGCCCTCTTCCGCCGCCAATGCCCCGGCGAACGGCACTGCAGCAAGCAGGCAGGCCAGCGCCAACCGCCACGGCAGCGCCTGCCCGAGGGAGACGGACGGAACACGGGAACGGAACGCGGCGGCAGGGCGTCGTGGGGTCATGGTCGGCAGCGGGGGGAGGTCAGGGCGTGGCAACGGAGGCGCCGGACAGCGCCTCCAGCAGCAGCGGCAGCGAGGCGCCCAGCGTCTGCCCGTGCGACAGGCCGGGCAGCGGCGTCCAGCGCACGGTCAGGCCACGGGCGCGCAGGCGGGCGGCCATGTCCTCCGTCGCCGTGGCCGGCAGGCTGGTGCGCGCACGTTGGAAGGCACTTGGCGAGGCCGGGGTGCGACCCGGCTCCGGCACGCGCGGCGAAGCCATTGCCGCATCGCCACCACCGGCCCACAGATACAGCACCGCGGCCGGGCCGGGAGCGGCGACGGCTCCGGCCTCCTCGCGCAGCAGTTGGCCATCGCCCCACCACAGCGACGGGTCGGCGGCGGCGTAGACGTTGAACGCATCCGGGCGCGTGAACAGCGCATGCAGCACGAATACGCCGCCGTAGGAGTGGCCCCACAGCGCGCGCCGGCTGCTGTCGATCGGCGCCATTGCCTCCACCTGCGGGGCGATGGTGCGTTCGATCAGCGCAAGGAACGCATCGGCGCCGCCGGTGCGTCGCCCACCCAGCACGTCGCGCTGCGCTGCCTCATCGCCCGGACGGCGCGGGGTGTAGTCGAACGCGCGTGCATCGCCGTCGATGCGCAGACCGTTGTCATGGGCGATGAAAGCGATCACCGGCGGCCGCGGCGCCGCCGCCAGCCGCGTCAGCAACGCCGCATCGGTCGCCATCAGTGCGGCATTGCCGTCGAGCAGGTAGGCCACCGGAAAGCCATCGGCCGGTGCCGGCCGCTCCGGCACCGCCACCCGCACGCGGTACGGGCGCAGGCCATCGGTCGAGGTGACGCGGGTTTCCTGCCAGCGCCAGCCCGGTACCTCGGCATCGGCCACGGTGGTGCCCACCGGGCGCGCGCGGCCCGGCTGCGCGGCCGCGGGCGTGGCCATTGCGGCCACGCCCAGCAGCAGCGCCAGGCCGGTGCACGCCGCGCGGATCACCAGGTCCATCGGGCGTTGGCGGTGACGGTGCGGCCGGTGCCGTACCAGCACGCGTTGGTGCCGGTGCAGGTGCTGACGTAGCGCTTGTCGGCGATGTTGCCGATGTTCAGCGACAGCATCACGTTGGCCTGCGTCACCCGCGACAGGTCGAAGCGGATCGCCGCGTCCCACAGCGTGTAGGACGGGATCTGGTCCGGGTACCTGTCGGCGCCGCCGACGATGCCGCGGCTGTTGCCGACGATCCAGGTCTGGCCGTTGTAGCGCAGGCCGGTGGCGATGCTGAAGCCTTCCAGCGCGCCCGACTGGAAGGTGTAGTCGCCCCACAGCGAGGCCATCAGGTCCGGCACCATCGCCAGGTCCCTGCCCTGGTAGATGTTGTTGCTGCGCACGTATTCCGAATCCATGCGCGAGGCCGCGCCGATCACGCTGAAGCCCTGCAGCGGGGTGATGCGCGCCTCCAGCTCGACGCCGCGCACGCGGGTCTCGCCGTCGCCGATGTAGCAGGCGGTGGTGCCCGTCGCGCCGCAGACGTTGCCGTGGTCGGTGTCGGGGATGGCCTCGTCCTTCTTGCGCAGGTCGTAGGCGGCCAGGGTGAACAGGCCGTCGAAGCTGGCCGGCTGGTACTTCACGCCCGCTTCCCACTGCTTGCCGCGCACCGGGTCGAACGGCGTGCCGTCGAAATTGTCCAGCAGGGTGCGCTCGGCGGGTTCGAACGATTCGGAATAGCTCAGGTAGGGCGAGAAGCCGTTGTCGAAGGCATACAGCACGCCGGCGTTGCCGCTGAAGGCCTGGTCCTTGAGCCGCGTCCCGCGCGACGGCGCGCCGCTCCAGCTTTCGTCGCTGTACCAGTCGTAGCGGCCGCCGAGGGTGAAGCGCCACTTGTCCAGCGCGACCTGGTCCTGCAGGTAGACGCCGGTCTGGGTGTTCTCGCCGCCGCTCAGGCCGGTGGACAGCAGGACGTCGCTGGGGCCGGTGTGGACCGGGTCGAAGATGTCGATGGCCGGGGGGTTGGCGTAGCTCAGCCGGGCGCTGTCCTGCTTGCCCTTGCCCCAGTCCACGCCGATCAGCAGGGTGTGCTCGGCCGCGCCGATGCCGAACTTGCCGGTCAGGCGGGTGTCGACGGTGTTGCCGTCGGAATCGCCGGTGCCGGCCACCTGGCGGCGCGCCTGGGTGCGGCCGTCGGCGGCGAGCGGGCCATTGGTGACGATGCCGCGGTACAGCGAGTCCACGTGCATGTGGCGCGCGCTCTGGCTCAGCGTCCAGTGTTCGTTGAAGGCGTGCTCGAGCAGCCAGCCGGCGCTCCACAGGGTGCGGTCCCAGGTGTCCCAGTCGTGCTCGCCGATGAAGGTGCTGTTCTTCATGTAGCCGGCGGCGGCCGGGATCAGGGTGCCGTCCATCGGCAGGAACTGGTAGGTCGAGCCGCCGTCGTCCTGCTGGTACTGGCCGAGCAGGGTCAGGCGGGTCTTCTCGGCGATCTGGAAGGTGTAGCTGGGCGCCAGGAACCAGTGCTGCTGCTCGACCGTATCGATCTGGGTGCCGCCGTCGGCATAGCGGCCGACCAGCCGGAACAGGTGGCGGTCGTCACTGCTGCCGGCGCCGACGTCGAAGGCCGTGCTCCACGTGCCGTGGCCGTCCACGCCCAGCTGCAGCACCTGCGGCTGGCCCGGCTCGGGGGTCTTGCTGACCTGGTTGACCATGCCGCCGGGGGCCACCTGCCCGTACATCACCGCCGACGGGCCCTTCAGCACCTCCACCCGCTCCAGGTTCCAGCTGTCGAACTTGGTCCGGTTCCAGCCGCCGCCCGGCGGCGCGCGCAGGCCGTCGACGGTGACGTTGCGGCTCTCGCTGCCGGCGCTGAAGCCGCGGATGCGGAAGTCGTCGTAGCGGTTGTCCTGGCCGGTGCTTTCCAGGGTCACGCCGGCCACGTAGCGCATGGCCTCGTTGAGGTTGACGACCCCGCGCGCGTCCAGCTCCTCGCGGGCGATGACCGACACCGACTTGGCGGTCTCGGCGATCGGCATGTCGGTCTTGGTGGCGCCGGAGGTGTGGGTGGTGACGCGGTAGGCGTTGACCTGCACCGTGTCCAGCGTCTGCGCGTCGGCCGCCGGCGCGGCTTCGGGCGACGCCGCCGCGGCGGCGAACGAGGACAGGGACAGGGCGACGGCCAGCGACAGCATGGCCGGCCGGAAAACGGAAGTGGGGGGGAGCGAGCGCACGGAAGCCAACCTGATCGAAGGAGAAGTTGGCTGACTGCGGGCGCAGCGGCTGATGTCTCGCATTGTATCAAATGCGAATCATTAACAATACTGCGATATCCTGCCGTACCCCGTGCCCGCCGCGGCAGGCACGCCCCCCGGCCCGGCCTTTATCCCCGTTGCCGTGTAAAATCCGCGGTTTTCCCCAGTCGGCACAATGGCGAAAGCTTCCCCACGGGCGCCCGTGCTGGGCCCGGCGTTCATTCGCCTGCTGGCCCGCTTCGGCGACGCAGACCTGCCCCGCACGCCACCGGTGCTGACCGAGCGGCTGGCGCAGTGGTTCGACTGGAACCGCGCCATCACCCTGTCGCGCGCGCTGGACGGCCGCCTGCCCGACGCCGGGGCCGGCGCGGATTTCGACGATGCCCACGACGCCGAATGCGCGCGGGTGCGCCGCAGCCTGCTGGACGCCATCGACGCCGACATCGACCTGGCCCCGCCCAGGCGCAAGGACGCCAGCGCGGCGGCCATCGACCCCGGCTTCCTGCCCTACCGCCAGCATTGCCTGGCCATGCAGCGCGCGATGCAGGCGGCCACCGGCCAGCTGCGCGGCCGCCTGCGCGACATGCTCGCCCGGCAGTCGCCGGCCAAGGCGCGGCTGGCCGAGGTGGACGCGGTGATGGAGGCCACCCTCAGCCCGCGCGAGCAGGCGCTGCTGGCCATCGTCCCCGGCCTGCTCGGCCAGCACTTCCAGCGCCTGCGCGATGCCGGCGCACCCGACCCCGCCGATGCCGACGCATCGGCCGACGACACTCCCGCGACTCCCGCCGGCCCGTGGCTGGCGCGCTTCCGCCAGGACATGCGCAGCGCGCTGCTGGCCGAACTGGAGATCCGCTTCCATCCCATCGACGGCCTGCTCGCAGCGCTGCGCACCCGGTAACCCGCATCCCATGCCCAGGAACTTCATCGCCCTCCTCGTTTTCCTCGCCGGCCTGCTGGCCGTGTGCTGGATCGGCATCGGCTACGCCGGCACCCACCCGTTGGCGGCGGTGGTCGCCACGGTCATCGCCGCCTGCTATCTCGTTGGCGCCTGTGAACTGCTGCGCTACCGGCAGGCCACCGCCACGCTGGCGCAGGCGCTGCCGTCCATCGACGAGGCCGCCGACAACCTCGACGGCTGGCTGGCGCGCCTGCACCCGGGCCTGCGCAACGCCGTGCGCCTGCGCGTGCAGGGCGAGCGCATCGGCCTGCCGGCCCCCGCGTTGACGCCCTACCTCGTCGGCCTGCTGGTGCTGCTGGGCATGCTCGGCACCCTGCTCGGCATGATGGCGACGCTGCGCGGCACCGGCATGGCGCTGGAAAGCGCGACCGACCTGGATGCCATCCGCAGCTCGTTGGCCGCGCCGGTCAAGGGCCTGGGCTTCGCGTTCGGCACCTCGATTGCCGGCGTGGCGACCTCGGCGGCGCTGGGCCTGCTGTCGGCGCTGCTGCGCCGTGATCGCGCGCAGGCGGTGCAGCAACTGGATGCCGGCATCGCCACGTATTTGTCGCAGCATTCGCGCGCCTTCCAGCACGGGCAGACCCTGCATCTGCTGCAACAACAAAATGCGCTGATGCCGGTGCTGGTCGAGCGCTTGCAAACGCTGGCCGACACGCTGGAACGCCAGCAGCAAAGCAGCGGCGAACGCCTGCATGCCGAGCAGCAGCAGTTCCACCAGCGCAGCGAAGCGGCCTACACGCAACTGGCCGGCACCCTGCAACACGCCCTGCGCGAGGGCATCGCCCAGCAGGCCAACGCCGTCGGCGCGGCGCTGCAACCGGTGGTCGAAACCACGATGGCCGGGCTGGCCGAACGCGCCAACGTGCTGCACGCAGCCATCGAAAGCGCCGTGCAGCAGCAACTGGCCGGCCTGAACGCCACCGTGCAGAACACCGCCAATGCCGCGCGCGAAAGCTGGAGCGCCGCCATTGCCGAACAGCAGCGTGGCAACACCGCGCTGACCGACGGCCTGCAACAGGCGCTGCACCAGTTCACCGGCACCTTCGAACAGCGCTCGGCGGCATTGCTCGATGGCGTCGCCACGCGGCTGGAAGACAACACCGCGCGCACCGCCAGCGCATGGGGCGACGCATTGGCGCAGCAGCACGCAGCGCACGACGCACTGGCACAGCGCCACGAACAGGCGCTGGCCGCCGCGTCGGCCACATTCGAGAGCCACGCCCGCGCACTGGTGGACGCCGTGCAGCACTCGCACGAACACCTGCAAACCACGCTGCAAGAACGCGACGCGCAGCGGCTGCAAGGCTGGTCGCAGGCGCTGGACGCCATTATCGCCACGCTCGACCGCCAGCTGCAACGCAGCGGCGAGCAGGTCGCGCAGCGCCAGCAGCAGATCTGCGACACGCTGGCGCAGACCACGCAGGCGATCAACGAACAGGCGCAAACCCACGCCCGCGACACGCTGGCCGAAATCGCGCGGCTGGTCGCCACCGCGTCGGAAGCGCCGCGTGCCGCCGCCGAAGTGGTCGCCGAGCTGCGGCAGAAGCTGTCCGACAGCATGGTGCGCGACACCGCCACGCTGGAGGAACGCAGCCGCCTGCTGGACACCGTGCAGACCCTGCTCGATGCGGTGAACCATGCCTCCAACGAACAGCGCGGTGCCATCGACGCGCTGGTGTCCACCTCGGCCGAACTGCTGGAGCGCGTCGGCAGCCGCTTCACCGCGCAGGTCGAAAGCGAGGCCGGCAGGCTCGATGCCGCCGCCGCGCACGTCACCGGCAGCGCGGTGGAGGTGGCCAGCCTCGGCGAGGTGTTCGGCGGCGCGGTGCAGTCGTTCGGTGAATCCGCCGCGGCGTTGAACGAACGCCTGCAGGCCATCGAGGCGGCGCTGGACAAATCGCTGGCGCGCAGCGACGAGCAGTTGGCCTACTACGTGGCGCAGGCGCGCGAAGTGATCGAGCTGAGCATGCTCTCGCAGAAGCAGATCATCGGCGAACTGCAGCAACTGGCCGGCACGCGCGACGGAGCCCCGGGCGCATGAGCGACGAGATCGAGTTCGACGCCGAATCCAGCGCGACCACGTGGGCCGCGTTCGGCGACCTGATGTCGGTGCTGCTGGGCGCGTTCGTGCTGATCCTGGCCAGCGTCATCGGCATCCAGCTGCTGCTGCACAAGAAGCTGGATGAAGAAGTGCAGCAGCGGCAGGCCGAGGCGGCCAAGCTCAAGTCGCTGGAAGAAGCGCTGGCCGCGCCACTGGCCGCCGGCCGCGTCACCGTCATCAATGGCCGCATCGGCATCAGCGGCAGCGTGCTGTTCGCGCTCAACTCCGACCAGTTGCAGCCGGAAGGCCGCGAACTGCTGCAGAGCATCGCCGCCCCGCTGCGCGACTACCTGCGCGCGCGCGAGGAAATCCTGATGGTCAGCGGCTTCACCGACAACCAGCCGGTGCGCGCCAGCAATGCCCGCTTCGCCGACAACCTCGAACTGTCCGCCGCGCGCGCGCTCACCGTCACCCGCACCCTGATCGCCGACGGCGTGCCGTCGGCATCGGTGTTCGCCGCCGCGTTCGGCGCCGAGCAGCCGGTCAGCTCCAACGACGACGAAGCCGGCCGCGCGAAGAACCGCCGCGTCGAGATCGCGCCGATCCCGCGCCACGCATCCGATGCCAAGGCCGATGCCCGCTGAAACCGCCGGCATCCGCGCACGGCTCGATGCGTGGCGCGTGCAAGGCGCCGATCGCCTTGATCCACCGCGCTTTGCGCTGATGGACGCATTGGCGCGGCGCGCGATGCAGCATGACGGCCTGGTGCGGCAGCACCTGGATGCGCGATTGCAGGCGCTGGCCGATGCCTACGCCACCTTGCTGATCGCCGCGCCGGAAGCGACGTCTCCCCGTAGAGCGGACGCAAGTCCGCTCCGCTTCTTGCTGGAACAACTGGCGAATGCGCCGCGACTGGATGCACGACCGCAGTCCGCATCCACACCGCGACCCAGCGAATCCAGCGAACCAACGCCTGCCGCCGAGCCATCGGCCATGCCGTTGCTGGACGAGTTCCAGCAGCTGTGGAGCCGCATCCGCATCGACAGCCTGCTGCGGCAATGCCTGGACGGCCTGCCCGAAGACGCCGGCCCGCTGCATTCCACTGTGCTGACCTACCGCGCGATGGCGCTGATGCGCGAGGTCTGCCCCGATTACCTGCAGCACTTCGTCGCCTATGCCGACACGCTGACGTGGCTGGAGCAGCTGGGCGGCAGCACCGACGACGACGACGCAACAAGCACCCGCAAACCCGTGCGCGGCAATACCCCCCGCCGCAAGAAGCCTGCTGCCCCGTAGGAGCGCACCTTGGTGCGCGATGGGGCATTACCGGTAGAGCCCCATCGCGCACCAAGGTGCGCTCCTACGGGCAAGCGAGGCCCGTTCCGCGAAGGTGGCATCACCGCATCTGAAGTAGTCTTCCCGCTCACACCGCCTCGGTACGGGAGTTGCGCAATGGTCGGCAAGAACACGGTCTGCCTCTGGTTCGACGGCACCGCGCTGGATGCGGCGACCTTCTACGCCGAAACCTTCCCCGACAGCGCGGTGCACGCCGTCCACCGCGCGCCCGGCGACTACCCGGCCGGCAAACAGGGCGACGTGCTGACGGTGGAGTTCAGCGTCGCCGGCATCTCCTGCCTCGGCCTGAACGGCGGGCCGGCGTTCAAGCACAGCGAGGCGTTCTCGTTCCAGATCGCCACCGACGACCAGGCCGAAACCGACCGCCTGTGGGCCGCCATCGTCGGCAACGGCGGCCAGCCCAGCGCCTGCGGCTGGTGCAAGGACAAGTGGGGCCTGTCATGGCAGATCACCCCGCGCGCGCTGACCGCCGCCATCGCCGATCCCGACCCGGCGGCGGCCAGGCGCGCGTTCGCGGCGATGATGGAGATGACCCGGATCGACATCGCGAAGATCGAAGCCGCCCGTCGCGGATAACGCACCGCGCCGCACCTGCCCCATGCCTGCCCGACTCGACCTTACCGCGCTGCGCCGCCACGCCGTCGCCCGCAGCCTGTTCCCGCCCACCACGCTGATGGCCGCCGTCGAGCGGCTCGGCGGCTTCGTGCAGGCTGACCCGCTGCGCGCACCCGCCCGCGCGCAGGACCTGACCCTGCGCCACCGGGTCAAGGGCTACCGTGCTGGTGATTTGGAACGCCGTTACCCGCGGCTGCCGCTGCAGGAAGATTTCTTCATCAACTACGGCTTCCTCACCCCGGCGCTGCGCGCGCTTATGCACCCGCGCAGCGCGCGCCGCGTGTGGGACACGCCGCGCTGGAAGCTGGCCCATGCGGTGCTGGCCGAGGTCGAACGGCTTGGCGAGGCCCATCCGGCCGAGGTGGACGCCGCGCTGGGCCACGGCCCGGTGCGGAACTGGTTCGGCGGCAACAGCCGCCTGTCCACCGAGCTGCTGGACGGCCTGCACTACCGCAGCCACCTCGACGTGGTCCGCCGCGACAGCGGCACCCGCGTCTATGCGATGGCCGCACCGTGGCAGGCCAGCGCCGAGCCGCAATCGGCGATGGATGCGATGGCCGATGCATTGGTGCGGAAATACGCGCCGTTGCCAGCGGCCAGCCTGTCGCAGCTGGTCAACATGCTGGCCGGCGCCGCGCCGCAATGGCAGGACCTGCGCCGGGCCACGCTGGCGCGCGCCAAGCAGCGGCTCGCGCATGCGCGCATCGATGGCGTGGATTGGCATTGGCCCGGCGACGAAGACCCGGCACGTGGCTGGCGCATCCCGTCGCAGGTGCGCCTGCTGGCGCCGTTCGACCCGGTGGTGTGGGACCGCCGCCGCTTCGAGCTGCTGTGGGGCTGGGCCTATCGCTTCGAGGCCTATACCCCGGCGCCCAAGCGCGTGCGCGGCCACTACGCGCTGCCGCTGCTGTGGCGCGACGAGGTGATCGGCTGGGGCAACCTGAAGGTCGTAAATGGACGTCTGCATCACGACCTCGGCTATGTAGCTGGTCGCGCGCCCCGCGATGCCGGTTTCAAAGCCGCGCTGGACGAAGAACTGCAGCGGCTGCACACCTTCCTCGGCCTGGATCGGTAGGAGCGCACCTTGGTGCGCGATGGGGCTTCATCGGGAAAGCCTCATCGCGCACCAAGGTGCGCTCCTACCGGATGTCAGCCTTCGCGGAACCCGTAATCGAAGGTGTAGAAGTGCTTGCCCTCGACGATGTCGATGGCGATGCGGCCATGCAGACCGGCCAGTTCGCCGGTACCGCTGTCCGGCACCACACCCAGGTCGAGCGTCGGCTTGCCGCGGTCCATGACGCCGTTGTGCTGGGCGAAGAAGCTGCCGCGGCGGCCATCGAGCGTGCCTTCGATACGTTCGAGGGCGACGTAGGCGCCGGAGCCGGATACCGGCGACATCAGCGACAGCATGTGCACGACGCCGGTGGCGTCCAGCGGGCCGTGGAAACGCTTGTCGATGCGGGAATGGCCGACGGCCGCGCCACCGCCGACGTCCAGCGGGTCCTGCGGGATGCGCGTGACCTCGAATTCGCCCTTGGCCTGCATGCGGGTGCTCCTCGTCGATGGCAGCCGGCAGTGTAATGGGCGCGGCGCCGCATCCACGCATAGAATGCGGCCGTGATCCGTTCCCCCTCCTTCCTCAGGCGCATGCTCCGGCTGGCCCTGCTGGCCGCGCTGCTGATGGCGCTTGCGCCCGCGGTCAGCCGGGTGCTGGCCGATGCCGGCCCGCGCATGCTGCAGGGGTGGGCCGAGCTGTGCACCGCCAGCGGCCTGAAGTGGGTGGATACCGGCAGGCAGTCGCCCGTGGAACAGGCGCCCTTCGACAAGGGACACGCCACGATGGGCGGGGACTGCGAGTACTGCCACCTCGCGGGCCTGCTGCCGCTGCTGCTGTTGTTCGCGTGCCCGGCCTTGCCGCGCCTGTCCGCGGGCCCTCTGCCCCTTCCAGCCGCACCGCGAATGCGGCCACTGCCGAACCTGCGCGGCCTCGGCAGCCGCGGGCCGCCCGTCCTGTCCTGAATCCCAAGCCCCGCTGACCGCGCGGTGCCTTGCACTGCGCATTTGTGCCTTGGGTTTCCCGTGTCCAGTCGAACCGCATGCATGGCGCCCGACGCGCCATGCCGCAGGTTGTGCGCATGCGTGCGCCGGCGACACCGGGAATCCAGTGGCTTCACGTTCCGGCAAAGGACACCCCTTCAGATGAACCTCCCCGTTTCTCCGCGGCGCCGCAGTGCGGCGGCCGCCCGTGTTTCACCGCTGGCCATCGCCATCGCCTGCACACCCATCTGCGCCATCGCCGCCGATCCGCCCACGGCGGCGACGCTGGACAGGATCGAAGTCCGTTCCGTGGCGTTCGACCGCCTCAAGGCCGAGCAGGTGCTGACGCCCGGCGGCGTCAGCGTGATCGACGGCGAGGCGTTCCACGAACGTACCGTCGACAACCTCTCCGACGCGCTGCGCTACACACCCGGCGTGTGGAGCGAAAGCGGTACCGGTGGCGATGCCGTGTTCCTTTCCAGCCGCGGCTCCAACCTGGACGCGACCAGCTACGACGGCAACGGCGTCAAGCTGTTCCAGGACGGCCTGCCCATCACCACCGCCGACGGCAACAACCACAACCGCTTCCCCGACCCGCTGGCGGCACGCGCCGCGGTCTTCGCACGCGGCGCCAACGCGCTGACCTACGGCGCCAGCAACCTGGGCGGGGCGTTGGACTTCACCACGGCCACCGCGCGCAACTCGCCGGCCACGCAGGTGGCGTTCACCGGCGGCAGCCACGGCCTGCGTGCCGGCCGCCTGACCGCCGGTGGCGTCGCCGACGCGTTGGATGGACAGGTCACGCTGGAAAGCCGGGACCGCGACGGCTACCGCGAACATGGCCGGCAACGGCGCAGCAGCCTGTACGCGAATGCGGGCTGGCAGGCGAGCGATGCGTTCAACCTGCGCGTCTTCGCCAGCCACATCGACAACGACGAGCAGTTGGCCGGCGCACTGACCCGCGCCCAGTTCGACGAGGACCCGTACCGGGCGCAGCCGTCGGCGATCACCGGCAACTTCCAGTTGAACGTGCGCAGTACCCGGCTGGCGGCCAAGGGCAGCTGGAACATCGACGCCGGCCGCCGGCTGGAGTTCGGCCTGTCCCGGGAGCGGCAGGACCTCTACCACCCGATCGTGGACAAGGTGATGGTGGACTTCGACGGGCCCGGGCCGCTGCCGCCGACGGAGGTCTTCAGCCTGTTGAAGGACACCAGCCAGCGCACCGTGGCCGGCATGCTCCGCTACAACGTCATCCGCGGCGACCACGACGTGCTGGCCGGCCTCAACCTGGCCGGCACCCGCGAGCGGGGCGGCAACTACCGCAACGACGGCGGCCGCCGCAATGGCCGCACCGGCCTGATCGACAACCGCTCCGACAGCGCCGAGGTGTTCCTGGTCGATCGCTGGACGTTCGCGCCGGCGTGGACGCTGGTGTACGGCGCGCAGGGCGTGTCCACCGGCCGCGACGTGCGCAGCACCGACCTGGCCAGCGGCGCGGTGCGCAACCCGAGGGCCGACTACGTTGCGTTCAATCCGCGCCTGGGCGTGATCCGCACGCTGGGCGGCGGCGAGCTGTTCGCCAGCGTCGGCCGCCTGTACGAGGCACCGACCACGTTCGAGCTGGAGGACGACCTGCGCGGCGGCGGCGCCACGCTCGACGCGATGCATGGCAACGTGGTCGAGGTGGGCCTGCGCGGGGCGACGGCCGCGGCCGCCGATGCGCCGCACTGGCATTGGGACGTGTCGGCGTATTACGCGCGCATCCGCGACGAAATCCTGTCGGTGGACGATCCTGCCGCGCCCGGCACCAGCCTGTCCGCCAACATCGGTCGCACCGTGCATGCCGGCATCGAGGCGCTGGCCGGTGCCAGCCTGCCGTTCGGCGACGGCGCACATCGCATCGAACCGCTGCTCAGCGCCACCTGGAACGCGTTCTCGTTCGACGACGACCCGACCTATGGCGACAACGACCTGCCGGCAGCACCAACCTACGCGCTGCGCGGCGAGGTGATGTACCGGCACGACGGCGGCTTCTTCGCCGGCCCGACCTTCGACCTGGTGGGCGCGCGCCATGCCGATTTCGCCAACACCTACCGCGTGGGCGCCTATGGCCTGCTGGGCCTGCGCGGTGGCATCGAGCGCGGGCGCTGGTCGGTCTTCGGCGAAGTACGCAACCTGCTGGACCGGCACTACGTCGGCCTGCTGACCGTGCGCGACCGGGCTTCCCCCGATGACGCGCTGTTGCAGGCCGGCGGGCCGCGTTCGCTGCAGGCCGGCGTGCGCTACCGGTTCTGAGCCGGCGGCCGATGCAGGAACGGGAAGGCGCGGCCAGCCGCGTCTTCCCGTCATCCGTCAGTGGTGCCTTTCAGGCCGCGGTATCCACCAGCACCAGCTCGGCATCCTCCAGCGCGCGCACGCGGATGCTGTGCACATCGGCGATGGCGGCGCCGTCGCGGGCGTCGAGCACCACGCCGTCCACTTCCACCCTGCCGCTGCTCGGTACCAGGTAGCCGTGGCGGGTGCCGTCGCCGAAGTGGTACTCGGCGCTCTCGCCGGCCTTCAGCGTCGCGCCCAGCACGCGGGCGTCGGCGCGGATCGGCAGTGCGTCGTCGTCGCCGGCCATGCCGCTGGCCAGGGTGACGAAGCGGCCGGAGCGCTCGCCCTTGGGGAAGGGCTTGGCGCCCCACGACGGCGCGCCGCCGCGCGCGTCCGGGATGATCCAGATCTGGAAGATGCGGGTCACGCCCGGCTCCAGGTTGTATTCGGCATGGCGGATGCCGCTGCCGGCGCTCATCACCTGCACGTCGCCGGCCTCGGTACGGCCCTTGTTGCCCTGGTCGTCCTGATGGCTGATGGCGCCTTCGCGCACGTAGGTGACGATCTCCATGTCCGCGTGCGGGTGCGGCGGGAAGCCGGTGCCGGGCTGGATGGTGTCGTCGTTCCATACCCGCAGCGCGCCCCAGTGCACGCGCGCCGGGTCGTGGTACTGGGCGAAGGAAAAGTGGTGCTTGGCATCCAGCCAACCGTGGTTGGCACCGCCAAGGCTGGCAAACGGGCGACGCTCGATCATGGCGTTCTCCTGCATGGGTGGTTGCGATGGGGCCAGTCTAGGCAGGCGCCATCGCCAGCGGAATGGAATGATTGGAAATGCATTCTTTCCGTTTGTGTGATGATCCACAGATCCATCCATCCGCTGCCGCCATGAACCCGCTCCCCGATCTGGAAGCCTGGGCGATCTTCGCCAAGGTCGCCGAGGCCGGCTCCTTCGCCCGCGCCGCCGAAGCGCTGGGGCTGTCGCAGGCCACCGTGTCCAAGGCCATCACCCGGCTGGAAACGCGCATCGGCACCACCCTGTTCCACCGCACCTCGCGACGCATGTCGCTGACCGCCGCCGGCGAGGTGGCGCTGGAGCGCGCCACGCGCATCCTCGACGAGGGCGAGGCGGTGGAAGCCGAGGTGGTCGATCGCTCCACCACCCTGCGCGGGCGGGTGCGGATGGCCGCGCCGATGTCCTTCGGCGTGGCGCGGCTGGCGCCGCTGCTGCCGGGCTTCATGCGCCAATACCCGGAGGTGGAACTGGACGTGCAGTTGGGCGACGCGCAGGTGGACCTGGTGGCCGAACGCTTCGACCTGGCGCTGCGCATCGCCACGCTGGCCGATTCCAGCCTGCGCGCACGGCGGCTGTGCCAGGTGCGCATCCTGCTGGTCGGCGCACCGGCTTACTTTGCCGAACACGGCAGGCCGAAGCATCCGCGCGACCTCGCCCATCACCGCGGTTTCCACTACAGCCTCGCCCGCGGCGGCAACGGCTGGCGCTTCCGCCACCGTCGCCACGGCGAGTTCGCGCAGACCGTGCCGCACGCATTGCAGGCCAACAACGCCGAAGTGTTCGCCGCCGCCCTGCGTGACGGCCTCGGGCTGGCGCTGCAACCGGAGTTCCTGATCTGGGAAGACCTGCGCGACGGCAGGCTGGAAACGGCGATGGACGACTGGCAGGTGGAACCGATTGCGCTGCACATCGTCACCCCGCCCGGCCTGCGCCGTCCGGCGCGGGTGCAGCGGCTGATCGACTATCTTGCCGAGCGCCTGCAGCGCGAGCCGTGGGCGACGGGCGGCGACAGCCGGAATGATTGAAGTTTGACCGTACCCGCCGCAGGTGATATCTGCTTGGCCTCGGCCGCCATCGACCCAAGGAGGGATCCCAATGGCTGAAGCACCTGCAACGCGCTTTCCCGATGACCCGCTGCATCCGGATCACGCGATGTACCAACGCATCCTGGATGGTGTACGGGAACTGCAGCGCTGGAACCCGGAACATGGCGCCAACCTCGCAGCCGCGCTGTATGCGGACATCCGCAACCGCCAGCCACATATCGACGCCCGGGACATCGACCGGATAATTGCCGGTGACCCGGCTGCCCCGCAGCCCTCGCTGTTCGCCTTGCCGCGAGAGGGATACCACAGCCACAGCGCCGATCCGGCGGCATTCCGCTTCCGTACTTCATTGGAAAGCGCCAATCGTCCGGCCCGGCAATCGCTGTCGGCCTACGGACTGAAAACCAGTGTTGGGCAGGACGGCTTCCTGACGGATCCGGGCATCCTCCACACCCCCGTCCCGCAGATCCAGCATGGCGCGATGTCCCGGCCAAACGGCATCGTCCTGCACCGCACCGAATCCGGCAGCGCCGCCAGCACCTTGAACGCATGGCGCACCGGTCCTGGCGGCACCGGTGCGCATTTCCTGATCGACAAGGACGGCACCATCCATCAGACCATCCGCGTGGACCGACAGGCCTGGCATGTGGGAGCCATCCGTTCACGAGGAGAAGTGGAGGGCACCATCGTCCCCCGGGACCAACGCGAGCTTGAACACGCACGTGCCGGCCAGGCGGAATGGCGAGCCGGAGCGGTCAAGGCCGTCAGCCGCGTGGAAACGACCCGTCCCTATCCCGAGCGCTACCCCACCAATGGCGACAGCCTCGGCATCGAGGTCGTCGCCCGTTACGTCCCGGCCACGCGGACCTGGGAAGCCCCGACGCCCGAGCAGACCGCTTCGATCCAACAACTGGTAGGCATCCTGCAACGCAACTTCGGACTGACTGACCATGACGTTTATCACCACGATGCCATCTCGCGTAAAACGCCCGGCGAGGGTGCTGACCTGTATGCGCCGGCCCTGCCTCCTGCTCCTGCTCCCGATACTCCCGGCATGCCAGCAGCCGGCCCACATCGATGACATCCCTGCACCCGTCAACGTCATCGAAGTCTCGACATCGGTCTATCAACCCGCGCCCGGTACCCCGTACATGGCCAGCGAAGAGGCGGCCTGCCGGATGTGGTCGCTGGACAAGCAGCAGGTAGCCTCGCTGTTCCAGCTGAGTACGAGGCTGCGCGAAGGACAGCTGCATGACTACGACTGGCTGCCATGTTCAATCAAGGGGCAAGCTCAGGCCGAGGGAAAGGTGTGGGAGTTCGAGATCAATGCCGCCGCCACCAGCATCTGGCGCAGTGGCGATGAAACACGCCTGATGGGTTGTGCGCAGGCTGCATGCGCGCCATTGGTGATCCTGATGATGCCGGGACGACAAGGCGACTGACCGTGGGCGACACGGGCGCCATGGCAATGGACGACTGGCAGGGGGAACCCATCGCCCTGCACATCGTCACCCCACCCGGCCTGCGCCGCCCGGCGCGGGTGCAGCGATTGATCGACTATCTCGCCGAGCGCCTGCAGCGCGAGCCGTGGGCGGCGACAGCCGGCATCACGGACTGAGTCCGATTCAGCGCACGAACCCAGCTTCGCGCTGCGCCCTGATCGCAAGCACGAACACGGTATCGATGCCGGCAACGTAGCGGTACAGAGCCACGTATCCGCGTGCGCCGCGACCGATGACCAGTTCACGCATGTCCTTGCTGCAGGGGCGGCCGATCAGCGGGCTGGTCTCGAGTACGTTGATCGCCTCGATGATTGCGCCCAATCGTGCCATGCGCTGCCCGGCATCGTGCTGTTCGAGATGGGCGAGGATGCGCTCGAAATCCTCCCCGACCTCCGGCGCCAGTTCAATCCGCGTCACCGCTTATTTCGCCAGCTTGCGGACAGCGGGGCGCCGTCGGCCTGGCCCGTCACCCGACGCTCCAGATAGCTGCGCATCTCGTCCCAGGGAATGGTTTTACCCGACGCGGCGATCCCGGCATGGCGTCGCTCCGCTTCGGCTTCGAAGTCGGCACGGCGTTCGGCCAGCGCCGCTTTCTCGGCTATCGCTTCCAGGATGAAACCATGCGGCGTCATGCCGGCTTCTTTCGCCACTTCGGCGACACGGGCCTTCAGATCGTCGGGCAGACGGATGGTGGTGGTGCTCATGAGCTACTCCGTCGGATCGGTGATTCCGAATCAAAGTAGCACATGTGTGCTACTCATGGACAAGGACACTGATGGCCGGTCATGCAGAGCACGGCTTGCTGGCCAGCGAGGTTCCATCGCGCACCGAGGCCGGCTCCTTCGCCCGCACCGCCGAAGCCCTGGGGTGTCACAGGCCACCGTGTCCAAGGCCATCACCCGGCTGGAAACGCACATCGCCCCCCCCTGTTCCACCGCACCTCGCGGCGCATGTCGCTGACTACCGCCGGCGAAGCGGCACTGGAGCGCACTACGTGCATCCTCGACGAGGGCGAGGCGGTGGAAGCCGAGGTCGCCGACCGTTCCATCACCCTGCGCGGGCGGGTACGGGTGGCCACGCCGATGTCCTTCGGCGTGGCGCGGCCGATGCCTTTCGGCAGGGCTCCTACAGGCCACCGCTGACGTTGACGATGCTCCCGGTGACGTACGAGGTATCGGCGGACAGCAGCCATGCCACCGCGCCGGCGATCTCCTCCGGTTGCCCGGGGCGCTTCAGCGGGATCCGCTCGGCCACCCGCCACGCGCGATCCGGCTGCCCGGCCTTGGCGTGGATGGTGGTGTCGATGGTGCCGGGCGAGACGGCGTTGACGTGGATGTTCGCGGACGCAAGTTCCCTGGCCAACCCGATGGTGAGGGTTTCCAGCGCGGCCTTGGTGGCGGCGTAGGCGACATATTCGCCGGGGGAGCCGGTCCGCGCGGCGACGGAGGAAAGGTTGACGATGGTCGAGCGCGCCGTGCGGCCCGCCCAGCGCCTCGCCGCCTCCCGGCACAGCCGCACCGGGGCGAGCAGGTTGACCGCGACGACCCGTTGCAGGTCGTCGTCGGCAAGTTCGTGGATCGGCCCGATCCGACCGGTCACGCCGGCGTTGTTGACCAGCGCGACGACGTCGCCGAGTTCCTCGGCGGCGGCGAAGATCCGCGCCGGGGCATCATCGGCGGTCACGTCGAGCTTCAATCCCCGGCAAGGCTGGGCGGGCCGGTGCAGCTCCGCTTCCAGCACGTTCGCATCGTCGTCGGAAGCCGAATGCGTGAACAGGATGCCGTGGCCATCCCGGTGCAGCCGCTCGACGATGCTGCGGCCGATGCCGCGGGTGCCGCCGGTGACGATCACGATGGGAGCGGGGGATGCTGCGTTCATGGCGGTGTCCCGGTTGGAGGCGGATTGCCGGCCAGGCGCTGCGCGAGGCCGGACAGGCGGCTGGCGTGGCGCGACAGCGCGGCCTCGATCACCCCGGCATCGCCGGCAAGATGCAGTGCATGGCGGGCGCGGGTGATGCCGGTGTAGAGCAGTTCGCGGCTGAGCACGCGGTTGTCGCGCGGTGGCAGTTGCAGCCATACCTCGTCGAACTCGGAGCCCTGCGCCTTGTGCACGGTCATGGCGAAGGCGCTTTCGTGCGCCGGCAGCGCGGCCGGGTGGAATGGGCGCGGGTGGTCGGGGTCGTCGCCGGGGAACCAGGCGGTGGTGGTGCGGGCGGTTCCATCGCTTAGGCAGATGCCGACGTCGCCATTGAACAGGCGGTGGCGATAGCTGTTCTCGGTGACCAGCAGCAGGCGGCCGTGGAAGTGCGCCGGCGCGCCGCCGCGCGGGGTGGCGCCGCCGAGCAGTTCCTCGATGCGGGCGTTGAGGCCGCGCGCACCCTGCGGGCCTTCGCGCACGGCGGTGAGCAGGCGCAGGCGGCTTGCCAGTGCGAGCGCCTGCGCCGGGGTCTGCGCGGCGGCCAGCGCGTCCCAGTAGCGTTGCAACGGTTCGCGCCAGGCTTGCAATGGATCGCCTTCGTTCTCGTGGAAATGCACGCCGGGCAGTTCGCCGCCGCGCAGCAGCGACAGCGCGCGCGCGGCGTCGCCTTCGCGCATCGCCGCGGCCAGTGGCGCCAGTTGCAGGGCGTCGCTCTGGCGATAGCCACGATGCAGGTGCACGCGCGCACCGGCGAAGGCGCCGGCCGCGGGAACGCGGGTGGCCGGCAATTCGCCGAGCAGCGGTTGCAGGGCCTGCGCATCGGCCGGGGCGATGGCCTCGCCATCGCCGGCGGCACGCAGGATCGCGCCGAGCACGTCGCCGGCTTCCACCGAGGGCAACTGGTCGGGATCGCCCAGCAGCACCAGCCGGGTGCCGCTGGCGACGGCCTCGACCAGCTTGGCCATCAGCGGCAGGTCGATCATCGAGGCTTCATCGACCACCACCACGTCGAATGGCAGCGGGTTGTCGGCATGGTGGCGGAAGCGCGGCGAATCCGGGATCACGCCGAGCAGGCGATGCAGGGTCGTGCCGGTGGTGGGCAGTTGCGCGCACAGTGCGGCATCCACGCCCAGTTGCGGCAGTTGCTGCGCGGCGTTGCGCAGGCTTTCGGCCATGCGTTCGGCGGCACGGCCGGTGGGTGCGGCCAGCGCCACGCGCGGTGGCGGGTGGCCGGCGTTGTTTGCCTGTGCGGCGAGCAGCACCAGCAGGCGGGCGATGGTGGTGGTCTTGCCGGTGCCGGGGCCGCCGGTGACCAGCAGCAGGGCATGGCGCAGCGCGAGGGCGGCGGCGCGGGCCTGATGGTCTGCCCCTCCCCTTTCAGCTTCGCCGAAAAGGGAGGGGGTGGAAGCGGGTTTCGCTGCTACATCGAACAACTGCGCGAACAGCAGGGCCAGTGCGGCCACATCGGTCTGATCGAGTTGTGCTGCGCCAATGCGTTGCAGGCCCCGGGCGAGGCGGCGTTCGTATTCGCGGTAACGGCGCAGGTAGAGCAGCCCGTGTTCCCATGCCAGCGGGGCCTGGTCGGCCTCGGCGCTGTCGTCGTCCGGCGTCGCCACCCAGCGCGAAGCGCGCAGTTGTGCGATCCACGCTTGCGGTTCGGGCCACGGCAACGGGGCTTCGACCAGCCGTGCCGGTTGCGTCGGGTCGAAACCGGCATGGCCCTGTGCCACGGCCAGCGAGGCAAGGGCGGCGGCGGCGAGTACTTCGTCCGGGGTGGTTGGGTCGAGGCGGCGCAGGCTTTGCGCGAGGGCGTGGTCGAGTGGGCGAAGGACTTGGGTTTTGGTGAGAGCGGTCAGCAAATTCATGGTTCTGTTCCCACTGACTCCGTTTGCCCCTCACCCCAACCCCTCTCCCATCGGGAGAGGGGCTTCAAAAGCTTGCCGCCTGCGAACAGTTCGTCCACGGCCTGCACCAGCTCCGGGGCGAAGCGGTGGGCGTACAGGCCCGGTGACGGGTTGCGGGTAGCGTCCAGGCCGCGGCAGAACAGGTAGCGGATGCCGCCAAAGTCGCGGGCGTAGTCGTAGCCGTCGCCGAGGCGGAAGCGCAGCCAGCGGTGCAGGGCCACGGTATAGATCAGCGCCTGCAGGTCGTACTCGCTGTGGCGCATGGCCGCTTCCAGTTGCGCCGGGGCGTAGTCGGGCAGGCGGTTGGATTTGTAGTCGAGCACGTACCAGCGGCCGTCGCGCACGTAGGTCAGGTCGATCTTGCCGGTCATCAACCCTTCCAGCCGCTGCCGTGTGCCGAAGCCGTGGCGGCCGCGCGCGACGCCGTGTTCGTGCAGCACGCGCAGCAGCGCCGGCACCGCGGTCGGTTGCATGGCGAAGTGGAATTCGATTTCGGCGCGGCGCTCGCCTTCGTCCAACGCATGCAGTGCGCCGCCCTCGGGCAGGGCCACGGTCAGGGTCTGGCCGACCAGCATGGTGAGCAGGGCGACGCCGTCGGCGATGTCGGTTTCGGCATAGCTTTCCTTGCGCAAGGCCCCGGCGATGATGTCGCCCTGCCCCTGCGGTGCGGCATCGCCGGGCTGCCAAGCGGCCCAGGCGGCGAAGTCGGCGTTTTCCAGCGCGGCGTGCAGCACGTTGCCGAAACGGCTGCCGGCAAAGCGCGGGTCGAAGGCTTCCGGCTGCGCCATCGCATCGGCTTCGGTTCCGGCCTCGGGCGGTGCCGGCTCGTCGGTCGCGCCGCCACTGTCCTCGGTAGCAGCGGCGGAGGTGTCGTGGCCGGCCTCGGCATGGGCGAGCTGGGTGAAGCTGTAGACCCACCAGTCGTGCGACAGCGTGCGCCGCGCGTCGCGCACCGGCGGCAGTGCCTGTTCGCGCTCGGGCGGCAGGCGCGGCGGCAGCGTCGCCACGCTGCCTTCGACGATGCGGATGTCCGGGTGCGCGGCCAATGCGTCGCGCTTGTCCAGCATCGGCCCCAGCCGCGATTCGGGCAGCCCGGCCAGCGCGCCGCCGGCGATCCACAACGCGTGTTTGGCACGGGTCAGGCCGACGTAGAGCAGGCGCGCGGTTTCGGCCGCGTCCTCGGCGGCGGCCTGCTGGCTGGCGGCCTTCCAGTCTTCGGCGTCCTTGTCGATCTTCCAGTGCAGCACGCGCCGGTCGCCATCGTGCACGGTCTTGTGCGCATCGGTGTCCGGGGCCTTGCCGTCGATGCCGACGAAAGGCAGGTAGACCAGCGGGTATTCCAGCCCCTTGCTCTTGTGCAGGGTGATGACCTGCACCCGGCGCGCGTCCGATTCCAGCCGCAGCAGCTGTGCTTCGTCGCCGTCGTCGGCGTGGGCGATGCGCGCCTGCAGCCAGTCCAGCAAACCATGCAGGCCGATGCTGCGGTGGCCGGCCTCCTGCAGCAGTTCGCCCAGTTGCAGGTAGTTGCTCAGGCGGCGTTCGCCATCGACCAATGCCAACAGCCGCGGCGCCTGTTCGGCGCACAGTTCGGACAGCATCGCCAGCACGCCGCCGCGCTGCCAGCGTTCGCGCCAGCGCAGCAGGCGTTCCTGGTGGTGGCGCTGGCGTTCGCCTTCGTGCTCCAGCGCGGCGATGACGGCGGCGCTTTCGCCCAGCAGCACGCTGGCCAGCGCGGCGCGCAGGCGGCCTTCGTCGGCCGGTTGCAGCAGGGCGAGCAGCAACAGGCGCAGTTCGTGCGCCTCGTTGCCGGCGAACAGGCTGTGCTTGCCGGCCGCCACCGCCGGGATGCCGGTCGCCGCCAGTGCCTGCTGGATGCGCGCGGCCTCCTTGTGCGAGCGCACCAGCACGGCGATGTCGCCCGGTTGCAGTGGTTCGCCATCGATCAATGCCCGGCCCTCGCGCGCGGCGGACAACACGCGGTGGATGTCGGCCACGCAGGCCAGGGTGGCGGCGTCGCGCGAGTCGTCGGCCTTGAGCGGCTTGCCTTCGTCGTCCGGGTCGAGCAGGTGCAGGGTCAGCGCCGGGGCCGGGGCGCCGTCGAGCAGATAGTCGGCATCGTCGCGCTGGTCGCCCGGCTGCACCGGCTCGAAGCGGATGCGGTCGTCGAGGAAGGCGCGTTCGCCGGCGTTGGCATACAGCGCGTCGAGCGCGCGCAGCAGCGCCGGGCGCGAGCGGAAGTTGTGGGCCAGCCGCGGCGCTTCCCCGGCCAGCGCGCGGGCGTGCAGGTAGGTATGCACGTCGCCACCACGGAACCCGTAGATGGCCTGCTTGGGGTCGCCGATCAGGAACAGCGCGGCATTTTCCGCCGGTTCGGCGAACACGCGGCGGAAGATGTCCCACTGGCGCGGGTCGGTGTCCTGGAATTCGTCCACCAGCGCGAAGCGGTACTGCGCGCGCAGCCGCCCGGCCAGTTCGATGCCACCCTCGCCGGCCAGCGCGGCGTGCACGCCGTCGATCAGGTCGTCGTAGGTCTGCACGCGGTACTGCTGCTTGTGGTGGGCGAGGCGTTGGCGGGCTTCATCGCGCAGTTGGTGCAGCAGCACGATGGATTGTTGCCGGCGCCATTCGACGCAATGCGCCAGCACCTGCACGTAATCGGCAATCAATGGTTGCAGCGGCGATACCGGGGTATTGCCGGCCTTGGCCTTGTTGGTCTTGGCGGCGAGGGTGTCGTGGGTGAGCCGCGCCAGCCGTTCGTCGAACCCGGCGGCCGGGTCGGGGTGGCCGCTCCAGTGCAGCAGGTGCTGGAACAGCGGCTCGATCCAGTCGGCCTTGTAGCTGCTCTTGTTGAGGACGCCACCGTCCAATGCGTCGCGCAACTGCTGTCGATAGGTTTCGCCGTGCGCGACCACACCGTCGGCCAGCCGCCGCGCGGCGGTGTCGCGCAGCGGGCGCGGATCGTCCAGCACCGGCGCCGGGATTTCCGGCAGCAATGGCGAATCGGCGACCAGCGCCGGCAGGTCGGCGGCCAATGCTTCCGGGCTTTTCCACAAACCCAGCAAGGCATCCAGCGCCTCGCCGCGCGCGGCATGCAGGCGCCACAGGTCGGCGGCCAGTTCGGCGTGCAGCGGGCGGGTATTGGTCAGCAGTTCCGGCATGGCGAAGCCGTGGCCGCTTTCCAGTGCGTGTTCGCCCAACACGCGGGTGCAGAAGCCGTGGATGGTGAAGATCGCGGCGAGGTCGGTTTCCTCGGCGGCGATGCGCAGGCGCCGGGCCAGCTGCGCGGCGCTTTCGTCGCCCTGCGCCAGATGGCGTTGCAGGATGGCGTGGGTCAGTATGGTTTCCGGGCTGTCGCCGGCGGCGGGTTCGGCGTCCACCAGCCGCGCGGCCAAGGCCAGCCGCTCGCGGATGCGCCTGCGCAGTTCCTGCGTGGCCGCGTCGGTGAAGGTGACGGCCAGTATCTGGCCCATGCGCAGGCCGCGTTCCACCACCAGCCGGGTGAACAGCGTGGCCAGGGTGAAGGTCTTGCCGGTGCCGGCGCTGGCCTCGATCAGGCGCAGGCCGGACAGCGGCAGGTCGAGGTAGGGGTCGCGCGACGGCTGCCCGGCGTTCATGCCCGATCCTCCCCTTCCGGCGATTCCGGCAGCACCCGGCCTTCGCGCAGCGCGGTGAATATCAACAGGCTGTTGTGGATAAATCTGTTGGTAGTGGCCGCCGAGGCGAACGGATCGGCGCCGCGCAGGGCCAATTGCAGGGCTTCGCCGTTGCGCTCGCCCCAGCTGCGCTCGCTGCCGTTCCACTTGTCGCGGCCGGCTTTTTCGCGCTTGTCGGCTTCGGCGTTGTAGATCGCCCAGCCGGTATAAGGGGCGAACGGCAGCGGCGCCTGCAGACCTTGAAAACGCAGGTGCAGCAAGGCTTTCAGCGCGTTCTTCGCCTGTCCGGCGGGCAGCGCCGGCAATGCGTGCGGGCCGTGGTTGCCTGCGCCATCGTCGAAGAACTGCAGCAGCGGCCTGCCCTCGCCGGCGGCGTTGGCCAGCAGCCAGTCCAGCCCGCTGCGCAGCACCCAGGCCACGCCCGGCGCGCCGGCCTGCAACCGCGGCAGGCCCTGTGGATGGATTTGCGCGATGCGCCCGTGCACGCGGGTGCCGTCGACCTCCACCTCGTAGCGCTGGCTGTGCAACGGGGTGCCGTCGTGCCAGCGCGCGTAGCTCTGCGCGCAGGGGCGTATCTGCCCGAGCAGGCGCTCGAACTGCTGCCGCCCGAGCGCGCCGGAAGGCAGCAGCGCGCGGGCGCGCAGGCGTTCGTACAGGCCCGCTTCGTCACCTTCCAGCAACGCGGCGAGCAGGTGTTGCTGCAGCGAGGAATGCGCGCGGCCCTTTTCCGGCAGCACCAGCGGTTCGATGTCGTCGCTGGCGTCGATCTCGCCGGCCAGGTGCAGGCCGAGGCGGTGTTCGAGGAACTGTCCGGCGGGGTCGGCGAGGAAGCGGCGCAGGGCATCCAGCGACAGGCTGGTTTCCTGCAAGGCACCGGGCAGCGGCGCGGCCAGTTCGCCCTCGATCCACGCCGGCAGCCGCTGGCGCTGGCCACCGACGGCGCCGGCCGCCGGGTGCCATTGCCGCTGGTAGCTGAAGCGGCGCGGTTCGCCGTCGCCGCCGAACGCGGCCGGGGCGAACGGCTGCAACGGGTGCCTGACCACCATCGCCCGGCGCGCGGCGGCGGGATCGTCGTGGCAGGCGGCGGCCGCGTCGAGCAGTTCGCTGACCAGTACCGACGGCTCGCGCGCGCTGCCGTCGCGGGCATCGGCACCGAGGTAGCTCAGGTAGAACACGTCCTGCGCCGAGGCCAGCAGTTGCAGGAACAGGAAGCGGTCATCCTCGCGGGTGGAGCGGTCGCCCGGCTTGCGTTTGCCGCTGGCGATTTCCGCGGTGAGCCTGCTCAGGCCGGCGGCCGGATCGCGGCGCGGGAAATCGCCGTCGTTCAGGCCGAGCACGCAGATCACCCGGAACGGCAGCAGCCGCATCGGCACCATGCGGCCGAAGCTGACGCCGCCGGTAAGCAGCGGCGCGCGGGTGTCGGCCTCGGACAGCACCGCGGCGAAGTGCGCGCGCACCACCTCGGCCGGCACCGGGGTGTCGAAGCCGGCCTTTTCGGCCTCTTCGGCGAAGTCGTTGACAAGCTTGCGCAGGCGCTCCAGCGCGCGCGCGGTGGTCGGGTCGGCCGGAGTTTCCGGCAGCAGCGCCTTCAACAGCGCAAGCAGGCGTTCGCGCCATTGCGCCGGGGGCAGCGCCTCGGCCAGCAACTGCTGGTGGCGGGCGAGCACGCGCAACAGGCGGATCAGGGCGTCGAGCGCGGCCAGCGCGCTGCCTTCCAGCTCCGGCCACGGCGCCACGCCGCACAGGTCGCCGTCGCTGCCGCTGGCGTGGCCCAGCAGCAGCCGGTCCAGCGCGAACTGCCAGGTACAGGCGTCGTCGGCCGGCGCCTGATGCTGGCCGCGATGCGCGGCGTCCAGCCCCCAGCGCGCGCCGGCGGCCTGCAGCCAGCCGTGCAGGCGCTCGAACGCGGGCGCGTCCAGCCCGGCGGTGGCGGCCAGCGGCGGGCTGGCGAGCAGGTCGAGAATCTCGTTGAGGCCGAAGCGCGACACCGGCAACCCCAGCAGTTGCAGGAACACCTCGGCCAGCGGCTCGCCCTGCAACGGGCTGGCGTCGGCCAGCGCCCACGGGATCTGGCCCTGGCCGGCGCCGCGGCCGCCGAACACCGCTTCCAGGTACGGCACGTAGGGGTCGATGTCCGGCGCCAGCACCGCGATCTCGCGCGGTTGCAGCGGCGGGTCGAAGCGCGGGTCGTCGAGCAGCGCGCGCAGTTGGTCGTGCAGCACCTGCATCTCGCGCAGGCGGGTATGGCAGGCGTGCACCTGCACGCTGGGGTCGTCCGGCCGCAGTACTGGACGCAGCGGCGGCGAAGGCCGGGCGCGGCGATGGAACAGGTCGGCCTGCAGCCGGTGCAGCAGGCTGTCGCGCAGGCCGCCTTCGTCCAGCGTCCTGCCGGTGCGCTGCTCGGGGTCGGCATAGGCGGCGATCTCGCCGCTCGGGTGCACCACTTCGTAGCTGCCCAGCACCGCCATGAAGTCGCGCCCGGCCGCGCCCCACGCCTGCAGCAGCGGGTTTTCGCCGGCGGCTTCGCCGAACGGATCGTCGCTGCCGCCGCGCAGTTTTTCGGCCAGCGTCTGCAGATCGCCCCAGTACGCGCGGGTCGGCGTGGGCAGGTAGAAATGCAGCGTGCCGACGCGGGCTTGGGTGGCGATGACGCGCAGCACGTCCGGCGAGACGTTGAGCGTGGCGAAGGCGAACAGCCGCGATGGCAGGCCCCGTGGCAATGGCCGGTCGGCACCCTCGAAGCGGGCGAGGTAATCGTTGATGCGGCGCGCGCGATGCTGGCGGCCGCTGGCGATGCGGCGCCAGAGGATGGCCTGCGGGTCGTCGGCATCGGCGCCGGCCTCCCAGCGCAGCAGCCAGTCGCGGCGCCATGCCTGGTACTTCTCGAACGCGCCGCCCAGCTCGGCGGCCAGCGACCACGGCCGCAACGGATCGTCGCGATCGAGCCAGGCATGCAGCCCGGCCATCGCCGGCTGCCGCATCAGGGTTTCGTCGGTCAGCGCCGCATACAGGCGCCAGTGCAGGCCGGCCGCGCCGAGGTCGTCGTGCTCGCCGGGAACATTGGCTTCGGGCACGTTTTCTTTCAGCGCGCGGGCAACGAACTCGCCGGGCGTCAGGAATTCCAGGTTGGCGGCGATGCCGTATTCGGCCGCCAGCGTCGATTGCAGCCAGCGCCGCATCGCCACCTGCGGGATCAGCACCGTGTCGGCGGCCAGCAGCGGCTGCCCCGGTGCTGGTTCGCGCAGTTCGCGGGCCAGCAGCGAGGCCAGCACGTCCAGTGCGTTGGAGTGGTAGAGGCGGAAATCCGGGGTGGCGTCGGGCATGGGGGGATTGTGCCGGAGCGGGATCGCAATGGCCGCGACGGGTGCGTTCCCGCCCCCGGACGGAAGCGTGTGCAGGCCGTCCGTCCATGCTTTTCGCGGGGTCCGGAAGATGCGCTGTTCCGCCAGCGGCACTGACGGCGGGCCGCGATGCGGCGACAATACTGCACGGTCCGGTTTTATTTTGTTCAGGCCGACTCGATAATCCTGCCACGTTAGCTTTCCGTAAAAGGCCGCCATGTCCCCTCCCCGGACGCCCCTGGTGCAGTTGTCCGACGTGCGCATCGACCGCGGCGGGCGCACGATCCTGCGCGACGTTTCGCTGGAGGTGCCGCGCGGCAGCATCACCGCCGTGCTCGGTCCTTCGGGCAGCGGCAAGTCCACGCTGCTGGCGGCGCTGACCGGCGAACTGCGGCCGGTGGCCGGCCACGTGCGCCTGTTCGGCGAGGACATCCCGCACGGCAGCCGCGCGCTGCTGGAGATGCGCAAGAACGTCGGCGTGCTGCTGCAGGGCAACGGCCTGCTGACCGACCTGAGCGTGGCCGAGAACGTCGCCCTGCCGCTGCGCACCCACACCCGCCTGCCCGAGCCGGTGCTGCAACGGCTGGTGCGGATGAAGCTGCACGCGGTGGGCCTGCTGGCCGCCGCCGATGCGTGGCCGCGCGAGCTGTCCGGCGGCATGGCGCGGCGCGTGGCGCTGGCCCGCGCGCTGGCGCTGGACCCGCCGCTGATGATCTACGACGAGCCGCTGACCGGGCTCGACCCGATCGCCTCCGGCGTCATCATGAGCCTGATCCAGCGCCTGAACGACAGCCTCGGCCTGACCAGCATCATCGTCAGCCACCACGTCCACGAAACCCTGCCGATCTGCGACCAAGCGGTGGTCATCGCCAACGCCGGCATCGTCTTCTCCGGCACGCCGGACGAACTGCAGGCCAGCACCGACCCGCTGGTGCGGCAGTTCCTGCACGGCCAGCCCGACGGCCCGATCCCGTTCGACGCCGCCCCGCGCGCGAGGGTCGCCTGATGCCGTTCACCGCCTCGATCCGCTCGCTGGGCCGCGCCGGCCTGTTCTCGCTGACCGTGCTGCGCGGCTCGCTGCCCACCCGCGACTTCCTGGCCGAACTGGCGCGCGAGATCTACAAGATCGGCGCGCGTTCGCTGCCGATCATCGCCGTCGGCGGCGCCTTCGTCGGCCTGGTGCTGACCCTGCAGGGCTACCGCACGCTGACCACCTTCGGTGCCTCCGACGCGCTTTCGACCCTGCTCGGCCTGTCGCTGTACCGCGAACTGGCGCCGGTACTGACCGCGCTGCTGTTCATCGGCCGCGCCGGCAGCTCCATCGCCGCCGAGCTGGGGCTGATGCGCGCCACCGACCAGATCAAGGCGCTGGAACTGATGGCCATCGACCCGGTGGCCAAGGCGGTGGCACCGCGCTTCTGGGCGGCGGTGCTGACCGTGCCGCTGCTGACCGGCGTCTTCTGCTCGCTGGCGATCACCGGCGGCTGGTTCGAGGCGGTGCAGGTGCTGGGCCAGGACAACGGCACGTTCTGGTCGGGGTTGCGCGGCAGCGTCGATTTCTGGGACGACTTCGCCGTGGCCCTGCTCAAGTCGGCCATTTTCGGCGGCACCGCGGCGCTGGTGGCGGCCTACGTCGGCTTCCATGCCGAACCCACCATCGAAGGCACCTCGGTGGCGACCACCCGCGCGGTGGTAAACGCCTCGCTGCTGGTGCTGATGTTCAACTTCGTGCTCTCTGCCTTGATGTTCAAGTAAGGAACCAACATGGCCATCCGTGGACCTCGACTCGAATTCTCCGTCGGCGCCTTCCTGCTGCTGGCGCTGGCCTCGCTGCTGGTGCTGGCGGTGGCCTCGACCAACCAGCGCTTCGGCGCGGGCGGCGGCGACTACGTGCTGACCGCGCGCTTCAGCCAGGTCGGCCAGCTGCGCAAGCAGGCGCCGGTGAAGGTGGGCGGCGTGACCATCGGCCAGGTGGCCGATATTCAGCTGGACCCGGTTAAATACGACTCCGTCGTGACCCTGGCGCTGGACGGCAAGTTCAAGGACCTACCCGCCGACACCTCGGCCGGCATCTTCACCAGCGGGCTGCTGGGCGAGAGCTACATCGGCCTGCAACCGGGCGGCGACCCGGACGTGCTCAAGTCCGGCGACGAGATCGTCTTCACCCAGCCAGCGGTGGACCTGATCCAGCTGGTCGGCAAGTACATGTTCAGCGGCGGCGGCAGCACTCCGGGCGCCAACGCCGAGCAACCCCACGGCGCCGACGCGCCCGCAACGGAACCGCAACCATGAAGACCAGACTGCTCGCCACCGTGCTCGCCTCCCTCCTGCTGGCCGCCGCCCCGTCGCTGGTGCAGGCGCAGGCGCGCCCGGCCGCCACCGCCGCGCAGCCCTCGGCCGCGGCACGCACCGTGCTCGACGCCAGCACCCGCATCCTCGCCACGCTGGAAACCCGCCGCAACGAGTTCCGCGCCAGCCCGGCGGCGCTGCGCGGCTTCATCGACAGCGAGATGAGCCGCAGCTTCGACCGCGACTACTCGGCACGGCTGGTGCTGGGCGTGCACGGCCGCGGCGCCTCCGACGCCGACGTCAAGCTGTTCGCCGACGCGATGGCCGACAACCTGATGGCGCGCTACGGCTCCACCCTGCTCGACATCCAGGGCAAGCCCAGCTTCCGCTACCGCAGCGAGGCCGCGCTGCCGGGCAACCGCGGCGTCAAGGTCAGCACCGAGCTGGTGCGCGCCGGCAGCGAGCCGACCCCGGTCGAATACCTGATGCGCAACGTCGACGGCCAGTGGAAGGTGTTCGACGTGATGATCGAGGGCATCTCCTACGTGCAGACCTTCAAGAACCAGTTCGACACGCCGCTGCGGCAGAAGTCGATCAAGGACGTGGCCGCCGAACTGCGCGGCGGCAGCCTGCAGGCCGGCGCGGGACCGGCACCCCGTGGCAAGTGACGCCAGCGCGCGCATCGAAGGCGATGCACTGTTCCTGGCCGGTACCCTCGACCGCGCCGCAGCGGTGACGCTGTGGCCGCAGCTGGCCCGCCAGGCGGGGCAGTTGCGGCGGCTCGACCTGCACGCGGTCGAGCGCGTGGACAGCGCCGGCGTGGCGCTGCTGGCCGAACTGGCTGCGCGCCTGCGCGGCAACGGCGGCGGCGCCGTTACCGGCACCCCGGCCGGGCTGGACGAACTGCGCGCCGCCTACCGGTTGTCGCCGTCCCTCGATTTCAATGCATCCACGGCAGGAAGCTGACATGAACCCCATCCGCACCCTTCTCCTCCTGGCCTCCATCGCGCTGCTGTCCGCCTGTGCCGGCAAGCCGGTGCGCGACGCCGCCCCGCCGCAAGCGACCGTGGTGGCCCCCGCCCCGGCCGAGGCCACCAGCGAGGCGGAAGTTGCGACGACCGAGGTTCCGCAGGCTGCCGGAGACGCGGTTGCCGGGCCGGCCACCAGCGCGCAGGACGACGCCATCGTTGCCGCCAGCGCGGACAACGGCGCCCCCACCGACGCGGAAGACGACTTCGCCGCGCTGTATGGCGGCACCGCCGAAGCCAACGCCAATGGCAGCGGCGCGGCCACCTACGACCCGTGGGAGGGGTTCAACCGCAAGGTGCACCGCTTCAACAACGCGGTGGACCGCGGCGTCGCCCGCCCGCTGGCCACCGCCTACGTGCACGTGGTGCCGCGCTTCGCCCGCACCGGCATCAGCAACTTCTTCAGCAACCTGCGCTCGCCGCTGACCGTGGTCAACCAGCTGCTGCAGGGCCATGCCGACGACGCCTGGGACACGCTGGGCCGCTTCCTGATGAATTCCACGCTGGGCCTCGGCGGCCTGTTCGACCCGGCCAGCAAGGCGATGGTGCCCAAGCGCAACGAGGACTTCGGCCAGACCCTCGGCGCCTGGGGCTGGCGCCAGTCGCGCTACGTGGAGCTGCCGTTCTTCGGCCCGCGCACCGTGCGCGACGTGTTCGGCCTGGCCGGCGACACCCCGCTGTCACCCATCCGCGGCATCGAGTCCGACAAGGTCCGCATCGGCCTGCAAGGCCTGCAGCTGGTCGATACCCGCGCCCAGCTGCTGTCGCTGGACGAACTGCGCGACAGCGCGGTGGACGAATACGCGCTGACCCGCGACGCCTGGCTGCAGCGGCGCAACTACCAGATCGAAAGGGACCTGCGCCACGACCGCCGCCACCACGAGGGCGACGAGCAAGCCCCGATCCCGGTCGATGCGATGCCGATGCCCGACTGGGGGCGTTGAGTGCCTGCGCGCTTCGCGTAAGGGAATTTTCGGCAGCACCCCCGGCGGGGCAAGCCCCGCCGCTACGTCAAGCGCGCTGTCGGCGATACGGAAAAGCCCGGGGAAACCCGGGCTTTTCACATCTCCAAAGAGGTAGGTCGGGGTTACGCCCCCGACGCTTCCTGCAGGGCATGCCGAGGGCGTTATCACGACCTGTCCCCGGTGCCCATTGCTCCGGTCAGGCCGCCAGTGCCGCGTCGATTGCCGCACGCAGGCGCGCATCGTCGGCGGTGACGTCCGGTGCGAAGCGGCCGACCACCTGCCCGTCCCTGCCGATCAGGAATTTCTCGAAGTTCCACAGGATGCCCGGCGCCGGGTTCGGCTCGATGTTGAAGCCGGCCAGTTTCCCGCGCATCGGGCCCTCGCCGGTGGCGGCCGGCTGCGCGGCAATCAACTGCCGGTACAGCGGGTGCACGTCGCTGCCGGCCACGCTGACCTTGGCGAACATCGGGAAGGTCACGTCGTAGGTGAGCGAGCAGAACTGCCTGATCTCGTCCTCGCTGCCCGGCTCCTGCCCGTTGAAGTCGTTGGCCGGGAAGCCCAGCACTTCCAGCCCGGCAGCCTTCTTCTCGCGGTACAGCTTTTCCAGCCCTTCGTATTGCGGGGTAAGGCCGCATTTTGAGGCGACGTTGACCACCAGCAGTACCTTGCCGGCGTAATCGCCCAGCGTGGCCGCGGCACCGTCGATGGTGGTCAGGGGAATGCTCTGGAGAGCGGTCATTGCGGTTCCTCGGGGTGGGGAAAAGGGTGCCATCAAGCCGGACCTTCGTCGTCCTCGGCGGCCAGCGAGCGTACCGCCTCCGGCTGCAGTTCCGGCGGCAGCGCCTTGCGCGCCTTGCTGCCGAGCTCAGCCAGCCGGCGGGCGCGGTTGGACAGCGATTGCGGGGAATCGGTGAGGCGGTTGCGGGCGCGGCCGAAGGCCTGGCTGGCGTCTTCCAGCTTGCGGCCGACGCTGTCGAACTCGGCAAGGAAGGCGGACAGCGCGTCGAGCACCTTGCCGCCGGTATCGCTGATCTCCAGCGCCTGCCGCTGCACCTTGTCGCGCGTCCACAGCCGCTCGGTGACGCGCAGCAGCGCCATCAGCGTGTTCGGCGAGGCGAACACGACGCGGCGGTCGAAGGCGTAGGACTGCAGCTCCATGTCCACGCCGAGCGCGGCCGAGAGCGCACCTTCGATTGGCACGAAGGCGATGGTCACGTCCAGTGCGTCGCCGCCGATGGCTTTGGGATAGTTCTTGTCGCCCAGCTCCTTGACGTGCTGGCGCAGGCCGATGGCGTGGCGGCGCAGGGCCTCGTCCTGCTGCTCGGGCGTGGCCGCGTTCATCGCCTCCTGCCATGCGATCAGGTTGACCTTGCTGTCGATCACCACGCTGCGCTGGTCGGGGAAGCGCACGACCACGTCGGGGCGCAGGCTGGCGCCCTCGTCATTGGTGGCATGCGCCTGGCGCGCGTAGTGCACGCCTTCCTCCAGCCCGGAGCCGCGCAACACGTTGTCGAGCATCAGCTCGCCCCAGTCGCCGCGCACCTTGGCGCTGCCCTTCAGCGCGCTGGTCAGCGCCGCGGCCTGCGCGGCCATGTCCTGGTTGAGGGTCTTCAGCTCGCCCACCGCGCCGAGCAGGCTGGCGCGCTCGCGCGCCTCCTCGCCGTACAGCGTGTCCACGCGCTGGCGGAATTCGCCGAGCTTGTCGGCGAACGGCTTGAGCATGGCCTCGATGTCGGTACGCGACTGGCCGGTGGCCAGGCGCACGTTTTTCTCGAACTGCTGGCCCTTCTCGTCGAACACCTTGCCGGCCAGCTCGGTGAAGGCGGCCGACAGGTTTTCCCGCGCCGCGCCGACCCACTGGCGCAGTTCTTCCTGCGCTTGGCGCGCATGCTGCAGCTCGGCCTGCAAGCGCGCGTTGCCGGCCTGGGCCGCGTGCAGGGTCTCGCGCTGGCGCTCCAGCGCTTCCTCCAGTTCGGCGATGCGTGCCCGCGCGGCGGCCAATGCCGCATCGCGTTCGCCCAGCCGCACCTCGGCCTCGGCCGACTGCGTCGCTTCGCGCTCCACGCGCTGGTTCAACGCAGCCAGAGCGCGCGCCTGCTCGGCCTGCTGGCCGCGTTCGTGCGCGATCTCGGCCGACAGCGATTCCAGCCGGCCACGCAGTTGCCCGGCCTCGACCGCGGCGGCATTGGCGCGCTGGCGTTCGGCATCGAGTTCACGGGCCAGCCCGCTGCCGCCGGTACGGCGCAGCAGGAACACCAGCAGCACGATGACGGCCAGCAGCAGGCCGGCCAGGATCAGGATTTCGGTTTGCATGCGCCGCAGTGTAGCCCCGCGCGTCTCACCGGCTGCGCCGCTTCGGCAAGAAACCCAAGGCGTATGCTTGCACGCATCCGGGGCAGGAGACTCGCCGCCCCGCACCTCACGGAGGCCGGCATGATCATCCACTGCAAACGCGCCTACGAAGCCGCCAGCGTCGGGGACGGCCAGCGCTTCCTCGTGGACCGGCTGTGGCCGCGTGGGGTCAGCCGCGAGCAGCTGCAGGCACAATGGCTCAAGGACGTGGCGCCCAGCACCGAGCTGCGGCAGTGGTTCGACCATCGTGCCGAGCGCTGGGACGCGTTCCGGCAGCGCTACCAACAGGAGCTGGCCGCGCACCCGCAGTTGCTGGCGCCGCTGCGCGACGCGCTGGACGCCGGGCCGGTGACGCTGGTGTATGGCGCGCGCGACACCGAGCACAACCAGGCCGTGGCCCTGCGCGACTACCTGCTGTCGCATCCGCGCCGCACGCCGTAGGTACGGGGTTTGCCCCGTACGTGGCTTCACCGGGAAAGCCCCGTGTGGGGCAAGCCCCACACCTACGGTGGTCAAGCCATCGCACCCCGGCCGTTTTGTGCCAAATTCTTCATCCTGACTATCGTTCACCGCCAAACCCTGCGGAAACCGCGGGAATTTCTGGCTTTGCTGCGTTGCGTTCGGCGAAACTCGGCCACTTCCGTGTTTTCACCCACCGCGAGGCCCGCATGCAATCCTGGCTCCGGCGCAAGCCCATCGACCAGCTCACCGAACACGAAGAAGGCCGCCGCCTGATCCCCACCCTGAGTTGGCCCCACCTGGTCGCGCTGGGCATCGGTGCCATCGTCGGCACCGGCATCTACACGCTGATCGGCGTGGGCGCGGACAAGGCCGGCCCGGCGGTGCTGCTGTCCTTCGTCATCGCCGGCGTGGTCTGCGCCTGCGCGGCGCTGGCCTACGCCGAGCTGTCGACGATGATGCCGGCCGCCGGCAGCGCCTATACCTACAGCTACAGCGCGCTGGGCGAAACCATCGCCTGGGTGGTGGGCTGGAGCCTGATCCTCGAATACTCGCTGGTGGTGAGCACCGTGGCGGTGGGCTGGTCGGGCTACTTCACCGGCTTCCTGGAATGGGTGCATACCCAGTTCGGCTGGAATGTGATGCTGCCGCAGGCGCTGGCCGCCGGCCCGCACGTGGAAGGCGGCTTCCTCAACCTGCCGGCCATCGTCATCACCTTCCTCGTCGCCGGCATGCTGATGGTCGGCACCCGCGAGAGCGCCACGGTCAACGCGGTGCTGGTGGTGTTCAAGCTGATCGCGCTGGCGATCTTCGTGGCGGTGGCGCTGCCGGCGTTCGACCCGGCCAACCTGCAGCCGTTCATGCCCTATGGCTTCCCCAAGTCGATCAGCGCCGACGGCGTGGAGCGCGGGGTGATGGCCGCCGCGGCGATCATCTTCTTCGCCTTCTACGGCTTCGACGCGATCTCCACCGCCGCCGAGGAGACCAGGAACCCCGGCCGCGACCTGTCCATCGGCATCGTCGGCTCGATGATCGGCTGCACCATCATCTACCTGGTGGTGGCGCTGGCCGCGGTGGGCGCGATGAACTACACGGTGTTCGGCAAGAGCGCCGAGCCGCTGGCGCTGATCATGCGCGAGCTGGGCCACGGCACCGCCGCGCTGGCGATCGGCGTGGTCGCCATCGTCGCCCTGCCGACCGTGCTGCTGGCGTTCTTCTACGGCCAGAGCCGCATCTTCTTCGTGATGTCGCGCGACGGCCTGCTGCCACGCGGGCTGTCGCTGGTGAACAAGCGCACCGGCACGCCGGTGACCATCACCGTGTTCACCGCGGTGCTGGTGGCGGCGCTGGCCGGGGTGGCACGGCTGGACGAGATCGCCGCGCTGGCCAACGCCGGCACGCTGGCCGCGTTCACCGCGGTGGGCCTGTGCCTGCTGGTGCTGCGCAAGCGCGAGCCGGGGCGCGTGCGCAGGTTCCGCACGCCGCTGGCGTGGCTGGTCGGCCCGGTCGCCATCGGCGGCTGCATCTACCTGTTCTTCAGCCTGCCGGCCGCCACCCAGAAGTGGTTCCTGGTCTGGAACGCGGTCGGCCTGGTGGTCTACGTGCTGTACAGCCGTCGCCGCGCGGTGCTGGGGCGCGGCTGATCGCATCCGCCGCTTCATGTTCATGCGGGGCGAGCCCCGCATCTACAAGAGCGTCGTCCTTGTGCGGGTGCCGGGCTTGCCCGGCGCTGGCCTTACCCCGTGGCGCGGAGTCTACGGGGCCTGCTTCGCCGCGTAGTCCTGTGCCTGACGCATCACCCGCAGCACGTTGCCGCTCCAGATACCGGCGATCTGCGCTTCGCTCAGGCCGCGCTGCTGCAGCCAGGCGGTGATCCTGGGCAGGTCGGTGACGTCGGCCATGCCCGGCAGGCCGCCGCCGCCGTCCCAGTCCATGCCGATGCCGACGTGCTCGGGGCCAACCACGTCGAGGAGGTGGCCGAAGTGGGCAAAGAAGTCGTCCAGCGTCGCGCGCCGGCGCGGGATACGCTGGTCCAGCTCGGCCATCGCACGGGCCAGTTCCACGCCCTTCTCGATCGGCATGTCGTCCCAGCTGCCCAGCCGCCGTTCGATCTCCTGCTCGGCCTGCCTGCGTTCCTCGCCCGGCGTTTCATCGACGAGGTAGCCGCCATAGGCGTTGACCTGGATCACCCCGCCCTTGGCCGCCAGCTGGCGCAGGCGTGCGTCGTCGAGGTTGCGCGGGTGGTCGAACACCGCCTTCGACGCGCTGTGCGAGAGGATGAACGGCACCGGCAGCATTGCCAGCAGGTCGTCGAACACCGCATCGGAGGCATGTGACTGGTCGATCACGATACCCAGCTTCACCGCCTGCTCGACCAGCGCCTTGCCGGCCGGGCTCAGGCCGTTCCACTCCGCGCCCTTGGGGTCGGTGGCCGAATCGGCGAACTCGTTGTTGGCGAAGTGCACGGTGGACAGCAGCCGCAGCCCGGCGGCGTGGTAGAAGCCCAGCAGCGAGGGGTCGGCCACCAGCGGGCTGGCGTTCTCCATGCTGATGTAGACCACGCGTTTGCCGGCGGCCTTGATCCGCGCCGCGTCATCGGCGGTGAGCGCCAGCTGGAAGCGGTCCGGGTGCGCGGCCAGCATCTCGCGGATATCCATCAGCCGGCGCAGGCCGTGGTCACGCTCGACCAGGTGCGCGGCGTCACTGCGGTCGCCCTGGTCGGTATAGATCGCCCAGAAGCCGCCGTCGAGCGCACCGTCGAGCATGCGCGGGTAGTCCACCTGCGACAGCGCGTTGTGGTCGTGGCGGTGGGTGATGTCGAAACCGGGCCGGGCAAGGTTGGCCGGCGTGTCGAGGTGGCTGTCCAGGGTCAGCAGGCGCTGTTGCAGGGCCTTGGCGCGGGCCAGTTCGGCGGCGCTGAAATCGACGGCATGGACGGACAGCGGCGCGCCCAGCGCCAGTGCAAGCAGCAGGGACAGACGACGCAGCGACATGCGGGCCTCGGCATTCGGGAAAGGCCAAGACCTTACCGCCGCATCTTGCTTCCCGGTAGTGCCGGCCGCTGGCCGGCAACCTCGCATCCATGCGGATGCCGGCCAGCGGCCGGCACTACCGTCAATCCACCACGCGGCAGAACACGGCCTTGAGGTAGCGCGATTCCTGCACGTGCGCCATGAACGGGTGGTCCGGGCCGGCGCCGGCCACCTTGAGGATCTGGATGGTGCGGCCGGAATAGAACGCGGCGCGGCGCAGCATGTCCAGGAACTGGTCCTCGGCCACCAGCCCGGTGCACGAGAACGTGGCGAACAAACCGCCGGGCTTGACCACGCCCAATGCCAGCTTGTTCATGTCCAGGTACTTCTTCAGCGCAGTGATGACCTGGTCGCGGTCGCGGGTCATCTTGGCCGGGTCGAGGATCACCACGTCGTACTGCTCGCCGCGGTTGGCCGCATCGCGCAGCCATGGGAAGATGTCGGCCTGCACGAATTTCGGGCGCACGTTGTTGAGCTTGGCGTTGCCCTTGGCGATGGCGATCACGTCCTGGTCGATGTCCACGCCCAGCACTTCGCTGGCGCCGCGCGCAGCGGCATACACCGCGAAGCCGCCGGTGTTGCAGCACAGGTCGAGCACGCTCTTGCCCTCGACCAGCTGGCTCAGCCACTGCCGGTTCTCGCGCTGGTCGGCGAAGAAGCCGGTCTTGTGCGCGCCGGCCGGGTCGGCGCGGAACTTCACCCCGTATTCGCTGATGACCGCCGGCTCGGTGGTGGTGTTGCCGTGGAAGTCGAAGCTCTCCTGCTTCTGCACGTGCTCGTCGGCGAAGCTGTGGAAGCGGCAGCCGGGGAACTGCGCGCGCAGCGCGTCGTAGATCCATTCGCGGTGGCGGAACATGCCGGCGGCGAAGAACTCGACCACGATCAGGTCGTCGTAGCGGTCCACCACCAGCCCGCTCAGGCCGTCGCCCTCGCTATGCACCACGCGCCATGCGTCGGAGATTTCGTCGAGCCTGAGCACGTCGCGGCGCAGCGACACCGCCTGCGCGATCTTTTCGGCGAACCATGCCTGATCCACCGCCACCTCCGGGCGGGTTTCCAGGATGCGCACGGCGATGCGCGAATGGCCGTTGTAGAAGCCGCGGCCGATCCACTCCCCGTCCACCCCGACCACGTCAACGAGGGTGCCGGATTTGGGCTTGGCGGCCGGCTTCTCGACCAGTTTCTGGAAAATCCACGGGTGGCTGGAGCGCCACGCGTTCTTCAGGCGTACGACGGGCAGGGGGGTATTCATGGGCGCCATTGTAACGGTGGCCGGGCCGGCCCCGCGGCGCATTCATTGACTGTAACGGCAGCAGGCCGCACTATCCGCGCTCGAAGGGGAGTAGCTCCCAGACGTTGTCGCCGTCAATTCGAGCCGCAAGGCTCCGGTGCAACGGCAGTCCCGCGGGGCTGTGAGCAAGACCTTCGCCGTACTGGCGAAGCGTCTGCACCCGGAATCCTTGCATCTTCCGTCGCAGCCCTCGCCGTCCGGTTCGAGGCTCATCTCAATTTCCGACGGAATCGACATGCAAACGATAGGCAATGTGTGGATGTGGGGCGGCTTCGTCGCCGTGGTGGTCGCCGCGCTGCTGGTCGACCTGGTGCTGATGCGCCACGGCGGCCCGCACAAGGTGACGTTCAAGGAAGCGCTGTACTGGTCGGCCGGCTGGGTGGCGCTGGCGCTGGCCTTCAACGCCGGCCTGTGGTGGTACCTGCACGAAACCGCCGGCGCGGCGGTGGCCAACGAGGTCGGCCTGCAGTTCCTGACCGGCTACCTGATCGAGAAGGCGCTGGCGGTCGACAACATCTTCGTGTTCCTGCTGATCATGGGCTACTTCGCGGTGCCCGAGGTGCAGCGCCAGCGCGTGCTGGTAATCGGCATCCTCGGCGCAATCGTGCTGCGTACGGTGATGATCTTCGCCGGCAGCGTGCTGGTCAGCCAGTTCCATTGGCTGCTGTACGTGTTCGGCGCGTTCCTGCTGTTCACCGGCTGGAAGATGTGGTTCGCCGCGGGCGAGGAACCGAGCCTGGACGACAACCCGGCGCTGCGCTTCATGCGCCGCCACCTGCGCATCACCCACGAGTACAACGGCAACCGCCTGCTGGCCGAGAAGGACGGCGTGCGCTGGTTCACGCCGATGTTCGTGGTGCTGGTGCTGATCGCGGTGACCGACGTGATCTTCGCGGTGGACAGCATCCCGGCGATCTTCGCCATCACCACCGACCCGTTCATCGTGCTGACCTCCAACGTGTTCGCG
>Ga0206118_100175_pt1 | contig 62760 bp, 44 predicted proteins | sample 3A20Ametagenome_FD_177999 | JGI IMG/M metagenome (GOLD analysis project Ga0206118, IMG submission 177999) | Enriched microbial communities from leaf-cutter ant dump, University of Wisconsin, Madison, United States - 3A20A | ecosystem: Environmental > Terrestrial > Nest > Insects nest > Nest dump... | reverse complement strand
CGATATTAGGATAAATACAAAAGTATGTGCTAAAACTATAAAACAACTTTACAATTTCATCAATGAAAAACCTATTAATCATACTAAGCATGCATTTGCTGCTTAATTTAACCCCTCAACTCGTTATGAAGATAAAATACTCCATTAGTGACTTCTGCCAGATTGTTTAACCCATCCAGGGCAATCATCGCCGGGTTATTCACTATTAATTACATCTTGATTGACGATGTTTAAACTATTTAATCCTTGTAAATTTGACAAATTGGTCATCTGTTGAATACTTAAAGTCCCTACTATAGAAATGTTATGTAGGCCTGACAATGAAGTCAACGATGGACAGTTATGAATACGCAATTCACCGTTTACCTTCGTTATTTGAATCAATGGATTCAGGTTTGAAATATCAGGACCGTTAATAATGATGTCTCCCAATATCTCCGTACAACCTGGGTAATTGGAAGGAAAGGCGTTGACCTGTGCCTGCGAGGTAAAAGTAATGCCTCCCGGCAAACACGACTGGCCAAAACCGGGGAAAAAAATAACAGAACACAATGCTAAGAATATTAGTCTCATCTTACAATATGATTTTTATTAAAAAGTGGAATGAAAATCTTCTCTCCACTATTAGTATATGGATATATCAGGATATACTCATCCTGTTTTAATTTTTCGGGCTGGCTGTATTCAACGTTTGATCATCCCTTCTTAAGAGCATCCTGAACAGTATCTACCAAGAGGCACCTTTGTACCATACCAGATCCGGCTCTCTTTGTCATCATTTAGGGGTTGAGCTCAACAGAGATATACCTTCCCGGGAGCTTGCAGCATCTTATCATTAAATAATTACGTCTGATGCGGACAAGCTTGGATTAATCGCTTTTTTTATCGTAATTCGCTTTCAGACAGATCATCGGGAAGTTTTTCCAGGTAAAGATGGACGATCTTTTTTTAATCGTATAATAAACCTTTATGATAAAAAATTTACTGCTTGCTATCCTCCCGGTAATTGCCCTTGCTATTTATTCCGGAAGCCGGGAAGCGTCGTCCGTGCAGAATGGAGATGGTGATCCATGTGATCGATATGGTAAACGGTTCCATGATTTAAACGATACAACCTTATTTCAAGCTGTCCTGAAAGATGTCTTTACAGATGCACAAAGCGGGAAAGAAAGCTTAGTGGAACAAAAACTTGACTGTGCCCAGTCCATTCTGAATGAACTTTTCCCTCAGAAGGGCAACAAATTCTGGGCTTATTATTATTCCAATAAAGGCAGCGCCATGATTAATCTGGAAAAATACAATGAGGCCTTAGAACCCCTGCAGGCCGCCTTAGCTATATATAATAAATTAGATACAGGTTTTGAGAGGGACAAGTCTTTTGTGAATTCAAATCTCGGTGTGGTGTACAATAACAAAGGCGAACTCAATAAATCTATTCAGTATAGTATGAAAAGGCTGGATTACCTGCTTAAGCATGAAGGTAAAGACAGTTGTGGTATTGCCAGAATGTACACAAATATTGCTAATTCTTATCTTTTATCAGAACAATTTGATGAAGCTGAAAAATTATACAAGCTTTCTCTTGTCTATTGTAGTAGCTCACTTTTAGTTCGATCATATGCGAATGAGGGAATTGATAATGTTAAGGTGTTTAGAGATAAGAATACTGAACAAATAATTGATAGTTTAACAAAACGCATTAGTCAAAATGCAGATATAGCTGGAAAGGAAGCATATCAGCAAGACATTCGCATGGCCTTTTACTCGCTTCAGGTCAAAAGATATTCCGATGCTATATCATATAGCCGAAAAGGAATAAATACCCATAGAACTTATGTAAATAATAGTGAACCAGATAATGATTTGGCGTACTTATATGCCAATATGGCTATTGCATATTACTACACTGACAGGTTCGATAAGTATGAACAGTACACAGACTCTTCATTTTGGCATTTTAAGTATTTCTCTCATGGTATTGATTATGTTAGCGATTTTATCGGTTTCGCCAATGTACTTCATCAGGCTACTGGGCTTTATAGCGATCATTTTGACAAGAAGGGCGATATAAATGACTTACATAAGGCAAACATCATGCTTGGCATTAATCTTGAATTCACAGAAAAAGCAAGGAAGAGTATGAATGTTGAAGATATGATGTCATGGAATCAATACCGGGAGATATTTGTCAATCAGGGAATAAGAATTAAGAGCAAACTGAACAAGCTGACAGGTGACGGCAGATTCTTAGAAGAGTGTTTACAGCTGAGCGAATTGAGCAAAATGCCCGGCTTAAATGAACTCAAATGGACACGAAACGCATATACCGGTATGCAGGAAACCAATAAGGAGTATAAACGATTACAGGCATTGAGAAAAGAATTGCTGGGTAACAGAATAGAAATCCAAAAATTGGTTAGGCACGGTGGTAAGACAGAGGACACGTCTTTTATTTCTCTCAATGTAAGGGGCTATCAAATAGAGGATGAAATTTCACGTATGGAAGGAAAGCTATTTAAAACTTCCGGCGCAGCAAAGTTATACACACGGCAGGATTATACCCGGATTTCTTTGAAAAAAATACAAGATATGCTCCGACTTCAGGAGCAGTCTATGGTCGAATATAAGCTGGCAGATTCAGTGTTGTATATATTTGCCATTACGCCTGATACGCTGGTTTTACATACTGTGCGTGATGTAAGTACCTTGCCTGACAAGATTGAAAGTATCACCAGACATTTGAATACTAAGTCTGAGATGGATGAAAGCCTGTCTTTTGAATTATACAAGACACTGTTTGCTCCGGTAGAACCGGTACTTAAAAAGTATAAAAGATTGCTCGTCATTCCTGACAGGCAGCTGAGTTATCTTCCGTTTAACTGTCTGATGGTGGCTAAGCCCGGAGGGAAAAACGCAAAAAAAGAATATTTGATAGACCGGTATGCCATACAGACCAATTACTCTGCACAGCTTCAGTCAGAGATGATTCTTAACAGTGGTGGCAAGAAAACAGGAGGTAAAAGATTTCTGGGTGTGGCGCCTGAGTATAAACTGTATATGCCTACCGGAAATGATACCATTGATAGGCGGAACAGCATTCTGGGTCCCTTGAAGTACAGTGCGGCTGAAGTGCTGGACATTGGAAAGATCATTCCGGGTGATATACTTACCGGAGAAGAAGCATCCAAAAGCTCGGTTATTAGAAAAGCTGACGAATATTCCATCCTTCATTTTGCCATGCATGGAGTAGCGGATGATGCTTCTGGTGATCTTTCTTTTCTTTCGTTTTGGCGAGATAGTGAAGATGAGCCGGAATCAGCATACAACCTTTACAATAAAGAGCTGTACGATCTTAAGCTGACCAGTGACATGGTCGTACTTAGCGCCTGTGAGACGGGGCTTGGTCAGTATATTCGCGGCGAGGGCATCATCAGCATGGCGAGAGGATTCAGTTTTGCCGGAGCAAAAAGCGTATTGATGACTTTGTGGTCAATTGATGATAAAGCCACGATGACCATCATGACTGATTTCTACAGGAACCTCAAAAAAGGCTTACGCAAAGACGAATCACTCCGGTTAGCCCAACTTGCTTACCTTGAAAAAAATACCGGCGCCTCGCCCTACTACTGGGCTTCATTTATCCCAATGGGCGACATGTCGCCCATTGACCTCACTGACGGAGTCTCATGGTGGTGGGCGGTATTAGCAGTTGGAGCGCTTATCGTCCTGGCGATTGTACTTTATAAGAAGGGGTTGTTCCGGTGATGACAGCTATTCTCCCGGTCTTTTGATCCCGGGAGAATAATCTAAGAGAAAGATTACTCTCCCGGAACAGCTTACTGTCCTAAAAAATAACGATGCGCTGCGTCGCTCTGAAAGAACCGGAATTGAGCGTTACATAATAAATGCCGGGAGGCTGGTTTAAGTTTATATAGGAGGTTCTTTCTTCCAATGAGCTCTTATAGACCTGAATCCCAAGCGAGTTAGAAATTGTTATTATGGTACCTGGTAACCATGTGTCAGCCAATGGCTGCACAACGAAAACGCCCTGGTTTGGGTTTGGATAAATGGTGGCTCCGGATAAATCCACCTCCCTGCTTGCCAGCTTAACAAATTGGATGGTATTTGACGTGGCTGTACCGCAATCATTGGTGCTCGTTGCATAATAATTACCTGTGGCCGGCGGTGCCAGATTTTTGGAAGTGCCTTCCGGGCCCGGTATCGGAAGATCGTCGACATACCATTGGAGCCCAATCTCGTAGGGAGAAACTAACAGACTACCTATCTGATTGATCGTGAAGTCCGCAGAAAACGGCGTTGTTTTAATAGCATCTCTTAGGATAACAGAACTCCAGTGGCCCCTGCTGTCCTGGAGCTGGAAATAAAGGCGTCGATTGGTAGCAGGGTCATCACAGTACTTCAAAAAGAGACTTTCGTCCAGCTCCTGAGGAGTCTCAGGAAAAGAGACTACAGTCATGTCGGTTGGAAAGACAGAAGATACATCACTCCAGTATCGCAATGCCGCGATCTTATTAGGTGGCTGATCCTCATTCACATGATTAAATCTTCTGTACAGGATACTACTCCAGTCGCCCCTTATATCCTGAAGTCGCAGATAAAGAATATGCTCACCAAATTCTATTCCTGTGACATTTATCGCTACATCCTTTATATTAAGGATAGCCGCAGGTGTATCGAAAGTCTTGTATATACGCGCATCATCATTCTCATCAAACCAGTATTCACAAGCCTTAATGACATTTTCCTGTGCCGATAGCTGTCCTATGGAACAAGCCAGAAACAGCATTTCTAACCAAAATAGCTTTTTCATCTTATTAGGTTTTTTTATTGCTAATTAGTACTGTTGAGCAGTAGCTTTTACATTGATTTTCAGTACGCCGTTTTCAGTGTTATTCGGCACTTTCAGCTCTACCCAGTGCGGATTGAAGGGTAGTGCACCAACCTTACCCCATGACAAGGGTGCATTGCCTTCGAGGCCGACAGGATCATTGTTAGTTGACATGGTTGTATATATAGTGTTTGGCTTTAGTTTATATTCAAAGTGAATATCATATTTAGTCAAGGGTAAGGTAGGGGGCAGCCCTTGAAATACTTCTGAAAAGTTCTGCGAATTTTCGTTGTTATCAAATAATGTCGCAACACCTTTAGTTACAATATATGTATCTGGTGAAATAAAAACGTTTTTTACAAAATCAGATTTCTCTGTTATACCTGTCCCTCCGTTTGTGTTAAAATTTACTAAAAAGATATTATTTCGATAAAGCACATCTTCATTAGAAGGATCTGGTTTTGCATAGTTGATAAATAGGTTGTTCTCGAAAACGGTTCCTTGGTTCCCATAAAGGTTTTTGCTATTCAAAATACATCCTCTAACTTGGATATTAATTCCATATGCTGTATATAAATAGTTGTCAAATATGCAGTTCTGAAATATAAAATTTTTGGCATTTGGATTATTATGCTGATTCCCTCCACTGGATTTTCCGTAGTCAAGATCTGCATCTAATGTAAATCTGCAACGATAAAGTTTAACATCACTTACGTTTCGTGTGTTGTTATCTTTCCCCACTCGAAATGAAACATTCTCAAACAACAAACCATGTAATTGAGTATTAGAAGAACCACTAATTAATCTAAAATCAACATTATTCACTGAACTAGAGAATTTTGTTGGCATAGCTCCATATTCACTAACATAATCTGGGTGGAAACCAGTGCCAATGATAATAATTGGTTTATTAATAACAAAATCTTCTGAAAACTCAAATTTTATACCTGGAAGGTAAAGCGTATCTCCAGGAGACGAAAGCTCAATGACTTCCAATAATTTTTGACCAGTATAAGGAAGATCTATATAATAAAAATAACTTTGCCCACCACTCTGCCTCGCTATCACATCCTGCGCATGAGAAAAGGCCGGGAGAAAAAGAAGAAAACTGAAAAGTAAAATCTGATTTCTCATATTAAACAAATTTTATGATATTTTTTAAATTATTATTATTTGTATTTATTATTCAGCATGTTTTAGCCAATTCCTAATAATATACTACCTTGTGCTTGTATGTTGCAACCAGCTTACCTTTATCATCGTATTGTTTTTGAGTGTAACTACACTCTTTGCCGCTATAGGAATAATCAACATATTCATATCTCAATAAATTATTATCATATTCTCTGATTCCTGTTACCCGCCCTTCTGTATCATATGTTGTCAAAGTTTTTTCGCCTTCCATGTTTCCCGGAGCATCAAAATATACTTCTGAAGTTGTTTTGATCCAGGTATCATCCAGATAGGTGATTTCCCATTTCATTTCATCCGAAACCTCACCACCCTCATACTGCCTCTCCATATATGTACACTCTTTACCGTTGTAGCTGAAATTAACCGCTTCATCGGATACTATACCATAAAAGTAGCCTATTTGTCCTGTTCTCCGGCCTTTACTGTCATATGTGTAAACATTTTTTAATATCTCTTTAATATCGTCATCGCCATAAATAATTTCTGATAGCGATAAGATAAAGTGATCGTCAAGATAAACTGTCTTACACTTAAAATCCGTTTCAAAAGGAGAATAAAATTTCTCCGTGAAAGTACATTCTCTTCCTGAGTAAGAATAGTCAACATCTTCAAAAATTAATTCTCCCTGCACATAATACTTATAACCATTCGGGCGACCAGCATCATCATATGTAGTTATCTCCTTTGATGCTTCTGTTATGCCATCTTCATTATATTGAATCTCCGAAGTTGTTTTTATCCAATTATAGTCCTTATCTTTTTTGTTGCCAGGCAAATTGTCCTTGCTGCAGGATGCTAATAATACCATTATGTGAACCGGTACAAGCAACAGTATAAATATTTTTTTCATGTTCTGTTATTTAGTTTTCATTTAATTCAATATATACCTAGCCGATACGCTTCCCATTATTTCCAGCACAGGAATATCGTATGGCTTGATCAGGGTAATGGAGGGACCAAACTCCGCCGATACATTCAACGGTATTTTTTTAAAGGTATAATCAGCGCCGCCCAATGGCATGACAGGTATGGCGACACCACTATAGTCTTCGTACTCTGACGTAAAGGCATAAAAGCCCGCGCCTACGGAAACATACCACTTCAAGGCCTCAATGGGCAGATCAAAATGCCGCTGATAGGAGGCCGTACCCCCGATACCGAAATCCGTCAGGTGAAAGATCTGCCCAAATGTAATGCCTGCATGCAGATCCAACGCATTCCGGTCATCCAGGAATTTTTTATACGTGACAGAAAAGGTTTCTCCATAGCCGCCTAATTTTAGCCCGACCGCAGATTGATAGGCTTGCTGGGCGATCGCCGTATCATATATACAAATGGACATAACGATATAAAGCATTATCTTTTTCATGTGCTTAAATTTTTAAAAGTATATCAAAAAATAAATTATATAGAAAGACTACCTGGAGAGTACATATCTCGCCGTGACCCCGCCATAGCTTCCGGTAAAGCCCCGGTGGTAATAGATGCCATGAATCATGAAACCGGGCATCCAGTCAATCGAAACATTCAGCGGCAGATCATCAAATGTATATTGTGCGCCGACATTGCCCATGATACCAAACCCGGTGCCTTTATCTTCCTGGTCCCAATAGCGGTAGTAGTAATAGCGATAAAACCGGTCGTTATAATTCCAGAATGAAACCCTGCCTCCAAGCCCCCAGTACCAGTTGAGGTTATCTACATTTGCTACTTCGATCGGGTAATGGAATTGTATAATCAATCCGGCATCAAATGAAGACCAGTAATGGGAGCTAACGAAGCCGGCAAATAGGTCTACCGCTGTCTTTTCACTAAAGTGCTTCTTATACGTTACCGCGGTAGGGTAGCCGAACCGTATCCCGACGGCGGATTCGTATCCCTGGCCGGCTACGCTTCCTGATAAGCATGCGATAAAAACGATCGTTAAATAAAGGTGTATCAATCTATTCATGTTTTAAGTATTTATTAGTTTAGTGTCTGTTTTGTTATGTGTATACTCATGGACCGGAATATTTTTTTCAGTCTTCTGTAAGATGCTCACGGATATTCATTCTGAATCGGCCATTTACCATCGGCAAGCACCTTAGAATCAGCATTTTATAAGCCTTCCCGGACTTTTCTCATCAGGGCTTCGAGAATCGCGGTTTCCGCACAAACATTATTTATAGTCAACTTCTCCTGTCGGGTCTATTTCCCTTTTGCCAAGAATATCGTAGATATAAATAGGGACTGTCGGACGCAGATCAAATAATTTAAAGCCGATTTCAGTTCTGATACACGAAATACAAACAGAATATTGAGTGATTCCTTTTTTATCAGTATACCACGTTACTGACCTTTTATCCGTAGCTGAATGTTCCTCACGTTTATCGTTGGATTGTTCCGTTTCATGCTTATCAGAGATCTGGTCCTGGTCTTTTGTATCGGTTGCCTGCTCATTATCCTTGACATCGGTATTACTATCCTGATCCTTCCTGTCGGACGAATTATCCTGATCTTTCTGATCTGTTTGCGATTTGACATTTTTCTTTTCTGTCCTAGACTCTATTTTTTTGGAGTCTGTCGATTGCTGTGTGTTTTTGGAATCATTATATGCATATTGTTTTTTGCTTTCAGTATAATAGTCTATATTCCTTCCCGGAACACAACCATCAGGCGGCAGATAAACAATATCATTAACTATGATCAAAGGCTTCATATGTTGGCTATATAACGCCTGCAGTGTCAGTTCATCCGACTTGTCCGATATTTTTTTCAGCTCATATTGGTGTTGAGCCCGCATCGTCGTCATGATGCAACACATGAAGATGAAGGAGGTAAGCACGATCTTCATTCTTATTGATTACCTGTTACTCAAATGGAATATCGGAAAGCCACAAAACCCAGGATGTGTACCTGGTCTTTTTAGCGGTATAGTCTTTTAAAGACTTATCTCCTTCTCTTGGAATGCAATAATAGCTTTCGTATATGACTGTCGTGTTTCCGCCCGATGCATCCCTGATGGCTTTATCGTTGATATTGATAAAATATGATCTTGCAGCAGCATCGCCTGCACAGGCTTCATACACCTGGTTAAATTCAAGGATTCCGTAATATTCTTTCTTATGGCTTTTGTACCTGATCTTCACCTTTTTCCCTCCGGAGTTGATAAAGCTTTTTGTAAAGTCCTTGTCCGGATTAACCCATCCGGGTGTGAAGAATTTTGGCTCGTAGATCTTACCCCATTTTATGACGAAGCTACCATCCTCAGCCGTGATAGTTACACTGTCCTGAACTTTGCATATTTTGACGTCCTTAACTTTTGCAGCCGGGTTCAGCTTAAAGGTATCAATTATATTTTCTACTTTTTTCTGCCCGTAAGACAGGTGGGATGCGATGAGAATCAAAAGGGAGAATGTAATAAATTTTTTCATGTGACAATTTATATTTGATTTTTTCAGTTAGACTTTTCGCCAGATACTATTCAGGGATCTATCCAGATCCATTGCATTTTGATAATGGGCATGATCTTTGTTCTTTAAGATCTTCTGTATCTGCCCCCGGGCTTCTTCAGCTTTTCCTGCTTTCAGGTAAGCCAATGCCAGGTACCATTGGGCATCCTGGCTTATGTCATGCTGATGATCAGCGACGCCGGAAAATTTAACGATTGCTTTTTCAGGATTATCCGTATTCAAGTATAAATGGCCTAATAAATATTGTGCTTTATAATATAAGCTGTCATCCGCCGGAATGCTTTCCAGCTTTCTGATACTTTCCGCATAGTAATCAGATTGCCCCGATGAAAGGAACATCTGCGCCATTTCCACATCATTGATATGATTGCCGGCCGATCTCGTGGATTCAAAATCCAGGCTGTAAGATCTTGAAAAGACATTGGCGTCATTATAATACCGGGTACGGTTGATCGCAACAAAGGCAATAACACCGATAAATGATGCGGCGACCAGGTATCTATATACCACATGGAGCTTTCTGACCTTGCTTTCGGTAGAGAGACTTCCACCAGTTCCTGCAATGTTACCGGATAGTTTTTTTTTCAGATCCTGTGCCAGGAAGGTTTCGATGACCGACTGGACTTTTTGACGCTCCCTGAAGGCTTCTGACAGATCGGGCCGGACCTTTATTTCTTCCAGAAGTTCCTCAGCCTCAGCCTGGGATAGTCCGCAGGAAAAGAATTTTTCTATCCTTTCTTTGTCATTTTGTTCGATCATAAGTCAAAAAATGAAGGCGTGGTATTAATTTTATTCCTGATCCTGCTCAGACATCTGCTTATCCTGTTGGAAACACTTTGCTTTTCGATATTAAGCTTCTGAGCGATCACCGGAATAGAATCCCCACGGGTTTTCATCTCGAGAATATATTTACAATCTTCGAAGTGTGCGCTCATTAGGCTGATCACTTTATCAAAAAGCTCCTGTGTAAAGAACGTATCTTCTTCATAATCAATTTCATATTCCAGAATAAATTGCTCCATATCGCGTCTCTCCTTATCGGATCGTCTGAATTCGTTAAGCAGCTTGAACTTTGCTACGGCAGCCAAGTAGGTCAACAGTGAACTTTCTTCTTTAAATCTGTATAACCGGATATCCCTGTCCAATACTATGATCGCATCTGTCTTAATATCATGTATCTGATCATCGTCAGCGCCCATTTTCTTTAAAACAGAATAGATCTTTGCGTGTATTTCCGGGTTGGTGAGAACATATCTGATCGCTTTTTCATTCTGTTCTGTTCCTCCCCGAAACATTGCGATCAATTCTTTATCAGTAAGCGTGTTCTTTTGAGACATGAATGTTTGATTTTATTCAGCGCCTTCAAATATACGATCTGATATTTAATCGTGCAATGTTAATGATTGGTAACCATAGGGATGATGTTATACTCACCTACAAACGATATTTTCTATTTTTAATACCACAACTTCCCTAAAACACACAAAACAAGTTGAAAAGCTATTTAAAGACAATATACTACTCAATCTAGAAAATATCGACCCACAAACCTGATAAAACCGTTGATAATATTCCCCAATAGATTGCCCGTATCATGCCGGTCTTATAACCAATCGTCTACCAAACCTGTCGTATAGCTGCCAATGCTTGTATTGGTCGCCGTGTTTTTCCGGACCGGCTTACAGCAAATACCTTTGCGGCTCACATAAAAATTTTATACATCATGTACTACTACAGATCTATCAACACCGTTACCGGTATGGGAATGGCATTTCTTCTGGCCGTTGCGGTATGCACAACAGGCTGCGATCAGGATGAAACCGGCATTGACGGCCCAAAGAACCCGGAAAAGGAAGCCAGCTTTATCCCTGAAAAAAACAAAAAGTTTATTTACAACATAGAGAGCGACGGGAGCTCCGCAGGCACGGCTACGCAAAATATAACCGGGAGCAAAGACTCTTCGGGCATCACGGTATACAACCTGCACTCGTTAATACAGGCGGGCGGTGCATCGTTGACATTGGACAATAAGCTCTTTACCCTGGGAGGAAAAACCTACACTGAAATAAAGGTGCCTGATGCCTGGTATCAAACCGTCGCACTATTGGACCAAATGCCCAACATAGAAGTTACCAAAACAGAACTGTCGGGATACCCTGCATATACAGTTATGCAAAATGCTTTAAAAGAAGGAAGCACCATCACAACAGAAGGCCCGCCAGTGCAGGAGCAGCTTATAGAATATATCAACAACGGAGAGCCCGGATCTACAAAGCAGGAGATCACACAGCTGTTGGGGTCCGGAAGGGTTGAAACCGTTACCGTTCCCGCAGGCAGCTTTGTATGCAATAAGTTTACTTATGAAATAGGAACCAGGATAACCGTAAAAAGCGGAAGTACACAGGAAACCGCCAACGGCAATCAAAAAATAACCCTCTGGATGGCACATGGCGTGGGCATGGTCAGGCAAGAGTCCAATGCCACCCTGGTATCAATAATACCCTTACCTACAGGCGAAATAAAAAAGATCGTCACCAATACAACATCCACCACTACACTGCAAAAAATAGAGTAAAAACGTAACCGTATACAACGCTTCCTGATCAGGAGACGTCGCCTTGCGCTCTCCGGCTAAGCCGCTTTTAAACAAAAAAATTTATTTATTTCTATCAACATTGTCATATGAATAAAACAATTATCAATCCGATCATCAAAGACCAGGTAACGTTTATGCAGACCGCTGCAGCTACCAATGGCCGCATTACCACGCTGCAGGTTACCTTAATGCCGGGCGGCGGTACGCCCCTGCATTATCATAAAAACTTTTCGGAAACCTTTGTCGTCGTCGAAGGCGTACTAACCATCACGCTGAAGCACAAGACCATCTCTCTTACCACCGGCCAGAAGCTCACGGTAGAACAAGGACAGGTACACCGGTTTTCGAACGAGTCTTCAGAGCCCGTTATTTTTACCACGGTAATTCTTCCGGGCTCTGAAGGGTTTGAGAATGCCCTTCGGATCCTATATGGCCTTGCAGCCGATCATAAAACCGATGAGAAGGGAATGCCCAAGAGCCTGCTGGCACTGACCGTTGTCTCAACAATAAGCGATATGCGCCCTGCAGGTGCCGGTGTATTACTGATACCACTCATGGGCATATTAAACCTTATTACCAGGATTACGGGATTCCACAAAAAGCTGGTCAAGCGATATTGCACAAATACACAGACAGATGATTGAAGCATGAAGCAGAATAGAAAATTCAATATCGAAATCAAGGATCCGGGAATTGCAATATTGCTGAAGACCGGGGATGTGAAGCCTATTGCAGATGTAGCTCTCAAATGTGCGATCGAAATATAAACTGCGAAAATTCAGTCCGATAATAAACACCGCTCTGATTTTTCAGGGTAGGAAATAGAAATGAAATGGACGTATCCATTTCCCCGGAAAGTCTGAAGATCTGAAACAGATATAATTTTTGAAGTCCCCTGATAAAATAAGGCGGATCATAAGATTGTGCAGGGTGTTATAATCAGACATGCTGTTTGATAAACCTGGCGGGAAATATCCCGCCAGGTGTGGATGTTCAACAAATATATCATAATACCATTACAGCTTCAATCCAATTTCAAGCGCGTCCCAATTGCTTTTAAAAGATGGCACCATGACCGGCGTATATTGATGATTGGGTGTAAACGTTACCGTAGATGTCCCCAAAGCCTTGTCTGGCTTAAGGCCGAGATGCTCATATACATTCGCCTTTGTACCTGTAGCGCTCATTTTTAATGGTCGCCCGTCACTCATTTCAGCGTTGATGGTATATTTACCCATCGGTATATTATGGATACTAAACCCAATTGAATTGCCTATCTGCCTGGTAATCCTAAATGACCTGGTTTCCCCGTAAAGCCCCGCGTCTAAAGGTATCAGCTCAATTTCGATTACGCCGTCTTCAGGCAGGTATTCGGGATTTTGATAAGGGTCCCCTACATAATTAATGTTGAAATTGAACGACAAGGCTCCTCCATAATAATTACTTTCATTACCGGGTTGCTGTGCTACTTCATCAGGATCAGCAGGGCTGTAAGACAGCAGTACAAAATTTTTGACCACTCCGTTGCCCGAAGGAAAAGAGCTGGTGCCGCCAACAGGATATAACGCAACAACCGCAGGCGTTTCATTATAGGTTATCGTAGTAGCCGTACCAAAAAAATAGGCGGCACCCGCCGGAATGGCAAATTCGTAATACCCGTTATCGTCCGTTAAAGCGCTTCCGCTGGAATAAAACCCTCCGGTCAATGATGAGGATACACCTATATGCGCGCCTTTTAAAGGTTTGCCGCTTAGATCGGCCACATAGCCCCTGGCTATGCCCGCCTTAACTGACAGCGAAGGGAAGACCGGCATTCGAGGTATGGCGTTTCCCATAACATTAACATAGTATCCATCTCCGGAGATGGTGAAATCTGCATGACCGTCCACCACAGGTAAAGGCGGCTGCTCGCCCCACACGCCTCCGCCGGAAGCATCGTCCGGTTCTCTTGTGCAACCTGTCAGCAGCATCGAGGCTATTAATAGCTTATATAAAAGTTTCATTGTGAATTTATTTTTTAATATTCAGATCATAAGAAGAATAAACGCCCGGCAGGTAGCTATCCCGCCAGGCATTTCAATAGTAAACCACTTATAGACTTATTGCTTAAAATACAGTTTCAGGGTGATGTCCACATCCGGCAGAATATACAGGTCCGCGTCAGGGTCGTTAAAGCTGTTCATGCCCCATGTCAGCCGGTTCAGCCTGAAGCCGCCTTCCGCAGAAATCTGATTATTTTCCGTTTTCACCATCGCCGGGATCCGGATGCTATGGGTTTGCCCTATCATCTTAAAATCTCCGGTGATCATTGTGTTTGCAGATGAAGCCGTATCACTGTATGGTTCTACCTTTGTAATATGGAAATTGGCTTCCGGGTGCACCATTATATTAAAAAAGTCCGGGCTTTTCAGGTGGGTCAGCAGCGCTTCGCGTTCCACTTCGTTGGTAAGATCAAAATTGCTGATGCTGGCGATCGGGATCGTGAAATCCCCTTCCGTTATTTTACCCTTCCCGTCTGTCTGCAGGTCGCCGGACACTTTGAAAGCGCCCCTGTGAAAATGGGTGGGCGCGCTGCCTTTCCATTCCACGACAGAGCTTTCTTCGTCTGCTTTATAATCGGTTGACTGTATGGACTCTTCGTGTGAACATGCTGTAAGCATGGATAGCGCGATAAGCGCGAAACAGATCTTTCTTTTCATTTTTAATTATAATTATAGAGGTTTATAAAAAATTTACCTGGTATACATTGGTGATCACGTCCAGCATGGCTTTCATTCTTTCTGCCGAGGGTTGTGCGGGCAGTGCAACCGTCTCAGGCAGCTCCGGAAGGGGCTCGCTGAATTCCATAAAATAATTCCAGAGTGTTCCCGGGGAGATCAGGTTCATAAGGGTAGCTTTTTCCGTCAGTATTTTAAATGAGTGCGGCACATGACGGGGCGCAAACAGGGCTTCACCCGGCTTCAGTATCGTTACGCGATCCGCTATGGTTACGCTTATTTCTCCGTCCAGCACATAGAAGGCTTCATCTTCCAGGGTATGGATATGCGGTGGTGGCTCGGCGCCTCTGGGCAGGGTAAGCTCAAGCAATGCCAGCGCGTTGCCTGTTTGGTCCGGCGCAATAAGCGTTTGAAAATAGCCGCCCTGGTAGCTCCGGTACCGGGTTGTTGTCAATGATTCCATTTTTGATTATTTATTTGATTTTACAATATGTTATTCATTGGTCTTTTTTACAGAAGTGACGCGGCGGGTCTTGATGCCCAATACAGCTGCAATGCCGGCAGCATCCGCATTCGCTGCATCAGCCAGCGCATTCAATCTTTCTATCATAGCCGGTCTGTGGATCCTTAGCCGGTACCCCTTCATTAAGATTTCAAGGAGCTGGTTATGCTCCTCATCATATATGCGGATCACGGTATAGGGGTTAGAGCGCGGGCCGGTTTCGGTGACCCAATAGTTGCTGTCTTTTGCCGGTTCGATAAGTGTGGCCTTTAAGCTGATCGCACATAGCAATAGCGTACAGACGATGATAAAACTTCTTTTCATTCGTATAATTTTTATTTAAAAAATCGTGAGTCAATTAGCTAAAGCGAGCTTACCGGATTCGTTTAACTAAATGATATGGGTACATGAGTGATTATTTTTTGCTAATAAAAATGCAAGATTGAGGTTATTCCCGCACCTGTACAAATAGTAGCGACGTAGACCGGCTTTCAACGATGAAAGCCGGTTTTTATTGACGAATGCCGATACCGGGAAAGCATATGCAAGGTAAACCGGGGAGTGGAGTTCCGGTCTTTTCTTCAAAAGAGATAATAAGGATTATATGCCTGTCGCCAGCCTTTTAATCAGGGCTGTTTAGCTGATAGTTCTATGGTAGCAATAATGAAATGATGAACTGCTTCATCATAAAAATACGGGCTAATTTGAGTAATGCCCCGTGAGTATAACATAGTCCTTAGGGGTTGTCCGTCCCGGGGTTGAATTTCCGGGCGCAGGCCTGCTTGTAATTACGCCCGATGGGGATCTTATTCCCGGCAATCAGGATATGATTGGGATGATAACCTTCCATTTTATTTACAGGAATGATAAAAGAACGGTGAATACGCATAAACTCGCCAATGGGCAGCAGCTTTTCCGTTACGCTGATCTTCTGCTTTGTATGGAATGTTTTATCGCTGGTGATGACCTTGATATAATCCTTTATACTTTCGATCCATAATATATCCTTTGTATTCACCTTTATTAAACGCCGTTCCACGCGCAGGTACAAAAAATGATCTGCCGCCTGCTGCGCCGGACCTTCCGTATCCTGCTGCGCGGCGTTCCTCTTGCTGTCTCCATTGAGAAAGTGCATTACTTTATCGATGGCCTGCAGGAAACGCTTCAACGGGATGGGCTTAAGCAGGTAGTCTATAGCATTAAGGTCAAACCCCTCAATAGCATACTCCTGGTAAGCGGTGGTAAAAATAATGAGCGGAGGCGTTTTCAGGCTGCGTACCAGATCGGTCCCTAATAGCCGGGGCATTTTAATGTCAAGGAACACCAGGTCGACCTTATTATGCTGAATGGTCTGAAAAGCCTCTATTGCATTGCTGCAGGTGCCCACAATCTCTATTTCGGGAATATTCGCCGCATATTTTCTTATGATCTCCATAGCATGAGGCTCGTCATCAACTATAACGGTACGGATCTTCATTTTTTATTTTTTGCTGCCTGAAGATAATTGAACATTCAGCTCTGCGATGAAGCAATCACTTTCATCAAAATAACGGAACGAATATTTACCTGGGTATAAAAGTTCCAATCGTTTCCGCAAATTGAGCAATCCTATCTCACCGTCAAACTTTTGACCGGGGCAATCAGCAAGCGGCTGTTCCGGTTTGCTGTTGGATATCTTGAATGTCAATGCGTCGCCGGAAACATATAATTCGATATTGATCCACGGCGTATCGGTGGTTTCTGCAGCGCCGTGCTTAAAGGCATTTTCAACAAGGGGAAGCATCAGCAACGGCGCAATTTCTGCAGCGCCTATCGGATCACTCATATTTACATTGAGCTCCAGCCGGTCCTCATAACGAAGCTTTTCCAGCTCAATATAGTCATTCAGCACTTCAATGTCCCGTTTAAGCGGTACCTGCACTGCCGTACATTCGTAAAGCACATACCGTAGTATATTGGAAAGGCCAAGGATAATTCCCGGAGTCTGTGGCGCGTTATCCAAAGAAAGCGCGTAAAGATTATTCAGCGAATTGAAAAGAAAATGAGGGTGCAGCTGCCCTTTTAAAAAGTTAAGCTCCGCCTGTAGCACCGCCTGTTTCCGCTCATTCCACAGAATGAACAATTTCAGCGTCACACAGATCCACACCACCGTGTTGCTGCGTTCGACGGCATTTACAAAATCAACCGGGCTTTTCAATTGCTCCCATTTCGAATGGTTCAGCTTGTCCCATGTAAAGCCGCTGTCCTTTAAGCTATAAAACCGGTATATATAGGGATCTGTGATAAAAACCTCCGTAACCCTGTATAAAACGGCGATCAGCAGCATGATCAGCAGCAGCAGGAAAAAGGTTTCGACATATTTGTCTCGAAAGAAAAAACGCGGCAATACCCAGCCGGTAATAAGATAAAAGTAGCACATGTGCACCGGCAGCAGCAGCAGGATCACTTTTGCGCCCAGCTCATAGCTGCCGTATGCCGTACTGTAAATAAATACCAGCAGGCTGAAGGAAAGCAGCCAGTAGAACAATTGTTTCAGTACCGGATATTTTATGATCAAGAAGATATTATTTCTGTTAAATATAAAGTTACACCCCGGTGATTATATTTTTTCCATGAGTAGACAAAAGAACGGTTTTGTCGATGAATGTTGCCATAAGACAGGAGAATCTTTTTAAATAAGGATCTTTTAATCCGGCAGGATCAGCCTATATTTGTTTAGACAAAATCCGATCGGGGCTTTTGCCTAAATTCTTTCCCTGCATTTTCCTATCTTCCCCTTAAAAATATCCTGAATGCGGCAGAAACGACCGTCAAATAAGCTTTTCCTTCTTATTCTGTTTGCTTGCGGGATGACCGGCTTCCGGGCAGATGCGCAAATGCCCGCCAGGATTTATGACCTAAGGTGTGAATACCTCGTCGATCCGATCGGGACGGATGCCGCCCAGCCGAGACTGAGCTGGAAAATATCCTCCGGCGTTGCTAATTTCAGGCAACGGGCCTTTCAGGTCTTTATCCATACGGATTCCAACGCGATAAAACAGGGCTATAGTCTCTTTGATCTGCCAAGAGAGAACAGTGACAGGCAGCTTTTTATCCTGAGGCCGGCCAGTCTGGAGCCCTTTACCCGGTATTACTGGCGCGTCATGATATGGGACGGCAAGCAGGAGCAGATCTCCTCCGGGATCCGGTATTTTGAGACCGGGTTTCTTTCCAGAGCCGCCTGGCAGGGGTCATGGATCAGCGATAGCAGGAGCATCGATAGAAAAGAAGCTCCGTATTTCAGGACCACTTTTTCGGCCGGCAAAGAGGTAGCATCAGCCCGGGCTTATATTGCCACAGCCGGCCTTTATGAACTGTATTTCAATGGCGCCAGGGCAGGCAGTCACCGCCTCGACCCGATGTATACGAGATATGACCGGCGCAATCTATACGTAACTTATGATGTCACCGGCCTGATCCATCAGGGAAAAAACTGCATAGGCGTCTTATTGGGCAACGGCTGGTACAATCACCAGTCGACAGCCGTTTGGTACTTTGATAAAGCACCCTGGAGAGCCCGCCCCGCCTTCTGTATGGATGTGCGTATCACTTACGCCGATGGCAGCACGGAGATCATCTCAACAGGAAAAAACTGGAAAACGGCACCCAGCCCGGTGATCTTCAACAGTATTTATACGGCGGAGCATTATGATGCCAGAAAGGAGCTCCCGGGATGGAACACCGCCAATTATAACGATGACGGTTGGAAAGCTGTCATTTTCCGTTCCGCCCCGTCCGATAACATAACCGCCCAAACCACCGTCCCGATCCGGGACGTCGACACAATCAACCCTGTCTCACTGAGCAAGATCGACGATACGACCTACGTCTTTGACCTGGGAAGAAATATATCGGGCGTATCGGGTATTACCCTGGATGCTCCGGAAGGAAGGATATTCCGGATAAAACATAGTGAACGGCTCTATAGGGACGGCAGGGCGGATCAGTCAAATATCGATGTGCATTACCGGCCAACGGACGGGAGCGATCCTTTTCAAACGGACATCTGGATTACGGACGGGAAAGGACCGGAGACATTTAAACCCAGGTTCAACTATAAAGGGTTTCAATATGTGGAGGTGACTTCATCTGTACCATTCCATTTGAAGCCGACAGATCTGAAGGCTTACTTTATGCATAGCGACGTGGAGCAGAAAGGCTCAATCTCATCCTCCAATCCTACACTAGATCTGATCTGGAGAGCGACAAACAATTCCTATCTATCCAATCTTTTTGGCTATCCTACAGACTGTCCGCAGCGGGAGAAAAACGGATGGACCGGTGATGCCCACATCGCTGTCGAAACCGGATTGTATAATTTTGACGGGATCACGGTATACGAAAAATGGCTGGCCGACCATCGCGATGAGCAACAGTCCAATGGTGTCCTCCCTTCCATCATCCCGTCCAACGGCTGGGGCTACGAATGGGGCAATGGCCCTGACTGGACGAGTACCATTATACTGATCCCATGGAACATATATCTCTTCTACGGCGACTCTAAGATTCTTTCTGACAATTATGAAAATATGAAAAAATATGTCGACCATATTGCATCTGTCAGCCCGGAGCATCTGACAAATTGGGGCCTGGGCGATTGGGTGCCCGTCAGGTCAAAAGCCCCGGTAGAACTGACTTCTTCCTGTTATTATTATGCGGATGCGTACCTGCTTTCCAGAATTTCCCGGATCCTTGGACATGATGCAGATGCCGGCAGATACGGGCATCTGGCGGAACAAATAAAGACAGCGATTAACAATAAATACCTCAACACGCATACCGGCATCTACGGCAACGGTCTGCAGACGGAACTCTCAGTACCATTGTTCTGGGGCGTCGCACCGGATCACCTGCAAACAAAGATCGCAGATAATCTTGCCGCAAGGGTCAAAGCCGACGGCGATCATATCGATGTCGGGCTCCTGGGAACAAAAGCCATTCTTAACGCATTGAGCGATCACGGTCATGCAGAAACTGCTTATAGGCTGGCGGCGCAAGAGACCTTTCCCTCATGGGGCTGGTGGATCAAAAACGGCGCTACGACGCTATATGAAAACTGGCCCATCGACGCTACGTCCGATATTTCGATGAATCATATCATGTTTGGCGAGATCAGCGCCTGGATGTACAAAGCGCCCGGCGGAATAAAACCGGACCCGGAACAGCCGGGATTTAAGAACATAATCCTCGAACCTCGTTTTGTCAGGGGCCTGGAGTATTTCAACGCAAGCCATAATGGACCTTACGGGACAATTACTTCCTCATGGACACGAAAAAGAGGCAGCATCTTTTACAGGATAACAATACCGCCAAATTCTTCCGCCACTGTCAAATTACCCGGTAATTATAAAATATTTTTAAAGGGAATACAACAGGCTGATCACATAATGCAGGTCGATCCGGGCAAATATGAATTTGAATTGAGATAAAGCAACTTCATTTCGTCGAACTAAAAAGAAATAAGACCGGATCAATTTCTGACCATGGGTTGTTTATTCTTATTCCGAACTATTTATCAGAAAAACAATGTAACATTAGCCCGTAAGAAAAATGGCGAGCCCGGCGTAAAGTGGATCTCGGATACCGGTGTCGCCTCATTTTTCAGCCTGCTTTCCGTATCGAACTGCGTTTCTTTCCATTTTGTATTGAACAGGTTCTGGATAGCAATGCCAGCCTCCCATTTCTTCCGGGTATAGTTGACTGCCAGATCGGTCACAAAATAGGACTGCGCCACCACGCTGTTATCTTCATTAGCCGGCCGGTCTGCCATATACCTGTACCGGATACTACCGTTCCAACCCTGCTCCTTACGGTACGTGATCCCGCCGATGCTGGTAAACACCGGGGCCAATGGTATATAATCATCGCCCCTGGCTTCACCTATTGCCCTGGGATGCGCATAATTGAGATTGATGTCAGCAAACCAGTACCTGACCGGTTCATATCTCAACGACAGGTCGACGCCCATCCTCCTGGTCTTTCCACTAGGCTCTACGACACCACCGTCACCTACATATACAAACTCCTGATCGAGCCACAGATGCCAGAGCGCAGCCTGGATAAAGAGGTTGGAAGCCGGCTTGGCAATGATGCCGAGATCATTTCCATACGCTGCAGGAAGGATCTTTTTGCCATTCCGGGGCACTACCACACGCGTGTCATTGCTGTGGAAGCCACGACCGTTGTACAGGTAAGCCTGCAGCCGGTCATTGAACCGGTAGGTCAGATTCAATTTGGGGCTGACAATAGCTGCTTCCGTCTGACCGCTCAGCTCTCCCAGATGATCATCGTACCGGTTAATGAAATAATCGCCCCTCAGACCGAGCGTGGCCTTAAAAGAAGGCGTCAGCTGGTAATCCTGTGAGACATATACGCCGGCATTGGTTTCATCGATATCGCCCAGCATGAGGCTTTCCAGCAGCATTTCCCGTTTATACGTGTGACTCAGCTCAATATTGCCGATGAGGTCTTTCCTGACATTCAGCCCTATTTCGGTCCTTACCGGCATATGACCCCACCGGGATTGTTTCTGATAGGTCGAATTGAGGCCAATGATATCCCGGCTTTCTTTTTGTTTGATCTCATCTCCGTATTCATCATCTTCCAGGAAAAAGGTAAAATTGGAATAGAGCTCGAAGTTATACCTGCTGTAGAACAATTGGTTTTTGAGTGTGGATCCGTCTCTGAGATAGGTAGTAAGCACAGCGTTGAGATTATAGCGGGATGTATTACCGCCCTCTTCGGGATCGATAGCGCCATACCAGCCTATGCTGTCCACGGCTCTGTCGGGGATCTGCCCGGAAGCATACCACGAACTGGAAAATCCCGAGGCTGAGAGGTTCAGGTTAGAATTCTTACCAATGGGAGTAAGGTATTTAGCCATGCCGTTGAAACGGCTAAAATCCTGACCGTGTATAAAATAACCGTCAGAATAGGAAGCCTCACCAGCCAGGATCAGGCTCTGGCCGCGATGCTTTAGAGGGTTGAGGAGACTGATGCCGGTCACAAGACGGCCTGTTTTGAACTGACCCCCTTCCAGCTTGACAAAGCTCTTATCTAAGTAGTCTTTTGTCTTAAAATCAACATATCCAGCGGTATTAAAATTGCCTTTATCGGCAAAGTAGGGGCCTTTGTCAAAATTGACCTTGTCGATCATCTCAGGTATCAGGAAATGGAGATCAGCATAGCCCTGTCCATGAGCATGCGAAACCATATTGACCGGCATGCCGTCGACCGTGATCGCGATATCGGTACCGTGGTCAATGTCAAATCCACGAAGGAAGATCTGTTCGGCTTTTCCGCCACCGGCATGCTGGCCGATGAACAGGCCCGGTATCAGGCGGAGCACTTCCTGGGAATTGACAATAGGCCGGACATGGATATCCATTTCGGAAAGGGTCTTGAATATCCTGTTGGATGGCGATGACACCACTACCTCTTTCAGTGAGCGCAATACAGGTTTGAGCTTTATAATGGGTTCAGCCGACGAAAGATCGATCGTCCGGGTCTCATATCCGATCGACTGGACGATAATTCCCATGGTATCATGCACAGATCCAGGTATATGGACCTTCCCGTCATCATCAGTAAGAGCAATATAAGAATCATCCTGAAGCGTCAATACTGCGCCGCTCACAGGGAAACCAGTGATCTCATCGACTACGGTCAGGTAAACATGCTTTTGCGCGTGAAGATCAAAAAATAGAAGCAAAAATATCAATAAGGTCAAAACTCTGATCATACTGCTGTCTTTTGAATAAAGCTGAAGATAATAATTTTATCGTCACCGATATTCAGGTATAATCCAAATAAACCGGATTCTATCCGCAGTATAATAGGCATAATGTGCTTCCTAAGCTATCTGGATGCCCAAAGTTATCATATAGGTAAATGCATCACGTGCCGGGAATACTCTAAAAACAGGCTATAAATCATTCTGCTGACCGGAGGCTTTCTCCGACGGCTGCTACCGTGTGCCTGATGTCCTCCTCCGACAGCGCATCGCTCAGAAACCAGGTCTCATAGGCTGAAGGAGGGAGATAGACTCCCCTGCTTAACATCTCATGAAAAAACCGGGCGAAAAAACCGACGTCGCTTGCAGAAGCATCGCTGAAATTACGAACCGGCCTGTCACTGAAAAATATGCTTATCATGCTGCCCAGGCTGTTGATAACGTAAGGACGGCCGGATGAGGCAAGCGCTTCCTCCAGCCCATGACGCAGCAGCTGTGTCTTGCGGTCAAGGCTTGCATAAATTTCCGGATTTTCTTTCAATGTTTTTAACAAAGTATATCCGGCTATCATGGCAAGCGGATTACCGCTCAAGGTCCCGGCCTGGTATACCTTGCCTACGGGAGCGATATGGTCCATGATCTCTTTCCTGCCGCCGAATGCCCCTACAGGCATGCCCGCCCCTATTACTTTTCCGTAAGTTACGAGGTCGGCCTCTATGCCGAATCTTTGCTGAGCACCTCCCGGTCCCAGGCGAAAACCTGTCATGACCTCGTCAAAGATCAATAATGCGCCGTGCTCATCACACAGGCCACGCAAGCCCTGCAAAAATCCGGCCTCAGGAAGTACGCACCCCATGTTGCCGGCCACGGGCTCCAGGATGATAGCGGCGATCTGATCCCTGTGCTCAGCAAACAGGCTACTCACAGCATCCAGGTCATTATAAGCGCAGGTAAGCGTATCGCCTGCCACGGCACTGCTCACGCCGGGAACAGCCTGTATATCGAAAGTAGCAAGCCCGCTGCCCGCTTTGACCAGGAAGGCATCGGCATGCCCGTGATAACAACCTTCAAATTTGATAAATTTATTCCTGCCTGTGTATCCTCTGGCAAGGCGGATAGCCGACATACATGCTTCGGTTCCGCTGCTCACCATACGGATCAGGTCGATGTTGGGAACCATCGACCTGATGAGCTCTGCCATTTCGACTTCAAGTAAGGTAGGTGCACCGAAAGAGGTTGACTCCATAGCTTTGCTCCGGATCGCTTCCACGACGGGCTCGTAAGCATGACCCAGGATCATCGGGCCCCAGCTGTTGATGTAGTCTATGTAGCGATTGCCATCTTCGTCAAAGAGGTATGCTCCTCCGGCCCTGGCTATAAACAGAGGCGTTCCTCCGACACCTTTGAACGCGCGGACAGGAGAATTGACCCCTCCCGGAATAGATCGTTGGGCTCTTTCGAAGAGCGAAATACTATTAGAGATATTCATCGGATTTCCTGATTAATACTGAAGCAGCTGTGCGGCTTCCCTTGCAAAATAGGTAGCGATCAGATCAGCCCCTGCCCTTCGTATCGAGGTGAGACTTTCCATCACTGCCTTATCCTCATCGAGCCAGCCCATCCTTGCAGCCGCCTTGATCATCGCGTATTCGCCGCTGACATGATATGCGCTGACGGGCACATCGACATGATCCCTGACCTCACGGATGATGTCCAGATAGGCCATGGCCGGCTTGATCATAACAATGTCGGCACCCTCGGCGATGTCCTGGTCTACTTCCCGGATGGCTTCCCTTCTGTTGGCATAATCCATCTGGTAAGTTTTTTTATCGCCAAAGCCCGGTGCGCTGTCAAGAGCATCCCGGAAGGGACCGTAAAAGCAGGAAGCATATTTGGCGCTATAGGCCATGATGCCGGTCTGCGTAAAGTTATTTTCTTCCAATCCCTTGCGTATAGCGCCTATACGGCCGTCCATCATATCGCTGGGAGCAACAAAGTCAGCACCGGCTGCAGCATGGCTGATACTCATCCGGACCAGGGCTTCCACGGTTTCATCATTGACAATATACCCATCTCTGACAATACCGTCATGACCGTATTCGGAATATGGATCGAGAGCGACATCGGTCATCACGATCATGTCAGGGCAGGCATCCTTGATGGATCTGATGCTGCGCTGCATGAGGCCGTCCGGATTCCACGCTTCCCGGCCGGTATTATCTTTGAGGTGATCCGGGCATTTGATAAACAAAAGCACACAACGTATGCCAAGATCCCATAGTGAGCGTACTTCCCCGACAGTCAGATCGAGAGAATAACGGAAATACCCGGACATCGACGGGATCTCATGGCGCTGGCCCTGGCCTTCATCAATAAATAAGGGCGCGATAAGGTCGGAAGGGTGCAGCCTCGTCTCAGCCACCATGGACCGGATCGAAGCATTGAGCCTGAGCGTACGGTGCCTTTTCTGTAAGTACATCAGCTTTTGTAATTAAAAATAAACGGCCGGTATCCGGCGCTGCAAAGGTAATACCGGAACACCAAAGAAAATAATACTTAATGAAAGACCTGAGGTGCAGCCATTATAAAACGCCTTTATTTCTTTACAAACCTGAATACCTGATCTTCATTGAGCCTGATAAAATAAATGCCCGGGATAAGGTTTCCCACCTCTATATAAGAATCCTTCAGCCTGCCGCTGGCAAGTATGGATCCATTGGTATCGAATACCTGATAAAATGGCTCTTTATTACCAAGTCCCTGGAAATAAAGCGCTCCTTCGGTCAGGTTGTTGAGCAGCCTGACCGTATTTCTGGCAAACTGGACGCTTCGGACCTCACTATACGTCGTTCTGTCATCCCTGCCTATCAGCTTCAGCCTGTAATAATTACGCGAAGCCGGCTTTTCATCCTGTGTCTCGAAAAAATATTCAGGCTTATCAGCTTCATAAGGAAGCTCGGCAAGATCGCCGAAATGCACCTGGTCGATTGCCCGCTGCAGGACGATCTTTTTTGTATTATCAAGCCCGGTCAGTCTGCCGCTGATATGAACTTGCTTCCCGTCCTTCCTGGCCTCAAATGCCACTATATGGACAGGCAGAGGGATTATGGGATTGTCGCCTTCTACCCATACGGCATAAGAGCGGGCAGCGAGTTTCAGATTCAGAACACTACCATTGAGTGTTATATGCTCAGGACCTGAGCTCAGGCCTGTGACATCGGTAAATATCGTTCCATTGGGAACGCCCGTTGTCTCGATATTCTGATCGACATTGAGCTCTTCACCGGCAAAATTGATCGCCACAATGACATCTTTGCCTGACGCATGGCCTTTAAGCTGGTAAATGACCGAAGTATTGGGAAATCCTGATGTAAAAGTGCTCCCGTAGGATGAGCCGAAGGCCGTCAGATTGACGACAGACGAAGCACCGAAAATATAATCCTGGTGGACCTTGATCAGCTGATCGATATAAGGTTTAAGCGGAGGAGGAGGTATGTACCTGTCATCCGCATCGCCGTAATACCCGAAGTAATCCGGATAAAATACGCATGGCACACCCAGCTGATTGTTCGTCAGGATATAGGCATATGGAAGCATAACGTCGTTTTGTACCAGGGACGCAAAGCCCGATGCATCGCGGAAGTCATGATTGTTGGCAAAAGTAACCACATAATACCCGGACAGGCCATTGGCATACAGGGAAGCATTAAATATATTGCGGGCGTCGTAGCCAAACTGGTCGCAGGCCTGGCGTAACGATTCCCTCAATGAGAAATCAAAGATCTTGGGGCTCATGGCAGCCTTGGTATCGGCATCCATCGAGGCGAGGACGGCATTGACCCAGCCGGCGAGCTCACTGGTATTCGTGCCATACCACTCCCCGACAATGAGGTCCAGTGTCACGCCGTTGTCGTACAGGTAGTCAAGCATGTCGCCGACAAAATCAGCCGGGAAGTGCTTGACCGCATCGAGCCTGAATCCTTTGATGCCGAGTGTCTGGCAGCTCCACAAAGCCCAGGCAAAAAGGGCATCTCTGGCACAGGATGTATGCTGATCATAGTCATAAAAGAAGTACATGCCATCCTGGTCGCCACTGAGACCTGTAGAGTTGGTATAGTTGGGCTTGAAGCAATCCCAGTGCATTTCCCCCAGGCCGCTCGGCAGGCCGGAAAAGTCGGTATAGGTCTGGTAGACGAGTTGTCCCGCGACATCCTGCCCTGCCGCTCCGTTCCATATACCATAGAACCTGTGATCCGAATAATCACCATTCGGATTAGCGAGGTAGATCTCGAGAAAATCACCGGCAGGATTAAAGTCACCGGCATTCAGATGTATATGGATCTCATCCACTGTACACCCTCCATTGTCGATATTGCCCAGGAAGTCCACGCCCAAAGGCAGGGAATTATTACCCTGTCCACAATCCCCGCCGCCATTCGGCTCTGATTCATTGATCACAGGCAGACCCTGATAGCCTACCAGCGAAGTTTGCATGTATATCTTATACTGCTTACCATAGAAACGGCTGTGGCCTGATGCAGAGCTGAGCTTGAAGTAATAGTCACCTGCACCGTTGCTGCTGCTCCCACCGAGAGGAAGGAGACATCGGAAGCGATCGGAAGGAAAGGGATTGTCACCTGAGTTGGCTTTATTCCAGTTGTAGCCATTGATATAATCTTTCACAGCCGGGTTGTTTTCCGCCTGACCGCCGTCACGGTGATTCATGACCATGTCGGCAACCGGATGGAGCCCGAGCGTCGTCATATCGTTGAGCAGCGCGTCAAGCGAAGTACGGGGTGCAAAGCCGGTCGTTGTATTACCGATATACAGATCTTTGGGATCATAACCATTGCTATAAGGACCGGATGCGCTGACAGTATGCGGTGGCAACCAGAGGTGGCTGAAGCCGGCAGCTTTCAGTCCGCCGATCTTATCACGCAGGGTATCGGCCCAGTTTTTACCTTCTGCCGTTTTGGGATAGTCCCAGTACCATCCCTGCATCATAAATTGCTGGCTGAATGCAGGCAGCACAAGCATCAACAATACTGCCAACGAAAGAGAGCGTGTAAAAATTTGTCTCATAGCCGATCACCTTTATTAAATTTCAAAATGCGTAAGGTGTAAGCCTACAAACTTAATAAATATGCGGATAAATGTGTAATAAGTACACATTTAATTCTGATCAGCCCGGCAATCAGTTCTTAGAACACCTCGCAAGGTGGGGCAAAAAAGGCTCTACATCAAGGGAACACAATAGCGGATAAAAAACAAGTAAAAATATGACGGCAATAAAAAAAGCCCCCTCCGGTACTTTTACCGGAGCGGGGCTCATCCCAAAAACAGTATATTGCCTAATTCTTAAGTCTGATCATCTTCTTCATCTCAGTACCGTACTTCGTGCTGATCTCGTAGAAGAGCACACCGTTGGCGCTAAGCATGTCAGAATTGATAACTATCTCATTAGATCCTTTAGCGTATTGTTTTGTTGTCTGATAGATGGTTCTACCGTTGATGTCATAGATCTTCAGTGTCACATCCAGATTTTCAGGAAGTGTGATACCGATCCTTGTCTCATCAGAGAATGGGTTCGGTCTGTTCTGGAAGACCGTTACACCGTCAGCAGCAGTACCTGTAAATTTCAGATCAACGTTCATTTCCGTATCGTAGTTGTCATATGCGGCAGCAGCGAGGTCGTTGTTATCGATGCTGATCGCTTCGCTCAGCTTCATATCCCTGTCAGCAACGAGGGTCAGGATAACAGAGCCTTCAGTGGTATTGCCGTTCTCTGTGTTCCATGACATTCTGGTTGTTCTGTCAGAAATTACGTTATAGTTGTCATCACTGAATGCAAGATCCCGGCTTGTCACCTCAGTGACCTTAACGCCCTGTGCCGTAGCAAGCGCCAATTGGAAACCGGCTACCTTACCGAAATCAGTTGCCTTCAGAATCACCTGGGTAGGAATACCTGCAGGAAGCATCTGCTCTTCAGCAGTGAAGGTTACTGTCTGCTCATTACGTGTATCGATCACATCGTCGCCACCCAGGCTCAATGTTACATTGTTGTTGACATCACCGAGCTTCATACCGAAGAAGTCCACGTCATTCACGGTAGCATCCGGAGTAACGGTGATCTGCTCAGGGAAGACTACAGTAAACGGATTCTCAGGATTTGCGAAGTTGAACTTCTTATCGACAAATCTCCAGCTCTGGCCGCTTGGGAACTGATCGGTCTTACCGAGGATCAACCGGCGCATGGCGACGATATCCGTTACGGTCACTTTGTTGTCCATGTTGACGTCAGCAGCTATGATCTTATAAGGTCCGTCCAGCGCCTTCTTGTTGAGGATGTGGTTTTGGATCTTGATAATGTCACCGGTCTCTACACCGTTGAGCGGATCTCTTTCGCTTTGCGGCTTGATGGTGTAGCTGTTACCTGTATTGATGGAGTTGAATTTGTATGTACCTTCATTCGTAGTGTTTGTATTACCTGCACCGGATACCGATACTTTTGGAATACCCTGGGAGTTTTCAGTGAGGATCTTACCGGCTACAAAGGTTGTGATGTTATCGTCACACACATTGTTGTTATCCTGGATGATCACGGTCACGACCACGTAATCCTGGTTTCCGAACTGGTCTGTTACCCAGAATTCGACAGATGCCGGAGGATTGTTTCCGATATCATCACAGTCAAATGTAACAAGCGTATCATTGACATCAGAGCTGAATGAGAACTTAAGCGGACCGCCACAGTTAGCAAATGAGCCTGCGTCGAAGAAGTATGCCGGCAGAGTGATCGTACCTGAAGAAGGCATGATCTCTGTTACCAGGTGATGAGCGACAGGTGTCGGTTTCTTACGGTTGATCACTGTTACAATGATGCAGGATTCGCCTACATTACCACAGTGGTCAGTTGCATAGAAACATACTCTGTGTGTTCCCAGAGGATAGATTCCGGAAGCATTGTTGCCGGATCCCTGAACGTCCCAGGTCGGCGTACCGTTGACAGCATAGTTATAGTCGATCTTATAGCTGTATGACAGCAAGTTGGTCGGAGTGCAATCGTCAGTTGCAGTATTTGCCACACTTACATATTCCTGGAAGCAGTCAAGGTCTTCAGACACGGCAGTTATATCGGCCAGCGGCGCAAATACAGGAGCAACCGTATTTTTAACTTTGATCACCTGGGTAAATCTGACCGCAGTATTCAACGCTGCATCCAAACCATAGACAGAAGCATAACACCAGTCGATGATGGTCCAGTAACGGATGATCTTGAAACAAGCATCAGGCAAGCCCTGGTATACTTCATCCCTGTAATTGTATGCCAGATTGAAGCATGTAGATACAGGATTACCCAGGAATTGTGGTCTGAAATGGGCTGGAAGATCATCCGGCTCAAGATTATCCACTGTACAAGGGCCGTCAATGATCATCGTGTCAGCCGGTTCAGAGAACAGGTCTGCATTCAGGTTGAGCGGTGTTTTGTAGATATGGATATTCTGAGTTTTTTTCACTGTATTTCCAAATGGATCAGTCGCAGTAAATGTACGTGTAATGGTACCGGAACCGCAATCGTCAAAGTCATAGTCAACGTCTTCATCGATAGTCACATTACAGTTGTCGGTAGCATAACCATCGAGATAACCGATGTAATAGTTTCCTGAAGAGTTGGTATAGATGGTATCTTCTCTTCTTGGCGAGCCGTCAGTGATAATATAGCCAAAGGTATAACCCAGGTCATCAGTATTGTATTCATATTCACACGGTACCCACATATCAGGCGGTGCTACAAGGGTAGGAAGCGTTTTGTCCTGGATCTTGATATTGACCATACATTCACTTTCGTTGCCGCTTTGGTCGTATACAAACAACCTGATCTGGATAGCCTGCTGTGAAACATCACAACAATAGAAGTCTATATAATCCCTTCTTGTAGTCTGATCATCAAGGTCACCGTTACAATCGGGGTTCATCCTTGCAACTTCGAATGTCACAGGGCCGCAATTATCCCATGAGCCATTGTCGAAAGACTCGGCGAATACTCTTACGTAGTTACTTCCATTAGGAATGCTTGCTACGGTATTTTCGATACAGATAGCATTTGGAGCGACCTGATCCTGAACGGTAATATGCAAAGTATCGGTAGTTCCGTTGGCACAACCGTCATTGACCGTATAAATAATGTTGTGCACGCCTACAGGCAGCTGGACCACAAAACCTCCGTTCTGAAGTCTGAATCCACCCGGATAAGATACATTCCAGTTGAGATTGGTCTTACAATTATCTGTTGCAGTTGCAGCAGGAATAAGCACATTGGCAAAACAATCAAAGTTGCCTGTGCTGACAGTAAAGTCATCAGGGATGGTTAGCTCAGGAGCTTCAAGGTCAAGAATGAAGATCACCTGAACACGTCCTGCTTCGTAGTCAGTGCCACAGTACCATTCAGTTGTATTCCAGGTACGCATGATCTTGATCATACAACCCAGATCGATCACCTGATCGGTATAGTTTGTGTACAGGCCACATACATTCATCAGGTTATTGGGGAAGAGGGGATACAGGCCTGCACCGATGGTCGGAACTCCCGTAACGGTAGGGCTCGGGTTACCTGCTGCGTCTTTGGCATATGCCTGATCACAATATACAGTATCATTGGCAGGCCAGTTGATCGAATCCAGATCCGGGCGTGCGATCACGATCGTATCAGTACATGTTGAACTCTGGTTGCCTGCTGCATCAGTAGCATAGTAAGTGCGGAAGATCCTTCTCAGGAATCCGTCATTAGCAGGTGTACATGCCAGCTCCTCAGTAGTCATGGAGATAATATGAGGAGTCACAGGACCGGAACAGTCAAACGGATCAATGTTTGCAAAGTTGACATCTGCATAACAAGGAATGGTATCAGAGCCACAGGTAATCACAGGTGGCAGCTTATCTTCAAATGTGTGCCAGTTCCAGCAGGAGTTTCCGGTTGCAAGGCTTACATATTCCAGTACATAAGTCTTTCCGATAAGCGGGTAAGGAACATTACCTGAAGTAACACCGTCTACTATTAATGTACCGTTACTAACAGTTTCAAGTATCGGGCCATTCATCGTGGCTTTCAGATTGAGCGTATATGCTCCACCACAACCAATAATAGACAAAGGATTGACCACCATGGAAATATTTACCCGGGCAACACAATCACCGTCAACAGAAATATTGGTGGTAACACACGCAGGAGAACACTGGGCATTCAGTCGTTCCTGAAATAAAAACAAGGAACAGAAAAGCAATAACCCGTACAATGGATTAAAGAACTTTCCTGACCTAAAACGATCTGTAAAATTCGTTTTTTTCATGAGACACTTAGTTTAAGTTTTTAGAATTAAGAATTAAAATATGGTGCATGCGGAGCTCAGCGTTCTGAGAGCGCAATACTGTAGTTTCTTATTACAAAAGTCTGTCGCTGAGCGTATTCATCATACGTTCAGACCAATATGACAGTAAGATACATGGAAGGATACGACGACAGGGTCGATGCTTCGTAGTATAAAGCCGCCATAGATTCTTGCTCCGGGATCTTTACATCCGGGCAGGCCTAATTCTAAAACAGGTTGGAAAAAACGAATAACCGAAAATTAATTAACTTTCGGTCTTGCATTGATCTATATCCGGTAGGTTGTAGGTTGTTCGGTTCTTAAAAACCAGATATAAATAACAGAAATAAATAGTTGTATTTCTTTCAATACATGGCACAAATATATCATATGAGTTTTCAGTGCAGATATACCTACATGGTATTAAAATTTAGATTATAATATTTCATAAATCATAATATATTGATAATCAAAATAAAAAAGGAAAGAGATTTTTACCTCTTTCCTTTAAAAATGGTCTTAATTCAAAAAAACTACAGTGTCAATATCATTTTCCTGGTATCAGTGAATACATCAGATTCAAATTTGTAGATATATACACCCGATCCCAGGAGATCTTCAGCTTTGATCTCTATGGTGTTCATGCCTTTGGCAAAATCACCTGACCTGGTATATACCGGCTTGCCGGACACGTCGTACACCGTCAGCTTGCCCTTGGCAGGCTGCGTCAGCAGCACATTGACCGTTGTCTTGTTGGTAAATGGGTTTGGAGAGTTCTGAAGCAGCTTGCCTTCAGCGATCCTGTTTCCTGTCCACTTTCCGGTAGTTATCAGTTGGATCGTTCTCTCGTTTCCGCTGGCATCTCCTGCCAGAGCCTCTATGCGGTCGTCAGCCAGGCTCAGGCTCCGTGCGGCCTGGCCATGATGGCCCAGCTTCCTGAATGTCAGGGTCACGATCCTTTCTCCCTCTCTTCCGGCCTCATCATCCCAGTTGAAGCTGATCCTGCCATTCGGTTCATCGATCCTGTAATTGTCGGTTGTAAATCCGCTCAGATCTCCCGTTTCAACATTTACCAGCTGCAGATCGGCCAGATCATAAGCCAGGTCGAACTGGAAGCCCCGGATCGATTGCATATCAGCACCGGTCAGCTTAATTCTGATCTCCGACTCGTTCTCACCTTCTACAGAGGCAAGCAACATCATCGGATCACTGCTCCGTATTTCAAGATCGTTGTCATCGGCCAGTGAAGAATTGTTGACATCGCCCAGCTTAAGCCCGACAAAGTTGACCACGGGCAGCATTCCCACGACATTCTGAAGTTCTTTTTTCCAGAGAGCCGGTTGGTTGAACGGATTGTTCTTATTCGGGAATTTGTAGGATTTATCGGCAAATCTCCATGTCATCTCAGAAGTATACTGGTCTGTATAGCCCAGGATGAGCTTCCTCATCTCAAGCAGGTCGCGAACGCTTATCGAATTATCATTATTGACATCTGACGCAAGGATCTTATAGGGACTGTTGAACGGTTTTTTACCGAGGATATGGTCCCTGATGGCGATCACATCGCTGATATTGACGCCCTTGATCGCGCTTTCATTTTTGGCTACTTCAAGCTCAATATCCGACCCTGGTGGAATATCCCGTATCTGATATTGTCCCGTCGCCCCTGTCTTCTCCATAAAGTCGACCGCACCATGGGCATGTACTTCCGCATTTTCTATCGGAATTCCATTTTCATTGGCAAGCTGACCGACAATACCCATCATATGAGAACAGTCGATTGTCTCTCCTTCGGGCACCAGGATATTCAGGTCGATCTTACAGGAAGTGCTCAGGCCTGCCAGGTCAAACACCCATACAGAGACATCCTCGATGCTCAGGTCAGCAGGGTTTCCGGTACAGGCAAGATACAGGACACTGTCGCCGAGATCCAGGGAATCAAACGTCATAATAACCGGTGAAGAATTACAGTTATCATTCGGGTATCCAAACTGGGCAAACTCCGATGCATATATCGTATCCAGGCCTGATGGATTGATGTAGACATTAATACTGTCAGGACAAGCAAATCCCGGGGGCAAAGAGTCGATGATCGTCAGGTAGAGGTTAAAATTAGAGACATTGCCACATGTATCCTCGGCGCTGAATCCGACAGCTATGGTTCCAACCTCATAGACACCCGTCAAATCCAGATGCCCGTTTTCAAAGGTTAAAGGCAGGCCACTATTGAAATCTACGATCGGAGAGCAGTCGCCTATCTCTATCAGATTATTGGACAGGTCCAGTCCATTCTTACAATCCACTTCCGTCCTGACGACTGCAAATACCGTATCATTGTTATTAATGCCTATCAATTGCGGACCGGTCGTATCTATAATATTGATCAGCTGTGTATATGTAAATAATCCGTCATTGGTAACGGGATTATAATTACAGCTGTCGATAACGGTCCATGACCGGCTGATCGCATAACACGCTGCAGGATCAGTAGCTACCGCCGCCTCATCTGAGAAGCTGACAGAGGTAAAGTAACAGGCTGATGAAGTGAATGTCGGGAAGCTATTGATAACATAAGGGTCATGAGATGATTCACACGAAACGGTTATATTGTTCTCCGGCCAGTCGATATTAGCTTCCGACAGCTCCGACGACCCCTCGACCGAGATATTGAAGCTGCATACATCCGTCCTTCCGTCATGCGTTTCGATGCTGTACGTTACCGTCAGCAACGACGTGCCGCACATATTATCGACATCTCCCGTGATCAGTGTATCCAGCTCATAGCTGCCGCACACATTCTGAATAACAGGGGCAGGAAGATTGGCAGGGTTGAAATCCATCATGCACGATATGGTATAGGATGCAGGGCAGATGAGCAATTCGTCACTGCTGTATTCGACCGTAACTGTCATGGTATCGACTGTCTGTACACCACATGAATTGGTCGCCGTAAAGATCACCTGTGTGACTCCCAGCGGATAGTCACCATCAGCATTGGCACCACCGTTATTAAAGCTGTTGGTAATAGTTATGGGTCCACCACAACCTGTTGCTGTAGCCAGCGGCAGATCGACAAAGGCGGTACAGTCATCACTATCTGTCGGCTCTACCGTGATATCGGCCGGAATGACCAGCACAGGAGCTGTCAGCCCGCCGACCGTTATAAGTTGCGTATGGATAAACCTGCCCTGGGTTCCTCCGGACAGATTGAACAAACAGGAGTCGATGACCGTATATGTCTTATGTATTACGGCACAGCCGTCGACATTGAGTGTGGTATCAGTAAGCTGTGAAAATATATCTATTTCGTTACAGAAGCTTCCGAGCAGGACCGGTGCACCGGTGACGTTTCCGTCTGTGACATCAGGCGTACATCCGGCATCGGCTATGTCAGCGGGCCATATAATATCGCCTTCATCAAGCGGATTGGTATTTGTAACATTGAATACCTCATTGCAGCTTGCTGTATTACCCGAGCCGTCCGTTGCCACATACGTGACCGTGATCAGTCCTGTTTTATTACAATTGAGGTCATTGTCGACCGTCCAGCTTATAACAGGTGTACCACAATTGTCAGTCACATCAGGAATATAATCAGCGGGATCGAAGTCATCGAGATCGAAGCAACTCAGCTCGATCACATCGCTGCTTCCGCAGTCGATCACAGGAGCTTCGTGATCCTGTACCGTGACCGTAACTTCACACACGGAACAATTTCCATACTGGTCACATACCCTGAACTGGAGGATATTCGATGAACCCACTTCGTTACAGGTATAAGTGATACAATTGGTGTAGGTGGATGAAGTCGATTTTTTGACTGAAATGGTCAATGGCCCGCCGCAGTTATCAAAATAGTCAAAGTCCAGGCTATCGGCACATACAGTTCCGGTCTGACCGTTGCCCAGGCCTACATTGATATTATGACAGGTCACCGACGGCCCCTGCTGATCCTCTACCGTCACAATGTAGCTGCACGAGCTTGTATTGTTGCAGCCGTCGTTGGCGATGACCTCTATGGTATGGTCACCGACGGCCAGGCTGACGGCCGGGGTAAACACAAGGACACCGTCGACCCGGTATGAGAATGTGATATTCTGTGAACAATTATCGGTAGCCTGGACGTCCTGGAAAGTATAGCTGGCAACACAGCTGCCTATATTGGTCGGGATGACCTCATTATCAGGACAGGTCAGTACCGGTGCCGTCGTATCCACAGCCATAATATTCTGTGTATCCCGGACCATCGTATTGTTGCACTCATCCATGATGGTCCAGATGCGACGTATCTTATACCTGCCTTCGCATCCCATCGGGATGACCTTATCGGTATAATTGAACCAGGTATAACATACGCCTGTAAGCGGGTATCCCAGCCAGGTCGGCTGACCGGTCACGCTGGTATCACTGCTGAATGCCTCACAGCTGATGGTTGTATCATTGGGAAAAATGATCTCATTGAGGACCGGGCGAAGAAATCTCACCGTATCCTGGCATGTAGAGGAGTTGCCGGAGGCATCGGTAGCTTTATAGGTTCTGACGATCTCAAAGGTATATGGAGACGGACAGTTATATACTCTCTCGGTATGGCTGAGGATCGTTACCACAGGAGGGTTGGTGCAGTTATCCGTGACTGTGACCAGCGGCGTATAAGGTGCCGGCAGGGAATATACATCAATACCGCATGGCAGCTCGATGGTAGTGCACTCAAATACCGGTGGAAGCTTATCCTCCACCAGGAATACGCTGGAACAGGTCAGGTTGTCGACCGGGTCATAAACGACCGCTGTCAGATAATGTCCTACATCATCACAGGTTATGATGGGCTGAGGACGGCCGACGATCGACAATTGTAAGGAGGCAAAATTAGGATAGCTGGGGCTGACAAAGTAGCCGGGCGTCAGAGTCGATGTTCCGTTCTGGCTGATCGACACATTGACACCCTGCAGACAATTGAGTGTGGGGAGGATCTGGCCTGCTTTCTGAATTACGGTCTTTGATCCTGTAAAGTGGTTAGTCGCCTGATCAGGAAAGGCCATCTCATTTTCAATGATGATCAGCCCAAGAAGAGCCATCCACGCCATATTGAACATTGCAGACCGGCCCTTGAATTTTCCGTTAGTTTGTAAAAATCTCATAACCAAAAAATGTAGTTTACTATTTTGAATAAAGAGATATAGCTTGCAAGATCAAAAAGACCAAAGGATGATACTTTTATCACCCTTTGGACAAGAAACCTTATTACAAAATATATCATACCGGGGTCACCGGCTTAGAATACTGTTTTTGGGAAAGACACTTTTAAAAGGCGGCCGACCCCGCAAGGCCGGCCATTCGGTTCTATTAAATGATATCTTTTTATATATTAAATATTATACACAACTATATAATATTATTTATTCATCATTTAGACATTACAAAAATATGTAATATGTTTTTCGCACCAATACCTCCAAAATATTAAATATTAAATATTATTATAATATATTATAATAAAGGAAATATGTGGACCCGCCTGAATCGCCATCCAGAGAGGTTCAGATCGCTATATAATTAATAATAGTCGTGGCTGCTTTACGATAAAGGCATTACCACCCGGGCACAAGGTTCAATCCGAAATTCCAGCGGCCGCCTTTGTTCAATGTCCTGGCATAGTATGGCTCCAGGATAACGGAGCCGAACAGATTGATCCTTGCCGATACGCCGCCCGACATGAGCACCGGAGGCCGGAAAGATTCGACATCGTTGGAAAAGTCACTGAATGATTCAAATGCGACGCCGCTGTCAAAAAATAACGCCAGCTCTGTAAATAAAAATTTCGATCTGAATAACGACAACTGTTCCGGACCTGTAAACGGAAGCCTGACCTCGAAGCTTCCCGCCAGCAGCTTATTCCCATAAGTGCTCCGGTAAGGTATGCCGAGCAGCTGCGAAAACTCCTGCTCCGAATAACGGAGGAAGCCCCTCACTATGGTGGGATCGATCGCGAAGAGGGGATAAATATCACTGTTCTGTGATGTGAGCCCGTAGCGGTTGTAATTGTACAATCTCGCACTGAGGCTTACCGGCTTCAGGAACTTATAATAACGTGCATCGAGCACTGACGCGGTAAAGTCATAACGGCCGAAATACCTCTCAACGCCAAGCCTGTACCTGAACCCGTTCAGGGGTGAGGCGACGCCCCACTGTGCATTATCGCCGACCAAAGCCGTGCTCACATTAAAGAGATCAAAGCCGGCCGGAGCGTCGATCTTGTTTTCATCGGCATATACCAGCCGTCCCGTATATGGATGGTAAGGATTGGCAGGATCGAAATAATAGTATTCGCTCAGTCTTGTATAACGATAGTGATAGCGGCTGTACCCGCCGCCCAGCTCGACCCGGTGCGTCACATTGAACGGCAGTTGTACAATGCCGCTGATACCCTCCTCAAATCTCCTTATGAGATCGATATCGTACCTCTGCACCGGAATCACCTCACCCGAGCCCTGATTTTGCAGTTGGTCCTGCTGTATATTGCTCAGCGCGCTGTAATACGCCGGATAATGGGAGATACCCAGTCCCCAGCCGATCCTGTTCTTATTGTTGAGATAGAATACCTGGCCGCCAAAATCATAAATCTGTCCGCTCAATGCAAGATTGGTATAGATCTGCTGATCCCCCAGCATGTCGCTGAACAATGCGAAGATACCGCCGTTGAGATTGGTGCTGTTGCCATAGCCCCTGTTATTGCCGACACCGATACCCGTACCTCCGGTGATCATGTCGAGGCGGATCCGGGGCTTGTAAGCCTCTTCGGATATGGTAAATCCGCCGTCGGTATAGATCCTGTCCAGCTGATCTATAGCGTTATCGACAATGGACTTCGACACATCCGTGTTGTGCGGTAACATCCCCGCCGACTGCTCGATCTCATGGCGATCCACAGGTATAAGCTCCATAGCTTCAGGCCTGGCTGTATAGATGGTATATTCATGATCGTTATAATATGAGTAGACCATTCTGTCTCTACGGGGCGACACGCTCAGCGCCGGGCTGTACTCGGTAATTCCCGTCACACCTGTGATAAACCGGCTCATCTGGAAAAGACTGTCCGCGTCAACGACATATTTATATATATTTCTATAGCCGTCTCTGTCCGAAAGGAAATAGATATTGCCCTGGTTATCGACCTGGGGATTGAGATTGTTGGCGCCAGTGAACAGGTCCGGTATCCTGGCTTCACCGCTCGCCATATCCCTGACGGCAATATTGAAGGTCCATTTATTGAGACGGCGGCCGTTGTTATAGGTCAGCTGGTCGGTAGCATACACGATCGAGCGGCCATCAGGACTCCAGGCAGGCTGCAGCTCTGAGTAGGCATCATCGGTCAGCTGTGTCAGTTTGCCGGTTTTAAGATCGAATGCATACAGGTCGGTTTGACCGTCTTTCATACCGGACAGAACGATGGTCTTTCCATCAGGGCTCCAGGCCGGGTTGGCCAGCGCCCTCACCTCGTCGAAAACTTCGGAACGGATGGTCTTACCGGTTTCAACATTTTTGATCAGAAGCTCATTTCTCCCCTTATTAAAGATGATAAAGGCAAACTGCTTACTATCGGGCGACCAGCTGCCGGTCGATTCCAGGTAATTGAACTCTTCGATATGCCCGCCTGAGTTATTGGAGGCCAGGCGTCTTATGATGGAACCGTCGGAAGTTTTAGCCACAAATAAAGAAGTGGAGAACAGGTCTTTTTCCGACAGGAAGACCACGTACCTGCCGTCGGGGCTGACTACGGGGCTCACGTTCATTCTGCCGGCATTTTTATCCGTGATAATAGGCTTACCCACGCGATCCTCTTTTTTACCCAGCAGGTAGGGCTTGTAATAATCTTTGAGGTACCGGACAAACTCATCGCCCATCTCCTTCTCTGTTTTGGCAAACATACCCTTCAGCGCTACATCCAGACCGTATTTAGCGGTATTGGTAAACAGCGGAGCGATGGCCTGATCACCGTACCTGGCGGAAATAAAGGCCCAAAAGGCTTGGCCATAGCGATAAGGGAAATATCTGCCGTCGCTGAGCTTTTTCAGATCAGGCACATCGTCATTGAGCACAGCATCACGCATCCACATGGCAGTGAATGCATCTTTGCTGCCCCTGCTCAGGTATTCAGCCATCCCTTCCACCATCCACAGCGGCAGGTTCTGCAGGTTGCGGATATTGGTGCTGTCGCCGTTGATGATCATATTGTACTGGAAGGCGTGTACCAGCTCATGGCCAAGCACGTGATGTGTCTGCTCATTGCTGAATGTCCAGGGCAGCACGACCCGGTTTTTGAAGGCTTCGGTCACTCCGCCGGTGCCTACGCTGATATTGCCCTGTACCGTATTGGTTTGCTGGAACTGGCCGTGATCGTTGTACAGAATGATCGGGTTATGTGCCGGCAGCTCGTTATGTAGCAGGGTGCTGTGCTGGTGCGCCCACTGCTCTGCCCAGCCGGCAAAGGAATATAGCCTGCCCCTGTCTTCCATGACATGGTAGATATCGAAGTGTGGCGTCTTCGCTACTGAAAAATCCAATTTATCATATCTGGGCTTGTTACTTCCGAAATACTGGGCTTTCAGGTCCGGCTGAATGAGCATCGTGATCAGAAAGAGCGAAAGCAACGTATACCATTGATTGCTTTTCATAGGTTGAATATTGGTGCGTTCAATTCAATATAACGGATGAAAACAACCAACAGATCACGTCTGAATGTTAAACCTAACTTAAAACTTTGGAAAATAGACCGTTAGACAATGGTCAGGTCACTTTAGCCTTTCTCAGTATCTTCGAGAAGATCCCTGGAACAAACCGCTTCAGGTAGATGGCCAGGATCTCCTTACCCCCGATGTAGATCTCCTCTTTTCCGGCGCCTATGCCCTTTACAGCCTTTCTGGCCAGCTTTACCGGGTCCATCCCCTGGTCAGTCTTCTCATCCATCGTATTCTGCGCCTTTCCGTCGCCGGTTACAGCCGAATAGCTTATGTTGGTCCGGATGAAGCCGGGGCAGATAATGGTTACGCCGATCTTTTGCTCATACAGCTCGGCCCTCAGGCTGTCGAAATAGCCATGCAGGGCGTGCTTGCTGGCTGAATAGGATGTACGCTTGGGGCTTCCTATAATGCCTACAAGGCTGGTGATCACGGCGATATGCGCACCTCCCTGGCTGATCATACGCGGCAGTAAGGCCCGCGTCAGGTATACGGTACCAAAATAGTTGATGTCAAATATCTTACGGGCCACCTGGTCTTCCGTATCAAGGGCTGAGGCCCGCTGGCTGATGCCTCCGTTATTGACGAGGACATGAAGCGGGATATTTTTTGATTCCAGGGAAGAAACGGCAGTGTCGATCGACCGGCTATCAGCGAGATCGATGGCCTGAATGACGATGTCCACGTTAGGATTACATGAATCGGCCGTCTTTTTCAGCTCCGCTTCATTCCTGCTCATGAGCACAAGGTTGCAGTTATGATAGGAAAATTCGATCGCCAGGGCCCTCCCGATACCGGACGAGGCGCCCGTGATCCAGACCCATTTATCTTTAAGCTCCATATTATTTTTTTACAAAGATGGGCATTTTGACACCAATTTGAAACCCGGTCACCATGCGGACAGACCTTACCGGAATATCAGCGTATCCCTGCGGGGCGCAAAACCAGTAAAGATCCCGATCGGATTGGAGGCTCCGCTCACATTGGACCGGATCTGCCCGGGCTGGCCAAAGGGATTACCATTGGCAGAACTGGCATTCGCCTTACTTTCAAAGAACTCGTGAAACTCCTTTGTGATATGCATCAGGGTAAAGATCAGCGTATCGCCGGTTACCGGCTTCCTGTCCTCTCTCTCGTAGAATGTACCGTAAGCCACCTCCGCGGTCTGGTTGATCCTGTCATCGGTCGTATAATCCTGCTCTGCAATGCTGTCCAGCGATGCCACGTGGATCATCCGCCGGTAATAATCGGCCGTATTCCTGTCATCGGTATGATATACAAAGACAGTCGCTCTGGTCTTCTGTGCATTGGCATATTCAACACGGGTACTGTCGATGGAGACCGGCTCAGGGATGCGGGTCGTCGAGGTGATGACGCTGCCATCGCTGAGCGTTATGATCAGGTCGAAGCCGGTATCATGGTCATCGGGCACGATCTCGCTGCCCGAATAGTTGGATATGAAGCCCGTCGCGCTGTTGAGCTCTATCTTTTCCTGAAGGCGGATCGTATCGCCTCCGTGGATGATCATCACATCGGCGCCTTTTTCGAGTATGGATTCAAGATATAACGCAGGATTTTCGCTTGCCAGCGGATCGAAGAAGCTGTTGCTGTGCGTCAGCAGCAGCTCATATCGCTGACCCGGTATGAGATAGCACTCCACCACAGGCTGTGGTACATATTGCGGCAGCTCTATGTCGACTTCCTTGCTCAGGTTGCATGAAACAAGCGTGATCAGCCCGAGGCAGGTAACAATCATTTTTTTCATTTTCTTCCGTTTTTAAAAATTAAAGTTCCAGGTGATCGATGGCAGGATAGGGAAAAGCGATACCTGCCGTGCATTGATGCGTTGCGGTATCCTGACCGTGACACCATCCTGCGTCAGGGTCTTGTATTCCGTCTCCAGCGTCAGAAAATACGGGTTTCTCCTGTCGTATACATTGTAGATGCTCAAGCTGAGATTGCTCTCACCCCACTTCGGAAACATATAATATATAATGCTGACATCTCCCCTGTGGTAGGCTGGCAGCCGGAAGGTGTTGCGGTCGCCATAGACGGGCGTGACGGGATCGAAGGAACCTCCCCTGGTATCCTGGAATACGGCACGTCCGCCCGGCAGCCAGGCGAGGTCGCCGGAACCGTATATCCAGGAGGCCGAGGCCGTCCACCTGCGGCTCAGCTTATAGGTCGCTACCACCTTGATATCATGCCTCCTGTCATATCTCGGGGAGAAATACCTGCCGTCCATGATACCCTGGAATTCACCGCGCCTGACAAATGCAAGCGTATAGGCCAGCCATCCCGTCAGCTTACCGAAGTCTTTCTCCAGGCTTATTTCCGTACCATAGGCGTAGCCCTTGCCAAACTCAAACTCCTGCTCTATTTCGTCATTGAGAAAGAGGTTGGCACCATCCCTGAAGTCGACCTGGTTGTGCAGCCATTTGTAATAATATTCATTGGTCAGCAGAAGCCCCTGGGCGATCAGGTAGCTGAAGCCCACCGAGACCTGGTCGGACCGCTGAGGATGCACGACTGACGTAGAGGGGTACCATACATCGGTTGGCAGCGACAGTCCCGAATTGGATACCAGGTGCACATATTGTTTCATCCTTGCATATCCTGCCTTGACCGACCATCTTGTATTTGCCTCATATAACAGTGCAAGGCGCGGCTCGAGCCCCGCATCGAAGAACCGGTTGCTCGACCATCCGGACAGTCTCAGACCCGCATTGGCCTTCAGCTTCTTTATGATCTCAAATTCATCGCTTACATAGAGGCCGTACTCCATGCCGGTGCGATCGATCCCGCTGCTGAAGGAGATGGCGCCGTCGTCCGAGCCGGCCTTCAGCCGACCGACCGTAAAATCATAATAGGTCGTCGCGAGGCCCATCCTGATACTATGCCGGTTGTCCGGGTTATAGCCAAAATCGATCTTCCCGGCATAATTGCGGATCTTGCTGCCGAGAGAGAAGCTGAACCCGCTGATCTCATTGGAGATATCGTAGTTATAATCGGAAAATACAAATGAAGTATTGGCAAATAGCTTATTATTGAAAATATGGTTCCATCGCGCGGTCAGAGTGGCATTGCCCCAGCTGAAGCCGAGGTCGAGCGTGCTGTCTTTCAGGGCAAAATTGTCCTGCCCGAAATAGCCGCTCAGGTAGAGCCTGTCCTTCTCCCCGATCTTTGTATTGATCTTGGCATTCAGATCATAAAAATTATAAGCGGGTATCTTGTTCCAGTCCGGATTGCTCTCCTGGCTTTTATTGATGGCGTTGGTGATAAGGTCGACATAGGTCCGGCGGCCTGATACGACAAAGCTGGTATTTTCATTGCCAATGGGCCCCTCCAGGGTCAGCCTTGAGGTAATGAGGCCGATACCTCCTGAGCCGCTCAGCTTTTTGTTGTTGCCATCCTTCATACGCACATCGATGACCGAAGACAGGCGACCGCCGTACTGTGCCGGGAAGCCGCCCTTATACATGCGCACATCCTTGACCGCATCGGAGTTGAAGGTGGAAAAGAAACCGAAGAGGTGGTTGGCATTGTACACCGTGGCCTCATCAAGGAGGATCAGGTTCTGATCGCCCGCGCCTCCGCGCACATACAGGCCGGTGCTGCCCTCCGAGCCGGATGATACGCCGGCTTTGAGCTGGAGAGTCTTGATGATGTCGACCTCGCCGAAAAGGGCAGGAAGGACCTTGCTGGTCCTGGTCGATATCTGCTCGACGCTCATCTGTGTGCTTTTGAGCTTGTCTCGTAACTGGTCGGCCGTGATCACCACCTCATCGAGGGCCACAGAGCCTTCATGGAGCCGGATGTTGTATTTGAGATCGCTGCCGGTGGGCAGCCGCACCGAAAACTGTTCCATTCCGATATAGGATGCCGTCAGCTCCACCGTATCCGACGAAGGAACGGTGAGGGAATAAAATCCATATTCATTGGTCACCGTCCCTGCTCCGGCCGAACGAACCTCCACCCTGGCGCCGATCAGTGTCTCACCGGTGCCGGCATCAGTGATCGTTCCGAAAAAGGTTGTTTTACCGGTCTGAGCTATCACCGCGCTATGTGCCAGGATGAGGAATAAGCCAAGTAAAAAGGAAAAAATCGTAACTTTTCTTTTCATACACATCATTGAGGCAACGGCTCTCTCCAGCCGGGCTGTTTCATTAAAAAAACATATAACGCATTTAGGAGTGCAAAGTTATCTCCCGAAAACATATTTAAATAATCACAATATGTACAAAAGGGAATATTTGAATAAATGTAATAAGATAACAACAGCGCCACCTTCCGCTGAAATATTACAAATAATCGTTATGGTATCGTTTTTGTAACTACTATGATGTAAAAAATGTCCCTTTCATTTTTACAAACCGGTTTTTATTGATCACTGGCTGATAAATAAAAATATGAGACCTATTACAAAAGAAGTTAAAGAACTGCTGAAAGACAAGTCAAAAGATATGAGGATCTGGGTGATCATGATACTTGCCCTGACACTCCTGATCCTTGTAACCCGGTTCCCCGTATAGAGGGAGCCCGGACCTGAATTTTTTTGTTTCATAGCCATATAGTTTTGGACATAAACCTTATTACGTATTTCCAGAATATCAACGGGCGCCTGAATGAAGGCGCCTGTTGGTTTTTATACCATAAGGGCACACCGGGCCGGTAAATATTATCCCGGCCGGAGCACGGGGGCAGAGAGCACAGCATAATTATGTATCTTTGCAAAAAACAAGAATAACAATGGTACGGATCCTCCTGTTCTGCTTCATTTCCCTGTTATCCATGACCGCCTATGCACAGCCGCCGGCAGGTGATGCCAATGTGGGTGATCATTATGGCGAGAAACCACAGACCAAAGACGTCATGGACATCGCCGAGCTGCCTGCCAGGCTGGAAAAAGAGCCTGTCCTGCAGACACGTATCAAGGGTAAGGTCCTTGATGTATGTTCCAAAAAAGGCTGCTGGATCGAGCTTGCCGTCGACGATAAGACCACCGCATTTGTCAAGATGAAGGACTATGCCTTCTTCGTTCCGACCGCAGCCATCGGCAAAACGGTCGTCCTGGAAGGCGAGGCTAAAATGACAACAACCTCCGTCGAGGAGCTGAAGCATTATGCTGAAGACGCTAAGAAATCACAGGCCGAGATCGATGCCATCACTGAACCAAAAAAAGAGATCAGGTTTATGGCGAGCGGCATCCTAATAATGGAATAAATAATAATCTTAAGGGATTTCCCGTTTATCCTCTTAGGTTTCTATATTTGTAACGTTTATGAGAACGTTTTATTTCATATTTGGAATTTACATTTTGGCAATATCCCTTTTGCCCTGCAATGATATTCCTCATATGGAAGCATCAGAAAACCATCAATTTTCCATAGAGCAAAACCATGTTCACGATAGTGAACATACCGACCTCTGCAGTCCATTCTGTATTTGTTCCTGCTGTAATACAAGCGTCATTACACACCCGGCTTATTTCTCAATAGAAAATTATTTATTCAGCCAGATTTTTGATAAAAAATCAATACCCGGAGATTTCCTATATATTTCCAATGACTACAGGAATATATGGCAGCCACCTAAAGTTAATGCTTAACATCACGTTGATAATCATACAGTCTCAACTGTACTAATTATCATACTTGCAGAATGTAGCTGACAGCTGACATTCAGGAAGCTATTCTATTGCTTCCGTCATTACAATTTTTTGTTAATCATTAATTTTTTCTATTGTGCTAGACAGCATTATAAAATTCAGTATCAATAACAAGCTTGTCATTGGTATAATGACCTTGTTACTCATAACATGGGGAGCGTGGAGTGCCTTGCGTTTACCTGTTGATGCCGTACCCGATATTACCAATAATCAGGTACAGGTTATTACACTTTGCCCTACACTGGCAGGGCAGGAAGTGGAACAGTTGGTCACATTTCCTATAGAACAAAGTATTGCCAATCTTCCTGACCTGGAAGAAACAAGAAGTATTTCCCGTTTTGGACTGTCAGTTATTACCGTTGTTTTTGATGAAGATGTTGACATCTATTTTGCCCGGCAGCTTGTCAATGAAAAGCTGAAAGAAGCGGAAGAAAGAATCCCGAAAGGTATTGGAACACCTGAACTGGCGCCTGTAAGCACAGGTCTGGGCGAAGTGTATCAATATATTATACACCCCAAGAAAGGAAGCGAGAAAAAATACAATGCCAAAGATCTGCGTACCATGCAGGATTGGATCGTAGCCCGTCAGCTTAACGGCACTAAAGGCATTGCCGAGGTAAATAGCTTTGGTGGCGAGCTGAAACAGTATGAAGTAGCCGTTAACCCCAACCGATTAAAAGCAATGGGCGTAAGTATCACCGATATATTGAATGCCCTTGAAAAAAATAATCAGAATACAGGTGGTGCATACATTGATAAAAAGCCCAACGCTTACTTCATTCGTGGTATCGGTTTGGTAACATCACTGGAAGATGTAGCAAACATAGCCATAAAAAACACAACCGCAAGTGTCCCGGTTTTCATAAAAGATGTTGCCGATGTTCGTTTTGGCAATGCTGTCCGCTACGGAGCATTAACTTACAATGGCGAAGTAGATGCCGTTGGCGGTGTGGTCATGATGCTCAAAGGAGAAAACAGTAATGAAGTTGTAAAACGTATCAAGGAAAAATTACCTGTTATTCAGAAATCTTTACCTGCCGATGTCGTGATAGAACCCTATTTAGACCGCACTGATCTGGTCGGCAGGGCTATCAGTACCGTAGAAAAGAATCTGATTGAGGGCGCATTAATAGTAATTTTTGTTCTGGTATTGTTTTTAGGAAATCTAAGGGCAGGATTGATCGTTGCTTCCGCTATTCCATTATCAATGCTGTTTGCATTGGGCATGATGAATGTTTTTGGAGTAAGCGCCAACTTAATGAGTTTGGGAGCGATAGACTTCGGGCTGATTGTGGATGGTGCTGTAATTATAGTGGAAGCCACTATACACCATTTAGGTTTACGAAAATCATCAAACAGGCTTACACAGCAGGAAATGGACGATGAAGTTTTTTTATCAGCTTCCAAAATCCGTAATAGTGCAGCTTTTGGTGAAATCATCATTCTAATAGTATACATTCCGATATTGACATTGGTGGGAGTTGAGGGCAAAATGTTTCGCCCAATGGCACAAACGGTTGGCTTTGCCATTTTGGGAGCATTGATCCTGTCATTGACCTATATACCGATGATGTGCGCTTTGTTGCTGTCTAAGAAAGTTTCTCATAAAGAAACCTTTTCAGACAAAATGATGAATTTCCTGCAAGGTATTTACCAACCGTTATTACGAAAAGCAATTAAAATAAAGTATTGGTTAGTGGGTGGAACGATAGCCCTATTTGCTCTGAGCATCCTGCTTTTCAACAGGATGGGCGGCGAATTTATTCCACAATTACAGGAGGGCGACTTTGCTTTCCACTGCATTTTGCCGCAGGGAAGCTCATTAAGCCAGAGTATTGAAACATCCATGCAAGCTTCACAGATCATCAAACAGTTTGACGAAGTAAAGATGGTGGTAGGAAAAACAGGAGCGGCAGAAGTTCCCACAGACCCCATGCCACCCGAAGCCACCGATTTAATGATAATCCTGAAACCGCAAAAAGAATGGAAAGCAAAAAAGGACTATACCCGGTTAGGCGATGAAATCAACAAAGCATTGGAAATTATTCCCGGTGTATTCTTTGAAAAAAACCAACCCATCCAAATGCGCTTTAATGAATTGATGACAGGTATCAGGCAGGATGTGGCGGTAAAGATTTTCGGAGAAAACCTGGACAGTCTTGCCGTATATGCCAGCAAAGTAAGTCAGGTAATACAAAACGTGGACGGGGTTACTACACCTCAGGTAGAACGTGTAGGAGGATTGCCTCAGATCAATGTGGAATATGACAGGACAAGGCTTGCCAATTACGGTATCAATGTAGAGGATGTGAACAACGTCGTGAGTGCGGCGTTTGCAGGTAAAAGCGCAGGACAGGTCTTTGAAAATGAGCGGCGTTTTGATTTGGTTGTCCGATTAGACAGCGCTTACAGAACCGATATAGACGATGTCAGCAATTTAATGATACCAACCAATACAGGCAATCAAATTCCATTATCGCAGGTGGCAGAAGTCAGCTACAAAATAGGCGCAGCACAGATCAGCCGTGAAGAAAGTAAACGAAGAATTGTTATCGGCTTCAACGTATCTGGCAGGGATGTGCAAAGTGTGGTAAAAGACATACAGGAAAAACTGGAAACACAAATAAAATTGCCAACAGGATATTATTTTACTTATGGCGGACAGTTTGAGAATTTGCAGCAAGCAAGCAAGCGTCTTATGATAGCCGTCCCGACATCCCTGTTTCTTATTTTTTCCTTACTATACTTTACGTTTCATTCTTTGAAGCAGGCAGCCTTGATCTTTACCGCAATCCCTATGAGCGCCATCGGTGGTGTAGTGGCATTGCTGTTGCGGGATATGCCTTTCAGTATCAGTGCGGGCATTGGCTTTATTGCCTTATTCGGTGTGGCGGTATTAAACGGAATTGTGCTGATCGGCACTTTCAACCAATTAAAAAAAGACGGAGTCGCCGACATAATAAAACGGGTGTTTGACGGCACAAAACAAAGACTGCGGCCTGTATTGATGACCGCAACAGTAGCAAGTCTTGGCTTTTTACCTATGGCATTAAGCACAGGTGCCGGCGCAGAAGTACAAAAACCTTTGGCGACGGTCGTTATTGGCGGGTTGGTTACGGCTACATTCCTTACCCTGTTTGTATTGCCTTTGCTTTACATCATTTTCAATTCAAAAATCAATTTTGGAAAAAAAGGTAGAATGAAATCAGTTACAACCATACTGGTATTATTTCTTTCCGGCATAGGCATTGAAACCTATGCCCAAACCAAAAAAATTATTGGAGTAGAGGAGGCCATAAATATTGCCTTGCAAAATAATGGTAACATAAAGGCAAAAGATCTGGAAATAAAGTCGACGCAAAGCCTGAAAAAAACAGCAGGAGAATTGCCCAAACTGGATTTTAACGCACAATTGGGACAATACAACAGCGTTAAATTTGACCAATCGTTTCAGGTAGGACAAACGATACCTTTTCCAACGCTGTTTGGTGCTAAAAAAGAACTTATTAATGCACAAGTAAGAAGTAGGGAATTACAAAGTGAAGTAACCACACTTGAATTAAAAAATCAGGTCCGTACATACTACTACCAAATTCAATACCTGTTACACAATCAAAAGCAGTTATCGCGGTTAGACAGCTTATACAATGATTTTATCAAAATAGCGGAACTACGATATAAAACAGGCGACACAAAAAAAGTCGAAATCAGTACAGCGCGAGCCAAGCAGGGTGAAATTCATTTATTGCTGAAACAAAACGAGGTATATCTGGTGAATGCGTATCAGAGCTTACAGGCATCAATGAATACCGACGAATCGTTTGAAGTAAGCAATGATGAAGAATTTAAGCCGTTACAGGTAAGCGCTTTATTGGACAGTTCAGACGTAGCCGGCCATCCCGCTATCAAGGCCCTGTTCCAGGAAATTTTAATTGCTGAACAAGCAAAGGAAGTAGAAAGAGCACAGAGCTTGCCGAATTTTACGATAGGTTATGTCAATCAATCTTTGATAGGCTTTCAAACCATAAACGGGCAGGAAAAATATTTTAATTCTGCCAACCGGTTTAGTTCGGTAAACATAGGCGTTGCTATTCCTTTAACGTTCGGGGCAACCAAAGCAAGGATAAAGTCTTTGGACTATCAAAAGCAAGCAGCACAAGCCAATGCACAGCAACAGCAGATTTTGTTACAAACACAGTTGCAAAACGCTACACAACAATATCGTCAGGATCTGCAACAGTTCAATTATTATCAGCAACAAGCCCTTCTCAATGCCGATGATATTGTCTCAGCAGCACAGTTAGGCTACCAAGCAGGAGACATTAGTTATGTGGAGTATCTCTATGCTTTGCAGACTAACACCGATATACAGTTAGGATATTTAAAAAGTATTCAGCAGGTAAATCAGTCTGCAATCAATATTTATTCACTAATCAATCAATAATCCGGTATGTATTTCAAAATAAAAAAATTGATCCCTTTTGTATTATTACTTAATGTTTTGCTTTTAACAGGCAGTTGTGAGAGTACAGGCAATCATTCACATAATGAAGAAGATCACAAAGAGGCAGCAACCTTAGACGAACAGGATCACGAAGAAGGAACACCCACTATCGCCACACTTACGCAGGAGCAGATAAAAGCGGTAGGTATACAATTCGGCAAAGTGGAAAACAAACAACTCACAGCCACTATAAAAGCAAATGGTATGCTTCGGGTGCCGAACAATAACAAAGCCAACGTAACTTCATTGTATGGTGGAGTAATCAAAACTTTGAATGTTCAAATTGGAGATTATGTAAGAAAAGGACAAGTAATAGCGACCATTGCCAACCCGCAGTTTATTCAGTTGCAGGAAGAATATTTATCCATTGGCAGTAAAATAACCTTTGCGGAGCAGGAAGTGCAACGCCAGCAGGAGCTTAATACAGGTAATGCGGGTGCGTTAAAAAATTTGCAGAATGCAACTGCAGAACTCCACACATTGCAAACGCGGAAAGCCTCGCTACAGCAGCAGATACGGCTAATGGGCATCAATCCCGGCACCGTATCAAACACGAACCTGAAATCGGCATTAGTAGTTACAAGCCCTTTAAATGGAACGGTAAGCGATTTATTCGCCAAAATAGGCAGCTATGTTGATGTCGCTTCACCCGTTGCAGAAATAGTAGATAACAGGTCGTTGCACTTGGATTTACAGGTTTTTGAAAAGGATTTGCCGATGATGAAAATCGGGCAAATTATTCATTTTACATTAACCAACAATCCTGCAAATGAATATGATGCAAAAGTTTTTAGCATCGGTTCATCATTTGAAAACGACAGTAAAACTATTTCCGTTCACGCTTCCGTAACAGGAAATAAAACAGGGTTGATTGACGGAATGAATATTACAGGTATCGTGAGCCTGAACAATGTTACTACACCTGCAGTACCCAACGAGGCTATCGTAAATGCAGACGGTAAATACTACATCTTTATCGTAACCGATAAAAAACCCGGAGAACATCACGGGGAAGCAGAAGACGGACATCAGCACAGCGAAAAAGAAAGCGGCCACAAAGAAGAAGCCAAAGACAACGTAAACTTTGAAAAAGCCGAAGTGGTAAAAGGCGTTTCCAATATGGGCTATACCGCAGTAACTTTTGTACAGGATATTCCGGACCATGCCAGGATTGTTACAAAAGGAGCTTTCTTCATCAATGCCAAACTATCAAATACAGGCGGACACGAACACTAAAAACAGAAGTTATGAACTTTTTAAAAATTTATCTGCCCATATACCTTTTGCTATACTTATTTATAGCATTTGTATGGCCGGGCTACCGGGCATTTAAGAGAACAGGCGTCGGTCCTGTTACTTTCAGCAGATCCGGTAATGCACACGATTATATCGGCTTCGTTATGAAACTTTTAGTGGTCTTGTTATTTATTACGGTGCTGATGTTTCCGTTAAGTGAAAGGATGTACCATTATCTTGTTCCTGTCGGGTACTTGCAAATTGATTTTTTGCAGATAGCAGGGCTTATAATCATTCACCTTTCGTTGCTTTGGATCTGTATTGCACAATTTCAGACGGGCAATAATTGGCGGATCGGTATCGATAAAGAAAATAAAACAGAGTTAGTAACAAAAGGGATCTTTTCTATAAGCCGTAACCCGATTTTTTTAGGAATGATTGTAAGTGTGTTAGGAATAGTTTTGATTATTCCCAATGCACTTACTTTTTTCTTATGCTTACTACTTATTTCATTGTACAAATTCAGATACGGTTAGAAGAAGAATTTCTTACAAAAGAGCATGGTTCAAAATACCAGGAATATAAACATAAAACAAAAAGGTCATTATAATGGAACATCAACATAAATACGATGCACAGGGTAAGCAGCTTTGTTGCACACAGGAACAAAAGATTTACACCAAAGCAGGTGCAAAGAACCTGATACAGGAAGATGATTGTTGCAGTACAAAAAAGCACAAACACGAAGAGCACAGCGATGATGACGGACACGACCATTCACATGCAGGAGGTAGCGTTTTTAAAATGTTTCTGCCTGCCATTGTTTCCCTCGTTCTATTGCTTGCAGGTATCACAATGGATAATTGGTTTCCGCAAACCTGGTTTGCCGGTTGGGTAAGGATTATTTGGTACGTGTTTGCCTATATTCCCGTCGGAGTGCCTGTTATCAAAGAAGCGGTACAAAGCATTGGAAAAGGCGAAATTTTTTCAGAGTTTCTTCTTATGGGTATTGCCACCATAGGGGCTTTTGCTATCGGCGAATACCCCGAAGGTGTTGCCGTAATGTTGTTCTATGCCGTTGGTGAAGTGTTTCAGACAATGGCTGTTTCCAGGGCCAAAGCAAATATCAAATCTTTGCTTGACCAGAGACCCGATGAAGTAACGGTTTTAAGAAACAATGAACCGGAAACCGTAAAGGCAGAAACAGTGAGCATTGGAGAGATCATACAACTGAAGCCTGGAGAAAAATTGGGCCTGGACGGAGCATTACTATCCAAAACAGCATCGTTCAACACTGCAGCTTTAACGGGCGAAAGCAAGCCCGATACAAAAAGCAAAGGCGAAACGGTTTTAGCAGGAATGATAAATCTGAACACTGTCTCACAGGTAAAAGTTACAACAGCATACACGGATAGTAAATTGAGCAGGATTTTGGAGCTGGTGCAAAATGCCACTTCACAAAAAGCGCCAACAGAGTTGTTTATCCGCAGGTTTGCCAAAATCTATACGCCGATTGTGGTGTTTTTAGCCATAGCCATTTGTTTAGTACCGTACTTTTTCGTAGCAGATTACCAGTTCAAAGAATGGTTATACAGGGCCTTGGTATTCCTGGTTATCTCTTGCCCTTGCGCCTTGGTTATAAGTATTCCTTTGGGATATTTCGGAGGTATTGGAGCAGCCAGCAGGAACGGAATACTGTTTAAGGGAAGCAACTTTTTAGATGTTTTATCCAATATCCAAAACGTAGTTATGGATAAGACCGGCACAATGACGGAGGGCGTTTTCAAAGTACAGGAGGTTGTTTTTAATTCAGAATACAATAAAGACGAAATGCTTCAAATGGTCAATGTTTTGGAAAGCTACAGTACACACCCCGTAGCAACTGCCATTCACGAATACGTCGGGAAACCAAACAATGAAATAAGGTTAGAAAATACAGAAGAAATTGCAGGACATGGGCTAAAGGCTGATGTGAACGGAAAACAACTATTGGCAGGGAATTTTAAGCTGATGGATACGTTTTCTATCACTTATGATATAGACCCCAATAGCGTTGTTTATACAATTATTGCTGTAGCTTATGATAAAAAGTTTGTCGGTTATATCACGATTGCCGACAGTATAAAAGATGACTCGCAGGAAGCCATCAATTTGCTGCACCAACTAAATGTTAAAGTTACAATGCTTAGCGGTGACAAAAGTACAGTTGTAAAGTATGTTGCAGGACAATTGAATATAGATAATGCGTTTGGTGATCTATTACCGGAAGACAAGGTAACTAAGATAAAAGAAATTAAAGCCAAAAATGAAACCGTTGCTTTCGTCGGAGATGGCGTAAATGATGCTCCTGTTTTGGCATTAAGTGATGTAGGTATTGCAATGGGTGGATTGGGAAGCGATGCAACTATTGAAACGGCAGATGTGGTTATTCAGGATGATAAACCTGGCAAAATCCCGGTAGCAATCAATATCGGGAAACAGACAAAAAAAATCGTCTGGCAAAACATCGGATTGGCCTTCGGGGTAAAAGTGATTGTGCTTGTACTCGGAGCAGGAGGATTGGCAACGATGTGGGAAGCTGTTTTCGCTGATGTGGGAGTCGCGTTATTGGCTATACTGAATGCTGTAAGAATACAACATAAAAAGTTCTTATAAATTACATTTGATTAATTATTTTTAAACTATAAAGCTTGAAAAATGAAACCATTTTTTGCTGCCTTTTTCTTTCTGCTTTTAACCGGTTTCATTGACAGCTCAGTCCTGTAAAAAAGAAACAGTTGTCATTAAAACAAAAATTTACTGCAATCATCGTATCCGATGCTGCAGTTGTGAAAAAAAGAAACGAGGCCGTTAAAGCTGAGGCGGCAAATGAAAGCATATGTTTTCAACCAACAAATTAACCGACTTGAAGAACATAATTTTATCTTTTGTACTTTTTTGCAGTTGTATATTTAACCTGGACGCCCAACGCTTCCAGTATGTAGCCTCTGTCGATCCCTTTATCGGTACCGGAGGCCATGGCCACGTCTTCCTCGGGGCCAATGTACCCTTTGGCATGGTTCAGGCCGGCCCGGTCAATATAAACCGGGGCTGGGACTGGTGCAGCGGGTACCATTATTCAGGCAGGGAGATCCTGGGCTTCACGCACACACACCTGAGCGGGACGGGCATCGGGGACTGGGGAGATATTCTTGTGCTGCCGGCGAGCGGGCAGACCCTGACGCGGGCTTCTAAAAAAGAAGATCTGAGTGACGGCTACGGCTCACCCTTCGACCATACCAACGAGGTATGCACGCCCGGCTACTACAGGGTCCGCCTCGACAGGTACGGCGTAGAGGCGGAAATGACCACAACGACGCGCGCTGCGATCCACCACTTCCGGTACGATACAGGTACGGACGATCCGCATATTGTAGTAGACCTCAAGTTTGGCACCGGCTGGGATGCGCCGGTCGATACCGGTATGGAAAGACTGGATGATTCGACTTTTGTCGGGCACCGGTTTTCCAAAGGCTGGGCCAGGGATCAGCGTCTCTTCTTCGCCATCCGGCTGTCCGCACCGGTACGCAAGGCCGACCTGCAAAAAGACCCGGAAAAGGGCGACCAGGTCCATGCAGCGGTATTCTACCCCGACCTTTCCGGTGGCAATGACGTATACCTTAAGATCGCCTTATCCCCGGTCAGCGCCCGCAATGCCCTGCTCAACCTTGAAACGGAGATGCCGCATTGGGACCTGGAACGCTATAAAGAAGAAGCTCAAAGCCGCTGGAACGAAAATCTTTCGGTCATCGACTACCAGGCCGCACCCGGCCTCAGAACCATTTTTTATACCTCACTCTATCACAGCTTCTTCTTTCCCTCGGTGTATGACGACGTCAACGGCGATTACAGGGGCAGCGACCAGCAGGAAAGAAAAGGCAAGGCCGGAACCAACTATACGGTCTATTCCCTCTGGGATACCTACCGGGCTCAGCATCCGCTGCTGACCCTCGTCCAGCCGGCCAGGGTCGACGATATCGTCGCGAGCATGCTGCGTATATACCGGGAGCAGGGCAAGCTGCCCGTGTGGCACCTTTCCGGCAATGAAACCAATACCATGGTGGGCTATAGCGCTGTTCCCGTCGTGGTCGATGCCTGGCAGAAAGGCTTCCGGGGCTTCGATCCGAAGCTGGCATACGAGGCGGTCAAACAGTCCTCCATGCAGAAGACCGATGGTATCCAATACATACAGAAGATGCAATACATTCCAGCTGACTCCGTCAACGAATCGGTCGCAAAAGCGCTCGAATATGCCATCAGCGACGGCTGCATAGCATTGATGGCGAAGGGAATGGGGCACGTCGACGATGCAGAATATTACTGGCAAAGAAGCAAGCTCTACAGCCGGTATTTCGACAGGCAGAACACCTTCATGCGGGGCAGAATGGCCGATGGAAGCTGGCGGACACCGTTCAGCCCGTTTGAGGCCCGGCACCGCGAAAACGACTATTGCGAAGGCAACGGCTGGCAATATACGTGGCTGGTCCCCCATGATGTGGAAGGCCTGATCGCACTGATGGGCGGCCAGAAAAAATTCGGGCAAAAGCTCGATTCATTATTCATCGTCACAGGGCACATGGGGGATGAAGCGAGCCCCGACATATCGGGCCTGATCGGCCAGTACGCGCACGGCAACGAGCCGGGCCACCACATCCCTTACCTGTACAACTATATAGGCCGTCAGGACAGGACAGCCGCTATCGTGCGCCGGATCATGGATGAGATGTATACCACAGGGCCGGGCGGCTTATGCGGCAATGAGGACGTGGGCCAGATGAGCGCCTGGTATATTTTGTCCGCGCTCGGCTTTTACCAGGTACATCCGGCTGACGGCATCTTCCAGATCGGGACACCGCTGATGGACTATGCTAAAATAGGTCTGCCCGGAAATAAGAGCTTCGAGATCGCGGTCAAAAGGAAAAACCCGGCCGACTATCTCATCAGGGAGATCGCACTCAACGGTAAAAAATATCAACATCGCTTTTTAAGGTATGAGGATATTATGAAGGGTGGAAAAATGGAAATTGTGATCGAAGGAAGAGCCGAATAATTATTTCAGCCGCTCCAGAACACCCTTTCTCCTGACGATGTTTTTATAATCCCACTGGATATCCCGGGACTTTCCGAGCCATCGTGCCAGGTCTTCCTTATTGACCTCATCAACGGAATTGTAGAATACGGACGCGTCCTGGAATTTTTCTCCCCTGATATTCAGTCGTGCCTCGTCAAAAGACCGGCCGCTCCAGAACATCAGGCGGATGCCCTTTTTCTGCCTGCTGTAACCCACGATAGGATTGCCTTCCAGGAACCAGACGGGATGGGCGTGCCATATCTTATTCCCGGCCTCCGGCAGGTTATTGCTTATCTCCAGGGCCAGAAGATCACAAATAGCCTTGTCTTCAGCAGACTGCCTGCCGTTATATTCCTGTATTTCCTCAGCGTATTTTAAGGGCATGATCAGGCAAAATAAGTGTTGTAGATCTCATCAATAGTCGCCGCCAGCCTTTCATCCAGGGCGGTAACGACATTCCCGGCGCTGTGTGTATACAGCCTTATCTCGACCGTATTGTACACATTGCATATTTCAGGATGGTGATCCATTTTTTCCGCTTCGAATGCGATCAGCTGTATAAATGCAACGGCGGATCTGAAGTCCTTTAGCTTAAATTTCCTGTATAGCTTATTGTCGATCGTTTTCCATTCCATTTCAGGCACCGGATTATTTTTTTACATTTTTTTCTTTCTTTCCCAGTAATTCTGCTCGTTCAGCTCCTGGACGATCGCCTGGTAGTTCTGGTAGCGGATCTCATTGACCGCGCCGTTTTCCAATGCTTCTATCACGGCGCAGCCCGGCTCATTCATGTGGGTGCATGAGCCACCGAAACGGCAATGCTCAGACAGGGCAAAAAATTCCCTGAAATTGTGCGCTACATCCATCGGCGTCAGGTTGTTGAACGAGAGGGTCTTGATGCCGGGCGTATCGATGATGGAGCCGCCTTCTTCCAGCTCAAACATCTCGGCAAATGTCGTCGTATGCACACCCTTGCCGCTATGGCTGGAAATATCGCTCGTGCGCAGGTCGAAGCCGGGAAACATCGCATTGACAAGGCTGCTTTTGCCGACCCCTGACTGGCCGCCGACCAGCGTGGTCTTACCGGTCATTTCCCGTTCTAAAAGGCCGATGTCCGTCCCCTCCAGGGCTGAAACGGCAAAGGTCCTGTAGCCGATCTTTTCGTACACTGCCCGGAAATAACCCAGCAAGGCCCATGACTGCTCATCATAGATGTCGACCTTATTAAATACTATGATGGCGGGAATATCATGCGGCTCCGTCATCAGCAGGTAGCGGTCGATAAATCCCGGCTTGAGATCGGGTTGGGTAATAGTGACGATGATGACAGCCTGGTCGATATTGGCGGCTATGAGGTGCAGATGGTGCTTCATACGGGGTGACTGGCGCACCACATAATTTTTTCTCGGACCGATCTCTTTGATAATGCCCTTGCCCTCTGCATCGTCGGGGACAAACTCCACGATATCGCCCACGGCCACAGGATTGGTCAGCTCAAAATCTTTCAGCCTGAACTTTCCGAGGATACGGCATTCGAAGTACTGGCCGGAGTCGGACCTGACGTCATACCATGAGCCCGTGGACCTGGTTACGATACCTTTCACAATGCGCTGATTGAATGTGAAGTGTGGACCGCCTCAGCGATCTCGTTGATCAGGGAAGGATCTTTTTCTATGGCATTGCCGACCACGATCAGATCGGCGCCTGCCTGTGCCGCTTGCCGTGCGCTTTGCGGAGTACGGATACCGCCTCCGACGATCAGGGGAGAGCTGATCACGTTATTGACAGCGGTGATCATCTCAGGTTCGACAGGATTGACAGCGCCACTGCCCGCATCCAGGTACATCAGGCGCAGGCCAAGCATCTCACCGGCCATCGCCGTACAGGCTGCTATATCCGGCTTATTGGCCGGGATAGGTTGTGTATTGGATATGTAGCTCACGGTCGTCCTGACACCGCCGTCGATAAGCAGGTAGCCCGTAGGCAGGATCTCCAGCGGGCTTACCTTGAGATAAGGCGCCGCGAGCACATGATCGCCTATCAGCAGCTCGGAGTTACGTCCCGAGATGAGCGAAAGAAAAAGGATGGCATCGGCCTTATAGCTCAGCTGGTAAGAGCTTCCCGGAAACAGGATCGTAGGGATGTCGGAAGCTTCCCGGATCGTCACGAGGATCTTGTCCAGCATATCGCTGACGATGAGGCTACCCCCGATAAAGAAATAATCGACGCCCGCATCGATGGAAGAGCGCAGCACCTGGTCCATATTGGACAGCCGCAGCTTGTCGGGGTCGAGCAGCACGGCAAACCGCTTGCGGCCCCGTGTTTTATCGTCGGTCAGACTCTGATATATATCCCTTAAATACATGCCTTGAAATGAATGAAGCAATCCGAGCTTTTATCTTTAAAATAGGATCACTGAAAGGCTGATCCATTACAAATGTATAAAAAAAGCAGGTCGTAAAAAATGTTTAAAAATGAATTACCCGCCTTTGGCCCTGAATCCGGGAGAACATCCCTTTGTTGTGCGCTGATTGTCCCAGCGTTCAGGCGACGGTAAATTTTTAGTTTGTGATGTTAATTTGATGGTGAAAAATCTGCGGATACAGCGACGCAGGCAGAGCTGCCGCCGGACAAATAACAAAAATATCTTTCCGGATAGGAATCAATAAGTACGGTACGGCAGTTGAGCGCAGGTTGTACCTGCGTTCGTGTGACGGCAAACCTCCGGTTTGCAATATTATTGATGACGATGCAAATCAAAAATCTGCGGACACAGCGACGCAGGCAGAGCTTTGCCGGACCGGGATATTTGTTATTCACAATATTAGAATATAACCAAACCTTATGTGCCTATGTGGTTTTATCCCAACAAAAAAAACCGGACAAGTCATCGACTCATCCGGCTTCTTCTATTTCTTATTCCGGGATCCCGGTATGTCAGATCGCTGCTACGTGCCTGGTAAGGCTGCTTTTCAGGTTGGCAGCTTTGTTCTTGTGGATGTTGTTGTTCTTAGCCAGCTTGTCCACCATGCTGATCACCCTGGGCAGAAGCGTCGCAGCTTCAGACTTTTCGGTCATCGTTCTGAGCTTCTTGATCATCGTACGGGTCGTCTTTTTATAATATCTGTTCTGGATACGACGTTTAGCTTCCTGTCTGATTCTTTTCAAAGATGACTTATGATGTGCCATAACAAAAAAATAATATGTTTAAAAATTCTTTTTTAAGATAACGGAGCGCAAAGATAATACTAATCCTCGTAATAAGGAAATCTTTTTTGAAAGTATTTCATATCTGGAAAAAGTTAATCTTATCATCCCCTTGATTGCACTGCACTTGGGTCGTCCGCCCGCCCCGGTTTCTGCTTTATCACTGCCTTTCGGGCGTCGATTTTAACAAAATATTAATGATTATGCGCCCTTGAGCCAAAAATAAAGTTGTTAAAAAGTACAAGGTATTAAAATATAAGAATATCTTTGCCATATAAAAAATTTAAATAATAACTAAAACAATCAATCATGAACAAAGGAGATTTGATCAGCAAAATCGCAGATTCTGCTAAAATCACTAAAACTCAGGCCGGTAGCGCTCTTGACGCTACTATCAAAGCTATTACCACTGCTTTGAAAAAAGGCGATAAAGTTACACTTATCGGTTTCGGTACTTTCTCTGTTTCCAAGAGAAGCGCAAGAACCGGTAGAAACCCACGTACCGGTAAGGAGATCAAGATCGCAGCTAAGAAAGTTGCAAGATTCAAGCCGGGTAAGAGCCTTTCTGACACTGTATCTTCAGGTAAATAATCCGGAAGTTCTTAAGATGAACAAGGCAGGCCATCGCGGTCTGCCTTTTTTTGTGCCCGCCCGCCTTACTTCCTGTGGTCGAGCATCTTCTCGAGCAGCGAGAATACCCTGCCACGCTCCTCCATCAGGAGACGCCGCTCCTCGTTGGCCTGCTCCATGATCTGTTCGAGTTTATTCAGGATGGGAGCGAATATTTCTTTGTTGGCTTCGTGATATTGTTCCAGATAATGAATGCTTTTCAGGTTCTCACCCATATTGTGATTGATTACAGTCTTAGCATCGTCTATAAACACCTCTTTATTTACATCGTATAGCTCCGCGAGCTTCTCGGCATGCTGCAGGCTGACCTTCGTCTTGCCGTTCTCAAGGTCGGAGTAGGACGACTGCTCCATATTGAGCCGGGAGGCCACATAATCCTGCTTGTAGTTTTTGGCCATACGAAAAAATCTCAAGGTATCTGCCGCCATAATGTCGATATTTTATAGGTACAAAGCTATAAAATATAGGTGTACAACCGATAAGTTATAGGTTAAAAAAACGGGTGGAGGTACAATAAAGCCGTAATCTTGCGTTTGTATAACGAAATGTTAATCACCGTGAACACCTCACGCTGGATCATCTTAACCTTATAAAAGCAAGCCTTATGAACCGGATAAGCAGAATCCCGCTCCCCGATACCTGAGCCTATATGATCAGCCCATAGTCCTGTCCCCTGGTCCGGGATAGGAGCGGCGCGTACTCCCGTCAATCATAATTAACCTAAAAAACAAATTAAAAACATCATGTACAAAACACAAAACCATTTCCATCTCATCGCCTTGCTGACCTGTAGGCACGCATGCGTATAAAAAGCAGGTTTGCCTTCCAATAATCAATTTATCTATTACTCATCTTTCATAAAAACATCAACCATGAAAAAAAACATCATCACTTCAAATGCCCTACTTCTCCTGTTATGCCTTGGACTCTTAATGATGAGCAGCTGCCGTAAGGATCTCGAGACGGATCTGGCCGGAAAAAGCTATTCCAATGTCTCCGCCGTTCCTTCCAGGGAAAGGATCGCGCTTCTGCGACAATCGTTTGACGGACTCAAAAACAGGCCATCGCTGACCGGCAACAACGCCGTTGACTTCTATACCTCCCTCACTCCCCTGTGGAACAGCGCACGCTATATGCCACATACCAATGACTCCGTCATCTACATGCCCCTCCTGGATCCTTCCCTCCTGGCTGATCCCTATACGGAGATCTTTCTGACCATAC